>MTEY01014515.1_pt1 | contig 18839 bp, 18 predicted proteins | sample 1042721 | NCBI WGS metagenome assembly MTEY01 (sample SAMN06185809, study PRJNA358809) | soil metagenome | isolation source: soil biostimulated with seedmeal as carbon source | place: India | collected 2015-05-23 | reverse complement strand
ACAAAACGTCGGGGCGTAGCGCAGCCTGGTAGCGCACTTGCATGGGGTGCAAGGGGTCGAGTGTTCGAATCACTCCGTCCCGACCAAATAATCTAAAGAATCCAGTCACTTAACGGTGACTGGATTTTTTATTTATGGGCCCAGCAAAATTCCAGCAAAATTCCAGCAAAATTCCAGCAAAACCCTTGCCTGGGTGATCGAATCAGCGATACGTGCGTAGGTATTTTGGCCGTGGGTTGAAGAACACTCCTACATGTCGCACTAGGCTGAGGATGCCGCATGGACAATGTGTTCGAGCCTCTGCCACTGGACAGGCTTTACGATCTCCTTCAGTGGTTGGATGGCGGCGAGATGACAGTTCCCTTTATGAGTCTGCCTAAGGCCTGAGTGGTTATGGCAGGCTCGACTTGAGCAATGAATGCCAGGAGGGGGAAGGTAGAGAACGGTCAGAGCCGTTCATCGAGGGCCTCAGAGTTCAGGGCTTTCATCTTGACTATCAGCTGCCAATGTCTCGGCCAACTGGTCGAACGAGCTTACAGGTTTTCCCGCGATTAATGAGTACCTAGCCAAGTGCTTGTCCTGATCATCGTGAAACTGCACCTGGATGCCGTCAGCTCGGCGTGACCAACCGGATTGCGCCAACCACGCATCAAATGTAAAGCCCTCTGCTGCAAAGCTCTGCCACCAACAGCGCTCTTGAGGACACCATCGATAGCCAGCATGCTTGAGGTGATCTTTGATCTGATGTGTGCTGCTAGGGCCACTGCTACGGGCAGCGACTACCTTAACCACTATGCGCTGAATGCGCCCTGCCAGTGGTGGGTAGGCAGTCCACTCGACGGGACTGAGTCGGTCAAACAGCTCGCTCATGAATGGTGATTCATCCCGACTGCGGGTGAGCAGGTAAAGCTCTTGCTGTGGTCGGGTTATGGCCACGTAAAACAGACGCCGCTCGGCTTCGGTGAGGCTGTCTAAGGTGTCGCCAAACAGCCGAAAGAACTGGCTGTCAGCATGGATCAGCGGATACTTGCCCAACAAGGCATCCAGCACGATGACAGTGGCCTTTTCCCTGCCCTTGTATTGATGCGCCGTGGAGGCGGTGATGCGCTTGTGCTTGCTGGGTGGAAACTGCGCGCGAAGCCAGTGCAGGAAAACGTCCAATGCGCGGCTGTCGTCATCGTGCACAGCCACCGGCCAATTGAGATAACGGGTGCGTGAGAGCAATACCACATCGCGGTTGCTGAGCAACGAGCGATTGACCAGACGTACAACCACGGCGGCAAAGGCAGAACCGTTGTATTGATGGCGCTCGCGCTCAGTGGGGCTGAACCGCTCGACATCTACCCGATACACCGCCGGTACACCTTGCTGGAATGCCTGCGCTGGCCGACCATGGCTACGCATCAGTTGGTTTGCCAATTCAACAATGGCAGCCGTGGAGCGGTAGTTGGTGGTGAGGTAGCGCTCCAGCGGGTGGGATAAGTATTCGGAGAATCCCTGAAAAAAACGCAGATCGGAGCCCGCGAAGCCATTGATGGCCTGCCAATCGTCACCCACACAGAAAGTCAGGGCGGCGGGTGCCTGCTGCCGGATCGCTGACAACAAGCGGTTAAATAGCTCGCTAAAGTCCTGGTACTCATCAACGGCAATAAACCGCAGCTGACGTAGGTCACCGGCACCACTTTTGCGGGTGAAACGGGTGTTTCCGGCGCTGATGCGCTGCGCCGCCTTGACCAGTAGACCGTCGAAGTCGTCCTCACCAGACTCTTCCAGCCAGCGGAGGTAGGCGTCATAAAGTTCGGCTGCCAGATCCAGCCAGGCACGTTCGACTGCACTTGCCGGCATGGCGGCTATCAGTTGCTTAAGATCGTTCTGGCTCCAGGCCTGCTTGCGACAGCGCTGGATGAACTGAACTGCAACCGCTGTGAATCTATCCAGCGGGCGATGGTGCAACATTTTTTCCCACAGCTGATCGATAGTCAGCTGCCGGCAGTCGACACCGAACTCGGCCAATTGCTGGCGCAGAAACTGATAGCGCAGGCTGCGATTTTTGCCGATGAAATGGCCAGGTGTAAGGGCAATTAGTTCCCAGCCATCTTTCTGCGCCCAAAACTGACGTTTCCGCTCGGCCTCTTCGTCATAGTCAGGATCGCCCAGCAGGCCGAAGTATTCGACAATCAGCCCCCGCTTGCCGGAGCTTTCTGCCAATGTAAAGTCGGGCTTGTAAGAAACGCCTTGCCAATCGAAGCGACGCTCGTATTCATAGGCTAAGTCATGCTCAAAGAGAAAGTCGGCAATGCATTTCTCACCGCGCGACTTGTAATCCTGGCCATCCAGCCCGAGGCGCGGGATGCTACGTCGCCACTCGAGCAGCGCTGCGGGTTCTTTGTCATATCCGCCGTTGACAATGTCTTCCCAGTCCAGGCGGAAGAAGTGCAACATGACGTTGCGCACTCGCGGCAGCATGTCCGGATGCTGGATCAATCCGTCTACCAGCGTTTGAACGGCTCGACTCTTGCCCTTCTCGCCCTGCTCCTCAGGTTCATCCATCAAGATGGCCTGATCCGGCTGAACCAGGGCATAGGCCAAGGCATGGAAGGTCATGATGTGCGGAGTGCGCCCGGGACTCAGCCTCTCGAACTGTTCGCGCATGTTCTCCGCTGCCTTGCGATTGAAGGCCAGCAGCAGCATTTCCTGCGGCTGCACACCACAGTGCTCCTGTAGAAACAGGAAGCGCCGGATCAGCGTGGTGGTCTTGCCGCTCCCGGCACGGGCCACTACGCGCACATTACCTTCAACCGTGGCTATGGCCGCTAGCTGTTCGTCATCTGGCAGCGGGCTTGCACCGCGAGCCTGGAGCCAGTCGCGGACGAATGTCTTGCGCAAGTCAAGAAATTCGTCCTCACTCATCCAGTCGGTGTAGCGTTCCACGTAGGCTTGGCTGGCGGCCAGGAAGTTCTGTTCCAGATCTTCGCGCACACGCTGAATATATTGCGCCAACTCAGCAGCGCGGACTTTGCGCTCGTGCTCACGTCTTTTCTGATCGCGCAGCTCTTCCTGCCGGCGCTGCTCTGCTTCACGTTCGACTTGAAGCTCTCGCTGCCACTTTTCCTCAAAGCTACGTAGGTGCACGTGCAGGTAGCCCAGACCACCTAACGCAGAACTCAATTGAGCAAGCAACTTGGAATCGGACTCCGAGTGATCGGCGGGCTTCAGTTGTGGCTCGCGACGCGGATTTGAATCATCAAAGCGTGTGCGCCAGTCCGGCCAGCGCACCAATAAATTGTGCAACAGATGTTCGTAGCCGCCAATATTCACCGCCATGTCAGCTTCCTGCCCCTGTTAGTCGGTGTTCCGTAAGCTAAATTGTCCAAAGGGTTTTTGTCAGCTTCGGGTCGATTTCTTCCAATGGTATCGATGCCGTCTACTTGGTCAAGTTGGACGCAACCAGTGGTGAGTAGGTGGCTGCTGCTCGGAAGCCCACAGTTCTGCAAGCTAGGCGCGTGTTAATCCACCTCTTTCATAGTTCGACGAGCTGCCAGGGATCTTTGGTCAGTGCGGTGCGCGAGTTAAAGTTTGGACTGCGAAAGCACTATGGGAGAAAAATAGAAATAGTGGCCCTGGAATAAAGTTTGAATCCGCAAGTGATAGCGTTTGGGCTGGCTTCGGTAGGGCGGAGTTTCTTAGACCGTCACCGCCTCCGGTGGCTTGCTCGATACAATTCTTTGATAGACAATTTAGTGCGGGCCAATGGCCCAGCTTTGAGGTGCCCAGAAATCTTCATTTATAATTTCGTTGTGGCTTGTCAAGCCGGCTAATATTTGAGCTGGAAATATGTAATCATATATGATTACATCTGGGATTTGTAGTAGTGAATATTTGTATGGTATGCACATGTCTTGGGTTGACTTGATTTCTAATTTTTCAATTATTTCATCGACTTCTTTTTCTGGGATGTCTGCAATAAAGGATATTTCTCTTTTGGCCAGAAAGTGCGAGTAGACATCAAAAGCTATTTCTTTTTGCCTTTCTAAGTGTGATTTTGAGTTGGGCGCTGAAGGATATACGATGGATACATATCTTCTTGCGATTTTTGGTAGTCTTTCGATCTCACATCGTATAAAACCTTTCCTATAAAGGTAAGCTATTTTTCTGAAGCCTTCCTCACATAGTTCGAGCTTCTTTTTTCTGCGTTCCACTTGGGCTAGTAAGTAGTATTTTTGATTCTCGTCCTTGACTTTATTTTTGGCGTACGCTTCTAGTTTGTCGTCTTCTTGGTTTTTGAATTTTATATCAAAATTTTCTCCTAGACAAAGCGGGCGAAAGATTTTCATTAGTTCTTCATCTTTAGTGATAATGATTCCCTCTGAAATTGAAATCTTTTTAGCTTTGTAAGTTTTGTATTTATTCTTTATGCGCTCTTTGGCATGGCTTTCTGAAAAAATTACACCCGAAATACTTGAGAGTACGAACAGGCCTGGCTCCCAGCCGGGTTCAAAAAACAGCCAGCCAAGAGAGCCGATAAAAATCAAGGTCGAGAATATGAACAAATTAATCTACCTAATTGGCGTCAGGTTCTAATAAATATAGCGATTGAGGTGGTGTAATACTTACTTCGCTAGTGTCGAATAATGTTCTGTGTCCATGCGCGAAGTGGACGATGCCGGCCGGCGGATTGCGCCTTCAGCTGCCGCTCACGGGCGGCAGAAGTCTGCCGACAACAGACCTCCGCGGCGGTCTGCTATCGAATGGAACGGTCAAGTGCTCCAATCATGAATACCGCTTAGATATTTAGCGTGTGCATGCCTTTCTTGTAATGCGGCCCCACGCAGAGATCGGATGTGTCAAGATCGGGATCGACCATCGAAGTGGTCATGATGACTTGGTAAGGTTTGTCATCATGCATCGCGAGCGCCTCTACAAGTACTCTCTGGAAGTTCTGGCTACGATCAGGGCCCATCCCCTTGTCCTCGGTGTTATCGAGCAAGAACAGTCTTGGATAACGCATACTGTCATCCTCCAGCGATTCCAGCAGAATCGCTAGGTGGAAACTGTTCTTGAGGATGGTCTCGGAGCTGGCAGAGAACTTCGAGCGCCCGTCGACCAGCATGAAGTCTTTGCCGAAATCGAACATGACGGTTTGTGCGACGTTGAACGCGGGTTCGAAACCGCCGTCCTTCTTGAGAAGCTCCACGGTCTTTTCAGACAGGTTGCTTTCGATGGACTCACGGCGAGCGTTGGTTTGCTCTTTGCTGGCCTTGATCTGTTCATCCAGCTCCAGCATGGTGGTATTGAGGCTCTGCTTTTTCTGAATTAGCCCCTCTACAGCCGTTACGAGTTTAGTCTTCGTATCATAGTTTTTGATGCGCTCCTCGATGGTGCCGATCTTGGCCGATAGCTCGTTGAGCTTGAACACGCGATCGGAATTCATTCGGAGCGCCGAGATGTGATTGGATTTAACCGTTTGAAGCGCGCGCTGCTTTGAGCTCAGGTAGTGAGCATGCTCACTCAGCTTGGTGCGCAACTCCACCAGAACTTTCGTGCTTTCTTTCTTCTGAAACGCCAGCTCATTCAGTGCTGCGAGATAGGAAGCTTCTCTGGAGTTCTTGTCCAGCTCGGTTTTGCACAGGTGGCATTGCTCATTGCCCGAATCTGATAGGGCGGACAAGCAGCTTGGACAGAATTTGAACCTAACTTCACCGAAGAAATCGTAGGCGGTACGGGACTCCTTGAGCGCCTTGATTCTCGACTCGATTGCTGCGATGAACAGCTCAGATTCGACGATCTCATTTACCATTTCGGCTTGCTTGGTCGTCCGGATGTCGATTTCTTTCGTGAGCTCAGCGATCTCCAGGCTAGCTTGCTCAGCTTTGGCTTTGAGCGCAGTGTCTGAGGTTGATTCGTCAGGTTGAGCCAGCAGCATGTCTCGCTGAGCGAGCAGCTCCTTGAGTTCCAGATTGGCGTTCTCGATGGCGCTCTTTAGCGAGGCTTCGCGCAACACACCTTCGGATGGGGATATGTATCTGTAAATGGAGTCCAGCTGACCATCGATTTTCGCGAACTCGGACTCAGCTTTTGACAGCTGCTGCTTGAGCGCATAGATGCCGAGGTCATCCAGGCCGAGCAGAAAATCTCCGATTGCTTGGCGCATGCTGGGCTTGTCGAACGTTGAGTGTTCGGCTCGTAGAACCTTGTTAACTGCCGTTCCTTGGTCAACGTAAATCAGGCGCAGAATCTGGTGGATGGTGAGGTTCGCAAAGTCGTCGGTCAGGCTGTGAGGCCAGTCCAAGAGCTCAAATATCTGCTGGGAGAAGCTGAGTTTTTCATCGGTACGATTGATGCTGTAGCTCTGCCAAACCGCCGCCGAACTGGTAGCTCGGAGCTGTTCGTAGCTGCCGTCGAAGAAGCTCATGGGTGGCTTCTTGCCTGGTTGTACCGGTCGATGGATTGTCAAAACGTGACCGTTTAACTCGATCTCTGCAAAGACTGCGTCGCATGTCTGAGCTTCCTCGTTCCATCGGTCTTCCGCAATGTCCCCACCGAGGCAATTGAATAGGAAATCCATGATTGTGGACTTGCCTACGCTATTGGCGCCTCGAATAATATTGACGCCTCTGTGGAATGCCTCGTCGTATACAGCTTTGCCGCCTTTGGCAATGATGAAACGATTGACAAAGAACGTGGATGGCTTAGAGGTCATAAACGTACTCCATCAAGCCGGAGCGAAATTTAAGACCGTTCGATCCACTGAATTTTGTGCTCGGTAATCCTTTGGTGATCACCTCAAACGTATCGCTCTTGAGGAAGTCATCGGTGCCCAGAAGGGCTGTGTAGGCCGGGGGCAGGGAGTCAGGCTCTAGTTCCATGATGCCTTTGTCAAATGAGGATTTGGAGAGGACGCCTTTGGCGATCAATTCGAGCGTTGCAGTTTTCTGGAAGGGCTCTAACTCAAAAAACGTACGCGCAGGGTTAGTCAGGTCTTCAAACTGATCAGGGATCTTCATCACCTGAGCTTTCAATTTCACAATTTCCCTAGGCCACGGCTTAATATTTTTAAGCTGGCTAGGGAACAAGTAGTAGAAATCCAGCATGCGAAGTAGCGGCCAGCTGATTTGTGTGTCACTGGTGGCATGCAGGATTGATACGATTCTGTAGAGGCAATGGTTGGCGTCAAAGGCCGGGTGATACATCAGCACTTTGGCCTCTCCCAGATCAAATGGCACTTCCCGGTCAAGAAATACAGCATGCCGGAGATCATGTATTGGTCGATGGTCAGGTCTTCGGCCATGACCTCGCGGTAGATTGCGTCCACAATCCCGTTCAGTATCACGCCATCGATTACTTCGTTCGGCGCACCTTGCTTGATGAGCGGGCGAACCAGTTCCTCGAATGCGAAGCTGATTTTCTGAAGGATGTAGAGGAAGATGCCTTGGCGTCTGCGATTGAGCTGCGATTTCATGAGGCGCTTCGCGAAGGCATCCTTTCGCTCGATTGCAATTTCCAGCAGGTCGTCACGTCCACCGTTCACGAGCTTTTGCTCAAGACCGATCACCGGCGTCTGGGTTTTTTGATTGGTGAAAAAATCAAGACGCTCAACGAAATACTGGAAGTCTTCGTCGTTTTCGCTGAGTTCCTGGAATTTCGCCAAGGCCCGCGAGATGGCGGTTGGGTCAGGTGGAGGAAGGTTGATGATGTAGTTGGTATCGTCACCCACCTTGAGATTCCCGTGAATCTGGGAGCCCCACACAGTCGCTTTATTCATTTGTTTTCGCGGGTTGTGTTGTTGCCGGCCTGGACATTTCCATGCACGGTGGAGCCTTTGATGTTGACTGAGTTGTTACTGGGGCCGCGTTTGGCTCCGGCATTGACCAGGGCTAGGCAGAGGCCGAAAACCACGATCACGATTAGGCAGAGAAGGGTGAACAGCTCAGTGTGCGTGAGGTTCTTCAGGTGCGGGGAGGCAATGATGTGCGGGTAAACGGCATATCCAACAAATCCCGCTACGGCAGCGATGCCGCAGTACTTCACGGCACCTGTCCAGAATCCTTCCATGATGCATCCAATCAGCATTAGTCAAAAGGCCATCATCACGCATCGCGCTCTGATCGTAAAGCCGAGGCCTATGCCTAAGCGCATGTTGCTCCTGCCAACAGGGCGCAGGGATGCCCCGTAGCCCAGTGCTAACCAACCGGGCTGGCTGAGGCTACGTCGAAATCGTTGTTGGTCAATTCTGAGTGCAGGCGATGGTTCAGAAGTACCTGAATGATCGTACGTGCGGTTTCGGCAGAAGGGACAATCTTTCCATCAGCATCAAACTCGATGTTCCACTGCCGCACTTGGTTCACTTGGCGCAGCCTTTCCATGAACCCGGGATCTTGATAATGCGCTCGCTCCTGCACAACTGCCATACGCCGCAGGTGAGTGGTGTTGGTGCCGACAAATTCGACCAACACGGCCATGTCCGCAAACACACCTTGAAAGCCTGCGTCAGCTTGCAGCTCTGAGAACGAAGTCACGTAGGTCTGTTTGTACTCCAGTATGGATTCAAAGCTGGGCTTGTTGACCACAAGGACATCGTCGTTGATGACGAAGAAGTCGAACCGTTTTGGAATGCTGAACGCTTGCTCACCCGCGAGATCGAGCTCATTTCGTTCAAAAACGAGGTTTAAAAAGCTAGAGCGCTTTTTCACTTTCCAGTCAGACGTCAGCCGGCAGACGCAATGGAGCGTGTCGTCACCCAAGGTCATGCGAACCAGGTATCCCGTGCTACCTTCGAGCCCTGAGACATTTTCAATCAAGTGCTCCTCTGGGGGGAGGCTTACCAAGTCTTGCAGCATTGGGAAAATGGTTTCATCGGCTTCCAGATGGAGGCAGGAGTTGTCGTTGACTGAAGCAAGCAGGCCATAGTCCTCGACCTCAGTGCATCGCTCGATCCACCGGGTGGCAAGGTTCCTCAGCTCAGTCGTGAGCTCAGGTGTCGTGACCACGGCAGAAGCTCGAAAGCGCGAGCGTTTACTATTGCTTTTCTTGAAAGTCCAAACGCTCAGTTCTGCATTGGCCAGGTCAAACCCATGAAGCTTCGCTAAAGCCTGCGGTGCCGTCATCGCTCACTCCTTTTTGCAAGCACATAAATTCCCTGGATCACGCAGAAGTTGAGCGTATCGCCGGGGTTTACCTTCGTCTTAGCCAACGCGATCACGCTGCGGGTGTTCCCTGCTGTCGTCACGTTCAGCTCGTGAAGCTGCCAGCCGATTGCTAGCAGCAATGGGTTCATCAGAATCTGTCCAGACCGATAGGTGATCAGGAACATCCACGCCAGGAAAACGAGAAAACCGTAGAACTTGCCGTCGCTTGCCAGATCGAGGCCCATGAAGGAGACGACGTAAGGAAACACGTAGTTAATAAGGTCATTGGGAACTGTCTTAGAGTCCTTGACAGTGAGTTGGTGATCGGCAGGCATGCTTTTGAGCACCCAGGTGAAGAGCCCAAGGCTAAGCAGACAGGTGACGAACAGTCCGAGCGAGCGACTGCCGTTCATCAGAGCAGGCAGGGTACAGTGCTGGAGTGACCAGCAGATAGGCTGCGACCAGCTCGCTTCGGAGAAGTCCTGAAGAAGCAAAATCACACTCAGGGGGAAGTAAGAGCCTAAGAATAAAAATATCGCTGGGATAATTTTGACCTTCATCGCGTCCCTCGATGCGCCAAAAATGTTAAAAACGATGCTGGCACTATGCCGACGATTCAGGAGCATGGGAAGCGAATGCCCTGCGAGAATCGTGTGGGGAGAAGCGCCAGTCCGAAATTTTGACCGTTGATGGCGCTATTGTCCTAGCCATCAATAAGGAAGCCACAGTGGCTCAACTGACGGCCAATGATCCGGCGATTGCGGCCGCGAGTTGGATCTGCCCCTGGCGGCCGGGGATTGCGCATCTGGATCGGTCAAGCAGGTTTGCTCAAGCGCAGTGTCCAGTGAGCCCAAAGCAGCGACATCCCATTGGGCTCGCAGCGCTTCGGCAGCGGGTTTCAGATGCTTCCCCAGGGTGCCATGCACGGTAGCTGATTGGCCTGTCGAAACTTTGCAGGGTGGCGCTGCTTGAGTCCTCCCCGTGTCCAGACTGCCAGGGTGAAGTTCTCCAGTACGGCCACTGAAGGCAAGCCCGAAGTCAGGTCAGCTTCCACCGTCAGAACGTAAGGCTCAGTACTGTAATCTTCGAAGAGGATTTCCAATGCGTAACGCCCTCCGGCATGGACAAGGGCGCCATGTGAGATGACCACATGTTTGGCCGTCGCCATGTCACGCAAGCCCGGCTTCAAAGTGTCGGGCAGGAGGAGTCGGGCCGTACCCGCATTCCAGGTAAGGAAGGCGTAACCGGAATGAAAATACGGGGACGGCCAGTAGTTCGTGTGCTTGATGAGTGGGCCGTCATTACCAATGGTGATCATGCCGTGCTGGGTCAGTGCGTTCATAAATCCTCCGATCACTGAGGTAGTGTGTCAGCCGGTGGTTAGTCTTCTTTGAACTCACTGATATCCAAGTCGGGAGAGACTTCAACCCAGTTTGCAAACTCATGACCTTTCAAATAGTTGGAGGTCATGTCAGGGCTGGCGTGTCCTGCGATTTTTTGTGCGTCTTTGCCTGCCAGTTGGTACATCTTCAACGACGTGCCGCGAATTTCATGCAGGCCGGGCATTTCTTTTGCGGAGTACTTGGGGTAGCACTTGGCGGCATCGCGAGCTTTTTTAAACTCGGTGCTCAGATAGTGTCCCGTAATTTGAGTCGGATGCTCTTTGCTGTCACATTGGCGGTTGCGCTCTGGGGTTCGATGTATGAGAAACGGTGAGTCAATATCGTCACGGCACTGGTCAATAATTTTCTGAAACTCAGGCGTGATCTCCAGTTTCAACCAGGCGGCGTCAGTCTTTTCGCTAGTCTTTTGCTGAATGATGTACATGTAGCCGTCTTTGATGCCGTCGAAGCGCAGGTTCAACAGGTCGCAGCGGCGTTGGGAAATCAGGAGCGCCAAGTCGATGGCATTCTTTAGCCACTGAGGCGCATGCTCTCTAATCGCCTTGATGCCTTCTTTGGAATGGCGTTTTCGCTGCTTTTCTTCATTCCTTTTCAGGGTTTTAGCGGCAATATTGTTTTCGACCAGCCCTCGCGCAACAGCGTGATTGAAGAGGTCGATCAGGCAGGCGCGAGCCTGGTTGCTGGCGCGAGGCGAGAGTCCACTTAGGAATGCACTGATCTGTTGCAGCGAAATCATATTCAGTGGTTTATCGCCCAGGGCCTTGGCAATTTGCCGATGCCGGATCTTATAGAGGTCGAGTGTGGCATCTTTGAGATTCTTTTCCGGCAAAACTGTCAGTCGGTAGTCATCGATGAATTTCTTTGTCGTTAGCGTGTGCTCGGCCATCACAACCTCAATTAGATCTCTGTTGGTCATCAGCTTTGCATTCAGATATAGCGCTGACTTGATGGCCTGCTGGCGGTCTTTTCCGAAATTGTGCCACTTACTCTTGATAGTGTCTTTGTAGCGGTACGACTTCGTGTCCTTGTTGTAATACAAGTTAAGAGGCAGGGCGCTGTTTGTTTTGTTTCGTGGACGAGCCATTTATTTCCTTCCGGCAAGTACTTTTTCGATATAGGCATCAGCGTTTTGCGCCTGATACTCGTTCCAGTCGATATACCAGTTGCCAACGACCTGCTTTCCCGGCAGCTTGCAGTTCAACAAGTGCTTGCGAATCGACTGCCGGCTCAAGGGCGTGCCGTGTTCCCCCCACACCCGTCGTTGGAATTCTTTAATGCTGATGAGCTCTTGACTGCTGCTCATGGTCGTTCTCCTGCCTAACCTCTGCGCCATCCAGCTGACGGTTAATCCATCGCTGAATTTCCTCGCTGTCCCAGCCGACTGCTCTGCCACCTATGCGCCGGCACTTAGGAAACTTTCCCTGGTTCATCCATAAATAAACGGTGCTGCGACCGATGCCGCATGTGTGGATCACTTCTTTCAGGCGCATGATTCTTCTCATCTCTTAAGCTCTTTAATTTTATGTATTTGTTGATTTAGATATTGCAAAAGCGATAATTTTGAGCAAAAAAATCAGAGCCTCTGGTGGCGACTGAATATGACGCCGGCAACCTGCATGCTGCCGTCTAGGGGATGTAACTCTTCCGCCCCCGGCTGATCGGCCGTCAGGACGAACTGCCCTGCGGAAGAGTCAACGATACGGCCCAGCAGAATCTCATCGTCGGAGCGCACGACGACGACGTGTCGCCCGGCTTCAACGGCGACATCTGGTTCAATCAGTAGCAGGTCGTCTTCGCGCAGATTCGGGATGTGGTAGTCCCGCACCGATCTGAGCAGAAATGCGCGGGCGCTGTACGGGAAGGGCCATTGAAAGCGACGCTGCTGTTCCAGTTGCTGCTTGTACGCCGTGTCCGGATCGAGCAGGGAGCGAGGCGTCCAGGCCAGCAGCTTCAGACCGATTGTCGGGGGCGCGCTATCAGTCTGCTGGTAGGCATCGGAGTATTCGCCAAGTGTTGCCTGTTTAAGCAGGCTGTGGACTTGCCGTTCTGCGGGAGAGGCGTCCTGAGCCAGAGTCCCCAGCAGCATCTCTTGCACGCTAAGTCCCCCCGACTGCCCATTGTCCAGCCACTCCGGCGGTACCCCCAGGGCCTTCGCCAAGCCAACGAGGTGGCGGGAGCCTTTGTTGCGTCCAGCCTCCAGGGCCGCCAGGCTCGACTGTGCAATACCGGCCCGGCTGGCCAGTTCTTGCTGGGTCAGGCTGCGGTACTTTCGGGCATAAGCAACACGCTTACCGACGCTGTCTAGGCTGAGAGACATAGGGATTTCCTGGTGGCTTGTCGCTGATCCTATGGATCTCTCAGAGTGGTGTCAACGCTTTAGCGATAAAATATTGGGGTTTATCGCTAAGTTGTATTCTGTGCAGGGGGTGCCGAGGCATGGCGGCTGGGTTGGGTGACCGAGCTGGCAGCGCGGCATTGCCTTGTGTCGGCAGGGCCGGACGCAGATTCGAAGCCCTCGACACCTTCTTTGACAGTCATTCCCGCCAGGTTGCTAGTGCTTCTCTGTGGCGCGAGTTGCTCTTGGATCAGGGCTATCCCGCGTGAGGAGTCTGGGAAATAGACAACTCAGTCAAACCGTCCGCTCGCGATGACTTCGAGCACCTGCCCACGCAACCGTGGCCGCCAGGGCAATGCTGAAATCATCCACGCTGCCACGCGAGTCGGCCTCGCGGCAGCGCTCACAGTTGCACATAAAACTGATGTGCAGAGTCTTGCCGTGTTGTTCAACTCCGGGAGGTAGGGACGGCTGGGGGGCTGCCTGGATGAAGGGCATTGGTCGTGGCCAGTGAACTCATCTCTTGTCTCTCGCGGAGGCGTAATAGTGGGGCTTTCTATGACCTATGCGATAACAATTTAATTGTTGTTGATTTTTTTAATCGAAAATGCGATATTTTTGTTGGTGCGATGCTCGCCGAGCCTGCCCTGACCGGCTGTAGATACGGGAGTATCTGAAGGGCGAATGCCTGAGCGCTGCTGTCGCTAACTCACTCAGTTCGGAGATGCCAATGGGCGCCTATCAACAAGCAGTTCAGGCTCAAGTACAAACCAACAAAGGGGCACTGTCCCCTCTCTGCCAGCGTATCCTCGACTGCGCGAGGGAATACCTTTCTCGGCAAGATCGCTTGAGCCATCCGGCGGGGACTTTTGATTCCGCGAAGCGCTTTACGTTGACCGAGAAATACCCCCGCTGCGACTACATTCGTTTTCCGTCACGAAAGTTTCCATTTCCTGAGATGACGCACGGGCGGAGCTTGCAACATGTGGCTCATGAGTTTGGCCTGGAGCAGCATCTGAAGCTCATCCGGCAGACGACGAATCGCTTGAGGAAGTATGGCCTTGAGGATGTTGAGGTCTTCTTGAGCACACCAAGGGTTACGCGAACGCTACTGGAGTCGGATCTCAACGTGTAACAGCGAAAGGGAAGGGCAGGCGGCCTACGTGGCCGCTTTGGCTTCTATTCCTCCGCCGAGGATTGGCTAGTAAATGCATTGCTCGCAATTCAAGTCGACTCTTGCGACGCACCGTGTCGCGATGTGGCTAGACACTGTCTCCGGCATCACTCAGGAGGCTGGTCATGAAAACGTACTCCACATTTCTGCAAAGGGTTGCCCCGAATGCCGGGCAGAAAGCGAATATCACCATCAGTGTCAGGGCTATCAGTTCGGAAATGGCGCGCGTGACGGCAGAGGCCCAGTACCCCGGGTACAAATGCGTTAGCGCACCGGTGCAGGTACGGTAAAGCATGGCCATCGCGGACGAAACAGCCTCTGCTCTGTGCCGCGGCCAGATTGCGAATTGCGACGTAGAACGGCACAAGACAGACGCTCCGTCCTCAAGAACGGAGCGGCACGGCGGGATGCTGAGGTTAGCCGTGCTCGCTGCCACGGACGTCCAAGCGAAAGACTGGGCGAGGCGGCTGATGCCGTTGATTGAGAGACCTGCGGGAAGTAGTTGGCCCAACGTGTCCATAGCACTGCACGTGCAGAGTTGGTGCCTGCCCTTACTGGGAACCTTCGACGTGATCCACGTCGCTGACGCGACCGGATTGCCGACTGAGCTACTTGCAGAGCTCTCGACGCAGACTGAGCTATTCAGTCTCCACTACCTCGCACCTCCGACGGTAAATCCTGGATTCAACTGGCCATCGGAAACGGCACTGGCTGCCTACCTCGCTCACCTGCTTCTTGTGCTGAGTGGCAGCAGCTTTTTTGGCTTATCTTGGCGTGATTATTTGGCGCACCATAATCAGCTCGGGCATAGGCGCGGAACTTACATTCAAGCTGGTAGTTTGGATGAGTTGCGCCAGTCGATCAGGGGACTGATTTCAAGTGGCTCCCAAGTTCTGTCTGCCTTGCTGTTCCTTGAGGGTTACTCACTGACCATTGGCAATTATGTCGATGTCTGCCAATTGCTGGAGGACGTCCTGCCGATGGACTGCCGTGTAAGCGTATGCACGCTGACGGGCGAGGAGGAGCGGTATGGTTTTACGCTTCTTGTGACCAGCCAAGCCTGAGGCAGAGGGTGAACCCAAAAGCAGTGCTTCAGACTGTTTCTTAAGGTTCCTGCATGACCAGAGCGTTTTCCTAAAGGCCGTCGGCAGGGGCTTCTATGGTTCAAGGGGAGGAGTGGCTCGTGTGCGATAAAGAAGCTCCAAAAGTAGATGCTTCGCCCGAGGTTGATGGTGTCGCTCAGCAGCCTTGCCCTGGGTCGGGCGACTATGCCGAGGAGCCGGGAGAACCGGTCGAGTACAGTGAAGAGTTTGCCCAGCGTATTTTGGAGGCTCTCAGGGGCGAGTTTTTCGAAATCGATGCTGATGATTTCATCGCTGACCTGGAGCGCCAGCTCGAGGTGCTGGAAGCGAGAGAGCGAGATCGGAAGCCGAAGTAGACGCAAGCAGGCCAACTGTAATTCTGCGCAGGCCCGTTACCTCCCGGCGAACTTCGCCGGTTGGATCGGCGTCCGACGGACAGCGGCCGAAGCAGTGCGACACTAAATGTCGGAGGTGGGCGGTAGTCTGCTTCTGAGCCTGGGGTGAATTGGGCGAAATCTGCCAAGGAGTCATGTGCATGCACCGCGTTGATGGAGTCCGCTTGTTCTCGGCGTCTGACATCTGCAATTACCTGGAATGTCAGCACCTCACCGCCACCGATCTGATCCACCTGGTATCGCCGCTGGAGAAGGCGGCAGACAGCGAAGAAAATCGCCTGATCCAGGAGAAGGGCCTGGAGCATGAGGCGGCTTATCTCGACCACCTCAGACAGCAGCGCCTGACCGTGGTCGATCTCGCGGCCAGTGGCGCCAGTTCGTTGGATGAGAAGGTAGTGCGCACTCGTCAAGCGATGGCGCAGGGCGTCGACATCCTGTTCCAGGCGACGCTGCGTGACGGCATGTACATCGGTCACGCGGACTTCCTCCGCAAAGTGCCGCACCCTTCCGTCTTGGGTGATTACAGCTACGAGGTCATCGACACCAAACTGGCCAAAGCCCCCAAGGCGAAATTCCTGGTGCAGTTGGCCCTCTACTCGCGCTTGCTGGCCCAGCTCCAAGGAGTCACTCCCCTTCAGATGCATGTCGTGCTGGGGGACTCGGCGCAAAGTGAGCGGTCGTTCCGGGTTGCCGACTATGCCGACTACCTCGAAAGTGTACTGCGGCGATTTGAGGCCTTCGTCGCTCAGCAGGAGCACCCCGACACCTATCCAGAGCCCTGTGAGCACTGCCGTTTTTGCAGCTGGCGCGAGCGTTGTGCCGCACAACGTGCTCAGGATGACCACCTTTCGGCGGTGGCCAACATCAGCAAGACGCAGATTCGAAAGCTGTATCACGCGGGGATCCGGACATTGCGGCAACTGGCGGAGTCCGCTGATGAGGTGCGGGTTGCCAAGCTCAGCGTCGACACCTTGGCTAAGTTGCGGCACCAGGCGCGCTTGCAAGACCAGGGGCGCCTGCGCGGTGAGTCGTTGTATGAGCTGCTGTCGCAACAGCCGGGGCTACGCGGATTTCAGCGAATTCCGGCGCCTGTCCTGGGCGACCTGTTCTTCGATATGGAAGGGGATCCGTTGGAGGACGGCGGCCTCGAGTACCTGTTTGGGTTGTACATCCATGCTACCGAGGGGCTGCGGTTTCAATCCTTTTGGGCGCATTCGCGACTCGCCGAGAAGCAGGCTTTCGAGGCCTTCATAGACTTCGTGATGACGCATCTCGGGCGTTACCCCCACGCCCACATCTATCACTACGCCAGCTATGAAGAGACGGCGCTCAAGCGCCTGATGACCATGCATGGTACCCGCGAGGCGCAGGTCGATTGGCTACTGCGAAACGGCAAGCTGATCGATCTGTACAAGGTGGTACGGGAAGCCATTCGGGTTTCCGAGCCCAGCTATTCCATCAAGTACATCGAGCATTTCTACATGGGACGCCGGGCTGGGGACGTGACCAATGCCGGCGCCAGCATCGTGTTTTACGAACGATGGAAGCAAACCCAAGATCCCGCGCTGTTGGAGATGATTGAGCGCTACAACGAGGACGATGTGCGTTCGACGTACTTGCTGCGCAATTGGTTGCTGTCAATCCGGCCCGAGGGTGTAGCCGTGCGGCAGAATGCGGACGGCGCGTCGACTGAGGTGGTGGTCGCAGGGGCCAGTGAGCTGGAGGTGCGCCTTGAAGGGTATCGCCAGCGCCTGCTGGCCGGGGTGCCAGAGGATCGCAGTCAGTGGAGCGATGCCGCGCGCGCCAGGGAGCTGGTTTCCCAGCTTCTGGACTTTCATCGCCGGGCAGACAAACCGGTGTGGTGGGACATGTTCCAACGCCAGGACATGGACAGCGACGAGTTGCTTCAGGACATTGAAAGTCTGGCAGGCCTGGAGCGCACCGCGCAGCCGCCTATACCGGAGAAGCGTTCCTACCTGTTTCAGTACCGTTTCCCGGAGCAGGAAACCAAGCTGAGAAGCGGCTCGACTGGCAAGGTCATTGAAAGCCTCCAGGATGTCACCTTGCATGAACTGGATTTGGAGGCGCGCCTGGCCACCTTCAAGAGCAGCACAGATCGGCAGCCACCGCCTTACTTCGACATGGGGCCGGGTGGCCCGGTGAATTCGAACGTGCTGCGCGAGGCGCTCTTTCGCTATGCCGACGCGGTGTTGACGGGTGTCCCCACCTTCCAGGCCATTGATGATTTCCTCGCCCGTCGTCGCCCGCGCCTGATCAGTGTGGACGCAGGTCTGCCCCTGCTGCCCCCTGGAATGGCACCGCTGGACGCGGTGAAGCAGGCGGTGCGAAATCTGGACGCCAGCGTGCTGTTCATCCAAGGCCCGCCGGGTGCTGGGAAAACCTTCACCGGTTCACACGTGATCCTTGATCTATTGCAAGCCGGCAAGCGGATCGGGATTACTTCCAACTCCCATCATGCGATCAACAACCTGCTGCATGCTGTCGAGAGCCGCGCCGCAGAAGCGTCATTCCGTTTTATCGGGCTGAAAAAATCCACGGCCGGGGCGGAGGAAACGCAGTTTTCCGGCAGCTGCATCACGTCGTATGACGCCAAAGGGGAGATATTGAAGCGCTGGCAGGCGGGGGCGTCGTTGATTGCTGGTACGGCCTGGTTGTTTGCCGACGCCGACCTGGCTGAGCAGCTGGACTACCTCTTTGTCGACGAAGCCGGTCAAGTGAGCGTGGCCAATCTGGTTGCCATGGGGATGGCGGCTCGCAACCTGGTCTTGCTGGGCGATCAAATGCAGCTGGCGCAGCCGATCAAGGGGCAGCACCCGGGACGTTCGGGTGACTCGGCGTTGGATTATCTACTCGACGGGGTGGCGGCTATCCCGGCTGATCGCGGCATCTTTCTGGGACAGTCGTGGCGCATGCACCCAGACGTGTGCGCCTTCATCTCAGCGGCCGTCTACGAGGGCCAACTGTCGGCTGCCCCGGGCACCGAGCGCCAAGTGCTGGTCTTGGACGGGGCCCACCCAGAGGTGCCGGCGACGGGGTTGTACTTCCATCCCGTGGTGCATGATGCCAATAGCCAGAGTTGCGCCGAAGAAGCTGCGGTGGTGGGCGAGCTGTACCGGTACTTCCTGAGTCAACGCTATGTGGACAAGCATGGCCATGAGCATTCGATTCGGCCGGACAACATCCTGGTGGTGGCGCCCTACAACCTGCAAGTACAGTTGTTGAAAGCCCAGTTGCCGAACGGGGCCCGGGTAGGGACGGTGGACAAGTTCCAGGGTCAGGAAGCGGAGATCGTCATTGTCTCGAT
>MTEY01011654.1_pt1 | contig 19833 bp, 14 predicted proteins | sample 1042721 | NCBI WGS metagenome assembly MTEY01 (sample SAMN06185809, study PRJNA358809) | soil metagenome | isolation source: soil biostimulated with seedmeal as carbon source | place: India | collected 2015-05-23 | reverse complement strand
ATCGGCACGCCCTGCTCGACATCGCTGGGCGAGGAGTCACCAAGGGTCTGGTCGATAAGGCGAATGGCCTGGCGGCATTCGGCGGCGATGCTCTGTTTGCCGGTCTTGAGCTTGTCGAGTTCCTCCAGCACCGTCATCGGGATGGCGACATGGTGCTCCTCGAAGTTCAGTAACGCGTTGGGGTCGTGAATCAGGACGTTGGTATCGAGCACATACAGGATAGGCTTGCTGGAGGAAGGGTTGCGTCCTTGGTCATCCATACTCGGTCACCTTATGTCGAAGCCACACGGCGTGGTCTGTTACGCCGCAGAGTGACTGCCGCTGTCCCCGTATCCGCGTTGTTACGGGCGGGAAGCGAACCTGGCTAGGTGGGCCTGGATGACGCCACCTGTGCTGCAGGAATCGGCTGTCTGGTTTCTTCATACCGCAAAAATGATGACTAGAAAAAGTCTTTTTACGTGCAGGTGAAGTTTATTTTTCCAAATGACGAACAGGGGTTGGCGAGGGGGCGTGTGAGGACTACAGTCAAAAATCAGGCTGGCCTTGCAGGGGCCATCGCCAGCAGGCCATGCACGGTACCTGTGGGAGCTGGCTTGCCGGCGATGGGCTGCGTAGCAGCCCCCTATCACCCCTGGTTGGCATATCCCTGGCAATCTTCCCAACCAATCCCGCTCTGCGCCGTATTGCGCAACAACCACTCTACCGCCGGCTGTGCCTTGGGCAGGCTGTCATGGAACTGGATCACTCCCTTGCGCCACAGCAGCATCAAGGTCAGCACCCGCTGGGCAGAGGCCTCGGCGCTCAGTGCGCCGTCATCCTGTGCATCGATGTCCCACAACGACACCTGCAACTGCTGGCTGGCCATGAACGCCTCGCCATCGGCCCGACGCTGCCCATAAGGCGGCCGGAACAATGGCACATACTGCTCCGGCAGGTCGGCTTGCACCCGCGCCTGGCTGCGTCGCAGCGAGTCCTGCCAGCCTGTCCACTGCGCGTGGGAGCGGTACTCCCAACCCTGGACCCCCACGCACTGCCCGGCATAGAGCTTGCGCAAGGTATCTGCCGCGCCGGCATCGCGGCGCTGCTGCAGGCGGTTGCCGAGCACGAAGAACGTGCCTTCAAGCTTTTGCCGACGCAGGTAATCCGCCAGCAGGTCGGTACTGCCGCCATCCGGCCCTGGCCCGCCGACGAAGGTCAGCAGGAACATTCGGTCGTTCAGTTCATCCCCATTGCGCTCACGCGAGGATAGCCGCTCGACCTCGCTGCTGGTCTGCGGCAGCAACGCCGCCTTGCGCAATTGTTCGTCCAGGTAACGCACATGGAACTGGTGGCTAGGCTCGATCCAACCGGTGTAGAAAGTGCCGACATCGGCAGCGAACGTCGCCGCTTGCGTGCGCAACTCCGCCATCGACGTCACCGGATAGCAGAACGACGCATCCTGCTCGCAACTGCGCTGCGCCTGTTGATAGCCTTCCCACAACCGCTGCCACATGCGCGCCCGCACCTGGCGCACCTTCTGCAGGTTGACTTGCCGTAGCCCCAGGCGTGCCGCCAGCGCCGCGTCGTCCAGCAGTTCGCTTTCGTGAAGTACCTGGGCGAAGGAGAGGATCTCGGCCCGCGAGGCCACATCGAACAACGCCGGGCTGTCCAGCTGTTCGGGCCACAGGCTGCGGTCCAGGCTCACCTGGGGTGATGACGGGGCGGCCTGCACGGCCAGGCTCAGCAGAGCGGCCAGCAAGGCAGAGGCAATACGCACGGTTGAAGGCTCCGCAACGGCGAAACGCGCACTATAGCCTCTGCACCGGCCATGGTCTGTGACTATCGTCGCCATAGTTTGGACTTGCACCGTACAGCCCGTAGAATTCCCGGCCAACGATGCCAGGAGCCGACCCGATGCTGACGGTGATTTCACCCGCCAAGACCCTCGACTACGACACCCCGCCGGTGACCGAGCGTTTCACCCTGCCCCAGTACCTGGACGACTCCCAGGAACTGATCCAGCAGCTGCGCGACCTGTCGCCAGCGCAGATCAGCGAACTGATGCACCTGTCCGACAAGCTCGCCGGCCTGAATGCAGCGCGCTTCGGCAGCTGGACCCCGGACTTCACCCCGGCCAATGCCAAGCAGGCGCTGCTGGCGTTCAAGGGCGACGTGTACACCGGCCTTGATGCCGAGAGCCTGGGCGATGACGATTTCAACTATGCGCAGCAGCACTTGCGCATGCTTTCGGGCCTGTATGGCCTGCTGCGCCCGCTCGACCTGATGCAACCCTACCGCCTTGAAATGGGCACCAAGCTGGCCAACGCCCGCGGCAAGGACCTGTACGCCTTCTGGGGCACGCGCATCAGCGAATGGCTGAACCAGGCCCTGGCCGAACAGGGCGATGACGTGCTGCTGAACCTGGCCAGCAACGAGTATTTCAGCGCGGTGAAACGCAGCGCGCTGAAGGCCCGGGTGATAAACGTCGACTTCAAGGACCTGAAGAACGGCCAGTACAAGATCATCAGCTTCTACGCCAAGAGGGCGCGAGGGATGATGAGCCGCTTCGTCATCCAGCAGCGCATCAGCGACCCGGAGCAACTCAAGCAGTTCGATGTGCAGGGGTACTACTACAGTGCCGAGCAGTCGAAGCCGGACCACCTGGTGTTCCTGCGGGATTATCCTTCCGAGTGATCCTTGTCACGCCCTCTTCCCGGCTAAAGCCGCTCCCACAGGTAGTCCACTGAACGCAAGACCAGTGCACTACCTGTGGGAGCGGCTTTAGCCGCAAAGAGGCCAGCAGCCATTTACGCATCTCTCCTGCCCCGCAACAGGGCGCGCTTCATATCGCCATCACGCCACAAATCCGACGCCAAAAAATCGACACGCCGCCACTTATAGCCAAACGCCATAAGACCGTTCGTAGCTTTTTTGACGAATTTTTCAAAATATTTTTCGATGCTGGCATAAAAATATCTCGCAACAGTTTCGCCCTTTATATATCGGGGCAAAACACCCGTGTGCTATCAGATTGAAATTGTCCGCCACTGAAAAAATATTTAGAAATCTTTCATCCACACCGAACCCACCCCGGAACTTCTGCTACGACGAATCGCTCATAGTGCCGTAACGATTTTCCTGCCCCCGGGCTGTGAGAGATGACTTACAGATGACAACGGCAGGTATCCACTACCAGCCCAACAACTTCGACAGGTATGACGGGCAACCCCCGAAGAGCCTGTCCATGCAGGAGAGACGCGTCCCTTTCAATTCGTCCTAGTGGTTGATTTCAAAGGATTTTTCCACTTGAAAAAACAAGCACAGCAAAGCGCCACGTAGCGCCTTGCAATAAAGACGGCTGCATTCCAGGGCACGTTTTTTAATTAATGGCTTTTTACTGCCACATTTGAGTGCATAACTTTTTGCGCTCCGGATTTATTTTGCCTGCGCTCGGCGAAGTGTGCATTTCGCCATGGATCCGTGCGCCCGAAAACTGTTGTTAATCAACCCAGTCCGGCTCTCTCCGGAGGTGCCGACGTGATAAACACATGAGGTGATAGCGATGCGTATCAGCATCTTTGGTTTGGGTTATGTGGGTGCGGTCTGTGCAGGTTGCCTGACGGCGCGAGGCCATGAAGTGATCGGTGTGGATGTGTCCAGCACCAAGATCGACCTGATCAATCAGGGCAAGTCGCCCATCGTCGAACCTGGCCTGGAAGCACTGCTGCAACAGGGCATCGCCAACGGCCGCCTGCGCGGTACTACCGATTTCGCCGAAGCCATCCGTGCCAGCGACGTATCGATGATCTGCGTGGGTACCCCAAGCAAGAAGAACGGCGACCTGGGCCTCGAGTACATCGAGTCGGTGTGCCGCGAAATCGGCTACGTGCTGCGTGACAGCGAGCGCCGCCACACCATCGTGGTACGCAGCACCGTGCTGCCGGGCACCGTGAAGAACGTGGTGATCCCGATCCTCGAAGACTGCTCGGGCAAGAAAGCCGGCGTCGACTTCGGCGTCGCGGTCAACCCGGAATTCCTGCGTGAAAGCACCGCGATCAAGGACTACGACCAGCCACCGATGACCGTCATCGGCGAACTGGACAGCGCCAGCGGCGACATCCTGCAGGCCCTGTACGAAGAGCTCGACGCACCGATCATCCGCAAGCCGATCGAAGTGGCCGAGATGATCAAGTACACCTGCAACGTGTGGCACGCCACCAAGGTCACCTTCGCCAACGAGATCGGCAACATCGCCAAGGCCGTAGGCGTGGATGGCCGTGACGTGATGGACGTGGTCTGCCAGGACAAAGTACTGAACCTGTCCCAGTACTACATGCGCCCTGGCTTCGCCTTCGGCGGCTCGTGCCTGCCCAAGGACGTGCGCGCCCTCACCTATCGCGCCGCCAGCCTCGATGTACGCGCACCGCTGCTCGACTCGCTGATGCGCAGCAACGAATCGCAGGTGCAGAACGCCTTCGAACTGATCGAAGCCCACGACAAGCGCAAGGTCGCCCTGCTCGGCCTGAGCTTCAAGGCCGGCACCGACGACCTGCGTGAAAGCCCGCTGGTGGAACTGGCCGAACGCCTGATCGGCAAGGGCTACCAGCTGGACATCTACGACGAGAACGTCCAGTACGCCCGCGTCCACGGCGCCAACAAGGACTACATCGAGTCGAAAATCCCGCACGTGTCGTCGCTGCTCAACGCCGACTTCCAGAAGGTGATCGACAACGCCGACATCATCGTCCTGGGCAACCGTGACGAGCAGTTCCGTGCGTTGGCCCAGCAAGCGCCGGCCGGCAAGCACGTGATCGACCTGGTCGGCTTCATGAGCAAACCGACCTGCGCCACCAGCCGTACCGAAGGCATCTGCTGGTAAGTGCTGGCCGGGCAGCGGGGGCCTCCCCACCCCCGCTGCCCACCTTTTCCCGAATTCTCGACGGATGCTGAACATGCAAAGGATCCAGACAGTGCTGTTGCAGTGCGCCGGTTGGCTGCTCTACATGAGTCTGCTCATGCTGATCGCCCTGGCCCTGCCAGCCGATATCTTCGACTCGCAGTCGAAGCACTTCATCTTCCTGGTCGGCGCAGTCGGCATCTGGCGCTATTCCATGGGCGCCACCCATTTCATCCGCGGCATGATCTTCCTCTACGGCGTGTACCCGTACCTGCGCCGCAAGGTGCAGAAGATGGGGAAGGACGCCGACCCGTCCCACGTTTACCTGATGGTGACCAGCTTCCGCATCGAAGCGCTGACCACCGCCCAGGTGTACAGCTCGGTGATTCGCGAGGCGATCAACTGTGGCTTCCCCACCACCGTGGTCTGCTCGCTGGTGGAGATGTCGGACGAACTGCTGGTGAAAAGCCTGTGGGCCAAATACAACCCGCCCGCCCACGTGAAGCTCGACATCGTGCGCATCGCCGGTACCGGCAAGCGTGACGGCCTGGCCTACGGTTTCCGTGCCATCTCGCGCATGCTGCCGGACGAGAACGCCGTGGTGGCGGTCATCGACGGCGACACCGTGCTGGGCGATGGCGTGGTACGCAAGACCGTGCCGTGGTTCAAGCTGTTCCCCAACGTCGGCGGCCTGACCACCAACGAGTTCTGCGAAGTGCGTGGCGGCTACATCATGAGCGAGTGGCACAAGCTGCGCTTCGCCCAGCGCCACATCAACATGTGCTCGATGGCCCTGTCCAAGCGCGTGCTGACCATGACCGGGCGCATGTCGATGTTCCGCGCCAGCGTGGTGACCAACCCCGAGTTCATCGCCGACGTCGAAAGCGACTCGCTGATGCACTGGCGCCTGGGCCGCTTCAAGTTCCTCACCGGTGACGACAAGTCCAGCTGGTTCAGCCTGATGCGCCTGGGCTACGACACCTTCTACGTGCCGGACGCCGCCATCAACACGGTCGAGCACCCGCCGGAGAAGAGCTTCTTCAAGGCCAGCCGCAAACTGATGTACCGCTGGTACGGCAACAACCTGCGGCAGAACTCCCGCGCGCTGGGCCTCGGCCTGCGCCGCCTGGGCCTGTTCACCAGCATCGTGCTGTTCGACCAGCGCGTGTCGATGTGGACCAGCCTGCTGGGCCTGACCGTGGCGGTAATCGCCAGCCTCAAGTTCGGCATGGGCTTCCTGCTGGTGTACCTGCTGTGGATCGGCATCACCCGTCTGATCCTCACCATCATGCTGCTGTGCTCCGGCCATAACGTGGGCCCGGCCTACCCGCTGATTCTCTATTACAACCAGATCATCGGCGCGCTGATGAAGATCTACGTGTTCTTCCGCCTCGACAAGCAGTCCTGGACGCGTCAGCCCACTGCCCTCAAGCGTGACCTCGCCAGCTTTCAACAATGGTTCAACACCTGGTCCTCGCGGACCATGACCTTCTCGGCTGCCAGCATCTTCGTCGCTGTGCTGTTCATGGTCGTGTGAGCCCAACCCGGATCGGAACTAACAGGAACAAACCACATGAATACCGCCGTGAACGTCAACGTCGTGCATGAGTCCGAAGCCCAGCGCCAGCACGCCCGGGTACGCATCCCCGCCAAGCTGCGCTTCCTCGACCCTCAGCGCCAAGCCCACGATGTGAAAGTCGACGATCTTTCCGCCGGAGGCCTGAGCTTCCACACCAAGCAACCACTGTCGGTTGGCGACGTGCTCCGCGGGCGGCTGCAGTTCACGGTCGACAACCTCGGCCTGTCGATGGACATCGAGTTCCAGGTGCGCTCCTACAACCCGGACAGCGGCCGTACCGGCGCGCAGTTCCAGAACCTCGAGCCACGCGACATCGCCACGCTGCGCCACATCATCACCTCGCACCTCTCGGGTGAACTGATCACTGCCGGCGATGTGCTCAGCACCTTGCAGCGCGACAACTTCACCAAGGCACGCAAGCAGAAGGATGGCGGCAGTGGCCTGAGCGCCTTCGGCCGCCTCAAGGCAGTCACCGTCACCCTCGGTGTATTCGTGGTCGGTGTCGCCGCCTTCGGCTTCATCGCCAAGTCGCTGTACGGCATGTACTTCGTAAGCCATGCCGAAGCCGGCGTGGTCGCGGTACCCACCACCAACGTCACCATGCCGCGCGACGGCACCGTGAACAGCCTGGTCGAAAGCGGTGGCCAGATCGCCAAGGGCGCACCACTGGCCAGCTTCACCACCAGCATGCTGGACATGCTCAAGGGCAACCTGGAAGACGCACAGCTGGAGCCGGCGAAGATCGAGGAACTGTTCGGCAAGCAGCTGTCTGGCACCCTCACCAGCCCGTGTGATTGCGTGGTTGCCCGCCAGCTGGTCGACAACGGCCAGTACGCCGCCAAGGGCCAGCCGATCTTCCAGCTGATCCCGCGTACCACCAACCCGATGATCGAGGCGCGCTTCACCTACCGCCAGTTCGACGAGGTCAAGCCAGGCACCCGGGTCAACTTCCAGGTAGCCGGCGAAGACGAAGTACGCACCGGCCAGATCGTCAGCAGCGCCAGCCTCAACAGCGAAGACCTGGCCGCCGACATCCGTGTGCAGATCAAACCTGACAGCGCCCTGCCCGCCGAACTCGCCGGTCGCCCGGCTTCGGTCAACAGCGACCGTGGCCCATCGCTGAACTGGCTGATCGACAAAGCCATGGCCCGTGGGCTGTAAGAGGATCACAACATGATTCCCCACAAGAAAAGCGCCAGCCTGGGCCTGTGTGCCCTGGCTGCTGCCATCACCCTGGCCGGCTGTGCGGGCCTGCCCGACCAGCGCCTGGCCAACGAAGCCATGAAGCGCGGTGACACTGCACTGGCCGAGCGCAACTACAAGGCGCTGGCCGACCTGGGCTACAGCGAAGCGCAAGTGGGCCTGGCCGACATCAAGGTTGCCACCCGCGATCCGGCGAAAATCAAGGAAGCCGAGGCTACCTACCGTGCCGCGGCCGCCATTTCGCCGCGTGCCCAGGCGCGCCTTGGCCGCCTGCTGGTGGCCAAGCCCGACAGCACCCAGGCCGAGCGCGAAGAAGCCGAAACACTGCTCAAGCAAGCCGCCAAGCAGGGCGAAAGCAACACCCTGATCCCGCTGGCGATGCTCTACCTGACCTACCCGCAGAGCTTCCCCAAGGTCAACGCGCAGCAGCAGATCGACCAATGGCGCGCCGCCGGCAACCCGGAAGCGGGCCTGGCCCAGGTGCTGCTGTACCGCACCCAGGGCACCTACGACCAGCATCTGGGCGAAGTGGAAAAAATCTGCAAGGCCGCGCTGAACAGCACCGACATCTGCTACGTCGAACTGGCCACCGTGTACCAGAAGCGTGGCCAGGCCGACCAGCAGGCTGCCCTGCTCGGCCAGCTCAAGGCTGCCTACGCCCGTGGCGCAGTACCGGCCACCCGGGTAGACAGCGTTGCCCGGGTACTGGCTGACCGCAGCCTCGGCCAGACCGACGAGAAAACCGCCAAGGACCTGCTCGAACAGGTGGCCCCGGCCAACCCGGCGTCCTGGGTCAGCCTGGCGCAACTGGTGTACGACTTCCCAGAGCTGGGCGATACCGACCAGCTGATGGCCTACATCGACAAGGGCCGCGAAGCCGAACAGCCACGCGCCGAACTGTTGCTTGGCCGCCTGTACTACGAAGGCAAGACCGTGCCTGCGGACGCGGCCAAAGCCGAACAACACCTGCAGGCTGCCGCCGACGCAGGCGAAGTCAGCGCCCATTACTACCTGGGCCAGCTGTACCGCCGCGGCTACCTGGGCAACGTCGAGCCACAAAAGGCCGTCGACAACCTGCTGGCCGCCGCCCGTGGTGGGCAGAACAGTGCCGACTATGCCCTGGCCCAGCTGTTCAGCGAAGGCCATGGCATTCGCCCGCAACCGGGCAACGCCTGGGTATTCGCCCAGCTGGCCCAGGCCAACCCGTCGCCGCAGTCCGCTGAACTGCTGCAGCAGCTCGACCAGCAACTTACGCCTGACCAGCGCAGCCAGGCCCAGCAACTGCTGGCACAAGAGAAGCAGGCACGCGGCAGCATGGCGCAAGGCGCCAACAGCACCCTGGCCATCGAAGCCCTGCAAGACGATGAAAAAGAAGTAACCGGTGAGGACTCGCTATGACGCTCAATCCCTTCGTGAAAGCCGGCATCGGCCTGAGCTTCGCCCTGCTGTGGTCCTGCCCGACCCTGGCGGAAATGACCGCTGAAAAGAACTTCGGCCTGGATGTGAAGATCACCGGCCAGTCGGAAGACGACCGTGATCTGGGCACCCGCTCCGGCGGCGACGTCAACGGCCTGGGTCTCGACTTGCGCCCTTGGGTATATGGCGAGCGTGGCAACTGGAGCGCCTATGCCATGGGCCAAGCCGTCACCGCGACCGACACCATCGAAACCGACACTCTGCGCCAGAACGACGACGGCACCACGACCGACACCGCCGCCGACGGCCGTGAGCAGGACAAGAGCTACCTGGCCATGCGCGAATTCTGGGTCGGCTACAGCGGCCTCACCGCCTATCCCGGCGAGCAGCTGCGTTTCGGCCGCCAGCGCCTGCGCAGCGACGATGGCATGTGGCGCGACACCAACATCGAGGCGCTGAACTGGACCTTCGACACCACCCTGCTCAAGGCCGACCTGGGCGTTGCCCAACGCTTCAGCGAATACCGCACCGACCTCACCGAGCTGGCCCCCGAAGACAAGGACCGTACGCACGTCTACGGCAATGTCGCCACGCAGTGGACCCCTGGCCACTGGGTTGGTGTACGCGCCCACCACACCCACGACGGCGGCAGCCTGAAGAACCCGGGCGAAACCGTCGATGCGCTGGACAAGACCCGCACCGGCGACCTCACCTGGCTGGGCCTGGAAGCCAACAGCGACGCCTACAACTGGCGCAACGACCACACCGTCAACTACTGGGGCAGCGTCACCTGGCTGACCGGTGACCGCGACACCCTCAGCAGCCAGGTGGTCGGCGACGACACCGTGGCCACCGGCAAGCAGAGTGGTGATGTCAACGCCTGGGCCACCGACCTCGGCATCCGCCTGCGCCTCGACCCGCAATGGCAGGTCGGTGCGGCCTACGCCCGTGGCAGTGGCGGTGGTGGCGACGACGGTTCGAGCAACTACGAGCAGACCGGCCTGGAGAGCAACCGCTCCAACTACACCGGTACCCGTTCGCGCGTGCACCGCTTCGGTGAAGCCTTCCGCGGCGAGCTGGGCAACCTGCAGGCGGCCACCCTGTTCGCCTCCTGGCAGCTGCGCGACGACTACGACGCCAGCTTCATCTACCACAAGTTCTGGCGTGTCGATGGCAACCAGAACATCGGTTCCAGCGGCATCAACGCGGTGGTCAACGACAACGGCGTGAACCGCCCGCTGGTCGATGGTGAAAAAGACCTTGGCCAGGAAATGGACGTGGTCGTGACCAAGTACTTCAAGCAAGGCCTGCTGCCGGCTTCGATGAGCCAGGCCATCGACGAGCCATCTGCCCTGGTGCGCCTGCGTGCTGGCGTGTTCAAGCCGGGCGATGCCTATGGCAAGGAAGCGGACTCGTACATGCACCGCGCCTTCGTCGACGTGATCTGGCGCTTCTGAGGCCGGTAGAGGACTTACCGTTATGAACCTTCACCCGCACTTACGTCACAGCCTGTTGGCCAGCGCCTTGCTGCTGGCCAGCGGCCTGGTGGCTGCCGCAGAGCCCCAGGTGATCGCCAAGGAACTGCAGCAGGCCAAGACCTACACGGTCTCCAGCGCGCCGATCGAGCCGCTGCACATGGACCCGCCGAAGCTGCCTGACCTGACCGGCTACACCTTTGATGCGGTGCAGAAGAAAATCGACCGCCGCCACAAGGGCAAGGTCAGCCTGCGCCGCATGTTCCAGGAGGATACCCTCAAGGAATTCGTCGGCGGCGACAACAAGGCGGCCGAGTGGGTCCAGCGCCAGCATGGCATTCCACAGGCGATCTTCATCGATGACGGCCATGTCGACCTGGTCGAGCTGAGCAAGAAGGTACCCAAGCAGTACCTCAGCGAAGTCGAGCCGGGTGTGTACCTGGCGCGCCTGCCGATCGTGGTCGGGCAGAAGGGCATCCTCGAGATCGACGGCAAGGTCAAGCAGCTGCGCCTGTCCCAGGAAGGCGGTTCGTTCCTGGTCAACGACGGCAAGCTGTTCGTCACCGACACCCAGGTGACCGGCTGGCGGGAAAAGGAAAATGGCCCGGCGACCTTCCGCTCGCCCAAGGAATTCCGCCCGTTCCTGCTGTCGTGGGGCGGTACCGAGACCTACATCGTCAACACCAAGATGGCCAGCTTCGGCTACGCCAAGTCCAAATCGTACGGCGTGAGCATCTCGCAGTACACGCCGAACATGGCCAAGCGCATGGGCCGCCCGGAACCCACCGGTTGGATCATCGGCTCTGAGTTCAGCGACATGTGGTACGGCTTCTACTGCTACGAGACCCAGGACTTCGTGGTCAAGGACAGCACCTACCGCGACAACATCGTCTACGGCATCGACCCGCACGACCGCTCGCACCGGCTGATCATCGCCGGCAACACGGTGTACGGCACCAAGAAGAAGCACGGCATCATCGTTTCGCGTGAGGTCAACGACAGCTGGATCATCAACAACAAGAGCTTCGACAACAAGCTCTCGGGCGTGGTGATCGACCGTAACAGCGTCAACAACCTGATCGCCTACAACGAGATCTACCGCAACCACACCGACGGCATCACGCTGTACGAAAGTGGCGACAACCTGATCTGGGGCAACAAGCTGATCAACAACCGCCGCCACGGCATCCGCGTGCGTAACAGCGTGAACATCCGCCTGTACGAAAACGTCGCCATGGCCAACGGTCTGGTCGGCGTGTACGGCCACATCAAGGACCTGTCCAACACCGACCGCGACATCGCCCTCGACCCGTTCGACACCAAGGTGTCGCTGATCCTGGTCGGTGGCGAACTGTCGGCCAACGGCTCCGGCCCCCTGTCGATCGACTCGCCGCTGTCGGTCGAGCTGTACAAGGTGTCCATGCTCGCCCCGCGCAAGGCCAGCGGTATCAGCCTCAACGGCGTTCTGGGCGAACGCCAGGACGAAATCCTCGACCTGCTGGTACGCCAGCAAAAGGCTGTGCTGATCGACCCGGTCGAACGCCAGACCGAAATGATCGATTAAGGAAGCCCAGACCATGACCCCACATCTGATGAAACTGCTGGGCCTGTCCGCCGCCCTCCTGGCGATCAGCCAGGGCGTGCGCGCCGAAGACGTCAAGGCCCCTACCTTCAGCGCCGAGCCTTGCTGCCAGCTGTGCCCTGAAGCGCATGACCCAAGCCGCTACACAACCCGTTACCAGCAGAACTTCACCACGCTGGTGCAGGCCCAGGGCGACTGGCTGTTCCGTACCCGCGAAGACCTGCGCACCGAGTTCAATACCACCCCGGCCGGCTACAAGCGCCTGCAGCAAGTGCACGACGCGTTCAAGAAGCGCGGCGTGGAGCTGGTGGTGGTGTACCAGCCGACCCGTGGCCTGGTGAACCGCAACATGCTCAACCCGGCGGAAAAGGCTGCCTTCGACTACCAGAAGGCCCTGGGCAACTACCAGGCCATGCTCAAGCGCTTTGCCAGCATGGGCTACAACGTACCCGACCTGTCGCCGCTGACCAACGAACAGCTGGCCGCTGCCGACCAGGGCAAGGACTTCTACTTCCGTGGCGACCAGCACTGGACGCCTTACGGCGCCGAGCGCGCTGCCAGGATCGTGGCCGATACCGTGCACAAGATGCCGGCCTTCGAAGGCATCCCGCGCAAGGAATTCGAAACGAAAAAGTCCGGGCGCATGGGCAAGACCGGCACCTTGCATAACGTCGCCGGTCAGCTCTGTGGCACCAGCTACGCCGTCCAGTACATGGACCAGTTCGCCACCGAGCCCAAAGGCTCCGACAGTGGCGGTGACGACCTGTTCGGTGACGCCGGCAACGCGCAGATCACCCTGGTGGGTACCAGCCACAGTGGCAAGAACTACAACTTCGCGGGTTTCCTGCAACAGTACATTGGTGCCGATGTACTGAACGTCGCCTTCCCCGGCGGCGGCCTGGAAGGCTCGATGATCCAGTACCTGGGCAGCGAGGAATTCCAGAAGAACCCGCCGAAGATCCTGATCTGGGAATTCTCCCCGCTGTATCGCCTGGACCAGGAAACCATCTGGCGGCAAATCCTTGGTCTGCTCGACGACGGCTGCGATGACCGCCCGGCCCTGATGAGCGCCAGCGCCACCCTCAAGCCCGGCAAGAACGAGCTGATGGTCAACGGCAAGGGCGGCGTGATCAAAGACCTGATCAACCGCAACATCCAGATGGACGTCAAGTTCGAAGACCCGTCGGTGAAGGTGCTGCAGGCCACCCTCTGGTACCTCAACGGTCGCCACGAGGACATCAAGCTGGAAAAACCGGAAACCTCCGACACCGACGGGCGCTTCGTCTTCCAGATGCGCGAAGACGAGGACTGGGCCAGCCAGAGCCTGCTGGCGTTCGAGGTGCAGGGGCCGGAAAGCGGTACCCAGAAGGTCGAAGCCAAGCTCTGCAAACGCAACAACTTCGCCGTGCCCGCGCAGACCGCGCAGGCCGGCCAGTGAGGCGACCATGACCATGCTCAAGCGAATCTTCCGCCCTGCCCTGCTCACCCTGGCCCTGTTCGGCGGCGCCGCGCAGGCCGCGCTGGTGCCCCCGCAGGGTTATTACGAGGGCATTGAAAAGCTCAAGACCGGAGACGGCAACTTCCATTGCGAGCCGGCGCCAAAGCCGTACACCGGCGCGTTGCAGTTCCGCAGCAAGTACGAAGGTTCGGACAAGGCTCGGGCGACGCTCAACGTAGCCTCGGAAAAGGCCTTTCGCAAGTCGACCGAGGGCATCACCACCCTCGAGAAGGGCGTGAGCAAGATGGTCGGCCAGTACATGCGTGACGGCCGCCCGGCCCAGCTGGATTGCGCGCTCACCTGGCTGGGCTCCTGGGCACGTGCCGATGCGCTGATGTCCACCGACTACAACCACACCGGCAAATCCATGCGCAAGTGGGCGCTGGGCAGCATGAGCGGGTCCTGGCTGCGCCTCAAGTTTTCCAACTCGCAGCCGCTGGCCGCGCACCGGGAAGAGGCCGAGCTGATCGAGAAGTGGTTCGCCCGCCTCGCTGAACAGACCGTGCGCGACTGGAGCGACCTGCCACTGGAGAAGATCAACAACCACAGTTACTGGGCGGCCTGGTCGGTGATGGCTACCGCCGTGGCCACCGACCGCCGCGACCTGTTCGACTGGGCGGTGAAGGAATACAAGGTCGGCGCCAACCAGGTGGATGAACAGGGCTTCCTGCCCAACGAGATCAAGCGCAAGCAGCGCGCCCTGGCGTATCACAACTACGCCCTGCCGCCGCTGGCGATGATCGCCAGCTTCGCCCAGGCCAATGGTGTCGACCTGCGCAGCGAGAACAACTTCGCCCTGCAGCGTCTGGGCGAAGGCGTGCTGGCCGGTGTACGCGACCCGAGTCAATTCAAGGCACGCGCCGGCGAGAAGCAGGACATGACCGACCTGAAGATCGACAGCAAGTATTCATGGCTCGAACCCTGGTGCGCGCTGTACCACTGCGTCGGTGACACCCTGGAGCGCAAGCACGACATGCAGCCGTTCAACAGCTTCAGGCTCGGCGGCGACGTGACACGGGTCTACGACCCGAGCGCAAAGAGCAAGAAGTGACACCTCCCATCTGGGAGTGAACCTGTGGCAGCGGGCTTGCCCGCTACCACAGGGACCTAAGTTGCCTTCCGGTTTTTCGCTGGGGGGTTTGGGGGGCGCTTTGCCCCGGATGCTGTGAACAAAAAGGAGAACCGGGATGGTCTTCTCGTCCAACGTGTTCCTGTTCCTGTTCTTGCCGATCTTCCTCGGCCTGTACTACTTGAGCGGGCAACGTTATCGCAACCTGCTGCTGCTGGTCGCCAGCTACATCTTCTACGCGTGGTGGCGGGTGGACTTCCTGGCCCTGTTTGCCGGGGTCACCCTGTGGAACTACTGGATCGGCCTGAAAGTCGGCGCTGCCGGTGTGCGTACCAAGCCCGCGCAGCGCTGGCTGCTGCTCGGCGTCGGTGTCGACCTGGCGATCCTCGGCTACTTCAAGTACGCCAACTTCGGTGTCGACAGCCTCAACGCGATCATAACTTCGTTCGGCCTGGAGCCGTTCATCCTCACCCACGTGCTGTTGCCGATCGGTATCTCGTTCTACATCTTCGAGTCGATCAGCTACATCATCGACGTGTACCGCGGCGATACCCCGGCCACCCGCAACCTGATCGACTTCGCGGCGTTCGTGGCGATCTTCCCGCACCTGATCGCCGGCCCCGTGCTGCGCTTCAAGGACCTGGTCGACCAGTTCAACAACCGCACCCATACCCTGGACAAGTTCTCCGAAGGCTGCACCCGCTTCATGCAGGGCTTCATCAAGAAAGTGTTCATCGCCGATACCCTGGCGGTAGTGGCCGACCACTGCTTCGCCCTGCAGAACCCGACCACCGGCGATGCCTGGCTCGGCGCCCTGGCCTACACCGCGCAGCTGTACTTCGACTTCAGCGGCTACAGCGACATGGCCATCGGCCTGGGCCTGATGATGGGCTTCCGCTTCATGGAGAACTTCAAGCAGCCGTACATCAGCCAGTCGATCACCGAGTTCTGGCGGCGCTGGCACATCAGCCTGTCGACCTGGCTGCGCGACTACCTGTACATCACCCTGGGCGGTAACCGCAAAGGCACCTTCAACACCTACCGCAACCTGTTCCTGACCATGCTGCTGGGCGGCCTGTGGCATGGCGCCAACTTCACCTACATCATCTGGGGCGCCTGGCACGGCATGTGGCTGGCCATCGAGCGCGCGCTGGGCATCGACACCAACCCCCAGCGTTTCAACCCGGTGAAGTGGGCATTCACCTTCCTGCTGGTGGTGGTCGGCTGGGTGATCTTCCGTGCCGAGAACCTGGAAGTGGCCGGCCGCATGTATGGCGCCATGTTCAGCTTCGGTGAATGGCAGCTGTCGGAACTCAACCGTGCCCAGCTCACCGGCCTGCAGGTAGCCACCTTGGTTGTCGCCTACATCACCCTTGCGTTCTTCGGCCTGCGCGACTTCTACCGCAACGCCAGGCCAACGCCCAAGGCCACCCCGGTGGAGGTCAACAGCGACGGTTCGATCGGCCTGGACTGGACCCGGGTGATGACCCGCGCCCTGGTGCTGCTGCTGTTCGTGGCCTCGATCCTCAAGCTTTCGGCGCAGAGCTACTCGCCGTTCCTTTACTTCCAGTTCTGAGGTTGATGACATGACCCGGACATTACGCATTACCTATTCGCTGTCGTTCCTCGGCCTGCTGGTGGGCATGGGCGTCTGGTCCACCGGTGGCCTGCAAAGCTTCCAGCGTACCGAGCAGATGACCCTGCTCAACGGCAAGCTGGCCAAGGCCGCCGAGACCCATTACGACGAGCAGTTCCCGATCAAGCGCCTGGGCACCAACCTGTGGGCGGCGATGGACTTCAAGCTGTTCAACGAAGGCCGCCCCGGCGTGGTGCTGGGCCGCGACCAGTGGCTGTTCAGTGACGAGGAGTTCAAGCCCACCGCCGGTGCCGAGCAGCTGATGCAGGAAAACCTGGCGTTGATCCGTGGCGTGCGCGACACCCTGCAGCAGCACGGCAGCCAGCTGGTGCTGGCGATCGTGCCGGCCAAGGCGCGGGTGTACGCCGAGTACCTGGGCAAGGAACTGCCGACCAGCCTGCATGACGACCTGTACAACCAGTTCCATGCCCAGGTGCGCCAGGCCAACGTGTTCGCTCCGGACCTGATGGCACCCATGGAACAGGCCAAGGCCCGCGGCCAAGTGTTCCTGCGCACCGACACCCACTGGACGCCAATGGGTGCCGAAGTGGCGGCGCAGGCCGTGGCCGAGGCGGTCAGCCGCCAGAGCCTGCTCAACGGCGACCCGCAGGCGTTCATCACCGAAGCCGGCAGCACCGCGCCATACAAGGGTGACCTGACCAACTTCCTGCCACTGGACCCGCTGTTCAGCAACCTGCTGCCGGCCCCGGACAACCTGCAGCAACGCACCACTCGCCCTGTCGAGGCCGAAGGTGAAGCCGGTGACGCACTGTTCGCCGACAAGCAGATCCCGGTTGCCCTGGTGGGCACCAGCTACAGCGCCAACCCGCACTGGAACTTCCTCGGCGCGCTGCAGCAGGCCCTGCGCAGCGACGTGGCCAACTACGCCGAAGACGGCCATGGCCCGCTGCTGCCGATGCTCAAGTACCTGCAAAGCGATGCCTTCAAGAACGCCGCACCCCAGGTGGTGGTGTGGGAATTCCCCGAACGTTATCTGCCAATGAAGAACGACCTCAGCAGCTTCGATCCGCAGTGGATCGCCCAGCTGAAGAACACCCGTAAATCCGAAGAAAACCTGGCTTTGTCGTCCACCCGGACTAACCACTAATCAGAGGAACATACATATGACTACCAAGACTTCCATTGCCAAAGCCCTCACCCTCGCGGCCGGCCTGTCCCTGGCCTCCATGCAGGCCTTCGCCGGTGCCGACGCCGCGCTGTACGGCCCGAGCGCACCAAAAGGCTCGACCTTCGTGCGCCTGTACAACGCTTCCAGCGCACCGGCTGCAGCCTCGGTCGGCAACACCCAGATCAAGCAGGTTGGCGCCCAGGGCAGCAGCGACTTCAGCTTCCTGCCAGGGGGTGACTACACCGCCCAGGTCGGCGGCAAGAGCGTGCCGGTCAAGCTGGCTGCGGACAAGTACTACACCCTGGTCAACAGCGCCAGCGGCAACCCGCAGCTGATCGAAGAGCCGCCGTTCAAGAACAAGCAGAAAGCCTTGGTTCGTGTGCAGAACCTCAGTGACCAGCAACTGACCCTGAAGACCGCCGACGGCAAGACCGAAGTGGTCAAGCCCGTTGCCGCCAACGGCCGTGGCGAACGCGAAATCAACCCGGTCAAGGTCAACCTGGCGCTGTACCAAGGAGACAAGAAAGTGGGTGACGTCAAACCCGTCGCCCTGGAGCGCGGCGAAGCCGCAGTGCTGTACGTAACGGGTTCCGGCAACGCCTTGTCGCCGGTGTGGGTAACTCGCCCCGTGGCTAGCAACTGATTCCCCTGCCTCTCAACGACTATTGGAGAAACATGATGATCCCGGTAATTCTTTCTGGTGGTAGCGGTTCCCGTCTGTGGCCTCTGTCGCGCAAGCAGTTCCCCAAGCAGTTCCTGGCCCTGACCAGTGAACACACGCTGTTCCAGCAAACCCTCGAGCGCCTGGTGTTCGAAGGCATGGACACCCCGATCGTGGTCTGCAACAAGGACCACAAGTTCATCGTGCAAGAGCAATTGGCCGCGCTGAAGCTGGAAACCCAAGGCATCCTGATGGAACCGTTCGGCCGCAATACCGCGCCGGCCGTGGCCATGGCTGCCATGAAACTGATCAACGAAGGCCGCGACGAGCTGATGCTGGTGCTGCCCGCTGACCACGTGATCGAGGACCAGAAGGCCCTGCAACGCGCCCTGGCCCTGGCCACCGTGGCCGCCGAGCGTGGCGAGATGGTGCTGTTCGGCGTGCCGGCAACCAAGCCGGAAACCGGCTACGGCTACATCCGTTCCAGCCAGGACGCCCTGCTGCCAGAAGGCGTGGCGCGCGTGGCGCAGTTCGTCGAGAAGCCCGATGAAAAACGCGCCGCCGAGTTCGTCCAGGCCGGCGGTTACTTCTGGAACAGCGGCATGTTCCTGTTCCGTGCCAGCCGCTTCCTCGAAGAGCTGAAAAAACACGACGGCGACATCTACGACACCTGCGTGCTGGCCCTGGAGCGCAGCCAGGAAGACGGTGATGTGCTGAGCATCGACGAAGCCACCTTCGCCTGCTGCCCGGACAACTCCATCGACTACGCGGTGATGGAAAAGACCCAGCGCGCCTGCGTGGTGCCGATGTCGGCAGGCTGGAGCGACGTGGGCTGCTGGTCGTCGCTGTGGGAAGTGCACGAGAAGGACGACAACGGCAACGTCACCAAGGGCGACGTGGTGGTGCAGGACAGCCACAACTGCATGATCCACGGTAACGGCAAGCTGGTGTCGGTGATCGGCCTGGAGAACATCGTGGTGGTCGAGACCAAGGACGCCATGATGATTGCCCACAAGGACAAGGTCCAGGGCGTCAAGCAGATGGTCAAGACCCTCGACGAGCAGGGCCGCAGCGAAACCCAGAACCACCTGGAAGTGTATCGCCCGTGGGGCTCGTACGACTCGGTGGACATGGGCGGCCGCTTCCAGGTCAAGCACATCACCGTCAAGCCGGGCGCCAGCCTGTCGCTGCAGATGCACCACCACCGCGCCGAGCACTGGATCGTGGTGTCCGGTACCGCCGAGGTGACCTGTGACGAGAACGTGTTCCTGCTGACCGAGAACCAGTCCACCTACATCCCGATCGCCTCGGTGCACCGCCTGCGCAACCCGGGCAAGATCCCGCTGGAGATCATCGAAGTGCAGTCCGGCAGTTACCTGGGCGAGGATGACATCGAGCGCTTCGAAGATGTTTACGGGCGTACCTCCACGCCGATCGAACGGGGTGTTTCGGTGAAGACCATCGCGCAGTAATGCAACCCCAGGGGCCGCTTTGCGGCCCCGCTTTTTTGAGCCACTTCCCATTTCGGGCTACGATGGTCAGACCCCGCGCAACCAAGGTCTGCCTGCCCCATGATCATCGGTGCCTTCCTCATTCTCACCTGGCTGGTGCTGCTGTTGCGCTACCCGGCCAAGGCCCTGCCGATCTCGCTGGCCGCCGTTTGTGGCCTGGGCCTGGTGGCCTTGTTCGTCATCTGGCAGGACACCCGC
>MTEY01013039.1_pt1 | contig 19841 bp, 22 predicted proteins | sample 1042721 | NCBI WGS metagenome assembly MTEY01 (sample SAMN06185809, study PRJNA358809) | soil metagenome | isolation source: soil biostimulated with seedmeal as carbon source | place: India | collected 2015-05-23 | reverse complement strand
CGCTGACGAAAGTGGCGGCCGATGCAAACCGCTTATAGGCGGGCAGAACCTTTGCCATGACCTGCGGCTTGACGGCTACGAGAACCATGCGCGGCTTCAGATCACCGGGCAGGGCGTCTGCATCGGCAAAGGCATGGACGCCAGCGCCAGCGGCGCGATCACGAAGCGCTTCGGTCGGCTCAACGACATAAACGTCCTTCGCCTTGAGGATACCGCTATCGAGCCAGCCCTTGAGCATGGCGAAGCCCATATTGCCGCAACCGACCAGAATTACCGTGTCATGCATATTGATAGTTCCACCCTTGGAGTTCGTTTGGAGCATGGTATAGCGCCGCCTCGCCGGACTGCGCAAGCATATGCGGCCTATCCACGTGTTTCTAAGGTTAAATCATTGATCGATCAGGCTATATCGCGCACTATGAGCCTGAATTGAGTGGAGTTTCGGAGGGGAAGAATGGATCCGGCTTTGACAACGGGCGTGCCGCCAGCCGAAGCTTTCGGCCATGTCCGCATCATCATAGGCATGATCCTCGGCTTGTGCGTTTCCCGCCTTTTGACGGGACTGGCACGGTTCATCCAGCATCCCGGCAAGCAGAAAATTTATCCGGTCCATCTGGCCTGGGTGGGATTCATCCTGCTTTCGGTCATCCATTTCTGGTGGTTCGAATTCGGCCTGCGCACCATTCAACTGTGGACCTTCGAGAAGTATCTCTTCGTGATCTTCTACGCTGGTCTCCATTTCCTGCTCTGCACGCTGCTCTTTCCCGACAGCATGGAGGAATATACCGGTTACCGCGATTACTTCATCTCCCGGCGCAAGTGGTTTTTCGGCATTCTGGCATTGGTCTACGTGGCCGATTTCATCGACACGCTGTTGAAGGGCGCCGATCACTACCGGGTTTACGGCATCGAATATCCCATACAGGTCGCCTGCTTCATCCTGTTCAGCCTGATTGCCGTGTTCTGGGGTGACAGGCGCTATCATGCGGCTTTTGCTGCCGTTGCGCTGGTTTATCAGATCACCTTCACGCTGCGCCATTTCGCGACCTTGAGTTAAACCTTTCCTGCATTCCGCCGGGTTTCACCGTCCACGATTTCGCGGAACTGGCGCAACAGCGGGTGGCGGGCGGTCTGCCTGACGCCGTAACCCAGGTTGAAAGCATAGTCGAAATCGGGCGGATTGAGCCCGATATTGTGCTGCATCATGGTTTCAAGCTTGTCGAAGCCCTTGGCGAAGATCGCCTCCGGTGAGCGGCCTTCGTTATAATCCGCCCAAAGCTCCATGATTTCCGTACGCAGATCGTCCGGCAGCGGTTCGCACAGCGTCATGAGGTCGGCTCTTTCGCGCTCGGCTCGCCCGTCATCGGCGGATTGATGGATGGCGGGCACATCGCCCGAAATCGCTTCGCCCAGATCGTGGACGATGCACATCTTGATGAGTTTCAGCCGGTCGCAATCGCCCAGTTCCCGGTCGAACAGCGATACCAGCAGGCAAAGCCGCCAGCTATGTTCGGCGGTGCTTTCCGGTCGGCCTTGAGAGGTATGGCCGGAACGTAATGTGCTTTTCAGTCGTTCTGCATTCTGGATAAATCGAATGATGCCGTTCAGCCGGTCTGGATCAATGGTGTATTCCGTTTCGGCGTTCATGCGGGCCTCCTGATTTATCTGCATGAATCAACGTATATAATTGCAATTTTAACGGTTTATTTGCCATGATGAATATTAATCTGGATCAATAAACAGGGTGCAATCGGGACGGAACGATGGTGGAGAGGGACAGAGAGGGGAAACGTGCGGCTGGCCGCCCGCTTCTGGCCTATGCGCCGGAATTCCTGCAACCTGCTTCCTCGTTCCGTGGATTTCAGGATACTGAAGAGCGCGAACATCAAAGACGCCGGGAAGAACTGCTCCGCCGCAAGCAGGAATTGTTGGACGCCGAGCATGATGGCTCCATTGATCCGAAGGCTGATATGCAAGGCCGGATGTACGCCGTGCGTGACGCCTTGCAAGCCAATCTCGATGGTGCAGCGGCCAGGGCGCAACCAGTGCCGCAAACTCCCGCAACCGCTTCAAAGCCTGAAGGCCAGCCGGTGAAATTGCCCCGCCGCAGGCGGCGCTGGGGGCTTCTGGCCGGTTTCACGCTGCTGGGCGGAATTATCGGAACTACCTATGCCTTTCTGGTGCCGCCACAATATGCGGCTACGGCTTCCATGCAGGTCTTCCCGCCGGAGCGGCGCAGCGAAATTGCCTCCAGTGCCGTTCTTGAGCGGGCCGCGCAGATGGCGCGTATTGAACGTGCCGCCGACCTCGGAGCCCCATCCGTTCTGGAGGAACTGCGTTTTCGCCTGACCCGACTGCTGCCCGAAGACCTGCGGTCTCCCGCAGTTGCATGGCCCCACTTGTCGGGCGCGCAATTGCTGCGCCAGCGCCTCGATTTCACGCAGGCGCTGGACAGCGGGACGGTGAATGTCGAAGCGACGGCAGACAAGCCGGAAACGGCGGCACTTCTCGCCAATGCCGTTGCGCAGGCGTTTCGTGATCATCTGCAGGGCGGCGCTTCGCCGGGCGGGCCTGAAGGCGACCTTCCGGCGCGCCTGCAACGGTTGGAAGCAGATGCCGAAGCGGCACGGCAGGCGGCTAATGCCTTTCGTATGAGCCGGGATTTCGGCGATGACAACAACAAGGCCGCGCTTCAGCGCGAGTTCGCCGACAGCAAGGCCGAGACGGCGCGGATCGCAGCCGAGGCCAACAGCCTGAATGGGGCCAGCGCCGAAAGTCTCGTCCGCAAGGGCGTGCCGGAAAGCATGCGTTCGGGAGCCCTCGGAGCGCTGGTGGAGCGCTATCGCATAGCCGGGCAGGGGGGCGAAGCGAAGCAGATCGAGGCCGAGATCGCGACGGAGATTTCAAGCCAGCGCAGCGCTTTGCAGGCCGATCTTAAGAATGCGGTCGAACGTGAACAAAAAGCCGCCGCCGCCGTTGCCGGTTTCGGCTCGACGCCCGCCACGGACGATGACAAAGCTCGCCTGCAAATGCTGGAGCGCGATGCAGCGGCGAAGCAGGCGCTGTTTGAAGATTTGCAGATGCGTGCGGCGCGCGGCGAACCGGTCTCCGCTGGTTCTGCGGCGACGGTGCGGATTGTAGCGCCGGCCATTGCTGAACCGAACCCGCGCGATCTCCCGCCGCAGTGGATCATCGCCCTTGGCTTTGGGGGCGGTTTCCTGCTTGGCCTTCTTTCCATGGCGCTGGCTGGTCGCAAGCCCCGGTCGCCGTCCAAGATGGAAGCCGAACCGGAAGAGGTTCTTGAAACCTATGGCGAGACGCGTCTTGCCGCCGTGATCCGCGAGGCCAATGCGCGGTGGGAAGCCGAGAATGAAGGTGTCAGCTGACCGAGGGAAAACACCGCCCTCGGTCGTGCCATCGACGAGGTGCGTTCGTCCCGCGCTTCGCGGCTCTGACATGACCCGGCGTTCTGAAATTTCATAAAATCCTGCATTGTCGCGCATTCGCCAATTGTCATCGGGCGTCATGACGCTTATGGGCATGTGTGCGGAAAATATGTCGTGTATTTCCCAGACAATCCCGAATGAACGGAGCGCTCGCTATGGCCCAATTGATTGATGGCAAGAAGCTCGCCGAGGATGTGGTTTCCACGGTGAAGACCGAGACCGAAAAGCTCGTGGCTGCAACCGGCATCGTGCCCGGTATTGCAGTGGTGATTGTCGGCGAAGACCCGGCAAGCCAGGTCTATGTCGCTTCCAAGAGCCGCAAGGCCAAGGAATGCGGTTTTCACTCGGTTCAGCATGACCTGCCGGAAACGGCGTCGGAGCGCGAGCTTCTCGACCTGATCGAGAGCCTGAACAACGACCCTGCCATCCACGGCATTCTGGTGCAGTTGCCGCTGCCCGGGCACATCGATTCAGGCCGGGTGATCCAGACCATTTCCCCGGACAAGGATGTCGATGGTTTCCATTTCATCAATGTCGGCAAGCTTGGCACTGGCGAGGTTGAAACGGCTTTCGTTCCCTGCACGCCCGCAGGCGCGATGATCATGATCGAGCGCGTCCATGGCCGCGATCTTTCGGGGCTCAATGCCGTGGTGATCGGGCGTTCCAACATTGTCGGCAAGCCGATGTTCAATCTCCTGCTCGCCGCCAATGCGACGGTTACGGTAGCGCATAGCCGCACGAAGGACCTGCCCGCGATTGCCCGCACCGCGGATATTCTGGTGGCGGCTGTCGGACGCCCGCAGATGGTCAAGGGCGACTGGGTCAAGCCGGGCGCAACAGTGATCGATGTCGGCATTAATCGCATTCCGGCGCCTGAAAGGGGCGAAGGCAAGACACGACTGGTTGGCGATGTCGATTTCGCGGAAGCCGAAAAGGTCGCCGGAGCGATCACGCCGGTTCCGGGCGGCGTCGGTCCGATGACCATCGCCATGCTCATGGCGAACACGCTCACCTCGGCTTGCCGCACTGCTGGCGTGAAAAAGCCAGTTTTTTGACACAATTGAACTGCGCTTTTTGTGCAGTTTCATTCCGGTTTTGATGGTTTGAGAGGCAAAACAGCTGAAATCACTGTTTTGCCTTAATTTAATTTAGAGCCTTTTCAGAACACCGAAGCGCCTTCGTCAGCCCGACCGGCGATCTGGCGGAAAGCACGAAACAATTCGCGTCCCATGCCATGTTCATTGCCGGAAAGATCGGGGCGATCCTCGCCGCGATCGTTCAGCAGGGCAATATTGGTCAAGGCTTCCAGCGTGCCATTAACGGCATCGAGGCGGATAACATCGCCGTCGCGGATTTTCCCGATGATGCCGCCATCAAGCGCTTCCGGCGTGACATGGATGGCAGAGGGAACCTTGCCCGATGCGCCGGACAGGCGGCCGTCGGTGACAAGGGCGACACGCTGGCCGCGATCCTGCAAGATGCCCAGAACTGTCATCAGCTTGTGCAGTTCCGGCATGCCATTGGCTTTCGGACCCTGATAGCGAACCACGGCGATGAAATCGCCGGTCAGATCGCCCGCCTTGAACGCGGCCTGCATTTCCGCCTGATCGTTGAATACCCTGGCGGGCGCTTCGATGACCTGGCGTTCCGGCTTCACGGCGGAAACCTTGATGATCGCATTGCCGATATTGCCGGTCAGGACCTTGATGCCGCCGGTAGGCTGGAACGGCGCATGAATCTTCGCCAGAACCTTGTCGTCGCCGCTTTTTTCCGGCACCGGCTCGCGCACGACATTGCCGTCAGCGCCAAGCTTCGGCTCGATCGCGTAAGGCCGCAGACCTTCGCCGAAGACGGTGCGCACATCCTCGTGCAGGATGCCGCCATCGAGAAGCTCGCGGATGAGAAAGCCCATGCCACCAGCGGCATGGAAATGGTTCACATCGGCAAGACCGTTCGGATAGACACGCGCCAGAAGCGGGACCACGTCCGAAATCTCGGAAATATCGTGCCATGTCAGCTTGATGCCAGCGGCGGCGGCCATGGCGATCAGGTGGATGGTATGGTTGGTGGAACCGCCGGTTGCATTGAGGCCGATGACGCCATTGACGAAGGAACGCTCGTCCAGCATTTCGCCGACCGGCGTATATTCATTGCCGAGCGCGGTGATCGCCAGCGCACGCTTTGCCGCTTCACGGGTCAAGGCGTCGCGCAGCGGCGTGCCCGGATTGATGAAGGATGCGCCCGGCAGATGCAGGCCCATGATTTCCATCAGCATCTGGTTGGAATTGGCTGTGCCGTAGAAAGTGCAGGTGCCGGGGCCGTGATAGGATTTCGACTCCGATTCCAGCAATTCGGCGCGCCCGACCTTGCCTTCGGCATAGAGCTGGCGGGTCTTGGCTTTTTCGTCGTTCGGCAGGCCGCTGGTCATCGGCCCGGCAGGCACGAACACGGCGGGCAGGTGACCGAAGGCCAGTGCACCGATGATGAGTCCGGGCACGATCTTGTCGCAGACGCCGAGATAGACGGCGGCATCGAACATATCATGCGACAGGCCGACGGCGGTCGCCATCGCAATCACTTCGCGGGAGAACAGCGACAGTTCCATGCCCGCGAACCCTTGCGTGACACCATCGCACATGGCGGGCACGCCGCCTGCAACCTGCGCCACTCCGCCCGCTTCACGCGCAGCCTGCTTGATAAGCTGCGGAAAGGTTTCGAACGGCTGATGCGCCGACAGCATGTCGTTATAGGCGGTGATGATGCCGAGGTTCGGAATCTCGTCGCCGGTCAGCGCCGCCTTGTCGTGCGGACCGCAGGCGGCAAATCCATGCGCGAGATTGGCGCAGCCCAGCACCGCCCGCTTCGGCTTGTTGGATGCAGCCTCACGCACACGGCCAAGATAGGCTTCGCGCGTCGGCTTGGACCGTTCGCGAATGCGCGCGGTGATTTCCTGAATGCGTTTATGCGCCGTCTCGGTGGGCATGGGGTGTCACCTTTGCCGATATAACCAGAGCATTTCCTGTTATTGATGAAACGCTGGGAATGCTCTATCTGTTTGTTTTATCGCGCATCTTTTCCGAAAACCGGGTCCCACTTTTCGGGATACGCTCTAGCTGCTCCAGTAAAGCTGGATCGGTGTGCGGGCATGATGGAAGACAGCCCGCACGGGCATTTCGTTCTCGTCATCGCCGGAAAGCGCCTTTTCCAGCGTTGCCTGCTTGGCGGCGCCTTCGATATGCAGAACCAGCATTTCGGCTTCGGCGATGATGGGAAGGGTCAGGGTCAGGCGTTTCTCGCCAGCGCCCTCGGCATGGATCGGCAGCACGAGCGCCCGGGTTTTCGGGTTGATCGCCTGATCGAGACGGTCCGCACCCGGAAAGAAGGAGGCGGTATGCCCGTCATTGCCCATGCCAAGCACCACCACGTCGAAAGGACGACGCAGCGCATCGATGCGGCTGGCGGCGGCAAGCGCCGCCGTTTCGGCCGTCGCCGCCGGATTGTAAAGGCCGACGAACCTTGCCACGCCCGCATGGTCGCGGAGAAGATGCTCACGCACCAGCTTTTCGTTGGAGCGATCGCTTTCGACGGGCACGAAACGCTCATCCACAAGGGTGATCGTAACGAGGTTCCAGTCGATCATCTTGCGGGAGAGCACTTCGAACAGCCTGAGCGGCGTGGTGCCGCCGGAGACGGCGAGCGTTGCCTGTCCCCGTTCAGCGATGGCGGCATTCAGCTTGTTCGCAATGGCTTCGGAGAGCGCCTGCGCCAGTTCTGTTCCGCTGGTGAAATCGTGCCGTTCGATGCTCATTCCATTCCCTTCCAAGACAGAAATCAGAGGCTTTCGTGCCATGTACGCCCGTCACGCTCGATGAGCGCGATGGACGATGACGGCCCCCATGTTCCTGCCGTGTAGCCCTGCACAGGCTGGCTGTTCAACTCCCAACCTTGCAGGATCGGATCGACCCAGCGCCATGCGGCTTCAACTTCGTCGCGCCGCATGAACAGCGTCTGGTTGCCGCGAACCACATCCATGATGAGGCGTTCATAGGCATCCGGATTGCGCTCGCTGAAGGATTCGGCAAAGCTCATGTCCAGCGGCACATGGCGCAGGCGCATGCCGCCCGGACCCGGGTCCTTGATCATCAGCCACTGCTTCACGCCCTCATCGGGCTGGAGCCGGATGACGAGCTGGTTGGCGATCACCTTGCCGGCGCTTTCGCCGAAGATGGAATGCGGGATCGGCTTGAAGGTAACAACGATTTCAGAAACGCGCGTGGCAAGCCGCTTGCCGGTGCGCAGATAGAAGGGCACGCCAGCCCAGCGCCAGTTGGCGATTTCGGCCTTCAGCGCCACAAAGGTTTCGGTATTGCTGGTGTCGCTTTCCAGATCTTCCAGATAGCCGCGCACCGGCCCGCCCGCCGAGGCACCGGCGCGATACTGACCGCGCACCGTCACATCTTCGACATTGAGATTGGTAATCGGCTTCAAGGAGCGCAGAACCTTGACCTTTTCGTCATGGACGGCATCGGCTTCGACCGATGAAGGCGGCTCCATCGCAACAAGGCAGAGAAGCTGGAGAATGTGGTTCTGCACCATGTCGCGCAGGGCGCCCGCCTTGTCGTAATAGCCAGCGCGTCCTTCCAGGCCGACCGCTTCGGCGACGGTGATCTGCACATGGTCGATATGGGCGGAGTTCCACAACGGCTCATAAAGCGCATTGGCAAAGCGCAGCGCCATCAGGTTCTGCACGGTTTCCTTGCCGAGATAGTGGTCGATGCGGAAAATCTGGTCTTCGCGGAAAACGCTGCCGAGCGTGTCGTTGAGCGCCATGGCGGATTCCAGATCGCGACCGATCGGCTTTTCCACGATGATGCGCGTGTCGCGGGTGATCAGGCCATGTGCTTTCAGCCGCGTGGCGATATCACCGAACAGCGTCGGGCTGACGGCGAGATAGAAAGCGCGGATCTTTTCCGGCTTCTTGCCGATCAGGGTCTTGAGTGCATCCCAGCCTTCTTCCGACTTCGCATCGACAGCCACATAGCTGAGGCGGGCAAGAAACCCGTCGACTTCCTTCTCGTCGACTTCCTCTGGCTTCACATGCTCATGAATGGCATTGCGTGCGAACTGTCGGTATTCGTCATCCGTCATGGCGCTGCGCGATGCGCCGATGATGCGCGTCGGGTCGGTGAGCTGGCCTGCACGCTGACGCTGGTACAGCGCCGGGATGAGCTTGCGTTCGGCAAGATCGCCGGAACCGCCGAACACGATGCAGTCGAAGGGCTCTACCGGGATTGTCTGGCTGGTCATCTATCGCTCTCTTCTCTTCTGGCGCAAATCAGTCTGCCTTTGGGCAGCATGCGATTTTAACGCTGCCCTTGTCTATTATCTAATCGATTTAAATTCAACAGTCGCAATGCCGCATTCCCGCGAAAGTGAAAGCATCCTGCGATAATTGACGGATTAACGGCTTGTGCACACATGACATGTTCATCTTAAGGCCATATTGGAACAAACAATCCGGATTCAAGTGATTTGGCCAAGTTGGAGGGTGTCTTGGTTATGCCAAAGGAGAATGACATGAAGAGGCTGCAGGATAAGGTCGCAATCATCACCGGCGCCGGTTCGGGCTTCGGTTCAGGCATGGCGCGCCGATTTGCAGCCGAGGGCGCCAAGGTCGTTCTCGCCGACGTGAACGTGAAGCACGTTGAGGATGAACTCGCCGAGATCGGCAAGAACGGCCTTGCCGTGCAGGCCGATGTTTCGCGCAAGGACGACATGGAGCGCGTGGCGCGCGCGGCCTTTGAAGCATTCGGCTCCATCGACATCATGATCAACAATGCCGGTTTCACGCATCGAAACATGCCGCTGACGGAAGTCACGGAGGACAATTTCGATCTGATCGCCGCGGTAAACATGAAGGCGCTTTATTATTCGACCCAGATCGTCGTGCCGATCATGGAGCATCAGGGCAGCGGCGTCATCATCAACACGGCTTCGGCAACCGCGCTGCGTCCGCGCAAGGGGCTTGTCTGGTACAGCGCCTCCAAGGGCTGGATCATCAGCGCGACCAAGGCCATGGCGCTGGAGCTGGCGGAAAAGAACATCCGCGTCAACTGCATCTGCCCTGCCGAAAGCGAGGGTGAGGCATTGAAGCTGTTTCTGGAGGAGGATACGCCGGAAGCCCGGGCAGCGCTCAAGGCGACCATTCCGCTCGACCGGTTCTCCACGCCCGACGATGTGGCGGAAGCCGCTCTCTGGCTGGCCTCGGACGCCGCCTCCATGGTGACGGGGACGGCACTCAATATCGACGGTGGTTACTCAATCTGAGATTGCAGCTCCGGCGGCCTGCAAATGGCGTTGTTTTGCGCTTCCGGTGCTCATGCTCGCCATAACCACAATCTACCAATCTAGCCGTTGGCTTCGGCGAGGAAGTCATCGAAGATGGCTTCCAGCCGCCTGTGCCGTTCGGCTGCCATGAGCTTTCCGGTTTCCGTCTTGAAACCGGAGGCGAGGCCGAACAGTTTTGTGCGGAAATGGTCGAGCGCGAAACGCTTGTCGTCCAGCGGGCGGTTTTCGGCGTGCGGGTCGTGCCAGTCGTAAAGCGCACTGCCCATGCGGCCTGCAATGTAGAAGCACCGCGCTGCACCAATGACGCCGATGGCATCGAGCCGGTCGGCATCCTGCAATATTTTCGCTTCCACCGTGACCGGCTCGATATTCGCCGAAAAACTGTGCGCCTCGATGGCGTGGGCGGCAAGGCCGATGCTCGCTTCATTCCAGCCGAGACCGCGCAGCAGCCTCGTCGCCTTTTCCGCCGCCAGACGCGAAGCGCGGTTTCGGTCCGGCGAATTCTTTTCCACGCTCACGCAATCATGCAGCAGGGCGGCGGCGCAAAGCACTTCCGCATCGCCGCCTTCCCGGCGCTGGATGGCGGCTGCATTCTTCCAGACGCGGGCAAGGTGGGACAGGTCGTGCGATCCGTCCTCGCCATGTTCGAGCGCATGAGGCAGCAGCCTTTCGGCGAGCGTTTCAAAGGGCGCGAAGATATGTGCTGTCATGCTGGCTCCGCCATGGTTGGGGGATTCGGTCCATGACAGAATTACGGGTTCCTACGCAGCACGGTCCAGTTATAAAATGCGCCGAGCATCATGATCAGGCATGTGCCGAGGAACACGGAGCGCATGCCGAAGTGACCGCCGACAAAGCCGCCTGCGACCGGCCCCACAACCTGGCCGACATATTGCGCCGAGACGGAAAGCCCGAGAATGCCGCCCGCCACACGGTCGGGGACATTGTGTCTTATGACGCTGCTAATGCAGGGCAGGAGGCCGCCCAGTGCCAGCCCCATCAGAAAACGCAGGCCGATCAGCTGCCAGGCTTCCGTCACGAAGGCCTGCGGGATCAACAGGAGTGCGGAAATCGACAGCGCGCCGATGATGACGCGCGTATGGCCGATGCGGTCGGCAAGGCGACCGAGCCGTGAGGACGACAGGATGCTGCCGAGTGCGGCAGCGGCCATCACCACGCCGGAAATCAGCGTCACTTTCGTCTGGTCGTCCATCAGTTGCATCACGTAGACGGTGATGATCGGCTCTATCGACATATTGGCGAAAAGCAGCAGCATGCCCGTCACCAGCATGGCGATAACCGGTTTCCTGTCAGGGACGGCTGCCCAGATGGATTCCGCCTTCTGCTCTTTCGTCGGCTTGGGCGGCTTGCGCTCTTCGCGGATGAGGAATGTCGTGGCCAGAAAGGTGAGAAAGATCACGCCGCCCGCCAGCCAGAAGGTTGCGCGGATGCCGATCAGCGGCGGCAATGCGCCGCCGAGCAGCGGGCCTGCCAGATTGCCCGCCATGATGCCCGCAGAAAGCGCGCCCAGCGCCCAGCCGGTTTTTTCCCTTGGCGTCTGCGTGGCGACGAGGATCATGGAGCCGGACGAATAGCCGCCCGCAATGCCGACGAACAGGCGCAGCGCCACCAGCTGCCACACGCTCGTCACCATGCCGATCAGCGACATGGCGATGGCCATGCCGAGGCTGGCGCGGATCAGCATCAGCTTGCGCCCGTAACGGTCGCCGAGCTTGCCCCACAACGGCGCGACGAAGGCTGCGGCCAGAAAGGTCGCGCCGTAGGCGATGCCCGACCACTGCACGATCGCCGCATGATCCGCGACGCCCAGCTGTTCCACATAGAGCGGCAGGAAGGGGAGAAGGAGCGACATGGCGATGAGCGTGGTGAAGGAACCGAGGAGGCAGATCAGCAGGTTCTGCTTCCAGTAGCGTTCCGGGTTGTCTTCAGCGGTCACATTTTCCTGGCGGGCTGCGGTCTCATCGTCGGCAGCGGCTTGGGCGGTGCTCATGTCATGTCTCGCGATTGCAATGTATTCCATTTTGGGATACCAAAACGGTATGCATGAATGCGCCTGTCGAAACGACTTGTCAATCGGGGCGCTGCCTTAAAACGGAGAATGGTTGCCGATGTCACAGATGAGGCAGGTTGAAACGCAGCTTCGCGACATGATCCTCGGCCTGGAACTGGGGCCGGGCGAGCGTTTGACCGAACGCTGGATCGAGGCGCAGTTTGCCGCCTCGCGCACACCGATCCGGGCGGCACTTCTGCGGCTGGAAGCGGAGGGGCTGATCTGCCGCGAAGGGCGCGGCTGGACGGTTTCGCCAATCAATCTCGGCGAGATCGAACAGATCGGCGTCTATCGCGAGGCGCTGGAAATCGCCGCGTTAAAGCTGACCTGCGCGCTGGAAGATCGCAGCGGCGTGGAGCCGATTGCGGCCATGCTGGACAGTTGCGACGCCGACACCTCGCGCGAGGAATGGCACCGGATCGGCATGGATTTTCATATCGAGCTGGCGCGGCTTTCCGGCAACGAATTTCTCAGCCGTGGCGTGCGCGATGCCATGCAGCGCCTCTCACGGGCGCGCTGGCTGGAGGTGCGCGACGAGGCAGCACTTGCCCGCGCATGGGCCGAACACCGCGCCATTCTCGACGCGGTGCGCGAAGGAAATGCCGAAAAGGCGACGGCGCTGATGGGCGCGCATCTGGACGGAAGCCGCAGCCGCCTCGTCAGCAATCTGCACGAAGACCGTCGCGGCCTCAAGGCACGCGGCTTTGCCGTCATCAGCGCGTGACGGGGTCATCGCCATTCGGGCAGCTTATGCCCGTCTCGCGAATAATATTGCGTGCGTCCGTCACCGATGCCGATATCCCGCAAGAGATATTCCGGCGAGTATTCGTTGATGGTGACACGGGTGCGCCTAAACGAAAACAGGCGTGAAAACAGCGCGCTCCAGCCACTTTCCGTTGCGTGGCTGATCGCGGAGGCCGTGGCGGTCGTGCAGGCAGAATCGAGGTTCTTCATCATCTCACCTATCGGATGAAGCGGCTGTGGGAGGCAGCCGCCTGTTAAATTCTGCCTATAGCTATGCGCCGGAAAACCTTTGTTTTCCAATCGAACATCGAGTAGTGTGCATAAGGAGAACTTATGCATCATGACGACAGCGCTTCCCCCTTTATCGGCCATTCGCGTTTTTGAATCCGCCGCCCGCCATGCAAGTTTCACCCGCGCTGCGGCGGAGCTGGGCATGACGCAGGCTGCTGTCAGCTATCAGATCAAAATATTGGAGGAGCGCGTCGGCGCGCCCCTGTTTCTGCGTATGCCGCGGCAGGTGGAGCTGACCGAACTTGGCAAGCAGCTCGCGCCCGCGATCACGGAGGCGTTCGAGACGATGCGCAATGCCTTTGCCAGCCTGCGGGAGGACGCGGAGGGCACGCTGTCGATCAGCGTTCTGGCCACCTTTGCCGCCAATTGGCTGGCGCATCGGCTCGGCTCGTTCCAGATGCGGCATCCATCGCTCGCGGTCAGGCTCGACACGTCCGACAGCTTGATCGACTTCGCGACGACCAATGTCGATATCGCGATCAGAAGCGGCTTCGGCAAATGGCCGGGACTGGAGGCGCATCAGCTCATCAAGGCGAGTTTCACGCCGATGCTGAGTCCGGCTCTGGCCGCAACCATCGGCGGGGTGAAGGAACCTGCCGACCTGCTGCGGCTCAAGATCATCGACGCGAGCGACCCCTGGTGGAAAATCTGGTTCGAGGCGGCGGGGATCGAAAACCCGCAATTACCGGGCAATACGCAGAACCGGCTTGGAGCACAGCATATTGAAGGGCGGGCGGCGGCCGCAGGGCAGGGCGTCGGCATCCTGACGCCCGCTTTCCACCAGATGGAAATCGCCACCGGCCAGCTTATCCAGCCCTTCGACATTCTCGGCGACGATGGCCGCGCCTATTGGCTGGTCTATCCCAAATCCCGCCGCACCACGCCAAAAATCCGCGCATTTCGGGAATGGATATTGAGCGAACTTGACTGCGGATAGATGGCAGCAGAAAGGCTCAATCTTTCGATGCGACGAGGAAAACCGCGTGCTGGGCGTCATATGCGCGCCTGAAGGCAGGGCGTGCCTCCCCGCGCGCGACATAGGCGGCAAGGTTCGGATAGTCGTTCAATATGCCTGAACTCTTCAGCCGTCGCAGTACGGACACCATCAAAAGATCACCGGCACTGAATGCGCCCTCAAGCCAGTCATTATCGCCCAGACAAGCGGAAAGTGCGTCCAGTCTTTTGCGGATACGCGCTTCCACGATCGGCATGCGCTGCTCGTACCAGCTTTCCTTCCGTTCGACAAAACCGGCCATTTCCCGTTCGACGATTACCGGTTCGATGGTGTTATGCGCAGCGAACATCCATGTGATGGCGCGTGCGCGGCCATTGGCGTCATCCGGCAGAAGACCGGGGTTCTGCTCCGCGATATGAAGCACGATCGCGCCGGATTCAAACAGCGCAAGATCGCCCTCTTGATAAGTCGGTATCTGGCCGAAGGGTTGAAGATCGAGATGGGGGCGGGCTTTCATCGCCTCAAACGAGACGAGGCGCACATCATAGTCCCGCCCGGTCTCTTCAAGCGCCCATCGAACGGGCATGTCCCGCGCCATCCCTCGGCCGCGATCGGGAGAATTTTCAAATGCGGTGATGATAGGACGTGGCGGACTGTCGCCGCTGGAAGGCGTTTTCGTCATGATGGTTCCTCCTCAACATCACTTCAAATGGAAGCCGGGCTTTCCGATGCAATCTCCGCCTTGTTCTCCAAACAATACCGACCAGTTGGTATGTTGTCAACGCGCGTGAAAAGCTGGCACTACAGTTGCACATTCATCAGGTTCGTAGCGAACAGAGCGATTTTCGAGCACGGAGCGGAGTGTGAAGGATACGCGAGCACCGGAGCGCAAAAAATGCTCTTTGCCGCCGGGCATCACGAGGAATGCAACTGCTGTTTCAGGAAGGGGAGACACGGTGAGGAGATCCGGCCGAGGACAACAGGAAAGGAGGGACGGATTGGGAAACGGAGAAAAAGGGGAGCGAAGAAGCGTGCCGGGCAATGAAAAAACGGGAATGAGCGGGCAGGTGCGAAGAGAACGGCGAAAGGGAGATCCGTCGCAACCGGGGAGGAGACCGGCGTAAACATCCAGATGGAGCAGTCCAATTGTCCAGTCAAAACAGGCAATGCCCATCGTGGGGCCTGCTCGTGCGTCTTTTCCTTCTCGCTTCAAGTGGGGGAGTTTTGTTCCATCGCATAAGCGCCAGAACGTCAGGCGCTCAAAATTTTTTTCTGTCTCATGTCACATTCGGCATTGCTCGTTCGTCATGTCTATCGAAAGCCCTTCAACCAAAAGGAACGATACCATGACCCCTCTACTCAACCCGTTCAACGTTGCTCCCGCCACGATGAAATCCTGGATGGCCGCTTCGATGACCATCGCCTCCAGTCTGGAAGCGAGCCTGATCGAACTCGTCAAAATCCGCTCGTCGCAGATCAATGCCTGCGCCAATTGCATCAACATGCATACGGTCGAGGCGCGTTCGCTGGGCGAGACCGAACAGCGCATCTATTTGTTGTCGGCATGGCGCGAAGCACCGTGCTATTCTGAGCGCGAGCGTGCGGCGCTGGGCTGGGTCGACGCGCTGACCCGCCTGTCACAAGGCCACGATCTGGAAGAAGCACGCAGCGCCATGCAGGCACAGTTCTCCGAGGAAGAACAGGTGAACCTTACGCTGATGATCAACATCATCAATGGCTGGAACCGCATGGCTGTCGGCTTCAATCTCTGGTTCGAACCCGAAACCAAGCAGCCTGTCGCAAAGGCAGCCGTCTGATGACCGACATATCCTCGCAAGGCGATGCAGCCGAAAGCTTCGATCCGCTGCGCCCGAAACTGATCCGCGTTGCCTATCGTATGCTGGGTTCGGTCGCCGATGCCGAGGATATGGTGCAGGAGGCGTTCATCCGATGGATGAACGCCGACCGCAGCGAGGTGCGCGAGCCGGAAGCCTTCCTGCGCCGCACCGTCACCCGTCTATGTCTCGATTTCCTGAAATCCGGGCGCAACCAGCGCGAAACCTATTTCGGGCCATGGATTCCCGACCCGGTTGTCGAAGAAGAGGCGGATGATGACGTGACCCTGCCGCTGATGCTGGCGCTGGAGCGTCTTTCGCCGCTGGAACGTGCGGCCTTCCTGCTGCACGATGTCTTCGGGCTGGATTTCGACGAGATAGCGCGGACCATCCAGCGCGATGCCGCAGCCTGCCGCCAGCTTGCGGCGCGGGCCCGCAAGCATGTGCGCGAGGAGCGTCCGCGTTTTCAGGTCGACAGGCAGCGCGGGCTCGAACTGGCGCAGGCCTTTTTCACGGCGTCACGCAGTGGCGACATGAATGCGCTTGGTGCGATGCTGGCGGCAGATGTGAACCTTCATGCCGATGGCGGCGGCAAGCGTCCGGCTTTCCCGAAGCCTGTTTTCGGCTTCGACGAGGTGATGAAGACCCACGAGAAACTGGCCGCCTATTTCAGCGGCAACCAGTCCACGCTTTTGCGCACGGTTTTCATCAATGGGTTGCCCGGCTTCATCACGCAAGAAGCCGATGGAGAAATCCAGACGACGGCGCTGGATATCGAAGAAGGAAAGATCGTCGGGATTTATGTCGTGCGCAATCCCGACAAGCTGAAGCACTTGCACTGAACTGAAGCGCCGCTATCCGATGAAATAGCGGCAAAGCCCCGCCGCGCCGATGCCGATCAGCACGGTCGGCAGCATGGAAAAGCGCGTTGCAGCGAAGATGGTGATCGCGAGCGCGATCAGGTCGGCAGGCTTGTCCGACACGAAATCGGGCGCGATGACCGAGATCAGGACGCAACCGGGGGCTGCTTCCATCACCGCCGTCGCACGTTTGCTGAGCGTGCGGTTGCGCAGCAGCACATAGCCGCCGATCCGCGTGAGATAGGTGACGCTTGCCATCAGGACGATGGTCAGAACAGCTAACGGATCGATCATTCTTCACCTGCCAGCAGATAGGCTGCAACGAGACCGGACAAGGCCCCGGCGGCGACATACCAGGCGCCGGGAATGGTGAGATAGGTCAGTGCGGCCACGACAAGGCTGACCAGCCAGGGCCGCGCGGCCGCGAAGCCTTTCCACATGCCTGCCAGCAGCACCAGAAAAACCGCCGGAAACGCCATGTCGAAACCATAGGGGCGCAGGTCTCCCATCATCGGCCCAAAGGCAGCGCCCAGCGTGGTGAATAAAACCCATGCAAGGTAGAAAGGAATCGCCACACCGGCATAGAAGGTGAGGCTCAAGGCCGGATTGACGCCCTTCGACTGGCGACGTTTGGCGTCGGCAAGGCCGAGCGCCCAGCTTTCATCGCACATCAGAAACAGGCTGGCGAACGCCTTGCGCTTGGGCAGATGGCGGATAAAGGGTGCCAGCGCCGCGCCCATCAGCAGGTGGCGGCTGTTGACCAGAAAGGTGATGGCGACGATCAGCAGGACATGCGGCGGTGAGGTCCAGAGCTGGATGGCCGCAAATTCCGACCCGCCTGCAAAGTTCAGTCCGGTCATCAGCGGCACTTCCACGATGCTGAGGCCTTTTTGAGCAGCCTGCGCGCCCAGCACCAGCGCATAGGGAATGATGCCAAGCAGAACCGGCAGACCGGCTGCGGCCCCGCGACGGAATTCCGAGCCGCGCCCGGATCTGCTTTTTTGAGGCGCATAGGCCTGTGAAATATCCATAGAATTCCTGCTGGAGCGGTGCGCTCTGTCTGGTTGTTTGGCGGCGCTTGTGCAGCGTCGGGTCTCATCTGGCTGCAAGATACGGTGGCTGGCCGCTGGTTCGCGGCCGCCCCTTGGTCAGTCTCTTGCGGGCTTTCATGAGAGGTTTCGCAACTATAACCGCTCTCTTCGGCAATTTGGTTGCGAATTACGCCGGTTTGCGCCAATGTTTGGCAGGAAATGCCACAGATATCGCCATAAATGGAATTCAAAGCCAATGAAGCTGGATGAGATCGATAAACGGATTCTCCGCGTGCTGCAGCGCGATGGCCGCATCGCCAATAATGATCTGGCCCGCGAGGTCGGCCTGTCGCCTTCGCCATGCTTGCGGCGGGTGAAGCTTCTGGAAGAGGCGGGCGTGATCGACCGTTATGTCGCCGTGTTGAACCCGGCCAAGGTCGGCAAGGGTTTGACTTTCTTCACGCGCATCCGGCTGGACCAGCAGGACGAGGAGACGCTGCAGACCTTCGCCAAGGAAATCCTGAAGTTGCCGCAGGTGCTCGAATGCTATTTCATGCTGGGCGACTATGATGCGATGATCCGGGTGGTCGCGGCGGATATCGAGGATTACCGCCGCTTCCAGTCGGAATATCTGAGCCGGATCAAGGGCGTTCAGAACCTGAAGACCGACGTGCCGAGCCAGACGGTCAAGCAGACTTCCGAAATGCCCCTGTAGCGGCATTTTCGGGGGGATGCGATTATGCAGCCTCCTCTCTGGCAGCCATCGGCTGCACGCGCGCCAGTTCCTCATTGATCTGATCGGCCAGTGCGAAGAAGTGCCTTCGCACCTGCGGAGCATAGGGGTTGGCGTGTTCGATCGCCTGAAATACTTCCGGCGCATCGTGACGCACCATGCTGACCGCCTGCATCAGAAGATCGAAGCTCTTCGTCGTCATGCGGGTTGGCAATGGCTCCATCTGCACCAGAACCCGGGCGATAAGATGCGTCAGGCCCTGAACCATCGCCGCCTCGCGGTCGTGGTCTTCCGGGGTCGTTACGATGACATTGAGGGAAAGATGCTTTTTCAGGAAGGCCGCAACGCGGTGGAAGCGCGTGCCGCGCACGGGGCAGACGGCGATTTTCAGACCGGCAATGCCGTGGCGCGCGCTTTGCGGACCGAACAGCGGATGCGTGGCGACGATATCGACATGCGCCGGAAGACCACGCCGCATGATGTCGGCAGGCCCGACCTTAACCGAGCCGACATCCAGAACGAGCGCGCCCGGACAAAGATGCGGAGCGATCTTATCCACCACGCTTTCGAGCGTTGCAACCGGCGTTGCAAGGATGACGATATCGCAGGCCGCAACCTGCTCCACGGAGGCCAGGGCAACGCCGTGCATAAGTGCGGTCTGTTCCAGATCTGCGGCGGGATCGTAAGCATAGAGCCGGAAATACGGGTTCAGGTGACGGGCGATAAGCTGCCCGAATGCACCAAAGCCGATAATGCCGATTTTCGTATGCTGATTTCTGTCGCGAGACATGGACTGACCTCTTAAGGGCCGCATGGCCAGAGGCGCTGTCCTTGAAACTCAACCGCTGGCAATGCAGCGGTTGAACTATGACAAAGCAAACCCGCCGCTATGTGCGCGGGGCGTAATAAGACCGGGTGCTGATGCGTGCTTTGTTCATGCTGTCTAGCTATTCCTGCTTCGGGCGCATGTCAACATGTGGTTTATTTCAGATAGGCGCGAACCACGTCGACAAGTTCACCTGCGCCTTCATCACGCTCCTTTTGCGGAAGGGCGCCATCGGCCACATGCATGAGAATATGGTCTTCGATCACTTCCGCCATCAGCCCGTTGACCGCGCCGCGAACGCCCGCAATCACCTGCATGATTTCCGCGCAGCCCTTCTCATCTTCGAGCATCCGTTCCACGCCCTCCAGCTGGCCACGAATGCGGCGCACGCGGTTGATGAGCTTCTGCTTCTCGCGGATGGTATGGGTCATGGGCGCTTCGGTCCTTCATGGCAATGTTGCGGGTATTCACGCGGTGCGCGGTTCAACCTCCACCGTCACATGCGACAAATCATGGATTGCAGCAAGCTTGTTGCGGTAATAGGACGGCGCTCGCGGCTCCTCCGCGATGATGGAAACGATGGCGCCGTGATGGCCCGGCCCGAGCTGCCAGACATGCAGGTCGGCGATTTCCCCGCCCTCGCGGCTGATGATTTCGGCGATCTCGTCCGGCAGGTCTTCTCCATCGGGCAGGTAGTCGAG
>MTEY01014156.1_pt1 | contig 19878 bp, 16 predicted proteins | sample 1042721 | NCBI WGS metagenome assembly MTEY01 (sample SAMN06185809, study PRJNA358809) | soil metagenome | isolation source: soil biostimulated with seedmeal as carbon source | place: India | collected 2015-05-23 | reverse complement strand
CTGGGAAGGCCGGAATCAACCCCGGCCCAGGAAAAACTCCAGGATGTGCAGATGGTCCTCGTACAGCGTGGGCCCCATTTCCAGCGCTTCGCTGACCGGGATCCAGCGCGCCTTGTCGGCGTCGTCGCCACCCCGGACCTCAGGTAGTTCGCCTGCCGGGAAATCGAAGTGGTAGGCGTGGGTGATCGTACGCCCACGCTGGCTGCGCTCGGGGTGGTCGAACACGTGCTGGCCCTTCAGCGACCCCTTGAGCACGGGGACCGGGATCTTGAGCCGGGTTTCCTCACGCAGTTCGCGCAGGCAGGATTCCAGCAGCCCTTCGTCTTGGCTGACGAACCCGCCCGGAAGCGCCCACAGTCCCTTGCCGGGTTCGGCACGACGGCGCACCAGCAGCACGTGGCCCGAATGCACGACCACCGCATCCGTGGTCACGAAGGTCGGCGGATACGGGGCGTCCTTCCAAGCTGCCTTGTACTGGTCGATGAACCGATACTCGGCGACCAACTGGTCGTAGGCCGGCGAGTTCTTGCGGAAGGCTTCCAGCATCTCGAACACCGGTGCCGGCACGTTGCCGCGCAGCATCAGCAGGGAACCGTGGAAGTCGATGTGGCCGGCCGAGAACAGATAGCGGCGAAGCTCGGTCGCCGACAGGGTCTCCGTGTGCTTCACGTCCACCAGCTGCCACTGCGGGAATTCCTGCAGGTAATAGCTGGAGGCGTCCTTGCTCATGCCGATCAGGCCCACCTTGGCGTCAGTGTCGCCGCCATCGGCCTGGATGGCCTCGTTGACCGTGCGTTGCACGTTTGCGACCCACAGGCTCTCGTTGTAGAGATGGTCGCGCAGGGGACGGATAAGCAGGCGATCGGCAGCGCCATCCAAGGCAGATTGAATCATGACCGCACGCTCGGCGACGGTCCAAGGATTGCGGATGGTGCGGGGGGTGTCGGCAGAGCCGACCAGGAAGATGAGTTTCTTGGCCCGGGCCAGTGCGTGGCGGGCAACGGCAGCGTGGCCGTTATGGAAGGGCTCGAAACGCCCAATGAAGACTAGATAATCGAATTCCATGAGGCTCCCTCACGGTTAGTTGCTTTGGGTCTATCCCTTAGCTTGGTTCAAATGCTACGCCTTCCGTTGCTCTAGTCAATACCTGACCTAACGGAAGCACACATATGCTGGTTGCCGTTTAGACCTAGGATTAAGACTCACGGAGTGCCGTGATGTCAGCATGCCCGCTGGCCTGACGTCAGCTCAACCGGTGCCAATTAGCAGGAATTCCGAGTTCCTGCTAATTTTAGCTGGCCTGAGCTAATTCTTTAGAATCAGTCATTTACATCGATATTGTGGTGTCGGCCTGGTTTGAAGTCGGTCGGAGAACCTAGGTCGCCCTCCGGGGAGGCGTAGTGCGGCCAAACTATGCTGGATGTGGTTTAACGCATGAAGCAGGTTTGGCGGTGACTTTCCCACAGCCCTGGGCAGCTTATAGGCGCCTTCTCAACATATAGGTGCGAACGTCCTGAAATCTCGACTTTTGAGGTGCACCTGATCTCACCATATCGGGGCTCGGGTATCGAAAAGCTTTGAATCCGCTTATGCGCGTTCTCACCTTTTAGGGACGCGGACATTGGCGCAATGGTGTGCGGATAGCCAAAAGTCGCTACTCGGGCATCTATAAGCCGCTACTGGGGCTGGCATAAGACGCTATTCCACTCTTGAAACTCTACTAGGGGCTCTTACGAGCCCCTTTTTCAATGGACAAGATCGCTCGCTAGTGGCATGCACAAGGAGTAATACCCCGGCAGCCCGGTATTTCATGATGATCCAATGGACGCGCGATCAGATAAGAGTGGCGGCTTCCGACCCAAAGCAGTCGTTCATGTGGTTGCACCATAGGGAGCAATGAGCGGGGGCAACCCGCGAAGCTGGATCGTCTGGCGCGTCTCGCGCTATCGCAGACAGATCTCCTCCGGGTCGGTAAGGCCCTGGCCGTTCAAGCTATCACCCGATCGACTAATCTAATCTCGGAATCCAAGCGAACCGCTACTGAAAGCGGGAGACGTCGACCCTTGAGTACGCCTGAAAATTCTAAGTCGAGTCTTCACTGTCCGAAGCCGGCGATCAAGACCGCCGCGATCCCTCGGGTTGGATACGAGTATCAGGATCTGGCCGGGATCGAGGTTCTGCTGAGACAGTATCGAGATCCAGCTTTATTCAATTGGGTAAAGCTAGAGGCCGATGATAGTCAATTCAAAGCCCTCGACGATGTCGTTGCGGAAAGAACCGACGGAACTTATGAGTTTGTCCAGGTCAAGTTCACGGTCGACTCCGGGCGGTACGAGCTGGACTGGGATTGGCTACTTGAGAAGTCTACGAAAGGTACGTCGATGCTCGCAAAATGGGCGAAGTCGTTCGCTCGCGTGGCCGCAATGGGGACGATTCATTCTGCATGCTTGAAGACAAATCGCCCTCCGTCCAGTGAGTTTCGAAAGTCCCTTACCGGCGGCCGGGTTTCCCTGGAGAAGCTCGATGAGGACCTGCGGAAGTCGCTAGAGGCCGAATGTGGCGGCGCTGCCGAAGCGAAGCTCTTCTTCGACTCGTTCGAATTCTTGGGTGCACAGCCGGGATTCGAGGAATACGAACGACAGCTTCGTGACCAAATCGTGCCTGCAGACACCGATCCACTGGGTTGGTTCTATTTCCGGCACCACGTGAGAACGTGGGCGACGAACAAGAATCAGCCTTCCCCCGGCGGGAAAATCCTGCGTGAGCACGTAGCGCAGGTAATCAACAAGCGGCGCCCCCAGCCACTACGTCAAGACTTTGTCATACCTGACGGCTACCTGCCGCCGAGTAATACGTTCTACGAGACGATCCGAGGCCGGCTTCAGGACAACAAGCCCCTCACTGTTCTGTGGGGTACGCCGGGTCGCGGTAAGAGCACATTTCTCAGCCATTTGACACTGCAGCTACAAGAGGAAGGCGCCGCCGTCCTGCGTCATCACTACTTCCTTCCGTCTGAGGATTCTGTATCCGATCGAACGTCGTTTACCGACATCGTTTCATCTCTTCTTGAACAGCTTGGTGCGCGACACTCGGACGCCATGGGTGGCGTGTCCGACGATGATCGCGAATTTCGGCGATCAATAGAAACGGCGGCTGAGAACCTAGCTAGAGAGGGCAAGCGCCTCTATATTGTTATCGATGGCCTTGATCACGTATGGCGTGACAACAAGCGGGTGGATCAGCTCAATCATCTATTCAATGAGCTTCTTCCGGTCCCGGCAAATTTGAGCCTTATCGTTGGTACGCAGCGCGTTCCAGATGAGCAACTGCCAAGCAAGATCCTAACGCTTGCAACAGATGACGACTGGCAGGAAATTCCTGCTATGGAACAAGCTGTTGTCCATGGCTGGCTTAGTCACCTTGACCAAGCCAGGCCGCTACTACTTCGCTTTGATCCAACCCCGAAGCGCCGAAGTGAGTTGATAGGTGAGATTGCGGATGCCTTCTTCCAAATTAGCCAAGGGCATCCTCTGCATCTCATTTATGCCTACGAACAGTTGGTTCGATCCGGAACCGCTGTTTCAGCAGATGATGTGAAGGCGCTGGACCCTTGTCCGGACGGTGACATTCGAACCTACTACCAGGGCCTTTGGGTCCGCCTAAGCGCGACCGCAAAGAACGCACTGCACATGCTTGCCGGATCGGGCTTCTATTGGCCCAGTCTAGGCATAAGACAGGTGCTTGGCGATTTCAGCGAGATCGATCACCTTCTCGAACCACGGCGCTTCGGCATGGTGCCATTTCATTCGAGCGTGTTCGCATGGGTTCGGGAACGACCAGATCATGAAGAATCGCACGTTGCGCTCCTTCCCAAGGTCGTTGCCTGGCTCGAGAGCGACGCGCCCGAGTATTGGCGATGGGGCTGGCTATGGCTTACCAAGGCGCGGACGGGCGACTTCGCCGACTTGCTTGCAGGAACGAATCGCGACTGGGTGGTTGATTCTCTGTCGAGCGGCTGGCCTTCGGAGCAAATTGAAGACATTCTGGTTGCGGCCGAAGAGAAGTGTTTTCTCGAAGGAGATCTTCCGGGGACCGTAAGGCGCCGCAGCCTGAAGACCCGTGTGTCGAATGGTCGAGATTATCAGGCCCGAGACTTCCCACTATTCTTAGCGACGGCGCTGGCGGTTTCTAGGAATCGCCAGCAAACATTCAATCTTATCGACGCACCTTATGAGCTGGCTGACGCCGAGGTCGGTGCAATCGCGCGATTCGGTCCGAGCGACTTGCAAACAGAAACACTGCCAGAAAGCCTCAGTGAGCTTGCGCGCCGGATAAACACGTGGATCGCATTGCGCCATCGGCCACATGGTGAGTTCACCAAGCTCATCGACCAGCTAATTGCTGTCAGTGCGCTAATGGGTGCCTCGGAAGTTGACCGAGTTCTGCGGTTCATTCTCGGTTTCGAAGCATCGGTGCCATACGTCGGCAAGTTAGTTCGCGCTTTGGGGAATGCTCGAAACCTCACCGGACTACAGCTTGTCCTCAGCAGACTTGAGGGTGATTCTTGGGCGAAGCAACGAGCTCGTGTTCTTGACGAGATCATAAGATTTGCTGGCTTCAATGGAGCAGACGCACGCCAATTGATATCGAGCGAGGATGGACCGATATCCCCTTTCGCGGCGTATTGGTTCATCAGCCGGGGCCACGATTCACCATCGGACGTTTGTCACGCCGATGCGCCAGCGGGATTAATTCGAGGCCGTTACTCTTACGGGTTGAACGAAGAACTGACCGGCTTTTTCTGCGAAGCGTTTTGGTCTGCGCTCTATGTCGCTTTGCGTGCAGCGGGCGCGCAGTACTCCTTGATTCCACAGGATCTCGGACGAGATCCCGGGTGGGTTAGTCTCGGCCTATCAAAACTTGAGGAAATTGCGTCAAAAATCGCTACCGGCGCTATTACACCGGATTTTGCAGCGGTGTATGACGGGTCCGCAGACCTCCCGCCCGTGGTGCACGGGCCTTCGCCGGAGGAAGACTACACACAGTACATCGCGTTTTGCGAAGCGCTTCGTCGTATCTCTTTCGACCTGCAGCTTGTTGCCGGCAATGGCGGCCGAGTAGCTGAGTCTACCCTTAGCTCGGTTAGGCGTTCCCTACACTGGTCCGACGAAACTTGGGTGGCTCGCACTAGCGAATCTCGCATCCCAATCCTGGAGCCCTCCGCTGCGGCGGTGATGTTGGCGGATGAGGCCAAGAAACTCCAATCGACGGTCGTCGAATTTAGCGAAAGATCGGAGCGATGGACGCTCTTGGCGGATGTCGCGAGGCTCTACGGTGATACTAAACAGTCAGCATATCTGCGCCACGCAGCAGAATGTGTGGTTGGGTACGGATGGAGAAAGGATCTGGGTGCGTTTGAGGTCTTGGACGCTATCTCGGCAGTGCACACCAAGGATGCGTCAGCCACTCGCGAGTGGCTAGAAACGGTGGCACCAATTGTCAATGTCATTACGGAGTTCACGGACGGTGATGAGACAAACCATGTCAGGTCGGAGCTGATTGGAGTTGTAAGCAAACAGCTCCCGTGCTTCTTGCCAGCTCTTTTTGACCATCATATCGAGGCAGACGAGCACTCCTACGCAGATGAATGCTTGGTCGAGTTCGTCGAGTCAATGGATCTCGAACTGGAGGAGTCGGGAGCCGTCGCTCGTACGCTCATCGACGCGAGAACGTTGAATGCGCTTGAGAAGCGTGCGGAGGACGATAGCGTTGCACGAAGCCTTTTCGATGATCAGATAGCGTTTCTCGGTGGCCGCCCGCCCCTTCCAAAGCGATACGAGTCGAACAACTCGGAAACCCGACGCGAAAATTCTGAAGAGCAAGACCCAACGTCGTTCGGCCCAGAAGCATTTCCCGATGTTCTAGCTGCAGCAGACGCCCTTGTTTACAAGGAACGGGGCGGGTTCATGGGCGCTTGGCTCAATCACTGCCGAGACCAAGGGTTGGCAACGCGAGCGCTGCACAGCATTCGTGCTTACTTCGACAGCTCCGAGTCCACGTATGGTGCTGACGAAGTCCTCGATGAGACATTTCGAATCAGCCTAGAGGTTGAGGGTAAGGATGCGGCATATCCGTGGCTCGTAAAGGCCCACATCCACCGTCATGGGTGGCAGAGTTGGTTCACGTCTGAGAAGGAGGCGTTGGGCCGACTCGAGCAGGCCGCCAGGCACTATGCCGATCGCTGGTTTTCCTATATCCGCGACACGTCTTTACCGGATCCCTATTACCGGCGTCGTCGACACGGGCTGGTCATCGGTTACAAGTATCTGGTGCGATTCCTCGTCTTGGCTGGTCAGGTGGAGGTCGCGAGGGATGTGACCAAAGCGTTTGTGGCGAACCTGGTCGAGGAGGTGAGGGAACAGCCCATTCCGTGTACGCCCTGGTTCAAGCCCAATCCGGCTGAAATCCCGGTGGGTTTCTCCATGCTGCTCAAGAGACTGAAGTGGCCTGTGCCGATGGCCCGCTTCCGGGTTGCCAGGGAAATTCGGGGGCTGCTGGAGAACGAGACAACGAGACCAGCGGCTACGGCCGCTTTGCTGGATCATCTTGAGAACAGCAGGTATGAGTCAGAGACGTGCGAGATCCTCAACGTACTGATGCTTACGTCAGATGAAGCTCGTCCACCGCACAGCGTTGTCACGTGTCGAATCAAACATCCCTCTATCCTTGCGGACTGCTTACTTGAGCGCACGTATGGCCCCGGAGAGGATATAGGTGGCTGGGATCAAACCTATTCCGATCAGGCGCCTAATGATTTTGAGCCTAGCGCCTATTTTGAGGAGCACAAGACAGCGCACGTACCACCGGTGTACCGCAATCATTTGGCGGAACTCGAGCGCCACAGCGGATTCCCATTTGCTAAGCAGTGGGCATTTGAATGGAAAGTTATTTGCGAGTCGCTTGGCACGCACTACACCCGCTATCCCTACTACTTTGGCGACTTCTCTGAAGTTCGAGAGGGCATCATTGGGCAGTACTGGCAAAGAATTCATGAGGCGTATCTCTCCGCCTATTTGAGAACGCTGGCATTTGCCGTTTGGGAGTGGGGCTTGCCGCAGCACATGGCCGAGGAGCGATGTTTCGAGATGGTCCATGGAATCAACGGACTTCACGATTTGAATCCAATTTCGCGTCCGGCTTGGTTGGGCGATTTTCCCGAGCGGGCCTGCGTTGCCGAAGACGATTTCGATGCGATCGCTCGTGATCTCATTAGCAATGCCGAGTTTGATGGGCTTCGTCTCGTCTCGCTTACTGCGCCAATCGCCTTCGCTGCAGCCAACTACGCCCGGTTGGAAATCAGCTCACATTTCGTGACACCGGACTTTGCCCCGGAGCCAAACCAGTTCTTGCACGAGATGCGGCGGATTCTCCCGTGCGAAACGTTCAAGCTGGAAGGGGCCTTGTCAGAAAGGCCTCTTGAAGCGATCGAGACGAGTGGTTTGTCTGGATCCGAATTTTCAGTCTGCGTCGAACTGACACCGATTCCGTTCGGCTCCTGGCAAGGAGATTTGTTCAGCGCTGGACTGAGAATTCCCGAGCCCCGCGTGGCCCCGGGAACAGTTCGGTGCACTCGAGAGGCGATCGAACTAGTAGGTCCTGAGGACGCTGTCCTCTCGAGGACGGTGACCTGGAATGATCACTGGCGCCCTAACTATCCACAGCGGGGGAACACGAGATGCGGAGTCGCCGCACTCATGGATTCCGGCGCCCTCAATGCTGCGCAGGAAAGACTCGGCCGAAAGCTCGGCTGGTTCGTAACCTTGACTACTTGGCAGCGTGAAACCGAGCGGGAGGAGTACTCGTCGCGCCGCAGGTTCGCGTACTTCACGGAACCGTAAACTGCGTCAAGGACACTTCGAAGGATCGGCACGAATCGCGGCCAGCTTTCGGCAAGAGGTTCGCAGAAACGTTGGTACCTCTTCAAGTGTGTCGGGTTAGAGGCGACATCCCCCAGGGTTTGAATAGTACGGCGCTTTGGTCATGAGCGTAACGGGGCGAAACGAATCGAACGTCCGCTCATGGCCGGGAGTTGACATCTCAGCGCGTGACTACCTGCGACCCAAGCGGTTGCCCCTCTGGTTCCTGTCTCAAGCGCTATAGTGACCCCGTAGTTCAGGTGGAGCCTTGAACATGATCAATCGGACTTCGGCCAGTTGGCGCACTTGCCAGAACTGTCCGTGTGATTGTCACCACTCCCTGAATTGGTCGCTCAGGGGTCGAGCGTCGCCACTGGGTTGGTGCACCTTCTTGGCCGGAAGTCGACATCAGGCTGATGATTAGATCGCAAAATTGGTCGCACTGATCTTGTTGTCGTAGGCCTGTGGAAGGTTTCCTATTTCCAAGGGGGGACGTGAATCGTAGAAGCAGGCCGGCTCTTCCACGGGCGGCACGCACAGGCCAATAATTCGATTCGCCTCCGCCTCTGCGTCATCAGCGCAAGTGTTTGCGCCTGGGATGCAAGAATCATGGAACACCCAGTGCTCGTGGCGGAGGCGGCTCACGTAGCTGGATCATGTTCAGCTGGACTGCTTCCAGCAGAAAAACTATACGCGTTCGATCCCTCTAGGACCTCCATCCCCAATGGATTTTGGCACGCAAGAGTGCAATCGGGAGCTAGGAGATGTGAGGTCAGGTTTGGACGATGGGAGCACCGTCGTGCCACCGCCGAACATCAAAGGACCTACTACTCCTCCAGCCGCATCCTGAACTGAAAACAATCGATCCCAAACCCTTCGCGGAAATAGAAGCGATGGGCCTGCTCGCGGATGGTTCGGGAGATCAGCTGGATCTCGGAGCAGTTCAGGGCTTCGGCCTCGGCGCGTAATCTGGCGATGAGCTGGGAACCATAGCCTTTGGAGCGGACGCGCTCGTCCGTCACCAGGTCGTCGACATAGAGCAGACGGCCGCAATAGATCATGTTAATGATGCGGTAGCTGGCCACGGCGCGCACCACGTTGTCGTCGGTGAGCGCCAGCAGTTTGAGGTTGTCGCTGGCCATCAGGTCCCGGATGAGGGATACGTAGCTGGCTTTTTCGATGTTGGGGCGCAGTTGGCGCATGACGTCGAACGTCGCGGCAATCTGTTCGTCCGAAACGGCGTGCTCGATAAGAAGGGTCATCGACGATCGGTTGCGGCAAGCGCACGGGTGGGATGAGGCGATTCTGGGCAGGCCCCGGTCGCGCCGTCAATCAGCGGCGACGGTGATTCAGGGCGTTTCGGAGAGCAGCGGCTGGAGCGCGCCGCTGCGGTTCATGGCCATCATGTCGTCGAAGCCGCCGATGGGCAGGTCGTTGATCACGATCTGCGGCACCGAGGTGCGATGGGTGGCGGCGATCATCGCTTCGCGCGCCTGCGGATCGGTGTCCACCCGGAGTTCCCGCCAGGAGAGGTTTCTTGCCTTCAGGAAGTTCTTGGTCGCCATGCAGTACGGGCAGGTGGCGATCGTGTAGAGGACGATGCGCGGCATGATGAGGTGCTCCTCAGTACTCGGGGGAAGGGAGGGGCGAGGGCTGGATATCCGGATTCCATGCGTTGGACGCCGCCGCCACGGCGGGCGGCCCTTCGGTGACCACCAGCAGCACGATGCTCCCGGCGTCCAGGCCGCAGCGTTCCCGCTCGTCCGGTTGACCGGCCGCCGCCAGCAGTCCGGCCAGGCCCGCGGCGCCCGACGGCGTTGATGCCGGGCCTCCGGCGGCCAGCAGCTGCGCCGGTCCGGCTTCCAGTTCGGATTCGCTGACTCCCATCGCGTGGGCGCGGTGACGCAGCAGGATTTCCAGCGCCGGCGCCGAGGCCAGGCCGCAGGAGAGCATTTCGGCCGCGGTCCGCAATTGTCCTTCGATGCGAACAGGCCGTCCCTCGCGCAGGGCGCGGGCCACGCACGCCGCGCTGTGGGGTTCGACCACCACGATGCGGCCGGCGGCATGCATGTGCGGGCCCAGCCCATCCGCGATGGCGGCCGCGAGTCCGCCGACGCCCGCCTGGATGAAGGCATGCGTTGGCCGGACGTTGCCCGCCGCCGCGAGTTGAAGGGCGAGTTCATCGGTCAGTACGCCGTAACCGGCCATGACGTCCTTCACCACCGGATGGCCGATATCGGAAGTGGTATCCGGAATCAGCAGGCAGTCTTCTTCCAACGCGGCGGCGTGCGCGGCCTGCACGGCATCGTCGTAGGTGCCCTCGACGAGCGCGATGTCCGCGCCTGTCGCCCGGATGAGATCGATCCGCACGGGATTGACGTCATGGGGCAGGTAAACGGTGGCGCGGACGCCGGCGCGTTGCGCGGCGGAAGCCACCGCCAGGCCATGATTGCCGTCGCTCGCGCAGACCAGGCGGAGAAGCCTGTCGGCAACGCCATCCCGGTTCAGCGAATCCAGGGTGTGACGCTTGATGGCGCGGAACGCGGCGGTCATCCCGCCCAGCACCTTGAAATTGCCCAGTGGACGCTCGGCCTCGTTCTTGACGAAGACCCGTGCCACGCCGGTGGCCTTCGCCAGCTCGGGGATCTCCAGGAGCGAGGTCGCCTGGTACCCGTCCCAGATATCGCCGGGATTCCAGTCGCGCGAAAGGTGGGAAGAAGATTTCATGCCCGCAGTATGCGCAGGCGCGGATGTCGTCTGGCTGCAAAAAGCGTGGCCGCCGTGCGGATTGCCCGCAATCGCGGAGTAGGGAACGGGAGAAAACCGGCGCGGCTTTCCGCCGGGCACCGGTTTACGCGTCGGCTTCCCCGGGAATGGGAATGGTCAGGCCGCGCTTGACCACGCCCAGCGCGACGTTGGTGGTGAACCGCTTTACGTTCGCGTTCTCGCCGACCATGCGCGCCATCAGCGAGTCGTAGGTTTCGGTGTCCGGTGCGGTGATGACCAGGATGAAGTCGGCTTCCCCCGTCACATAGAACGCCTGCTGGATATGGATCTGGGAGGCCAGCCATTTCCGGAACTGCGCGAGCAGTTCGGGACGCTCCCGCTCCACCTGGACGGCGACGATGAAGAAGGTCGGCTTGCCCGCGTGCCGGGGATCCACGACGGAAATGTCGCGCAGGATCGCACCGGACTCGCGCAGGCGACGCACCCTGCGCTGGACGGCGGACGCGGACAGGGCCACCTGCTCGGCCAGGCGATCGGCGGTCTGGCCCGCATCCTCCTGCAGCAGATTGAGAAGCTGTCGGTCGAAGCGGTCGAGGTGCATGGCGTCATCCTAACCCCGCCCATGTGCAGAAAAAAGGCGCAAACCCCGCGTGAATCGCGGCGTACCCGCCCGGACGCGCCCGTAGCATCTCACCTCCCATCTGGAGGTGTCATGGATTTTTCGCAGCTGCAGGATTTCATCGAAGAAGCCTGGTCGTCGGAGGTCATGCCGGCCCTGCTGGCCTACATGAGGATCCCGTGCGAGTCGCCCGCGTTCGATCCTCGATGGCGGGACAACGGGCACATCGATCGGGCGGCCGAACTCATGCAGGAGTGGTCGGCCCGGCAGCTGGCGGGCGTGCCCGGCGCCTCGATCGAGATGCTCAGGCTGGGGACGCGCACCCCGGTTCTTGTGATCGACATACCCGGCGATGCGGGGACGCCTTGCCTGATCTACGGGCACCTGGACAAGCAGCCGCCGATGGACGGCTGGACGAACGGTCGCTCGGCCTGGACCCCTTCCCGGGAAGGCGATCGGTTGTACGGGCGCGGGGGCGCCGACGACGGATATGCGCTCTTCAGCGCCATCACGGCGATACGCGCGCTGCACGATCAGGGCGCATCGCTGCCACGTTGCCTGATCCTGATCGAGGCCTGCGAAGAATCCGGCAGCGGCGATCTGCCCGCCTACATCGACCACCTCGCGGATCGCATCGGGGTTCCGGCGGTCGTGTTCGCGCTCGACGCCGGCTGCGGAAATTACGATCAGCTGTGGTTGACGACTTCCTTGCGGGGACAGGTGGCCGGCACCTTGACGGTGCGCGTGCTGGAGCAGGGCATCCATTCCGGCGATGGCTCCGGCGTGGTTCCGTCGAGCTACCGCATCGCGCGCCAGTTGCTGTCGCGTCTTGAATCGGAGGACAGCGGCGAAGTGATGGAAGCCTTCCACGTCCCCATTCCCGACGCCAGCCGCGCGCAGGCGGATGTCGCCGCCGAAGCCCTGGGCGCCGACTTCCATGCGCAGTTGCCGCTGGCCAGCGGCGTCCGCCCCGTGGCCGACAAGGTCAGCGAGTTGATTCTCAACCGGACCTGGCGACCCCAGTTGGCCGTGCTCGGCATCGATGGGCTGCCCTCGGTCGCGAATGCCGCCGCCGTGATGCAGCCGAGCACGACGCTGAAGCTGGGCCTGCGGTTGCCGCCGACCCTGGATCCGGTGCGGGCGGCGGCCACGCTCAAGCGCCTGTTCGAGTCCGATCCGCCGTACGGAGCGCACGTGGAGTTCACCCCCCAACTGCAATCAGGTGGCTGGTTGGCGCCGACCATGCCCGCCTGGCTGGAACACATCGTCGAAGAAGCGTCGATCGCCGCTTTCGGCGCGCGCCCGGCCTCGATCGGCGGCGGCGGCGGCATCCCGTTCCTGTCCATGCTCGCGGAGCGGTACCCGCGGGCGCAGTTCATCGTCACCGGCGTGCTCGGGCCGCAATCGAACGCCCATGGGCCCGACGAGTTCCTGGATGTCCCCACCGCCATCCGCATCACCATCGCGCTGGCGCACATCCTGCGGGATGTCCAGTTGCAGGCAAGCTCCCACGACAGCCATGCCTTTCCTTCCACCGTGCCCGTGCAGGACACGACCAATCCCTGAGTACGACCCCATGAAACTGCTCTATCAGACCCATTCGCCCTACGCCCGCAAGGCGCTCGTGTTTGCCCACGAGGTCGGCATCGCGCCGCGGCTTGAAGTCATCCATCAGGAAACCAGTCCCACCGCGAAGAACCCCGAGGTGTTCGCGCGGAATCCGCTGGGCAAGGTGCCGGTGCTGCTGCGCGAAGGGGCGAGCCCCCTCTTCGACTCGGATGTCATCTGCGCCTATTTCGATTCCCTGCACGATGGGCCGCGCCTGATTCCCGCGAGTGGCGAAGCACGCTGGAACGCGCTCCGCCTGCAGGCGGCCGCGCAGGGAATCGCCGACGCGGGCATCGCCTTGCGCTGGGAAACGGTGCGACGCCCGGTGGAACTGCGTTACGCGCCATTGAGGGATGGCTACATCGAAAAACTGCGGACGACCTACGACTGGCTCGAAAACGAAATCGCGCCGGACGAACCTCTGCATGTCGGCCATATCGCGATGGCCACTGCCCTGAGCTGGATCGCCTTCCGCGAATTGCCAGACTTCCGGGCCGGGCATTCCCGCCTGACGGAGTGGTTCGACGCCTTCGAGCAGCGGGCGTCGATGCGGGCCACGCCGCTGCACGGGGAAACCCATGACTGAGCGCGCGAGCACCCGCCTGGGTCATTGACATGCAGGTAATTACCTGCATAATGGGGCGCACTCAACCGATGCACCGGGATGGACGACGACAAGGTTTTCAAGGCGCTGGCCGATCCGACGCGAAGAAGGCTGCTCGACCTGTTGTGCGAGCGGAATGGACAGACCCTGGGCTCGCTCTGCGAGCAGATCGACATGGCGCGGCAATCGACGGCGCAGCACATCGGAATTCTCGAAGCCGCGCAGCTGGTCAGCACCGTCTGGCGTGGCCGCGAGAAGCTGCACTTCATCAATCCGGTCCCGCTGCATGAAGTCTACGAACGCTGGGTACGCAAGTTCGAACGTCAGCGACTCACCCTCCTGCACGACCTCAAGAACGAACTGGAAAAGGAATGATCATGGGCAACGACAAAATCGGCTTTGTATATGTCACCTATATCCGTTCAACGCCGGAGAAGGTGTTCGAGGCCATCACCCGGCCGGAAGTGGCGCGACAGTACTGGGGCCACGAGAACGTTTCGGACTGGGCGCCGGGAGCCGACTGGAAGCATGTGCGCGCAGATGACGGCCGGGCGGTGCGACTGGTGGGAAAGGTGGTCGCCATCGACCCGCCGACGCGCCTGGTCATCACCTGGGCGGACCCCTCGCAGGCCGGCAATCCCGATGCCCACAGCCGGGTGAGTTTCGATATCGCGCCCTATGAAGGCATGGTGCGGCTGACGGTGACCCACGAGGAACTCCAGGCCGACGGCGAGATGGCCCGCAACATCCAGCGGGGCTGGCCGATTGTCCTGTCCAGCCTGAAGTCGTTGCTGGAAACGGGGCAGGGCATGGATGTCTTCGCAAAACCGATCGCGTCCTGACGACCTGGAGCCACCGATGACCGAGCCATTCACCGGCGGCTGCGCATGCGGCGCCATCCGCTACTCGACCCCGCACGAGCCGATTTTCCAGAATCACTGCCAATGCCGCGATTGCCAGCGCCGAAGCGGCACCGGGCACGGATCGTGGCTGACCTTCCCCGCCCGAGCTGACATGACCCTCACCGGTCAGGCCACCGAATGGGAAGTCGCTAGCGACAGCGGCAACCGGAAGATCCACGCGTTCTGCCCGATCTGCGGCACGCCCACCCACCTGCGCTTTTCCGAATCGCCGGATCTGATTGCCGTCGCGGCGGCCAGCCTGGATGACCCCAGGCGCTTCACCCCCCAGGTGCTGACTTACCGCGTGCGTGCCCTGGACTGGGATGACATGTCGCTCTCTTTGCCTGCCTTCCAGACGATGCCGCAGGCCTGAAGACCCGGGGATCCCACGGACGGGATCCCGCATGCCTTCCGAGCGCCCGAGCCCCATGCCATGGGCGGATTGGCTCCCAACCTCTGACCTATTCAGTCCGGCGATGCGCCGCCATACCATCGGCCAACGAAGTTTCTCCCCCACCCGTGTCGATTCATCCGGCTGCGGTACGTCATGCAGGTATCAGCCGGGAGCACAGGAGCAGGCCATGCGCAGGATTGCCGTCGCTGTTCGTATTTCCGTGGATGGCTCAGGCGGTCGCCGGCGGCATCGTCGGACCGGCGCGCGGAGGGTGAGTTTGTTCCGGACCAATCCCACGACGCGGCGCCTGCGCGCCACGTGCGCCCGGCAAGCGAAGGCTGATGTCATTCACCGAAGAGGACGATCCATGGGCACACGGGAAGAACTGGTCGGGCATCTGTGGCGGGAGATCATCCATCCGCTGGCGAATCCTTCCGTCATCGACAATCTTCTCGCCAACGGCAGGCGGCATCCGGAGGGCACGTTTTCCGGCATCGTTCCAGCCATCGAGGGCGCGCTGGCCAGGGGCGTGCCGGTGGAAGACCTGTGCCTGATCATGCGCTGCGCCACGTTCGAGGCCGTATTCTCGACCCTGTACGCCATCGGCGATCCCGGCGTGGACGGCAACGACGTGTTTGGCCTGTACGAAATCCTGTCCACCTCGCCCGACGCGAAATGGTAGCGGCGGGGCAGGGACGAGGCATTCAACCTTCTTGCGCGACTTGAATTCTGGAGAAACGGAATGAGCTTCAGTGGCACCCAGGATCCCGCAAGCCGGACGCTTGCCATCGACTCGTGGCGCAGCCTGCGCACCGTCATGGCCCTGGCGCTGGCGCTCATCGCACCGGTCGCCGCCGCCCAATCCGCACTGTTTGATTCCCACGTCCATCTGTGGGACGGCGAGAAGTCGCTTGCGGGGTATGAAGCGCAATTGAAGGAAAGCAAACTGGGACCGGCCCGGTTCGCGGCGATGTGGTTCGGCGGTCCCAATCAGGCGCTGGCCGGGGACACGGCGAAAATCCGCGCCGGCAACGACGGCATTCTCGCCCTGGCGGCCCGCCATCCCCGGATGACGCCGGTGGTGACGGTCCATCCCCACGATGGAGAGGCGGCGCTGATGGAACTGGAGCGCGTCGCCAAACAGGGTGCCAAGGTCCTCAAGATCCACCCGCATACCCAGCAGTTCGAGGCCGATGACCCGCGCGTGCTGGCGCTCGTCACCCGTGCCGGCGAGCTGGGGGTGATCGTGCTGATCGACAACGCCAACATCCTGCCGGGCGACAGCGAGAAGATGTTCAATCTGGCGCTGCGCGCGTCGGGAACCAAGATCATCTTCGCGCACATGGGCGGGATGAACTTCCGCTTCTGGAACACGCTCAAGGCGGCGCGCACCGCCGAGGGACTGCTGGGCGACAACATCTATTTCGACGTATCGGCCATCGTGGCGCTGGTGGCGGATTCGCCAGTGGAGCAGGAGTTCGTCTGGACCATGCGCAACGTCGGCATCGACCACATCCTTCTCGGTTCCGACTATCCGCAGTTCACGCTCGAACAGAACGTCGACGCCTTGAACCGCCTCGGTCTGGACGAGAAGGAAGTGGCCAAGGTGCGCTATGAGAACGCCAAGGCACTGCTCGGTCTGGGTGACTGAGCAGCTGGTGCGAAACGACTCGGATCCACCGTCCGCCCGTCCTCGGTCATGTGGCGGATGCGTGGCGCGGGGATTTGAAACAAGGGGGACGCAGAACGCGGGCGCCGGCTGCCCGCGTTTTTGTTACGCGTTGCTGACGGCTTCTTCCGCTTCTTCTTCGTGCTCGCCATAGTGATAGCGCAGGGACTCCAGCATGTCGTTGACGTCCTGGGCCATGTAGGCGAAGCAGTCGCTCAGGGCCTGCAGGGGAATCGGCAGGCAGAGGGTTTCGTCGGTGCGGAAGCGCGGGCTGGCCAGGGTGGACAGCATCTTGAGGTGGTCACGCAGCTGGATCATGTTCAGCTGTGTCTCTTCTTCCAGCAGAAAGACCATACGAGGATTGCTCATGGGACCTCCTTTCCTTGAGGGAAACCCGGCACGCACAAGCGCGGCCGGGAGCCGGGAGGCAGAAAACCGCGTACAGTCGGTTGGGCTGATTCCCCTTTCGGGTGTTGTATTCGCCCCCTCCCGGCGAAGACGCAAGATCGCCGGTTGTCATCCAGTGATGGTGAAGAAAGAAAAGCCACCGGAATGACGGAGGTGGTACCGCTGTACGGAGTTTTCTGAACTCCTGAGGCCGGAGTCTGCCGACGGTGCCTAGCGGTGTCGACTAACTTTGAGCGTTTCGCGTTCAAAGTTCGCGTTCTCACGAAGATGCCTTTAATACAGCAAATTTTTTGGCGCATGCCTGGATGGTTATGCGAAGCGACAAATTTAGACTAAATGAATTTTCCTTGTGCGTGGTAGTCAATCGTTGCCTCTTGTAAGAGGCAAATTTTCCACATGTTCAAGGAGAAGAAGATGCGCAAAGTTCTTGGAATCTTCATGGCTGGATTTCTGCTCTCTTCAGCGGCTGCGGCTGCCATGGCGGGTCAGCCGTCGCACTCCCGGGATACATCGCCGGAACTGGCAGGGCTGGAGGCCGCCGCGTTCCAGCGGGACCTGGCGATGTTGTCCGCGCCCATCAAGTCAGAAAGAGGTCTGCGTTCTCATGTCAGCGCCGGACTGGATGACTCCCCACTTCGCTACCTCAGCCGACCTGCGCTGGAACGCTTCCTTTCGAGCCTCCAGTTCAATGAAAACGGTCTGACAAGCTATCGATACTCGGACCTTGAGGCGGAGCTGACACCGAGTCAGATCTATCAGGTGTTGTCATTGTTCGGTCAGCAGCACGGTACGTCGATGCTCAGGGGGGCCAAAGTCAGGAGCCAGTTGGACGCGGAGATCATGGCTGGTCCTCTCCCGGGCGCTGCGGCGGCAAGGTGGGACCGGTGTGATGTCCTAAGCCCCAGCTCGAGCCTGACGTGCGGCGACAAGCGGGGCTATCGCTGCATTGAGCGGGGTACCTGTGCGGAGAGCTCAAGCACGATCTGCACCTCGAACTGTTGAATTCGTTGTGGGGGCGTCCCTCGGGGGCGCCCTTGCCACGGCCGGAATGGAGTCGGGATTCGTGATGAGAAACATCGTGTTGGCGGCATGCCTGGCCTTTTCTGGCCTGGAAGGGCTGCAGGCGCAGACATCGTTAGGGCCCATGACGGTGGAGCGCTTCAATGCGTACGTCCATGAGATGGAAACCGACGAGACCGACAGCGGGACCGTCCTGTTCGCCGACCGGATAGGGATGGCCTACGAGGCGCTGCTGGAGAGCGAAGCGGAACGGACGCGAGTATTGGCGGATGAAACCGAAGACGGCTTGCGGTCGTTCTTCCGCGCATCCAGCGTCGCGGTCTTCTATACCGGGAATCCCGCCTATCTGGATCTGATGGAGCGCTCGTTGGCCGAACTCGAACGCCGCAACATCATGTCAACGGGCCTGCAGACGCAGATGTACGAGGCTTATGTCAGGACGCGGCGATTGGATGCCGCGCGCGGCCTGGCGGCACGCGCACGATTGCAGGATATCAGGCCCATTCCCTCCATCACGTACGCGTCGAGACTCGATCTAGGGAAGCCGGCGTGGTTTCGCCTGGAGGGGAACGGCGAAAGCTTGCTGCTGGAGAATCCAGCACTGGATTCGGAGTTTCAGGTCATTGTGACCACAGGTGCCTACTACAATCCCTCGCACAGGGCGCTCCGGGAGATACATCAGGACAAGGCGCTTGCCGACGTGTTGGGGCGGCACGCGCTTTGGGTCATGCCGGCCGACAGCACCATCCACGACGCGGTACTCAAGCAATTGACCCTCGACTATCCGGAATTCCGGGTCGGCATTGCCTACGGCAAGCGGAACTGGCCAATCGTGGATAACTGGGCCACGCCGATTTTCCATGTCTTCAAGGACGGACGCCTTGTCGATCAGGTCGTAGGCTGGCCAGAAGGTGGTCGTGCCGAGGCCTTGCGCAAGGCATTGTCGCGGGCGGGGACCATTCCGGATCGCTAGCGTTCTTGGAGCTGCAACATGGATACGGCGACACGCGACGCAATAGCGCGCGTATCACCGCGCTCGTCTTCCGGTACTTTCGGTTACGCGTCGCCCTCATCCTCACCTCGGTTCGCGCGCCGTCCCCGTCCCCGCACCCACATCATCCCCGATGCGGCGAGCAGCGGTACGCCCAGTACCCGCAGCGCGCCATCCGCGCCCGACGCTTCCAATTGCGCGGCGGCCATCGGCAAGGCGACCAGCAGCACTGCGTTGTTGAGGCTTTCCGAGAGGGCGAGCACCTGGCCCTTGTCGGGGCCGCTGCGGCGGGCGAGCAGGGCGGTGCTGGCCGGGGCCGCCACACCCAAGGCGCATCCCCACAGGATCAGGCAGGCGAGTCCGGCCGGCAGCGGCAATGGCGCGGCCATGAACGTGCCCATTGCCAGCAGGAGCAGCCACAAGGCCACCATCAGTGCCGCCTCGTCTCCTGACAGCCGCCGGCGCAACGCGCCGACGCCAAGATTGCCGAGCAACAGTCCGCCACCGAACACGGATACGGACAGGCCGACGCTGGCGACGCCCAGTCCATGCCGATGCCGCAGCACTTCACCCGCGAGCAGGAAGCCGGCGACCGCGGCGCCGTTCCATAGTCCCTTGGCGAGCAACAGCCGCACCAGTTCGCCCTGGCCCAGCCAACGGAAGGCGCCCGAGTTCGGAACAGGGAATGCGCGCGGCGACGAAGACACCGCAGCGCAGGCGACGCCGAAAGTCAGCACGCATCCGGCCGCCATCGCCCAGAACGGCGCACGCCAGCCCAGCGCTTGCGCCAGCATGCCCGCCAACGCCGGACCGGCCACGATGCCGAAGGTCATCCCCGCCATGACCGCACCCATCGCCGCCGATTGCCGCCGCGCGGGGATGGCATCGGCCACCAGCGCGAAGGCGGTGGGAACGAGCGCCGCCGAGGCCAGCCCGCCCAGCATCCGCAACGCCAGCGCGACGCCGAAATTCGGCGCCAGCGTCAACGCCAGGTGGTCCGCCCCCAGCAGCAACAGTGAC
>MTEY01003999.1_pt1 | contig 19903 bp, 19 predicted proteins | sample 1042721 | NCBI WGS metagenome assembly MTEY01 (sample SAMN06185809, study PRJNA358809) | soil metagenome | isolation source: soil biostimulated with seedmeal as carbon source | place: India | collected 2015-05-23 | reverse complement strand
GGTTTGTGTGTATCATAAGCCGTTGTTTCCGCTTGCTGCGGAAGAATGTCCGCATCGTTTCCCTAGAGATAGGACCTGCGGACTTCATTGTCCAGTTTCGCGCGCACGAAGCTCTTTCAATAATGATCGCGCCTATTGCGATATTTTAACGCGGGGCCTATCAAAGCTGGCGAATATCCAAGCTGGAGAATGGTTATGAGCGAAGTCTGGCCGACCGAATTGCGCGTTTCGCACGACCGCAGGCTGCTGACGGTGGCATTCGATGATGGCCAGAAATTCGAGCTGACCGCCGAATTGCTGCGTGTGCTGTCACCTTCGGCAGAAGTGCAGGGCCATTCGCCGGAACAGCGCGTGACGGTTGGCGGCAAGCGCAATGTTGAAATCATGAAGGTCGAGCCGGTCGGCAATTACGCCGTTCGAATAACTTTCGACGACATGCACGACACCGGCCTGTTTTCGTGGACCTATCTCCACAAGCTCGGCTCCGAGAAGGAGACGTTGTGGCAAACCTATCTCGATGAGCTTGCCGGGAAGGGGCTCAAGCGGGACCGCTGACCTATTCTTTCTCCAGCATTTCGCAGATGCGGCGCATCACGTCGCCCATCGCGTTGCATTGCGCGGCTGTCGACTGCGCCATGACGCGGTCGATCAGTTCCGTATAGACCGTCAGCGCGTGTCCCAGCAGCTTTTCGCCCTTGGCGGTCAGGGTCAGGCGCATCACACGCTTGTCAGCAGGATCGCCTTCGCGCACCAGCAAGCCACGCTTTTCCAGCTTTGGCAGCAGCATGGTGATGTTTGAACGCCCGACAAGAATGCGGCGCGCAAGATCGTGCTGGGATTCGCCGGGATGGCGATAGATATTCATCAGTACATCGAGGTCCGCGATCTTCAGATCGAAGGTCGACAGCCCTTGGGCGAGGGCGCGTTCCACCGCCTTGCCGGCGCGCGCGACGGCAATCCAGTTCTTGAAGCGGGGATTATCCCACGGCAGTTTTTGAGTCTCGTCTTGCATTTTGTTCATTCTTGTACAATTATTTGTTCAGGATTGAACATAATTGAGGCCCTGTCATGACATCGTTCTCTTTGCAGGTTACGCGATTCGGCCTGGGTGTGCTCGGACGCATTGATGCCGAGAAGGCGGGCCGCGCGGCATTCAGGATTTTCTGTCGGACGCCAAGCCGCAAGCCGAAGACGAAGGCCTATGCGGCGCGCCTTCAACAAGCGAACACGGAACTCGGCCAGGCAAAGCGGCTCGATCTGATTATCGATCGCGGGTTGATCGCGACTTATCTGTTCGAGCCGAAGGTTCCGGCGGGGAGGACCTCGCTCGTCGTCCATGGATGGGGATCGCGCACTGCCGACATGATGACGATCATTCGCGAGCTTGTCGCACGCGGCGAACGGGTCGTTTCCCTCGACCTGCCGGGACATGGTGCATCCGCGGGCCACACGCTCAACATGATACAGGCAATCGCCGCCGTCGATGTTGCGTGGCGGCAGTACGGCCCGTTCGACGCGATGATAGGCCATTCGTTCGGCGGCGCGGTCATCATCAATGCGGCGGCGGGTTCCGTCGGTTGCTACGGGTCACACCGCCCGGCAAAGCTGGTGACGATTGCCTCTCCGCACTCGATGGCGGGCGTTTTCGACGGTTTCGGCAAAGTGCTCGGGCTTGGCCGCGATGCGCGTAACGCCATGAAGGAGCAGGTCCGCTACATCGCGGCGCGTCCGATCATGGATTTCGATACCGATGTGCTCCTGCGCCGCATGACGATACCGACGCTGGTCGTTCATGCGCATGACGACAAGGAAGTTCCCGCCATTTGCGCGGAAATGGTTGGCAAAGCTGGCTCCCATGTCACGGTGCGCTGGGCCGACGGCCTTGGCCATCGCCGCATCATCGCAAGTGCGGAAGTAGCGTCCATCGTGGCGGATTATCTTGATGATGCTCCGGGGTTAAGGCTCGTCGCCTGATCGTGCTTCGCCGGGAACAAGTTTGTCCCACGCTGCCATGGCGCCCTGCGCCGCTGCTGTAAGGTCTGCTCGCGTTCCACCGTCGCGCGCAAGAATGGACATGCCGTTCTGTACCGTTGCATAAAAGGTTGCCACCGCTTCGCAGTTGACCGACATGGCTATGTCGCCGTCGCGAATGCCGCGTTCGAGCCGCTTTTTCAAGATTTCGATATTGGCGTGGCGACAGTTGCGCAGCACGGTGCAGACCTTGTCGCTTGACTGCGTGCGGTGCAGCGCATCCAGTGCGATCATGCATCCGCGAGGCACCGATTCCTGACAGTAAGCGTCGATAGTGGCGTGGAGAAACTGCTCGAATGCCCGGCGGACCTCCGGCGTCTTATCCAGCGTCGACCATATTTCCACCCCGACTTCGCCGGAATAAAGGGTGAGGGCTTCAAGATAGAGCCCTTCCTTGCTGCCGAAAGCTGCATAAAGGCTGGGAGCATTGATGCCCATGGCGGCTGTCAGGTCGGCCAGCGACGCGCCATCAAAACCTTTTTCCCAGAATTTGAGCATTGCAGCACGCAGCGCTGTCTCGCGGTCGAAGCTGCGGGGGCGTCCTTTGTCTGCCACGCTCCCTCCTTTCTGTATCGATCAATAAATAAATCGCTTGACCGCTCAGCGCAAGCCTGTCAGCAATTATTTATCAATCGATACAGAAAGGAAATGACATGCCTGCAGAAGCTCTGAACGGGAAGGTTGCTTTCGTCACTGGCGGAAGCCGTGGCATCGGAGCCGCCATTGCGCGGCGGCTCGCGAAAGATGGTGCGGCAGTCGTAATCACTTATGTGAATGGTAAGGAAAAGGCCGACACCGTGGTCTCCGGGATATTGGCCGATGGCGGCAAGGCACTGGCGCTGAAGGCCGATAATCGCGATGCCGGCGAGATTGCAGCGGCCATCGAAAATACCGTCAAGGAATTCGGCCGTCTGGATATTTTGGTCAACAGCGCCGGCATATGGCACGCAGCCCCGCTGGAACAGGTCACGCTTGCCGATTTCGATGACGTAATGGCGGTAAACTTCCGCGCTGTCTTTGCCGCCGTTTCCGCGGCCGCTCCGCATCTCGGTAATGGCGGACGCGTGATCACCATCGGCTCCAATCTCGCCGAAAGCGTGCCTTGGCCGGGCATCAGCCTTTATGCGGCAAGCAAGGCGGCGCTGATCGGTCTGACGAAAGGTTTAGCGCGCGATCTCGGCCCCCAAGGCGTCACGGTCAATGTCGTTCACCCCGGCTCGACCGATACCGACATGAATCCGGCAGCAGGCGACCATGCGGAACAGCAGCGCGAACGCATCGCTACCGGCAGCTTTGGTTCGCCCGACGATATTGCAAGTCTGGTCGCCTGGCTTGCCAGCCCGGAAGGACGCTTCGTGTCGGGAGCCTTGCTCACTGTCGACGGTGGGGCCAACGCCTGAAACGAAAAGGGCGGCTCGCGCCGCCCTTGTTTTCTGTCTCTTGCTTGAACTGCCTAGCCCAGATTGAGCTCCTTGAAGAAATCGTTGCCCTTGTCATCGATGACGATGAAGGCCGGGAAATCTTCCACTTCGATGCGCCAGATCGCTTCCATGCCGAGTTCCGGATATTCGACGACCTCGACCTTCTTGATGCAATCCTGCGCCAGACGGGCAGCCGGGCCACCAATGGAGCCCAGATAGAAGCCGCCGTGCTGGCCGCAGGCTTCACGCACCTGGCGCGAACGGTTGCCTTTGGCGAGCATCACCATCGAACCGCCGAAGGACTGGAACTGGTCCACATAGGAATCCATGCGGCCAGCCGTGGTCGGGCCGAACGAGCCGGAGGCATACCCGGCAGGCGTCTTGGCCGGGCCTGCATAATAGATCGGGTGGTTCTTGAAATAATCCGGCATGGCTTCGCCGTTTTCAAGCCGCTCGCGAATCTTGGCATGCGCCAGATCGCGCGCCACGATGATTGGACCGGAGAGCGACAGGCGCGTCTTGACCGGGTGCTTCGACAATTCCTTGAGAATGTCCTGCATCGGCTGATTGAGGTCGATCTTGACCACATGCGACGACAGTTTTTCCTCGTCAATATCCGGCATGTACTTGGCCGGGTTGGTTTCCAGCTTTTCCAGAAAGATGCCGTCTTTGGTGATCTTGCCCTTGGCCTGACGATCCGCAGAGCAGGAAACGCCAATGCCGATCGGCAGCGAAGCGCCGTGGCGAGGCAGGCGAATGACGCGCACGTCATGGCAGAAATATTTGCCGCCGAACTGTGCGCCGACACCGAGCGACTGCGTGAGCTTGTGGATTTCAGCTTCCATTTCGAGATCACGGAAGGCGTGCCCGGTTTCCGAACCCTTGGTCGGCAGGCTGTCCAGATAGCGCGTCGAGGCGAGCTTGACTGTCTTCAGGTTCATCTCGGCGGAAGTGCCGCCGATGACGATCGCCAGATGGTAAGGCGGGCAGGCGGCTGTGCCGAGGCTCAGGATCTTGTCCTTGAGGAAATCGATCATGCGGTCATGGGTGAGGAGCGATGGCGTTCCCTGATAGAGAAACGTCTTGTTCGCCGAACCGCCGCCCTTGGCGACGAAAAGGAACTTGTAGGCGTCTTCGCCTTCTTCATAGATATCGATCTGCGCGGGCAGGTTGTTCTTGGTGTTCTTTTCCTCGAACATCGACAGGGGTGCCAGCTGCGAATAACGCAGGTTCTTCTTGTTGTAGGCGTCGAGAACGCCTGCGCCCAGCGCATCGGCGTCGCCGCCTTCAGTCCAGACGCGGCGGCCCTTCTTGCCCATGATGATGGCCGTGCCGGTGTCCTGACACATGGGTAGCACGCCGCCAGCGGCGATGTTGGCGTTTTTCAGGAGGTCGTAGGCAACGAACCGGTCGTTATCGGTCGCTTCCGGGTCTTCGAGAATCCTGGCAAGCTGCTGAAGATGGCCGGGGCGCAGCAGATGGTTGATATCGGCAAAAGCCGCTTCCGAAAGCAGGCGAAGCCCTTCCGGGTCAACCGTCAGGATTTCCTGTCCCTTGAACGTATCGACAGAAACATGATCCGAAGTCAGCTTGCGGTAAGGGGTGTCGTCTTCGCCAAGAGGGAAAAGATCGGCGGCGCTTGCTTCTGCCATCGCGGTACCTCGCTTGCTTGCCAGCTGCGCCAGCCGGAAATGGTCACCGTTCCGGCTCGCGCGATAGGTTGATCGAAGCCCCGAAGACAGCTTCGGAACCAAAGTCTGAGGGGCTTTTAGCGCGATGCGGGATGGATGCCACTGCGTCACTTTGTTCATCAGGGCAATCCGGGTCGGTCTCCCAAGATGGTGCCTCAAACAATTGTGATAGGTGTGGAACGCGAAATTGCTTCCCGAAGCATTAGCGTTAAAAGTTTCTATACGAGATTGGTAAATTCTACGTGCGAGATTCGGACGGATTCGCTTGTTCAGCGAACGCATCAATTTGGGCGGTTTGAAATGCAGTTTCCCAGACACTCGCAGACAGATGAGAAGAGCAGCGCTGGGCGCGGACTAACTATCCGTCGCGCAGCGGCGCTGGCTCTGGCAGCTTCGGTGTTTCTCCCCACGGCGCAGGCTGAAGCCGCGAATTCGTTATTGGAGCTTTTTCAGCAGCGCCGCCAGCAGCAGGCGCCACAGATTGCACCCCAGCCGGAGCTTCCAAAAGCTGCGACGCCAAAAGCAGTCGCTGCTCCGCGTCCTTCCACGCCGAACACGGCCGCGCGCAGCCTTCCGCCAGCCCAGCGCGTGACGGTGAAGGGCCCGCAGATTTACGATTACAAGCCCGATGCTCTGGTCAATGTCGATTTCAGCGCGCTCGACATGGGCGTCACGGCGGCCACCGAACCTGCCACGGTCGATCCATTGACATCGGGCATGTCGCCGATCCGCCCGAAGATGCATGAGGAGGCCCCGGGCCAGCGTGCATTCGATGCGGCTGTCGACTATCTGAAGTCCGTCAACGTCAAGGCGGAGAAAGAGATAGCGCAGGCTATCGTCGATTATTATTCCAACAAGCGCAGCTTCATGTGGTCGGCGGATGACAAGGTGCTGGACCGCGCCAAGGACGTCGCTGCTTTCTTTGCCCGTGCCGATGAAGACGGGCTCAATCCCGACGAATATGCGGTCACGATTCCGGCTGATACTTTCGATGCTTCCGCCCAAGCCGAGCGCCAGCAGAAACTTGCAGAATTTGAAATCCGCATGTCTGCACGCGCTCTGCGCTATGCCATCGACGCAGGCGAGGGGCGGGTCATCGCCGACCGCCTCAGCGGTTTCCACGACCTGCCGCGCAATCGCGTCGATCCGAAAGCCGTTCTCGAAAAACTGGCGTCGGAAAGCGATCCGGCTGCCTACCTGCATGGCTTCCAGCCGGACAACGAGCAATATGCGGCCTTGAAGAGCGAACTGGCGAATACCGAGCCGCCCTCTGCCGAACCGATCCGCATCTCGCTGAATGGCGTCATCAAGCCGGGCGATGCCAACCCGCAGCTTGGCAAGGTGGTCGCCCTCATTTCGAGACATGCGCCCGCCAGCTATCTGGCAGAGCACAGGCAGGTGCTGGACGCACATGCCAACGGCGACGTTTACGATCCGGAACTGGTTGCGGCCATCAAGGACTACCAGAAGCTTTCCGGCAGCACGCCGGATGGCGTCATTGGCCGCAATACGCTTTCTGCCCTTCAGGGCGAGCAGTCCTCCATCAAGCGCGACCGTATCCTTTATTCCATGGAGCGCCTGCGCTGGCTGCCGCATGATTTCGGCACGCGCTACGTGATGGTCAATCAGCCGGCTTACCGTGCGGAATATTTCGAGGATGGAAAAGAAAAGCTGGCCATGAATGTGGTCATCGGCTCTCCGAGCCACCAGACCTATTTCTTCTACAACAAGGTGCAGACGGTCGTTTTCAACCCGTCATGGGGCGTTCCGCGCTCCATCATCCTGAACGAGATGCTGCCGAAGGTCATGCGGGACACGAGCTATCTCGACCGCAACGGCTATGAGGTTTATGCCGACGGCAAGAAGGTTTCGGCCAGCGCCGTCAACTGGAGCGCGGTTGCCGCAGGCAAGGCCCATGTCGGCATTCGGCAGAAGCCGAGCCTCGACAATGCGCTGGGCGAACTGAAGATTCTGTTTCCCAATTCGCATGACATCTACATGCACGACACTCCGGCCAAGTCCTATTTCAGCCGCGACATGCGGGCGCTCAGCCACGGCTGCATCCGTCTGGAACGTCCGCGCGACATGGCCGCTGCCGTCATGGGAACAACCGTGCAGGATCTGGACAAGTATTTCGGCAAGAACGAACGCGGCATCAAGGTGAAGGAGCCGGTTCCCGTCTATATCTCCTACTTCACGGCATGGCCGGATGCGAGTGGCCAGATTCGCTATTATGGCGATGTCTATGACCGTGATTCCGGCTTGCAGAAGGCATTCGACAAGACGGCGGATTCGCGTCTGGCAGCGCTCTGAAATCCTTTGCCATTCAAAACAGAACGGCAACCATTGCTGAATGGTTGCCGTTTTCGTTTGTCGCTCGGAACAGACGGGAGAAGATAAAATCTCTTTGGGAAGTGGCATGCGAGACGCTTGACTTATGCAGGCGCAGGCCAGTATATCCGCACCACCTTGATTGAGCACTGCTCATCGGGCGTGTAGCTCAGCGGGAGAGCACTCCCTTCACACGGGAGGGGTCACAGGTTCAATCCCTGTCACGCCCACCATTTCCTTACTCCCACACCGAGTGATCCGGCTCGCCGCGCTTGCCGGGAGCGCGCACGAAAAAAGCCGGAAAGTCCGGCTTGATCGATTGCGAGTTTATCGGAAACCGGCGCGGATGGTCTATCGCGACAGGATGACATCCCATTTGCCGAACTCAACGAGGCCGCAGGTTTTGGCGAGCGCAACTGACGGCAAATTATCCAGCTGGCATCGATACTGCGGTTCAAAGCCCCGCTCGATCGCAAAATGGCTGATCCCACGGAACAATCTGGATGCATATCCTTTGCCTCTTGCATGAGGCAAGGTCAGCACGCCCGTATCCGCGAGTTTCGCGTCATCCCATGGATACATGCTTGCAGCGCTGACAAGCTCGCCGTTCTCGAATGCGCCAGCGACAAGCCAGTGATCAAGTTCCACAGACGCGGCGTCGAGATCATCCTCGGTAGCCTTATCGCAGAATGCGTTGAAGAGCGCGGCGTCTTCTTCCGTAAGCAGACGTATATCGGGAGAAACATCCATTTCGGCGATGTTTTTCAGCTCCGCCTCGGGAAAATAGAACAGGTGGTCGGCCCCGTGGCATCTAATGCCAGCCCTATCAAGGCGGTGGTGAAATTCCGGTGCGCTTGACGGGGTGTCCGAAAGCAACTGCCTGGCCAGCGCTTCGCGCAGAACGACCAGCGTTCTATCCGCCATCTCAAGAATGGCGCCATCGGCTTCGATCTCGAGCGCCGGCGTGGTGGCGATCGAAAAGTGTTTGTCTTCAAACACGACGCCTTCACCACGAAAGGTGTCACGCCAATAATTGTTCACGGTATCAGAAAACACGACAGCACCAATTCTTGCTCAGTTTTCCCGAGCATGATCCTGCGTTTGTGAAGATCGTGTGAATTTTCTGTCGGGCTTACGTCAGTTTTCTGTCGAAAGGCGGCGGCAGCGCGTCAAACTTCATCGGTCTCAGGGACGTTCATATCTCCAAAGCATAATGCACGCTGCAATCACCACCGCAGACGTGAGAACGCCTATGACAATAGAGAATAAGACCATTGCATTATCCCTGTTCCGTTTGTTTTCTTTATCGGAGGGGAGAATGACCGAGGAAAATCACTTCGTCAGGTCCGCAATGACGAATCAACATTTTTGACAGTTGAATTGACGAGTCGCGGTTTTCGCGCATGGGCGCGACAACGGCCATTTTCGGCGTTACGACGTATATTTCTTCATGCTGTTATAAAACCTTCACCGTCGCCGGTTAGGCGAGGGCGGCCGCTTGTTGAGCGGATCGGACGGGCATTAAGGGGCAGACTAACAAAATCGCTGGAATGGTGGATTCGTTGCGTGTTGCGGCGATGAAGAGCATTATTTTGTCTATTTCTGAATAGATGAAGTATATATAATATTATATGAAGTAGTTTTTATATCACATATAAATAATTCACAAAACTTACATCGAATAAACATTGATCAAATTATGGTGAATAAATATAGCGGTGGCGTCTAACTCTTCCACTGGAGACGCATTTTATGACTATCAGAAAAATTCTTCTTGGTTCGGCTGCATCGCTCGTAGCGATTTCCGGCGCGCAGGCAGCCGATGCAATCGTGGCGCCTGAACCCGAAGCAGTCGAATATGTCCGCGTATGCGATGCATACGGCGCTGGCTATTTCTACATTCCGGGAACGGAAACCTGTCTGCGCATTCATGGCTATGTTCGCTATGATGCAAGCGGCGGCGACAACAACTATGCTCGCACCCCGGCACAGCTGGAGCGCGACACCTGGAACAAGCTGGCCCGCGTCAGCCTGCGTTTCTCCACCGCTTCGGAAACGGAACTCGGCACGCTCAAGACCTATAGCGAACTGCGCTATGACTGGAACGGCGACGGAAACGGCAAGGCCGACAACTACAATGGCGGCTCCACCAGCACCTCGCTGCGTTATGCCTATATCCAGCTTGGCGGCCTGCGTGTCGGTCTGGATGAATCGGCATTCGTTACCTTCACCGGCTATCTGGGCAACGTCATCAGCGACGACGTGATCCTCGCCGGCGGTTATCGCACCAACCTCATCAGCTACACCTTCAAGGGCGGAAACGGCTTCTCGGCCATCGTCTCGCTCGAAGAAGGCGGCAATTCCGACTCCAACGTGGACGTCACCATCAAGGACTACATGCCCCATGTGGTTGGCGGTCTCAAATACGAGCAGAGCTGGGGCAAGATCGCAGGCGTCGTAGCCTATGACGCCCGCAATGAGGAATGGGCCGGAAAGGTCCGCGGCGATGTCAACATCACCGATCAGTTCTCGGTCTGGCTGCAGGGCGCCTATAAGTCCAACGACGATCATTACGGCACGTCGGGTGGTTATCGCGTGCGTATCGTCGACTCGTTCTACGGCACGTGGGGCGGTGACTGGGCAGTCTGGGGTGGTGCAGCGTTCAAGGCGACGAGCAAGGCGACCTTCAACGTACAGGCCGCTTACGACGACAGCGAAACCTTCGCCGCAACCGCCAACGTCGCCTACCAGCTGGTTCCTGGCTTCACCATTACGCCTGAAGTTTCCTACACCAAGTGGCAGGACAAGAACACCAGCATGGACGGCAAGGACGCCTGGCAGGGCAAAATCCGTTTCCAGCGCTCGTTCTGACAGGCTGGCTGATAGTGCCGCCAACGGCACAAGCATTGTCGTAGAACTATGATGACCTCCAGTCCATGTTTCTAGCGACAGGGGCGGCGACCTGAGCGGTCGCCGCCTTTTTGTGTTTCAGCCGATGAATTTGCAGAAGAATATAAGAAAACAACAAGTTAGAAGTATATTCGAGATTCTGCTTTAACTAAAAAAAGCCCGGACTGTTCGTTCCGGGCTTTTGGATGCTCATGGCTGGGTTCTTAGTCGAGAATGTAGCAGGCCTTGGCCTTGCCGCGTGCCGGATCGCCGAAGGCGCGATTGTCGCAGCGAACGCCATTCCGGAAGACGCCTTCCGTGAACCGGCCCTCAGCGCCGTAGCGGACGCGCTTGCGCCCGTAAAAATCACAGAAACCGCCTTCCTTCGCGCAACGGCTCCAGTCACGGTCACGGTCGCGATCTTCGTAGCGGTCATACGGGTCATACCGGCCCGGACGATCGCGGCGATCAGGACGGCCCGGACGATCTGGCCTGTCCCAGCGATCCTGAACGACGAAGGAGCAGCTCTTCTTCTGGCCCGGCGCGGGATCGCCGAAAACCCGGTTGGAGCAGTTGACCTGCGGGCGGTCGATGAAGCGCGAGGTATTCCGTCCGCCAGTGCCGTAAACCACTTCGGCCGGGTAGGGCAGCTGGCAAATTCCGTTCTCGCTTGCGCAACGCTGCAGTTGTGCTGCCGATGCCGGCGCAACGAGCGGGGCGAGGACGGTTACCAGGCCGCCAAGGCATATTGAAGCAATGGTCGTCTTGAGTGCAGGTATCATGATGTGTCCCTCTGATATCGGTGAAATATGCTTTAGTTCCGGTATCTTGAACAGAGGATGAATGTGCTGTGTCCAATGGGAATTTTGCCGGGTGGTTAAGAATTCCATGAGGCGGGGTCGACAAACATTTTCCGCTCTGGTTTGCTGCGGCAAGAATGAGGTTCTGAAATGCACCGACTGCCTTTTCGTTTCACATCTATCATCGTCGTTCTGGCGGGCATGATCGCCGTCGGGTTTTATGTCGGCCACAAAACGAAAGAGGCGCACCAGACATCGCTTGTTCAACGTTCCGCGCCATCTGAAGCTGGAATATAGTCCTGCTCTTTTGCTCCGAACGAGCTTCCTTTCCCGCAGGTTTCATGAAATGAGAGTGAAACCTCACCTTCACTCTTCGGAGGCTGCCCGCATGCATGGCGAATATAAAGTCCACGGTGGAAAACTTGTCGTTGTCGATCTGGATGTCCGCGACGGACGCCTGAGCGATGTGCAGGTTGCGGGAGATTTCTTCCTTGAGCCGGACGAGGCACTGCAGGAAATCTGCAATGCCCTCGAGGGCCTTTCAGTCGATGCATCGTCGGAGCAGATCGCAGACGCGGTGAGGGCGGGCCTCCGCCCGGATGCCATGATGCTGGGTTTCAGCCCCGAAGCGGTGGCGATTGCCGTCAGGCGAGCACTGGGCGTTGCGCGCACATGGCGGGATTTCGAGTGGCAGATCGTTGAAATGCCTGCGGTTTCGCCCGCCATGCATCTCGCATTGGATGAAGTCCTGGCACAGGAAGTCGCCGCGGGGCGTCGCGCGCCTACACTCCGCTTCTGGGAATGGGAGCGCCCCGCCATCATCATCGGCGCGTTCCAGTCGCTGCGCAACGAAGTCGATATGGAGGCAACACGCGAATTCGGCGTCGAGACCGTCCGCCGCGTGACCGGCGGCGGGGCCATGTTCGTGGAACCTGGCAGCACCATCACCTATTCGCTTTATGCGCCGGGCGAACTCGTTCGCGATATGAGCTTTGCTGATTCCTATGCATTTCTGGACGATTGGGTGCTGAAAGCGCTCAATTCGCTTGGCATCGACGCTTTCTACAAGCCACTCAACGATATTTCGAGTTCCAAAGGCAAGATCGGCGGCGCGGCGCAGAAGCGCTTTTCCAAGGGAACGGTCCTTCACCATGTAACCATGGCCTACGACATGGACGCCGAGAAAATGGTGAAGGTGCTGCGCATCGGGCGTGAGAAGCTGAGCGACAAGGGCACCGCAAGTGCCGTCAAGCGCGTCGATCCGGTTCGCAGCCAGACGGGCCTGCCGCGCGAGGAAGTCATCAAGCGCATGAAGGAAACCTTCGTGTCGCTCAATGGCGGCGTCAGCAGCACGATAACGCCGGAGGAATACGCGGCTGCGGAAAAGCTCGCGGTCGAGAAATTCTCGACCGAGCAGTGGCTGCACAACATTCCCTGAACATTCTGTCACGCTCACAATCGCGAAGCGGGGTGACTTGCCCGTGCCGTCATGGCATAGGGAGGCCGCAACGCGACCGCCTTACGTTCCACACCCTCTCACAAAGTTCTTCCGTTTCATGATCCGCATCGACAATATCAGCAAGTCCAACAGCCATCGAATTCTCTATATCGAGGCATCCGCCGCTTTGAACCGCGGCGAAAAGATCGGCCTTGTCGGTCCCAACGGGGCGGGAAAGACGACATTGTTCCGGATGATTACGGGTGACGAACAGCCCGACGAAGGACAGGTTTCCGTCGAAAAAGGCGTGACAGTTGGCTATTTCGACCAGAATGTCGGTGAAATGGGCGGACGGTCTGCCGTGGCGGAAGTCATGGAAGGTGCTGGCCCGGTCAGCGTGGTTGCAGCGGAACTCCGCGAGCTTGAAGCTGCGATGGTTGATCCGGACCGCATGGACGAGATGGATGCGATCATCGAGCGCTACGGTGAAGTGCAGGCGCGTTATGAGGAACTGGACGGCTATGGTCTGGACGGCCGCGCGCGCGAGGTTCTGGCGGGCCTGAGCTTCACGCAGGAAATGATGGATGGCGATGTCGGCAAGCTTTCCGGCGGCTGGAAAATGCGCGTTGCGCTGGCGCGCATCCTGCTGATGCGCCCGGACGTGATGCTGCTCGACGAACCGAGCAACCATCTCGATCTCGAAAGCCTCATCTGGCTGGAAGCGTTCCTGAAGAATTACGACGGCGCGCTGCTGATGACCTCGCACGACCGCGAATTCATGAACCGCATCGTCACCAAGATCATTGAAATCGACGGCGGCTCGCTGACCACCTATTCCGGCGACTATGCTTTCTATGAGGGGCAGAGGGCGCTGAACGAAAAGCAGCAGCAAGCCCAGTTCGAGCGTCAGCAGGCGATGCTTGCCAAGGAAATCAAGTTCATCGAGCGCTTCAAGGCGCGTGCTTCCCATGCATCGCAGGTCCAGAGTCGCGTGAAGAAACTGGAGAAGATCGATCGCGTGGAGCCGCCACGCCGTCGCCAGACCGTCGCCTTCGATTTCGCTCCGGCGCCGCGTTCGGGTGAGGACGTGGTGAGCCTCAAGGGTGTGCACAAGACCTATGGAAGCCGCACGATCTATGACGGCTTCGACTTCATGGTTCGCCGCCGCGAACGCTGGTGCATCATGGGCGTCAACGGTGCGGGAAAATCGACGCTGCTGAAACTGGTCGCGGGCGCTGCCGAGCCGGACAAAGGCAATGTCAATATCGGTGCCAGCGTCAAGCTTGGTTATTTCGCGCAGCATGCGATGGACGTGCTCGACGGGGACGCGACCATACTGGAATGGCTGGAAGAGCGCTTTCCGAAGGCTGGGCAGGCTCCGCTTCGTGCACTCGCCGGTTGTTTTGGATTTTCCGGCGACGATATCGAAAAGAAATGCCGCGTGCTTTCAGGTGGTGAAAAGGCCCGCCTGGTCATGGCGGCAATGCTGTTTGATCCGCCGAACTTCCTTGTTCTGGACGAGCCGACCAACCACCTTGATCTCGATACCAAGGAAATGCTCATCAAGGCGCTTGCCGCCTATGAGGGTACGATGCTGTTCGTATCGCACGACCGGCATTTTCTCGGTGCCTTGTCGAACCGCGTTCTGGAACTGACGCCGGACGGCATTCATCAATATGGCGGCGGTTATACGGAATATGTCGAGCGGACGGGGCAGGAGGCCCCGGGCTTGCGTTCGTGATGCATGATTTACGACAAGATTTGCGCCGTTTAATCAAAATAAGCCATTGATGCACATGCGCGGTTCGGTTAGAAACGCGCATGCAAAGGCTTCGAGCCTTTCGGCTATGCACCCGTAGCTCAGCTGGATAGAGTGCTGCCCTCCGAAGGCAGAGGTCACAGGTTCGAATCCTGTCGGGTGCGCCATAAAAATCAATAGTTTACAGGTAGAATTGGCAGCGACTACGGGTCATTTGAATCGGGAAGTTCGGTGCCGATGCTGCTTTGAGCAGATAATCCGGTGAGAATCGGGCGCAAGCCTTGACTGTGTTTGCCGGCAAGCGCGCGCCAGATATTCGGACTCTCATCATTCGTCCGCGCGTACCTGCGCGTGTGAAATTAACCCGAATATGAATGTTCCGCCCACGACGTTCCCCAACAAGGTGGGGAGGCCGAACTTGAAGAGGCTGTCAAATGGGGAAACTTCTCCAATTATCAGCAGAAACAACACCTCGATCGAGCCAACGATGATGTGTGTCAGATCGCCGATCGCAATGAGGTAGGTGACGAGAAATATCAACGCTATGTGACCCTGTTTGGTGCTGTGGAGCATCCAGACCAGCGTCGCGATAAGCCACCCCGACATAATGCCCTTGCTGAACAACTCATTGCTGGTGTTGGCTATGAGGTGCCTTCCCATGCCGATGAAGGTCTTGGTCACCTCGTCTGAAAAAATAGGCATCGAGGCCATAACGTAGGCCGCAATGGCGCCTCCGATCAGGTTGCCGAAAAGGACTATTCCCCAGAGCCTGATCATCTTCAGAAAGTGGGACAAAGTAGGTTCAACCATGAACGGCAGAACCGGAGTGATCGTATTTTCGGTGAATAGTTGCTGATTGGCGATGATGACGATTATGAAACCGACGGTATAACCTGCGGAACTTATCAGGAAGAACAGGTCCCCATCGGGGAGATAGGTCTCCAGAATGCCGCGAGCGATCATCGAAGTGCTCATGGATATACCGCCCGCAATGGCAGACCAGAGCAGCGCCATCGCTTCGCGATTTATCTCCTTTTCTCCGTCGCGCCGGATCAGCTCGTGTATTGCCGCCGATTTCGACGGGAGAACTTCTTTTAGTCCATCCGCAGTCGGTTCTGTCTCTTCCGGATTGGACATGGCGATCCCCTCACTGTTTCGATTTCGGCAGATAGAGCGTCACAGTTGTTTGTCGAGAGACGGAACTTGATCGCCGGAGGCTCGTTTCGTCTCTCGTGAACAGGAGAATTGAATGCGAAAGTCCTTATTGTTTTTTATTCTGGCCGTTGCCGTGATCCTGGGCTTCATTTTCGCAACGCCCTATTACTATGGCGTAAGCCCGCAAAACAGCGGCGAACAAGGCTCGTCTGCCGAGCAGTAGTCCCCAAGCCCCAAAAGGCCGCAACAGGTCGGCATCTCCTTGCTTCCGCGTTGCTCATAGTACCCACCGAAGGCTCAAGCCCTATCAACGGTGAAATTCAATCGTTTCTGTTTGGTGAACAGGCGATTGTGTTCGCGACCTTTGGCAGTCACCGCTGTGCAACGAACCGGCAATCGGCAGCAAACCGGCATTGATAAATCCCAGGGATAGAAAGCGTTCGACCGTTATAGGGCCGGTGCGCCGCAAGCGAAAAGACAGTGTGCAAGCCGCGCCGAACCATCTAATGATAGCGACGGGGGAGAAATTATGACGAGTCGGCAATTTGCATTGCCGGCGTGAATCTTCCCCCTTTGCAAGTGGCCGGACCGGAAGAACAATTCCGGAGCGAGCCGGTACGAAATGGGAGGAACTGGAATGCGCGTTTTAAAGCGTATCACTGTGGCAGCTTCGATGGTGGGGATCGTGGCCACGACAGGTGGTTTTGCAATTGGCGCAGCAAGCGCCGAAGAACCGCTGAAACTGATTATCGGAACGGAAGGCGCGTATCCGCCGTTCAACTTCATCAATCCGGATGGCTCTCTTTCCGGCTTCGATGTCGATATCGCACGGGCGCTTTGCGAGGAGATGAAGGCCGAGTGCACATTCATCACACAGGAATGGGATGGCACTATTCCCGCGCTTCAGGCCGGGAAGTTCGACGCTTATGTTTCCTCCATGTCGATCACGGAAGAGCGCAAGAAACAGGTCGATTTTTCCGATAAATACTACAACACGCCACCCGGCATTGCCGCGCCGAAGGACACCGACATCAAGGGCGTGACCAAGGAAGATCTGGCAGGCAAGACGATCGGCGTTCAGGTGTCCACGACGCATGCGAATTATGCCGAACACGCCTTCACCGAGAGCACCATCAAGGCCTATCCGACAGCGGAAGAATATCGCCTCGACATGGCCAATGGCCGTCTGGATGCCGTCAACGATGACAGCGTAACGCTGAGCGAGTGGCTGAAGACGCCGGATGGCGCCTGCTGCAAGATGGTCGGCACCTATCCGCCCGATGACAACATCCATGGTGTTGGCGTCGGCGTTGCCTTGAAGAAGGGACGCCCGGAACTGGTCGAAAAGTTCAACAAGGCGATCAAGGCCATCCGTGCCAACGGCAAGTACAAGGAAGTCAACGACAAATACTTTGATTTCGACGCCTACGGCCCTGAAAAATAAGTACAAAAGGACGTTGGTCCACCGATAATGGCAATGCCGTCACCGGCGGCATTGCCATTGACAGGCCATGATGGCGGCAAGACTGTGCCTCCATATAATCATGAGGCAGTTGTTGGAGTTGAGAATTCTCGTGCCGGCAAGGACAATGCCTGATCTTGCCGTGCACGGGAGTTCCAGATGTATCGAATACTGTGCCTGATGGTTTCCGGTTTCGCGCTTGCGCATATGTCTTCATACTATCGGCAGGATATGCCGACCGTATCATATGCTGCAACAAAGGGCTGTATCTGTGACAAGAACCGCCAGCCGGTCTCTGCGTGTCTGGATGTTTGCCAGTGGACCAACTGAATTTAATGAGGAATTGAGAACATCCCGGAGAAACAATGCGACCTGAAAATCTCGTCATTCGCGCAGTGGAAGCTGCGGATGCGGAAGGACTCACCCATTTGCAGAACATGCCGGGATTTCGTTTCGGCACCTTGCGCACTCCGTTTCAACGCCTCGAGACGACACGCAAGTGGCTGGAAGCGCTCGGGCCGGAAGCCACGATTCTGGTTGCGACGATCAATGAAGAGATTGTCGGAAACGCTGGCTTGCTCCGGCACGCAGGACGGCGTGGTCATAGCGCGGCAATCATCATGGGCATACATGACGACCATGTCGGGAAGGGCATCGGCACGGCATTCATGGCCGAACTGATCGACATTGCCGACAACTGGCTCGACCTGAAACGGCTTGAACTCACCGTTTACGTCGACAATGCCCCTGCAATCCGCCTCTATGAAAAGTTCGGTTTTGTTTCGGAAGGCATACGCCGGAAAGATGCTTTCCGGGCCGGTGAGTTTGTCGACTCGCTCGCAATGGCCAGGCTCAACTTCTGACGCCGTTCTTTCGCGATTATCGCACCGCTATAACTGCGGCCCAGTCAGTGGAACGTTTATCGTAGGCGCTGCCGGTCCAGCATTCAATTTCGATGCCGGACCATTGACCGTTATCGCTCCAATATTCCCGCAATTCTTCCGGCGATAGATAGTTGTAATAGCGGCCAAGCGCGTCGTGGCCTTCAGCCGTGCCGGTCTTGAAGCTGGCCCACACGATCCCGCCTTTCACCAAGGCACTGTGAACGCGTCTTATGATAGGACCAAGTTCGGTTCTCGGCACATGGGTGAGCGACGCGCAGGCGTAAATCCCGTCATATTCCTCGACTGCGGAAAGCTCATCGAACATCATCGTGCGGACGGGCTGTCCCAGCCGTTTTGCAGCGATTGCCGCCAGTTCGGAGGAGCCATCCGTCGCATCGAGTTGAAATCCGGCGTTGAGAATGGCACTCGCATCGGTGCCCGAACCTGTTCCCAGTTCCAGGATTCGTCCCGCTGGCTTGCAGCGCTTCAGAAAGCTAAACAGTTTCGGGTTGGGCGTTTCGCCGTCGGCTGCATAGTCGATCGCATTGGAATTGTAGAAACCCAGCGTGTTGTCCTGCATGTCGGAGAATCCCTCATCCCGGTTTCGAAGAGCCCGGAAATCCCGGAATAGGCGCGCGCTCTTATGCAGCGAAATCGCACCATATTGAAGTCCTGAAAGTGTCGATGGGCCGACTTTCCGGGTTCGCTTCGGACATGTCAAAGTCCGATCCAGCAGAGCGCACAGAATAACGTTGCATTTTCGCCACAATGCGTTGCATAGATGCAACGCTATTGGGTAACATGGTTAATATGAACACGGCGAATCTGACGGCGAACATGAACGGCGAGGAACAATCATCGCAAAGCGGCGAGGGGCGCAGGCTTCTGGCCCTGCCGGGCATTATCACGGTCATTTCGGCGCTTGTCACCGCCTCGATTTCCTTTGCCATTTTGATCGGCATTACACCGATCACGCCTGATAGGACCGTCACGCTGGCATTGGTCATCATCAATGTCGCGCTGATTCTGTTCCTCATCCTGCTGATCTGCCGCGAAGTTTACCGCATCGTGATGGCCCGGCGGCTCGGGAAGGCGGCTTCGCGCCTGCATGTCCGTATTGTGGCGCTGTTTTCGCTTATCGCGGCGGTGCCCGCCATCGTGGTTGCCATCGTTGCGTCCGTCACGCTCAACCTCGGTCTCGACCGCTGGTTCGATACCAACACCCGCGACATTGTCAGTTCATCGCAGAGCCTGACCACCGCCTATATCCGCGAAACCGCGCTCAACCTGCAAAGCACCTCCTATTCGATGCTGCAGGATCTCGATGCGCAGCGCACCATTTATAGTCTTGACCGTGGCGGCTTCATCCAGCTGATGACATTACAGACGCGTGGCCGCGCTCTGCTCGGTGCGTTTCTTGTGCGTGAGAATGGCGATGTCGTCGTCAAAAGCGATACTGGAGTTGAAGATCGTCTGCCGCCGCCAACCGAAGATGCGTTGAAAACGGCACCGGATGGCAAGCCGGTTATCATCCCGCCGGGCAACAGTAATTTCGTCGGCGCAATCATCAAGATGCGCGAGATACCTGATGTCTATCTCTACACGGTTCGCGCAGTCGATCCTCAGATTCTCGACGCCATGCGCCTGATGGAAGCCAATACCCAGCGCTACCAGGAAATGGACGCGAACCGCATTCCAACGCAGATTGCATTTGCGCTGCTCTATTTCGGCCTGACGCTGATTGTGCTGCTTTCGGCTATCTGGACCGGTATTGCCGTCGCCGACCGGCTGGTGCGTCCGATCCGGCTTTTGATCGGCGCGTCCGACGATGTGGCGGCGGGCAATCTCGACGTGTCGGTTCCGGTGCGCACATCGGATGGCGACGTGGGCGCGTTATCCGGCACTTTCAACAACATGGTGGCGGAGCTGAAAAGCCAGCGCAACGAGCTGCTTTCCGCCAAGGACCAGATCGATGAGCGCCGCCGCTTCTCCGAAGCCGTGCTTTCCGGCGTGACGGCAGGCGTCATCGGCATCGAGACCGA
>MTEY01002333.1_pt1 | contig 19926 bp, 17 predicted proteins | sample 1042721 | NCBI WGS metagenome assembly MTEY01 (sample SAMN06185809, study PRJNA358809) | soil metagenome | isolation source: soil biostimulated with seedmeal as carbon source | place: India | collected 2015-05-23 | reverse complement strand
GCGGCGAGGAAAGTATCTGATTGACCGTTCCGAAGAAGGAATCGAGCCCGCTTGTCAGCGCCGTTCCCGTTATCAGCCAGCCCAGAACACGTCCCGGACGTGGCGCGACCGGAACCAGCCGCCATTGCGGCATATCAGAGCTGATGCAGGCGGATGCCAGCCTGTGGATGAAGAAAACCAGCCCGAGCACCAGAAAAAGTGACTGGAGAAGAGATGCAATGTCGGTTCTCAAGACATTGAAATAATTCAGAAAAAAGTACGTGGTCGCCAGGAATACACCGACAGCCGCCGATGGTATCACCGTAGACCAGAAGGCCACCGACAGTCGGCTCAGATAGGAGGGCGACTCCACCGTTGGATCACGCTGATACAGCGTTCCCAGAACGCGCCGCGCACCCAGCTGGATGACCAACGCGGCTACGAACGCAAAAAAGGCGGCGGCGAGAAACGAATTGAGCTTGAACGTGCTTACAAAGCGCCACCATGACTGGACGATGCGCCAGAGCGATACCATTTGAGAGCTCGCCGCCGATGCAACCTCAGTCCCAAGCGTCGTGTCGATGTTCACGCGCTGGGAAAGCGTCCTTGCAAAAAGATCCCGGCGCATATCCCCGATTTTTGCGGACATCTGGTTGACGGAAAGCGACGTATCTTCCGTCTCGCCGACAATCGCATTGATTTCCGCCTTTTCGGAGGTCAGCCGGGCACGTTCTTCGCTGACGATGGCCGGTTCAGGCGGCTGATCGCCCGACGGCGCTGGCCCCAGCTGTTCCAGCCGCGTGTTGATTTCGCTTAGACGCGGACGGAATGAAACACCGGCATCAAGAAGCTTCTTTGAAAGAGAATCCAGCTGGAGCTTGAGGTTGGCGAGCGTTTCATCGTTTGAAGCCGCCTTGGGAAGCTGATCGCTGATCCGTTTCGTCTGCTGCTTCAGATCGTCGATAACGGGCCTTTGCTGCTTGACGACACTGGAAACCGGCGTCGGCGTTTGTTGCTGATCAGTGACAGCAGGCGTTTGCTGGGCTGTATTGCTTTGGGGAGCCGCAACTGGTGCGGCTTGCGTCGCAGCCGGTGTCGGCTGCTTACTGTCCTGTGCGATGGCGGGCGCAAGGCTCCCCGGCGACAGAACGCCGATCAGAAGAGAAAATGCAAGAACACGAAACGTCGATGAATATGCCAATTCAATTCTGCCGTTAAACAAGACATGGTTTCAACATAAAGCGCCCTAAAACGGATGCAAGGCGTGGCTGTTTACAAGATTTCACCGCGCGTAGGAAGCGGACAGATACCGTATAAGACAAGCCGTGATGCCAGTATTTCCTTGTTCCCGCGAACACAAATGATTAATGAGGATTCGCAATGAGTGTGAAAAGCTGGCTCGACTCCACGGATAGACTCTAGAGAAAGTCTTGGCGATTTGATGAAGGGGATGACAAACACGGAACAGCACAAACGGCATGGCTTCATGCTGTTCGTGACCTGCGTTCTGTCTTTTACCGCTTTTCTCTTTGCCGTCGATTTTTCGTCCATTGATGAGGATGCAGCCCGCAGCCATGCCGGCGGGATCGTAGCAAGACAGGTCGAAGGCAGTCCGGCGACACCTGTTCGCCAGCAGTCCGCTCCCTCACCCCAGCCCATGCGGGCAATCCTGATCGAAGCCATAGCGGCCAAAATCAAGACAGCTTATCTCGATGGCACCGGGGCGGCCCTGCTTGTTGCTTCGGCAGGCGTGATACTGCCAGAGACGAAATCAGCCGAAGCGGCGCAGAATTTCCCGCGTCTCGCGGTCTTGCAGAGACATTTTGGCTCTGCCCGTGCGCCTCCGAAAAGCGCATAATACGCCATTCTTGATGATTGGCCCTTACCAATCCTAACGCCCGTAATAAACAAAGCCCGCACCGCCACTCAGTTAGTGGCAATTGGGGCGCACCAACCGGAACCTTAATCCATGCGTACTTCGAAATGGGTGGTTGCGCTGTATAGCCTGATCGTTGTGATCGGCGTTATCATCGCCTTGCCCAACTTTTTTACCCAGAAGCACCTCGACGCGATGCCGTCCTGGTTCCCGAAGCGTCAGGTCACGCTCGGTCTCGACCTGCGCGGCGGCTCCTATCTCGTGCTTGAAGTTGATGCCGCTGGTCTGAAAAAGGACCGTCTGCGGACCCTGCTGGACGATGCCCGCAGCAAGCTGCGCGCCGAGCGTATCCAGCCGCAGTCCATCCGCGCAGTTGGCGATGCCGTTGTCGTCACCATTCCCGACGCCGATCAGCGTTCCAAGGCGGAAACTGCACTGCGCACCTTGATCTCGCAGGTCAACACCAGCGGTTTCGGCACTGCGATCAACGACATCGATGTCGCCTCGACCGACAACCAGGTGCGTCTGACCCTGACCGAGGCGGGCTTCAACTACCGTCTCGACGCCGCTCTCCAGCAGAGCCTCGAAATCATCCGTCAGCGCGTTGACCAGGTCGGCGTTGCCGAGCCTTCCATCCAGCGTGTGGGTTCGGATCGCATCGTCGTTCAGCTTCCCGGTCTCCAGGACCCGGCACAGCTTCGCCAGCTTCTCGGAAGCACGGCGAAGATGAGCTTCCACATGGTTGCTGATGCCAATCCGAACGATCCGCCGCCTCCCGGCGTAACGATCATGCCGGATTCCAAGGACCCGAACATCAAGTTCCCGATCGAGGATCAGATCGCCCTTTCCGGCGAGCGTCTCACTGACGCGCGTGCGGGCTTCGACCAGCGCACCAATGAGCCGATCGTCTCCTTCCGTTTCGACAGCCTTGGTGCCCGCCAGTTCGCGGACATTACGACCAAGAACGTCAATCGTCCGTTCGCAATCGTGCTCGATGGCAAGGTGCTGAGCGCACCGGTCATCCGCGAACCGATCACCGGCGGTTCGGGCCAGATTTCCGGCAGCTTCACGGTCCAGGACACGGTTGTCCTTTCCGCGCTCCTTCGCGCTGGCGCCCTCCCCGCTCCGCTTACCGTTATCGAAGAACGAACCGTTGGTCCGGATCTTGGCGGTGACGCTATCAAGATGGGCCTGATCACTGGCATCGTCGGCTTTGTGCTTGTTGCGGTCTTCATCCAGCTGCTTTATGGCGTCTGGGGTACCATTGCGAACGTGGCGCTGCTGCTCCACACCTTGCTCACCTTCTCTGCATTGAGCCTTATCGGGGCAACGCTGACATTGCCCGGTATTGCCGGTATCATTCTCGGTATTGGCATCGCGGTCGACGCCAATATTCTCATCAACGAACGTATTCGTGAAGAAACGCGCCGAGGCCTCGGAGCCATGGCGGCGCTGGACAAGGGCTTCCACAGCGCTTTCTCCACCATCGTGGATGCGAACGTTACGTCCCTGATCTCAACCTTGCTGCTCTTCACGTTCGGCACGGGTCCGGTTCGCGGCTTTGCCATCACCATGATGCTCGGTATCGCGATCTCCATGTTCACGGATGTGACGCTGGTGCGCATGGTCATGGCCTGGTACGTACGCAAGCGTAAGCTGAAGGTGCTCGTCATCGAGCCATTCCTGAAATTCGTTCCCGAAAAGACGAACATCAGCTTCATGAACGCCCGTTTCGTCGGCATCGGCGTCTCGATCGTCCTGTCCATCCTTTCGATTGGTCTGTTCTTCAAGCCGGGTCTCAATTACGGCATCGATTTCAAGGGCGGTATCCAGGCGGAAATCGTCACGTCACAACCTGCCGATCTGGCACAATTGCGTGAGAAGCTTGGCGCGCTTGGCCTTGGTGAAGTAGCACTGCAGTCTGCAGGCAGTCCGAATGACGTACTGATCCGTGTGCAGCGTCAGGATGGTGGCGAAGAAGCGCAGACGGCCGCCGTCAACAAGATGCGCCAGGCCGTAACCGAGCTTGATCCCGGCGTGAAGATCGAACGGACGGAAGTCGTCGGTCCGAAGGTTTCGGGCGAATTGGCCCGTTCCGGCTTCATCGCCGTTGTCCTTTCGGCACTCGGTATGCTCATCTATCTGTGGTGGCGTTTCGAGTGGTTCTTCGCGATGGGAGCGATCATCACGCTCATTCTCGACACCACGAAGATGGTCGGCTTTTTCGCGCTGTTCCAGCTCGACTTCAACCTGACCGCCATCGCAGCGCTTCTGACCGCCATCGGCTACTCGGTAAACGACAAGGTCGTGGTTTATGACCGCATGCGTGAAAACATGCGCCTTTATAAATCAAAACCACTGCGCGAGATCGTCGACATGAGTATCAATCAGGTGCTCGTGCGCTGTATTTATACATCGGTGACGACATTCCTGTGTATGGTTCCGATGGCCATCTGGGGTGGCAGCGCGGTTCATAATTTTGCCGTGCCGATGCTGTTCGGTATCGTGATCGCAACGTCGTCGTCGATCTTCATCGCTGCTCCGATTCTGCTTCTGCTGGGCAACTGGTGGCAGCACCGGAAGGAAGCCCATCAGGCTATCGAAGACAGCGCTGCAGCGCAGAAATAAAATCATTCGCCGGGCAAGGCTCAGTCCTTGCCCGGCATCCACATGCAAAAACCGAGAAGCCAGAGGGGGAAGGCACCTGATGCCCCATGACACGCCTTTGATTGCGACAATCGTCATCGGGTTATGCCTGGCCTTCATCTTCGGTGCGATAGCCACCCGTTTGAAAATATCGCCTCTCGTTGGCTATCTCCTTGCCGGTGTTATTGCCGGTCCCCATACTCCCGGCTTCGTCGCAGATCAGGACCTCATCCTTCAGCTCGCCGAAATCGGTGTCATCCTGCTGATGTTCGGTGTGGGCTTGCATTTTTCGCTTAAGGATCTTCTTTCCGTCAAAGCCATCGCGGTGCCCGGCGCGCTTGCGCAGATTGCCGCCGCCGCCGCACTTGGCACGGGCCTCGGCCTGGCCCTCGGCTGGGATGTTCAGGCGGGTCTGGTTTTCGGCCTGGCCCTTTCAACCGCCAGTACAGTCGTCCTGCTCCGCGCCATGCAGGAGCGCCGCCTGATCGATACAGAGCGTGGGCGCATTGCCGTCGGCTGGCTGATCGTCGAAGATCTCGCCATGGTCATGGCCCTGGTATTGCTTCCGGCCATTGCCAGCGTCACCGGTCGCGCTGAAGGCACGGCAGCAAGCGATCCAATTGTTTCATGGCTTGGCCTCGGCATAGGCGGCATCATTCTTCTCACCATTGCCAAGGTCATTGTCTTCGTTGCGCTGATGCTCATAGTCGGGCGCAAGGTCATACCGTGGCTTCTCAACGTCGTGGCCCAGACCGGCTCGCGTGAACTGTTTCGTCTCGGTGTGCTCGCCATAGCACTGGGCGTTGCCTTCGGCGCTGCCCATCTGTTTGGCGTTTCCTTCGCGTTGGGCGCGTTCTTCGCCGGCATGGTGATGAGCGAATCCGAGCTCAGCCATCGGGCAGCGGAAGAATCCCTCCCCTTGCGCGACGCTTTCGCGGTGCTGTTCTTCATTTCCGTCGGCATGCTGTTCGATCCGATGAGCCTTGTTCGCGATCCGCTCCCGCTACTGGGAACACTCGCCATCATTCTCGTCGGAAAATCGGTTGCGGCGTTCTTTATCGTTCGCGCTTTCCGTCGCCCGATCAGCACGGCGCTCACCATTTCCGCAAGCCTTGCGCAAATCGGTGAGTTCTCCTTCATTCTTGCTGGGTTGGGCGTCAGCCTCAATCTACTCCCTCCGGCGGGGCGCGATCTCATTCTCGCTGGCGCAATCCTCTCGATTTTCCTCAATCCGGTCATGTTCATCGTGGCAGAGCGGATGCGGCCATGGATCGAGAAGCGGAGCAAGGGCGAAATTACAGCTGGTGACAACAGCGATGTCGAACCCAGCATTTCCGAGCCCGAGCCTTTACCGCAAACATTGCTGGTCGGACACACGATTGTCGTTGGCTATGGCCAAATCGGTGCGGGGATCGCAGAAGGATTGCAGGCGCAAACTTCGCCTTTCCTCGTGATTGAAGATTCGCCGAAAGTCAGCGCATCTTTGAAGGATAAAGCCATTGAGGCGATTACCGGCAATGCCTCCGATTCGGAAATATTGGAGGCCGCCAATCCGTCAGCTGCTCGAAATCTAGTCATCGCGATACCCAACGCCTTTGAGGCTGGTCGGGTGACAGCGCTGGCTCGAGCTGCCAACCCGGAAATCAACATCGTCGTGCGCGCCTGCTCGAAGGCAGAAGCACAATATCTGCATGATCTTGGCGCCAATTCTGTCATTCTGGGAGAAGCAGAAATTGCAGCCGCCATGGCGAAGGCAATCGGCACCGAGATCAAGAGGAAAAACGCCGACACCGTTTCGGAAGGCGCCCCTCAGACAGGCATAATGGGGATAATATCGGACGGAACAACCGATATTATGGGCAAAAAAGGGGATGATATGAAGCATGAAGGCGTGGTGACCGGTTGATGAAAGCAAAGGATTACATCTGGCCGGTCGTAGGCATTTGCGCAGTTGGAATTTCGGTCTGGCTCCTTTATCGAGAGCTTCGCAGCATCTCGCTGGATGATGTTCTGGACAGTTTTTATGCCATCCGCACCCATCATTGGATTCTTGCGGCTGGCTCCGCGCTTCTCGCCTATAGTTCGCTTGCAGGCTATGATCGTATCGCGCTCCTGCATCTCAAGCGCAAAATCTCCTGGCTGTTCATCGCGCTCTGCTCTTTCACCACCTACGCCTTGTCGCACAATATCGGGGCCTCCGTCGTCTCCGGCGCCGTGGTGCGCTATCGAGCGTACTCCTCGCAAGGCATGCCCGGCAGTGAAATCGCCGTTCTCATCGCTTTCTGCTCCTTCACGTTCATTCTTGGCGTCATCATAACTTCCAGCGTCGTTCTTCTACTCGAACCGCACATTCTGATGCGATTCAACGAGGAGCTGACACCGACGGTCTCTATCGTTATTGCTCTTTTGATGCTGGCATTCGTGCTGGTTTATGTCTTCGGCAGCTGGTTGGGCCTGCGCCCGCTGAAGATCGGCAGCTTCCGTCTGGAATATCCGCGCATGTCGGTGGTTGTGCAACAGCTCATCGTCGCTCCTCTGGAACTGATCGGCGCCGCCGGCATCATATATTTTGCCCTGCCCGAAGCCGGTAATCCCGGATTTCTCATTATTCTCGGCATTTTTCTGGTCTCGTTTTCGGCAGCCCTGATATCGCACGCTCCCGGTGGTCTCGGTGTCCTGGAGCTCGTTTTCCTCACAGGTCTGCCGGACATGGATCAGGCCGATGTCCTGGCCGCCCTGATCGTCTTCCGCCTGCTCTACCTGCTTATTCCGTTCGCAATGTCGCTCGTGGTGGTACTGGTTTTCGAAAAGTCCCAATTTCTGCTGCGCTGGAACGAAAAACAGCAGAAATAGGAGCGGACCCAGGGCAGAGTATATTTTTCACAAACTCTGCCCTTATTTGAATTTATCTTCCTTAAAATAGCGGCTGACGCCGCCTATCTTGGAACCAGTTTCGAGAAGCATCGACATTGCGAAATTGAACGCCCTCCCAAGGCTTTATCCAAGAGGAAAAAACGCATGCCTGCGACATTGATCATCCCCGGTTACAAGGGATCGGAAGCAGGCCACTGGCAGCGCCAATGGTTGCATGACGATCCGTCAGCATTGCTCGTCGAACAGGACGACTGGCACTATCCCGTTCTATCCGACTGGATGCACGCGCTCGAAGCCAAGCTGGCTGAAAATCCCGGCGCAGTTCTGGTTGCCCATAGTCTGGGCTGTGCGCTCGTCGCACATCTGGCTAGCCGCCCATCGGCCGCTCATGTGGCGGGTGCACTTCTCGTTGCACCGGCCGACGCCGAGACCATGGCCCGCAAGGATAGCCGCTTCCAGAGCTTTGCTCCGCTGCCCCGCCGTGAACTGGGTTTTCCTTCCATCGTCGTGGCAAGTCGCAACGATGAATATATGAGCTTTGCCAAGGCTGAAGCGCTTTCGCATGTGTGGGGATCGGGCTTTGTCGATCTTGGTCATGCCGGTCACATCAACGTGGCAAGCGGATTCAGCCGCTGGCCTGAGGGGATTATCCTCGCCTCCTCTCTTCACAGAGAACCTGTAAACAACACGCTTTCCCAAGCAGCGTGACCGCCAGCCGCCCATTTTTCGAATGGGCGGCTCTTCATTTCAGGCACCTTGTCTGCGCTCAAGCAGTATCTTCAAGACAAGCGTCACAAGTGCGATCAATGCCAGCGTCGAGGCTGCGGCGAAAGCACCGGCGACATTATAGTCATTGAACAGCAGCTCCACCTGCAGGGGCAGCGTATTGGTTTTGCCGCGAATTGCGCCCGAAACGACCGACGTTGCCCCAAACTCCCCCATCACACGTGCATTGCAAAGCACCGCGCCATAAAGCAACGCCCATTTGATATTGGGCAATGTGACATAGAAAAAGGTCTGCCAGGCGTTGGCCCCCAGCGTCAGGGCCGCTTCTTCTTCATCGCTCCCCTGCACTTCCATAAGCGGGATCAACTCACGTGCCACAAAAGGCGAAGTCACGAAGAGGCTGACAAGAAAAATCGCCGGGACCGTGAACATGATCTTGATGTCATAGGACTCCAGCAACGGCCCCAGCAAACCCTGCGATCCATAGAGGAAGAGATAGGTCACACCGGCCACGATAGGTGACACGGAAAACGGTATTTCGACGAAAGTAATGAGCAACCGCCGCCCCGGGAACCGAAACTTGGTTACCAGCCATGCAACACAGACGCCAAATGCCATATTGATCGGCACGACCACAATTGCCGTCAGAATGGTCAACCAGACCGCATGCAATGTATCCGGCTTCAATATCTCGCTGAAAAAGACATCGACTCCCTTGCTGAAGGCATAGGAGAAGATGACGGCGAGCGGCGCCCCGATACAGATGACCGACAACAGGGCCGCGAGCCAGATCAACAGGCTGCGCATTGGCCCTGAATTTCGCGCCTGCATGCTTGCGCTAGCGTTCTGCATAACGAAGCTGCCTTGCCTGAATGAGATTAGTCACGAGAAGCATGACAAAAGCCGTGACAAGCATCACGAATGCAAGAGCAGCCGCGGCTGGATAATCATACTCATCCAACCGGATGAAAACGAGCAGTGATGTCACTTCGGTTTCGAAGGGCAGATTGCCGGAGATGAAGACAATTGAGCCAAATTCGCCAAGGCTGCGCGCAAAGGAAAGCGACGAGCCTGCAAGGAAAGCGGGAAAGATCGTCGGCCAGATAATGTGGGAAAACGTCTGCCACGAACTGGCACCAAGGCTGCGTGCGGCCTCTTCCACATCGGCACTCATATCCTCCAGGACCGGCTGGACCGTGCGGATGACGAACGGGATGCTGGTGAAGAACATCGCGATCATGATGCCAAGCGGTGCGTAAGCGACCTTTATGCCGATCGGTTCAAGAAACCGTCCGAACCAGCCGTTCTGGGCAAACAGTGTTACCAGCGCCAGACCCGCAATGGCAGTTGGCAGCGCGAAAGGAAGGTCGACAGCGGCATCGATCAGACGTTTGCCCGGAAATTCATATCGCGTCAGTACCCAGGCCAGCAGAAGACCGAACAACCCGTTGAACACGGTCGCCACTGCAGCGGCGCTCAAGGTGATCTTGTAAGTCGCCAGCGCCCGCTCTGAAGTCACAATATTCCAGAAGTCGCTCCAGCCGAGACTCGCCGTTTTCAGGATCATTGCCAACAGCGGCAAGGCTACGATCACGGCCAGATAAAGCAAGGTGCAGCCGAGGGTCAGCCCGAACCCCGGCAACACCGAATTACGTTTCATGCTTAGAAGCGCCACTGGATTTTCCAAAATGCGAGGCGACCCCGCCCGGGATCGCCAGTTGGCTTTATTATTTGCCTTTGAAAAGCTGATCGAGCACTCCGCCTTCGGCGAAATGTTCCTTCTGCACCTTCTCCCAGCCACCGAAAGCATCCTCAACCGTTACAAGGCGCACATCAGGGTAGATATCCTTGTGCTTTGCGATGACGTCCTTGTCATGCACGCGGTTGAAGTTCTGGGCCAGGATTTCCTGCCCCTCCGGTGAATAGAGGTAGTCGAGATAAGCTTCGGCGATCTTGCGCGATCCCCGCTTGTCTACCACCTTATCCACGACCGTAACCGGGAACTCTGCCAGCAAACTGACTTCCGGTACGACAACATCGTACTTGTCCAGCCCCAGCACCTTTTCGGTCCCGCGCGTTTCCGCCTCGAAAGTCACCAGCACGTCGCCAATGCCACGCTCGGCAAATGTTGTCGTTGCCCCGCGACCGCCCGTGTCGAAGACCGGAACGTTTTTGAAAATCTTCCCAATGAAGTCATGCACCTTTGCCTGATCACCCTTGAACGCCTCGTTCGCGTAAGCGGTCGCAGCAAGATAGGTGTAGCGCGCATTGCCCGACGTTTTAGGGTTCGGGAAGATCACCTTGACATCGTCGCGCGCCAGATCATCCCAATTCTTGATGTTTTTCGGATTCCCCTCACGTACGAGGAACGCAGGGAAGGAATAATAGGGCGACGAGTTGTTGGGCAACCGCTTCTGCCAGTCCGCCGGGATCAAGTTACCCTTGTCATGGAGGACCTGCACGTCCGTCACCTGATTGAAGGTCACGACGTCAGCTTCAAGCCCTTCCAGAATGGAACGCGCCTGCTTCGACGAGCCGGCATGGGACTGGTTGACAGTCAGATCTTCACCGGTCTTGGTCTTCCAGTCGGCGATGAAGGCCTTGTTGACCTGTTCGTAGAGCTCTCGCGCGATGTCATAGGAAACGTTGAGGATTTCCTTTGGCTCCTGCGCATGAACAGGGGCAGAGCCCAAACCGAGCGCGACCGCCGCATATAGGATAATTTTTCTCATTAGACCCATCCCCACCGCGCCGTTTGCGAGAAGCGCTATAAACTGGATTGTTTTCGGAAAACAAATCTAACGAGAGAAGAGACAAAATCAATCTAAATCATTGATTTAAATATATAAACTACTTTCATATTCATTCATGGAACCTGCACCCAATCCATTTGCTGGCATGAGAAAATAATTCTCACCTGGGGCAAAACCATAAAATGCAATGCAAAAGGCAGGAGCCGTCCCTCTCCTGCCTTCAAAACTTTACGCGCTTGCGCGGATTTACCAGAAACCGCGATGCTGCCAGCACCAGAGAAAATTATGCTCGCCACGCTCGACCCGACTGCGGCGGCGGGCTGCAATTTCCTCGGCATTCAGCTTCATTTCGCGCCATGGCTGCTCAAGAAAGGTCGGAATACGCAAGAACGCATTCTTCATTTTAGTAGCGACCAATTGAACTATTCGCTTCATGCCAAAGCCTCCTCATCACCTCACGCTCAGATATTGCCGCGCTTTCGCCGCAACAATGAACGACAGGTTAATTTTGTAGGCTTCCGGGAATTTGTCAATAACCTACTTATTTTATGGGAGTTAACATCATGAAATAATTTGCGAGCCAAACCGTTTGGCCCGCAAATCTGTTCCAATCACACCTCGTAATCGACGGGCGTCGAAATGCGGACCTTGCCGATATGACGGCCATTCATCGACTCGATCTTGAACTCCAGCCCGTCAGCGGCGAAGCTCTCTCCTCCCAGGGGCAAGTGTCCCAGATGCCAGAGGACATAGCCCGCGAGCGTCGTATAGCGATCAGCCTCGTCAACCAGATCGCGCTCCAAGAGCCCGCTCAAGCGGCGAATATCGGTGAAACCATCAACGAGATAGCCGCCCTTCCCGTCCGACTGAGCGACAGCCGCTTCTTCGTCTTCATCCGGAAACTCGCCAGCGATAGCCTCAAGAACATCGGTCGGCGTCACAACGCCTTCGAATGAGCCATGCTCGTCCACCACTACCGCGATCTGAACAGGAGAGTTACGCAATTGCTCCATGACGCGGAGCACGTTTGCATTCTCATGCACGACCAGCGGCTGCTTCACGGTTTTATCCCAGTCTATGGGTTTCTTGTCACCTATATCCAGCAGAAGGTCCCTGACCAGAGCCACACCGACGAATTCATCCACCTGACGGCGCGCAACGATGACGCGCGAATGCGTCAACTTGCGAATAGCTGCGTCAAGTTCCGCCGCGTCTTCATCAAGGTCGAGCCATTCGATCTCATTGCGTGGTGACATGATGGAGCGTACAGGCCGATCAGCCAGATCCAGCACACCGCGGATCATCTCCTTTTCTTCCGGAAGAAAGACATCGCTGGCCGCCGTCTGCTGAGCAATTACGTCAACCGTATCGGAGAGCGGGTTTTCACCGCGCCCGCCGCCGAGCAGACGCAAGACCGCGCCTGCCGTGCGTTCTCGCAGATCATTGGTGGTGACCAGCTTCTCGCGATTGTGTCGCGCCATCTGGTTGGCTGCTTCGATCAGTACGGAGAAGCCGATAGCTGCGTAGAGATAGCCCTTTGGAATATGGTAGCCGAAACCTTCCACGACCAGGCTGAAACCGATCATCATCAGGAAGCCAAGACAGAGGATGACAACCGTGGGGTGCTTGTTGACAAAGTCCATCAGCGGCTTGGAAGCAAGCATCATCACCGCGATGGCGATAACGACGGCAAACATCATGACCGGCAGGTGCTGAACCATGCCCACTGCGGTAATGACGCTATCCAGCGAGAACACAGCATCCAGCACGACAATCTGAACGATCACCTGCCAGAATACGGCATGCACGACCTTGGAATTTTTGGGTCCATGTGCTCCTTCCAGACGCTCGTGAAGCTCCATCGTGCCTTTTGCAAGGAGGAAGAGACCGCCAATCAGCATGATGATATCGCGTCCGGAGAAGGATAATTCCATCAACGTGACCAAAGGCTCACGCAGGGCAACGATCCATGAAATGGAGGCGAGCAGCACAAGGCGCATCAAAAGCGCCAGACTGAGGCCGATCAACCGTGCACGATTGCGTTGATGCGGCGGCAGTTTGTCGGCGAGAATGGCGATGAAGACGAGATTGTCGATACCGAGAACAATCTCGAGTACCACCAATGTTACCAAACCTATCCAGGCATTGGGGTCGGCAATCCAGTCCATGGACCAGTCCATGATATGTCGGCTCCTTTAAAGTTCAGCAGAAACAGTGAATGGAAATAACGCTGCAAACAGGTGCTCGCCGGACCACTTTGAGCGGACCAGCCCCATGCAGGCGAGCCCCATGCAGGCGAGATTGTCGGGAGTTGTGCAACGCGCAGGAAGCCCGGAACGTCCCTCTAGGGAATCCGGACTTCGGGAAGACGAATCGTCAGAACTGTCGTCGGGCATAAAGCGCGATGAACCTTATATCGGGCAATGTGAAGCTCGGCGCCTCAGCGAATACCGGTTGTCATATGGAACATATCGTTCGTTATTATGCAGACGGAAACCAGCCGCACAAGAGATTACTATTCGGCCGGTGACACATGAACGCGACGCTTGCGTTCGCGGCGCGGACGCGCCTTGAAAAACCGGACACCAATGACGGTCACGATAATCGTGGCGATGGTGATCCCGATCACGAACCAGAACATGTGATCCCCGTCCATCCTGGCAAAAATGCCAGCGCCGCGGCCAGCCAGCCAGCCGGGAAGGAACATCACCGGAGCCCACACCAGCGCTGAGAGGATATTGGCGGTCTGGAAGCGCGTCTGGTCCATCGACATCATACCTGCCACCATCGGCACGGTGCAGCGGATGGGGCCGAAGAAGCGCCCCAGAAACACTGCCGAAAAACCATAACGGCGGAAAAGAAGGCGCGCACGCGCCACGCCGCTGCGGTGCTTGTTGAGGGGCCATTTGTGGATGATGTTACGGCCCAGCCACCAGCCAAGAAAATAGGAAATGATATCGCCGATCACCGCACCAATGATCGCGCCGATGATGACGGGAATGGGTTCGATGATTCCAGCGCCCACAAGGCCGCCGATGGCGATCATGATCGGTGTGGCCGGAATGAACATTCCTATGATGGCGAGAGATTCGCCAAAGGCGATGATGCCCACGATAGGCCCAGCCCATGCCCGATGATCGGAAATAAACTGTCCGAGATCGCCTATTATGCTTTCCATTCCGTCCTCAAATACCGCGAACCGGATTCCGAAACGACATGAACCGTTCCTTTATTCGGCAAGGGCAACTCCGGTGCATGAATCGCCTTGCTCTCATAACTTTGGGCGGTACGGGTGCCCTCCTGTCCAAGACGACTACCAACCGATCAAGTCTTTTATATGCCGTAGCTTCTCAGACAAGCATCAATAATTGATGACATGGCTGCGACATTTGCAGCGTAGCCCTACTCCCCGCTCAACCTCCCGCCGCACATATTATACTGGGCAACGCCGAATATGGAGTCGGCCAGCTCTCCATACAACGCCACAATGGAAAAAAATGAATCAAATCAAGAATTTCCCTTTTTTGATTCTCAAACACGCGCTGAAAATCCACAACCACAGTAAGCATATTTCAAAGAGACACTGGTAGCGTGCAAAATCGGGAATTTACAAATCCCGCATTTCCGGGCTTTTTACGCCATCTGTCATTTTTTTCAGAAAATTTGCAGTTGGAGGCTGGACAGGTGGAAAAGAGGCCGTTATAGAACCGCTCACTTCACCGGGGCCGCCGCCTCGGCAAAGCGAGTGGGTGATTAGCTCAGTTGGTAGAGCAGCTGACTCTTAATCAGCGGGTCGTAGGTTCGATCCCTACATCACCCACCATTTTCTCTTCAGAAAACAAACGCTTCCGCTGATAAATTGTCCTGAGCGACTGGATAAACCCAGACTCCTCCTTATGGAGCATATGCTTCGATGCTTCGGGATTCCCCACACCTAGGAAAGGTCTCGTTGGACCGCTGCTATTGCTCTCTGATACATTACCGATAATTAATTCGCCCATTCATATGCGGTTCATCTAAAATGACAGACATTACTCGCACGCCATTTAGCGGCGCCCCTGTAAAAGAGTAATGGAGTTAAATAGCCATGAAATCCAAGACCGCACTTATCGCTGTAATTGCAACGTCTTTGCTTTCCCTACCCGCATTGGCACAAGAAAAAAGCAATTCAAATACTGATAAACCGGCGACAGAGACGACCGCTGCACAAAACACTGACACGAAGGTCAGACATGGCCCCGTTGATCTCGACAAATTCTCACGCATGGACGATCTCCAGGCAGCCGACACGGATGGCGACGGCGTACTCTCTCGAGCCGAAATCGAAGCGCTGGCACAAAAGCGCATTGTGAGCCGTGCGGCTGACCGCATGGAGCGTCGTCTCGATATCAACGGCGACGGCAAGGTCACGCTTGCGGAAATTGAGAACCAGCGCAAGAAGGAATTCGCTGCACTGGATCGGAACGAGGACGGCAAGATTGATCGCAGCGAAATGCGCGCAGCGAAGATGCACCACGCCAGAGGTTCTCACCATAAGGGTCCCCATCGTATGGAGCACCATAAGGGCGGAGAGCACAAAGGCCCGATGAAGGGCCAGGCAGAAAAGCCGCAGGAATAAATCCAAACAAAAGCCCGGGCTCAATGCCCGGGCTTTTTTCGCATAGTTATCAGCCACAGGTTCAGGAGCGGATGACACCCTTCTTGAAGATGATATTTCCGTAGAGCCTCTTTTCGCCCGTCCGAATGATCGCGAAAGCGTCACGGGCGCGGTGATAGAATGCAAATCTCTCCATTGGATCGACGGAAATCTTACGCCCTTCGGCCTTTTCAATGACGGTTTCAAACTCCTTGAAAATCGCCGGCGTTTCATTCGGTGCCTGCATGACAGCCGCTGGCTTGTCGACAAAATCATCTAGAGGCAGCAGCGACAGCACGGCCTCAGCCATATCTGTCGCAGTGATTCCCGGAAAATCGAGCACGTGCACACCGGAAGACTGCGCCGGATAATTGGCATCAACAATCACCAGATCGTCGCCATGCCCCATATCTGCGAGGACTTCCAGCAGCGAGCCCGTCAGCAATGGATTGATATTCTTCAACATAAGGAGTCAGTTCCCATAAAAATTCGAACAGGTCACACTAAACAACTCGCTTTCAGAATCGCAAGGTCCAAGTGCTGGCGGAGGTGACGGCCCTATCGGGTTGTCGGGTCCAGCTTGTCACGCAGCCAATCGCCCACAAAACTGATCGACAGCGTGGTGAACATGATCACAAATGACGGCGCGAGCATGATCCACGGCGCGCGGGTAAGATACTCGCGACCATAACCGACCATATTGCCGAGGCTGGTCATTGGCGGCTGCACGCCGAGACCAAGGAATGACAGACTGCTTTCAAGCAGAATGATCTCCGGGAATGTCAGCGTCATCGACACGATCAGCGTTGAAGCGATATTCGGGAGAATATGCTTGAGATAAACGCGCGACGGCGTAGCGCCGAGCTGCGTAACCGCCGCAGCGTAGCCTTGCGCATTGGCAGAAACGGCCAGTCCACGTGCTATACGGGCATAACGCTCCCAACCGTAGAAGCCCATCAGGCAGGTCAGCAGCAGGAGCGAACTTCCGAAGAATGCAAGCACCGCGAGCGAAAGAATGAGGAATGGCAGTGCTGCCTGAAAATCAGCCAGCATGACCACAATCTGTTCGACCGCCCCCCGAAAATAGGCCGCAAGGAAACCGAGCGTTGTCCCGAACACTGCGGAAATGATCGTCGCGCCAAACGCGATGAGCAGCGAAATGCGGATGGACTCGATAAGGCGCGAAAGCACGTCGCGACCGAGCTCATCGGTTCCCAGCCAGTGCTGTGCGTTCCCGGGCAGCGCGAGGCGATTTTTCAGGTCGAAGGCTGTGATGTTGTACGGTCTTATCCAATCTGCGGTGACCGCAATCAGGATCATCGCCGCAATCCAGACAAATCCGATGATGACCATCAGTGGAATGCGCCTGCGGTTCTTTTTCAGTTGCGTGGAAACAGCGGCGGTATTGGCAATCATATCCGTCATCGGTTCAGCCTCACGCCTTGCCCTGCGCCTGACGCAGACGCGGATCGAGATAACCATAGAGAAGATCGACCACGAAATTGGAGATCACCATCGTCGCGGCCACGAGAAGCAGGATGCATTGCACGATTGCGAGATCGCGATTGGCTACCGAAACCACCAGCAATCTGCCCACCCCCGGCCAGGAAAAGAGCGACTCTACCACCACTGCGCCTGCAATCAGCGATCCGACCATAAACCCAACGATCGTGACAATCGGAATAGCCGCGTTAGGCAGTGCGTGCCGCCAGACAACATTGCGCCAAGACACGCCTTTGGCGCTCGCCGTGCGAATATAGGGCTGCCCCAGAATCTCGATCATCGCGCTGCGGGAAAAACGCGCCAGAATAGCCGCACCGCCCAGTCCCATCGTGATGATAGGGAGAATGGCGTGCATCCAGCTATCCTGCCCCCCCGAAGGCAACCATCCAAGCGATACCGAGAACACGAGCACGAGCAGCAGGCCGAGTACGAAACTCGGCAACGTGAAGCCAATGACAGCCGTTGCCATGACGGCCCGGTCAATGAAGCTGTTGCGGTGCAGCGCCGCATAAATTCCCGCGGGAATGCCAAGCCCAAGCTTGATCAGCAACGCCGGTATCGTAAGCTGAAGGGTGGCAGGGATGCGCTCCGCCACGAGCGTGATCGCAGACTGACCGTCGCGCATCGATATTCCAAGATCGCCACGCGCGATGGCTCCGAAATAACGCAAATATTGCTGCCAGAGGGGATCATCGAGACCCCAGTTCTTCCGGAATGCAGCTATGGCTTCCGGCGGAGCGTCCGGTCCCATGATGATCTGGGCTGGATCGCCAGACATGCGCAACACCACAAAGGCAAATGTCACCACCAGAAGAATGGTCACAAATGCACGGAATCCGCGAACCATCAGAAATCTAAGCATGAATATTGTCCGTCTGCGCGGTTCCGGCAAAATGGCAGGCCACTTTGCGTCCCGCTGGCATGTCGAGGAGTTCAGGTACCTCGCTGCTGCAGCGTGGAGCGGCAAAACGGCAGCGGGGATGAAAGGCACAGCCATTGGGCCGCGCCGCAGGATTAGGCGGCTCACCCTGCAGAATGATGCGATCGCTGAGCGGCGTTCCCGCGACAGGAACGCTCGACACGAGTGCCTGCGTATAGGGGTGAAGCGGCTTGGCAAAAACTTCGTCAGAGGAAGCTTCTTCGACGATACGGCCCAGATACATGACCGCGACACGATCCGATATATTGCGCACCACCTTCAGATCATGGCTGATGAAAACCATCGCAATGCCTTCGCGTTCCTGCAAATCCCGCAGAAGGTTTACGACCTGCGCCTGAATAGAAACATCCAGCGCTGATACTGGTTCATCACAGACAATAAGTTGCGGCCTGGACGCGATGGCCCGCGCGATGACGACGCGCTGACGTTGCCCGCCGGAAAGCTCATGCGGGTAGCGTGAAGCCTGATCGGGACGAAGCCCCACCGCTCGCATCAATTCGGCGACACGGGCTTTCCGCTCATCCGGGGTCCCAATGCCGTGTATTTCCAGCGGCTCGGCTATCTGACGGCCAATAGGTAACCGCCGGTCCAGAGCAGCAAGAGGGTCCTGATAAACGAGTTGCATGCGCGCGCGTAAAGCGCGCCAGCTCGCCGTCTTTTGACGCGGCAGAGCTGAGCCCTCAAAGGTGACTTCCCCTTCGCTGGGATCTTCCAGACCGAGAAGCAGGCGTCCAGTTGTGGATTTGCCTGAACCGGATTCGCCAACAATTCCGAGCGTCGTCGCCGGAGCTACCGACAGGGAAAGCCCATCTACAGCGCGAACTGCAACTGGTTGCGCGAACAGCCCTTTGCGTGACGTATAGGTTTTGACAAGGTCGCGGGCTTCGATGAGAGCGGCTGTCATTGTGCTATCGCCTTTGTACTCGCTTGCGTTGAAACACGACCGCGCATTGATGGCAGTGAAGACGACGCTGCCGGATAGGGATGAAAACAGGCGACCATGCGCCCCTCACCGGCGTCGTCCTGCGGAACACCAAGCCTTGGAAGACTTCGCGCGCAGAGGTCGCTCGCGCTCAGGCAGCGTGGCGAGAATGCACAACCATGTGGAAGCTTGCCGGGTTCGGGAACCGTGCCCTCGATGGGGATCAGACGATTGCGCCCGCCATCAAGGCTCGGAATGGAATCAAACAGGCCATGCGCATAAGGATGACGGGGCGCGGCGAAGAGCGCTTCGGTCCGGGCCTGCTCGACAATACGTCCCGCATACATGACGGAAACCCGTTCGCATATTTGCGAAACAGCGCCGAGATCGTGGCTGATAAACACCAGAGCCATTCCGGTTTCCGCGCGCAGGGCAGCCAGCAGATCGAGTATTTGAGCCTGGATCGTCGCATCGAGGGCAGTCGTCGGCTCATCAGCGATAAGGATGTCAGGGTTGCCCGCGAGCGCCATGGCGATCATCAAACGCTGGTTCTGGCCACCTGAAAATTCGTGCGGGTAATTATCAATACGTCGACGAGCATCGGGAATTCCAACAAGCTCCATCAATCGCAACGCCTCTGCCCGGGCCGCAGGTCCTCTCAGGCCGCGATGTAGCCGCACGGCTTCCTCTATCTGTCGCCCCACCCGGATAACCGGGTTCAAGGAACTCGACGGGTCCTGAAAGATCATTGCGACGCGACCGCCGCGAACATTTTCGAGCGTGCTGCGGGAGGCGGTCAGCAATTCCGTTCCTTCGAGGAGAACACTGCCGGAGATCGTCGCTTTCTTCGGAAGAAGGCCGAGCGCTGCCAGCCAGGTCACAGACTTGCCGCAGCCGGATTCCCCGACAAGCCCCACAGCTTCGCCACGCCCAATCGAGAGGTCGATACCATGCAGAACCGGCACACCGTCAAAGGCTACGTGGAGATTGGAAATTTCGACCAGCGGCATCATGCAATCCTTCTGGTTCATTCACATTGGCGGGGCGGGAAGCCCCGAAGGACAAGCGAGC
>MTEY01001054.1_pt1 | contig 20053 bp, 13 predicted proteins | sample 1042721 | NCBI WGS metagenome assembly MTEY01 (sample SAMN06185809, study PRJNA358809) | soil metagenome | isolation source: soil biostimulated with seedmeal as carbon source | place: India | collected 2015-05-23 | reverse complement strand
CTGCCACAAGTGCAGCACCAAGGCGCTCGTCATCATGGACGGCTGCGCGACGTGCTTGAACTGTGGGTATTCGAAGTGCGGGTGAGGTTGTACCGAATAACAACCAAGGATTGGCTGTCCGCGCACCGAAAAAGTGAGATTTCTAGCCAATAAAGTGAGATTCACTCTAAAAGCTGGGATTTGAGGCTGGTTATCCCTCCTCTGCCAGGAGGTGTGGGCGCGACTCTGACAATTTAAGCGACGAAGACGCTAGGGGCTACGTTCACTGCTGGGTCGCTAATCGGCACCGAGACGTCTTCGGATTCAATTAACGACCTTTTCGAGAACCCGTCTTTGGTGACTTCGGCCAAACGAAATATCCGTTCCGATCAACTACGAAGTCCGGCCTCTTGCCAGCCCCGGCGCTACTCGGGAGAGCTGAAGCCTTTTGGCTCCCTATGACGGCTCTTGTTTTGTAGGAAGCTCGATCATTCCTCACTGCTTTCACGATCAATTCTCCCGAAGAAACTGCTTTACTTGCTGCCTATTTAATCTGGTGCCACTGAAGGCTGTAATTCGTCGTGGCGCGCCATCGCCACTCCGTTTCGAGGCTTGGGATTCCCACTGGTCGTTCAGGTCCAAGCGGATCTCGTACCTATCGCTCACTTTAATCCACGAGCGATTCTCGCTAGTTACTTGGTATTGCCAGTCCAGCAACTCGCCTTCAACGGACGCTAAGTCGTTAACGATCTCGATGACAGACTGATAGCGGTTTTCCAGATCTGTCTGCAGGCACTTTCTTACAACCGAAATAATGCGCTCGGGAATGTGCTCTGGATACTTACTTGCGGCAGTGTCAGGAAACTGGGAGTTCGTCACAGCGTGCCGAAATGCCACCCTATCCAGCTCTCCGTTAACGACAAATGAGGAGTACTGAGCATAGTAATCGGCATCGCCTACGCACATGCGATACAAAGTCAGACCAAACTGATAGATGTCGAAACGGTGATCGAACTGATCAGTCCTGAAGGCTTCAGGCGGAGCCATCTTGCCATACAGTCGATCCTGTCCAGCCACCCCATTTGGATCTCGTGGCTTAGCTAGACCGAAATCGGACAGAAGCGCCTCACCTCGATCCGAAATAAGCACATTGTCAGGCTTGATATCGAAGTGCACCAATCGTTTCGAATGAATGTGATGCAAACCACTCAGCAGTTGCGCGGAAAAGACGACAATTTCGCGTACCGTGAGGTGGCGCCTGGCCATCAGAGCTTTAAGTGATCCATGGGCATACAGCGGCATTGCCAAGTAAATGAACTCATCGTCTTGACACGCGTATAGGACCGGAACAACGTTTGAATGCGCGCTCCCGTAGAGCAGGCTGGACTCACGAAAGTAGTCATCGGCATCCATTAATGCCTTACCAACCTTCTTTATAACGAGGTTGGCATCCAGCTGTGGATCGTGCGCTCGATATACCTGAGAATTTCGGCCATAGGCACCAATCTCCTCATCCAGCCTGAAATGTAGATCTGCCCGGCTATACGGCTTAAGCATTGATGGCTCCCAGCGCCGCGAAAACCGCCTCCCGTTCTTCGCGGCCGAGGTCGCTCCAGTTCTCCACTCCGTCAAACATTCTTGTGCCGTCGACATACGGCTTAAAATCTGCTCGCGCAATACCAACCTTGGCTGCAATGGTTGAGATCTGTCCGCAATAGTAAGAACTCAGGGAGCTGCTCGCGAAAGCCTCTTGAATTACGCCCTCGATTTCGATACGCGCAACGCTCAAAGTTTGAGATGCGCTTTCCGTGACCCGCAAACCTGCGCGTGATACTTCGTACTCACGGATGATGTCGAGGATGTTGTTCCGTATGTACTTGAGCGCATCAGGCGTTGGAAGCGCCTTCGGAACTTTTACTGTTTCGACGTTCGCAATCCGTCGATCTTGGGTATCGAGTACCGCGAACGTGACCTCGCCGGGCTTGGCCCGAATCCCCATTGCATTCATACGCCCCCCATTCCCTTTGCGCCCTGTCGATCAGGCCTCTTATCCGCCGAGCAGCGAGTTGACCTTCTGCACAACCACCTCAGCTCTGTCGAGTGTGGATTTAACGCCGGCAGAGTCGCCGTCAAGTACCGACGGGTTTCTGAAGAGCCATTCCGCGGGAGTATAGTGATTGAACTCCGGCGCTTCAGGAGGCAGCAGCGCAAACGCGGCTTCGACACGCTTCAGAAGGCGCTTCTGGTCAGTGCCGGTTGCGTCTAGCTTCGCTGCATCTAGCAACTGAGAGGCTGGTAAGGCAAATGCCTCGTTGACGATAGACAGAAACAGATCGGCGTCAAAGATGTCTTCGATGTCGGCCTCCTCAAGGTTGAGGATGTCGGCAACCGTAACAATCCGGTCGCTGTCCAAGATACCCATTTGCCGTAGTGACTCCAGCTTGCGCTTGTCTGCCCTGGAATAGTCCGTCAATGCGGCAATGTCCAGCCTGGCGCCGGCGAACAGGCCAACAAATGACTGGATCTTGTCGATTCCCCCTGCCGGGCAGATCGTCCATCTTCTATCAAGCTGGGTCCGCCCTCTGCGGCCGAGCGCTGAAGAGAGGGCTTGCAAGTAAAGAATATCGCCTGGGCCCTCCACCAATAGCGTGTGTTTGCCCACGAAGAGGGTTTGCGTCAGGTCATAGCCGAGCGCACCTTGGAGAGGGAAGAGTGTGTCCCTATCAGTTGCCAGTGCATCCGAGCGCACCTTCGTCCCCTCGGAGGTCCAAATTCCTGGGCGCTTTGCTACGAGTCGGTCTTCAACTAAGCGAACAGATGGCAACTTGTCCGCAGGCACCATGAACGGAGAATGCGTAGAGAAGAGAATCTGGTGGTCCGGCGCTAGCTTCTCGTCGAAATAGCGGAGGAGATCGGCCTGCGCTTTTCCATGCAGTGTGAGGCCTGGTTCATCAAGCAGTAAGATCAGCTCGCCGGGATCCTTTCGCACTTGGGCAAACTTCACCAGGAACGAGAAGAACCAAATAAACCCGGCGCTGCGCTCGGAGAACGGAACTGTAACTTTGTGCAGATTGTTTTTGACCCGTGCCCGAGCAATGACACCGGCGTTGAAGGGAGGAGGATCTCTCGGCTCGCCCTTAGTAACGCGAACTTCAACTTCGAGATGTGGATTCTGTGTCCAGTACTCAAGGAGCTGGTCCGTGATGCGATTCGATGCGGCTTCGCATTTGGCATTGAGGCCTTCGTAAGTCTGGGCCTGGTTAATCTCGTCGATCGACGTTCCGGCATACTCCAAGAAGTCCACAAAGACGTGTTCCCCTTGGGAAATCGCAGGCGCCTCTTGGCCTTGTGCTCTAGCCCTGAAAGTATCCAGCCTAAGTTGACCTTCCATGCGGTCGTAATGAGAAAAGTACATGAAGCGCGGAAGCTTCTGCTTAAGCACGCTCTCAACGGCGTGTCGGATGGACTTTCCTGGTAACGCGTCCAGTCTGTTGAGGATCCTGGTGTGCTTCTCTGTCGGCTCCGCGATTGCCTTCAGGGCTTCTCGAAGCTCTTGCGAGTTCCTGGGGTGGCCAATCGCAGAACGTTCGGCAGCGTTCGGCTTCTCTTCGTCAATAAGAAATTGGGCTGCTTTGACATAATCGACCGGCGCCTCCCACTGCACTTCGCTGTCGCCGTATCGACGCGATGCAATAACCTCGCGCCCCTTAAGCGAGTCGCCAATAAGTGCAGTGATCTCGGCAATCTCTTCGTCAGTCAATTGCCACTTGGTTGCAATGACAGTGGCGTGCTGCTCGCCAGCCTGCAAGCTGGCCTGGTACTCAGTGAGGTGCCTGCGCGGATAATCCCGCTCCACGTCAAGCACGTGCTTCGTTGAGGGATGGGGGTTCAGTGCAGCAAGTGCTTGCAAAATTGCACTCTTTCCCGCCTCGTTCTTCCCTACCAAGCAGGTAACTGTTTCTACTTCGAATTCTCCCGAGTCTTCGACGCTTCGGAAGTTCGAAACGTGAACGCTTTTAAGCTGCATGACATTTGTCCTTGGCTTACATGCTTATGCCTACTGCGGCCACAAAAAGCTGCCGAGAGAAATCCCGCGCGCAGGCTCCCCAGAGCTCCATCCTACGCCATAAGCGAAAGACTCGGCAGCTATTGGCCGCCGGGTCTTGTGGACTAAAAACTGGCTGGCACCAGCTATACGTCATGGCGGTCGCGCCGAGTGAGATGCTCGCAGGCACACAGCGCCACCGCACATCGTGAAACCGCATTGCCTCGCCGCATTGGGTTCCACGGGCTATCCAAAGCCGCAATGCAGCTAAGCCGGCGCATTCATCTCTAAGTGTTTGATTTTGCGGATGGATTTCGTCTCCATTACTGAGACGGCAGCGGCTAGAATGGGAGTGAAAGGGGGCACCTCTGAAGCGAATGGCGAGTACACCCTAATTGGGGGTATCGCCGCAGGAGTTTGTCCCCTCCTATAAACTTGGGACGCAACATGCATTGGATCGCCGCTTCAGAAAAAGACGCCACCGCCGCCACGCTCGAAAAGCGCTTGTGGGATGCAGCCGATCAGTTCAGGGCAAACTCTGGTCTGAAGGCGCAGGAGTATTCCGGGCCCATTCTGGGATTGATCTTCCTTCGCTTCGCCGAAGTGCGCTTTGCTGCCCAACGTGCGAAGTTGGAGAAGGATGGAGCCAGCTCCCGTCGCGGCAGCCGGGTGGATGAGCCGGCTGCCTACCATGCAGCAGGGGTGCTGTTCCTGGCGCCAGAGGCTCGCTTCGACTATCTGCTGACCTTGCCGGAGGCTTCCAACATCGGCGCCAAGGTCAACGCGGCCATGCGCGAGATCGAAAAGGCCAATCCGCAGTTGGCGGGCGTGTTGCCCAAAACCTACAACCTGTTCACCGGCACCCTGCTGAAGGAGCTGCTGAAGAAGGTCTCCGAGATTCCAGCCACTGTCGATTTCGATGCCTTCGGCCGCATCTACGAATACTTCCTGGGCGAGTTCGCCCGTACCGAAGGGCAGAAGGGCGGCGAGTTCTACACGCCGGCCAGCATCGTCAAGCTGCTGACCGAGGTGATCGAGCCGTTTCACGGTCGCATTCTCGACCCGGCCTGCGGCTCTGGCGGTATGTTTGTGCAGTCGGCCCGCTTCGTGGCCGAGCACCAGAAGAATCCGGCCGCCGAGCTGGCCATCTGCGGCGTCGAGAAGACCGATGAAACCGGCCGCCTGTGCCGCTTAAATCTGGCGGTGCATGGCCTGGAGGGGGACATCCGCCATGGTGGCGACAACAACAGCTACTACCTGGACCCGCACAACGCGACCGGCCAGTTCGACTTCGTGCTGGCCAATCCGCCGTTCAACGTCAATGCGGTGGACAAGGAGCGGCTGAAAGACATGGTTGGTGCTGGCCGCCGTTACCCGTTCGGCCTGCCGCGGACGGACAACGCCAACTATCTATGGATTCAGCTGTTCTATTCGTCGTTGAACGCTACAGGTCGCGCCGGCTTCGTGATGGCCAACTCCGCGTCCGATGCGCGTTCGAGTGAGCAGGATATTCGCCAGAAGCTGATCGAAAGCCGCGCGGTGGACGTGATGGTGGCTGTCGGGCCCAACATGTTCTATACGGTAACGTTGCCTTGCACGTTGTGGTTCTTCGATAAGGGAAAGGTGAAGACCGAGCGCGGCGATACCGTGCTGTTCATCGACGCCCGCCATATCTACAAGCAGGTGGACCGCGCGCATCGCGACTGGACGCCGGGGCAAGTGGGGTTCATCGCCAACTTGGTGCGGCTGTACCGCGGCGAAGCACTGGACTTCACTTATGGCGGGGAAGAGGCCGAGGTGAAGCTGAAGGAGGTCTTCGGCAAGAAGCCGAAGTACGCGGACGTGGCCGGGCTGTGCAAGGCAGCGACGCTGCAGGAGATCGAGGCGCAGGGTTGGTCGCTCAATCCGGGTCGCTATGTGGGCGTTGCACCCGGGGAGCCGGTGAGTGACGAGGACTTCAAGGAGCAGTTGGAGGCGTTGAACGAGGAGCTGGAAGGTCTCAATGCCCAGGCACGGGAGTTGGAAGGCACTATTGCCCGGAATGTGGCGGAAATTCTGGAGGCATGATGCGAACCACCATTCGCAAACTCGTCACGAACTACATTGGCGGTGGTTGGGGGAAAGACGCGCCAGATGCAAGGCATGCGGTACCTGCAAGTGTTATCCGAGGAACTGACCTAGATTCAGTTTTGGGGGGTGAGACTGACGGAGTTCCATTGCGATATCACGTTGCGAGTAATGTTCGTTCGCGAGCACTTTTGCCAGGAGATATCGTTTTTGAAGTCTCGGGGGGCAGTAAAGATCAGCCGGTCGGACGCAGTTTATTGCTGACTGCTGAGAAGCTCAGCTTGTTCGGTGGCCAAGTAATACCAGCCTCGTTTTGCAAACGAATTACTCCCGATCAGAGTAGTGTCAACTCGCGGTTCCTTCACGCTCATCTTCAGCTGGTTTGGGCGGATCGTCGTATTGTCCAGTGGCAGGTTCAGTCAACCGGGATCAGCAATTTCAACTTCGAAGCGTTTCTTGATGACTTCGAGATTGATTTGCCGCCTCTACCTGTTCAGAACCGAATTGCCGATATCCTCTCGGTGTACGACGATCTGATCGAAAACAGTCAGCGCCGCATCCGCATCCTGGAAGCGATGGCCCGCGCACTCTACCGTGAGTGGTTCGTGGACTTTCGCTTTCCAGGTTACGAGTCCGTGCCGCGTGTTGCTTCGCCGCTTGGGGAGATTCCGCAGGGGTGGGAGGTGAAGACGCTCAGAGAAATAGCGGAAAACTTTGATCGGCTGCGAAAGCCCTTGTCGAAAATCCAGCGAGCAGAAATGCAGGGGGAGTATCCGTACTACGGTGCGGCCAAAGTGTTCGACTACGTCAACGATTTCATCTTCGACGGCGAATATCTGTTGATGGCGGAAGATGGGTCGGTTATCACTGATGAACGAACACCAGTACTTCAGTTGGTCAACGGCAAGTTCTGGCCGAACAACCATACGCACGTTCTGCGCGGGAAAGGTTTGGCATCAACGCATTTTCTTTATCTTGGTTTGTCACAGGTGGACGTGTCCCCATACATCACGGGTGCGGCCCAGCCAAAGATCACGCAGGAGAACATGAATCGCATACCGTTCTTCTGTGGGTCGCCAGAATTGCATGAGCGGTTTGATCGAATAGTGTCGCCGCTGATTCAGAAGAGCCAGGTGCTCCAGCGCAAGGCCGAAAATCTCCGACGTACTCGTGACCTGCTTCTTCCTCGTCTGCTTTCCGGTCAACTGACCCTGCCAGCGCAAGCCGCCTGATCCCATGAGCCCGCACGCCTACACTGAAGGCCACCTGGTAGAACAGCCCGCCATTGAGCTGTTCGCCGACCTGGGCTGGCAAACCGTGTCAGCGCTTGAGGAAACCTTTGGTGCTGGCGGAACGCTGGGCCGCGAAACCCGTGGCGAGGTGGTGCTGTTGCCGCGCATGTGTGAGGCGCTGGCGCGCTTCAATCCGTCTTTGCCGGCAGAGGCCATCAACACCGCCATCGACGAATTGGCCCGCGACCGCTCGGCCATGAGCCTGGAAGCGGCCAACCGCGAACTCTACAGACTGCTCAAAGACGGCATTCCGGTATCCATCCCCGACCACGAACACGGCGGCCAGAAGACCGAGCGCGTACGCGTGATCGACTGGGAGCAACCGGACAACAACGACTTCCTGCTGGTCAGCCAGTTCAGCGTGGTCGGCAGCCTCTACACCTGTCGTCCCGACCTGGTGGGTTTCGTCAACGGCCTGCCATTCGTCGTTGTCGAGCTGAAGGCGACCGGCGTTCCGGCACGTACTGCCTTTGATGAGAACCTGACCCACTACAAGCAGCAGATTCCGCAGCTATTCTGGTACAACGCTCTGCTGATCGCCAGTAATGGCACCGAAAGCCGAGTAGGTTCATTGACTGCGGATTGGGAGCGCTTCTTCGAGTGGAAGCGCATCGAGCGCGAAGACGAGCCGCGCCGGGTGTCGCTAGAAGTGATGATCCGCGGCACGTGCGACAAGGCCCGGCTGCTGGACCTGGTGGAGAACTTCACCCTGTTCTCTGAGCACAAGGCCGGGCTGGTCAAGATCATCGGCCAGAACCACCAGTTTCTCGGCGTCAACAACGCTATTGCCTCGATGCTGGAAGCCCGCCAACAGGGTCATGGTCGCGGCGGCGTGTTCTGGCAGACCCAAGGCAGCGGCAAAAGCTTCTCGATGGTGTTCTTTTCGCAAAAGGTGCAGCGAAAACTCACCGGCAACTGGACCTTCGTGGTCGTGACCGACCGTGTCGAGCTGGACGACCAAATCGCCAAGACCTACAAGAGCACTGGCGCGGTGTCCGAGGCCGAAGGCGACCAGTGCCATGCGGCCAGCGGCGCGCACCTGCGCGAATTGCTGCGCGGCAACCATCGTTATGTCTTTACCTTGGTCCACAAATTCCAGACCACGGAGCCGCTGACCGACCGCGCCGATGTCATCGTCCTGACCGACGAGGCGCATCGCAGTCAGTACGACACCCTGGCCATGAACATGCGCGCCGCACTCCCCAAGGCGATGTTCCTGGCCTTCACCGGTACGCCGCTAATCGCCGGCGAGGAACAAACTCGCGAGGTCTTCGGCGATTACGTGTCGATCTACGACTTCCAGCAGTCGGTCGAAGACGGCGCGACGGTGCCGCTGTTCTACGAGAACCGCACCCCCGAGCTACAGCTGGTCAACCCCGATCTCAACGACGACATTTACCAGCTCATCGAGGATGCCGGCCTGGACGAGGACCAAGAGGCGAAGCTGGAAAAGGTTTTGGGTCGTCAGTACCACCTGATTACCCGAGACGACCGCCTCGATACCGTCGCCCGAGACATCGTTCGCCACTACCTGGGTCGGGGCACGCTTAACGGACGCATCGGCAAGGCGATGGTGGTTTCCATCGACAAGGCCACCGCTCTCCGGATGCACGACAAGGTGCGAGCGCATTGGTCTGCTGAAACCGAAAAGACCCGCAATGAACTGGAAGCGATGCCGTACCGGGGCGGCGAATCCAGCCCGGAGCAGGCACGGCAGGACGCGCGCCGGGACGAGCTGCGTGCGCGGCTGAAGGTTCTGGAAACCACCGACATGGCCGTGATCGTGTCGCCAGGGCAGAACGAAATTGCCCAGATGCAGGCGCTGGGGTTGGACATCGAGCCGCATCGCAAGCGGATGAACGAGTCCAAGCCCGGCCTGGACGAGCGATTCAAGGACGTGGATGACCCACTGCGCATTGTCTTCGTTTGCGCCATGTGGCTGACCGGCTTCGACGCACCCAGTTGCGCGACGCTGTACCTCGACAAGCCAATGCGCAACCACACCCTGATGCAGACCATCGCGCGGGCCAATCGCGTATTCCCAGGTAAGCACAGTGGCGTCATCGTCGATTATGCCAATGTGTTCGCTTCGCTGGAGCAAGCATTGGCGATTTACGGTGCCGGCAAGAGTGGGGCGAACCCCGTCAAGGACAAGAAGGAACTGGTTGAGCTGCTGCGCTTGACAGTCGCGGCAGCGACCGCATTCTGCCTCGATCAGGGAGTGAACCTAGCCGCGATGGAAGCCCTGCCACTGGGCAGTCTGGAGCGGTTGCAGGCGGTGGAAGACGCCATCGACGCGCTGATTGCCCCTGATACGCTGCGCGTGGAGTTCTTTGGCCACGAGCGGCTAGTCAAAACCCTGTTCCTTGCCGTCAAGCCGGACCTAGCAGCCTTGGAGTTCGCCGAGCGAGTAGCAGGTATCACCACCCTGGCAGCGGCGATTCGAGCCAAGCTCAACCCAAACCCGCCGGATATTTCGGAAATCCTCGGGCAGATCAATGACCTGCTGGATGGTTCCATTACTGGGCACGAAATTCGGGAGGAGGGGCCGCCGCCGTTGGAGCTGTCGAAGATCAACTTCGAAGCCTTGGCCAGCCGCTTCAAGCAGTCGAGGCACCAAAACACCGACTTGGAGACCTTGAAAGCAGTCATCCGTGCCAGACTGGAACGACTGGTGCAGTTAAATCGGACGCGGGCTGACTTCACCGAGAAGTTCGAGGAGCTGATTCAGAGCTACAACGCTGGCAGCCGCAACATCGAACAGTTGTTCCAGGAGCTCCTTAAGCTGTCCAACGCACTGGACGAGGAGCAGGAGCGCCACGTTCGCGAGAATTTGACCGAGGAAGAGCTGGTCATTTTTGACATCTTGACTCGCCCAGCTCCAGAATTGAGCACGGAGGAGCGGGCCGAGGTTAAGAAAGTTGCCAAGGACTTGTTGACTCGGTTGAAGCAATTGCTCGTGTTGAACTGGCGTCAGAAGGCCGCGGCTCGTTCTTCGTTGAAGTTGGCTATCGAGGATGCGCTGGATTCGGGGCTTCCTCGCGCATACACCCCCGAGGTATATCGCCAAAAGTGCGACGCGCTTTTTGAACATGTCTATGAAGGCTACCCTGAAAAGGGCGTTGGGATCTACGCGGGGATAGCTTCATCCCAGCAATAAGCGGGTCATTTCCCCCTTTGCCTAGTGCCCTTTGCCATAAACTCCTGTCGGGGGTTGACAACCGGAACGATGGGGCTTATTAATCCGCTCAACTGGAGGGCGGGTATGCGCTGTTTTGCCCCAACGGACGGAGTCAGTGGGCTTTAGCCTTTACCTGACTTCCCTTGATCCCGGTCTTCTTGATCGGCAGTCTGATTCTCCCCCTAAAACTTCTGATCGTGCAGTGGGGCGGCCTGCAGGTGAAACTGTGCGCGAAGGGCGCGGAATCACCATCTACTGGCCTCAGGCAGGGCACGGTAGGGCGCGGAGAGTCCTTTCAAGATCCGGCGCAAGACGACGCTACGTCGTCCCCTGCTTCCGTGGACAAGAACGCTATGCGCACTGTGAAGCTCCCGAGGAGGCCACTGGGGCGGTCCTCCTTGACGCCTGCGCGGGTGTTGAGTTCCAAGAACAACCGGCCAGGATCAAGTTCGAATGGCTCGGAAAGGTGCTGGACCACTACCCAGACTGCTTGGCAGTCGCTGCCGAGGTCAAAGTCTTCCTGGAATTCAAGAAGGATCATGAAGCCGTGGACATCTACTTTCGCCGTCGATCTGAGCGTATTGCAGAGTTGCTTAAGGAACTTGGCTATGGCTATCGGATGATTCCGGCACGTTCGCTAAAACGTGCTGCCTACTACGACAACGCCATCGCCATGCGAAGAGAAGCCAGACTTCTCGACAGGTATCCAGAGTGGCGGAAGCAGGTCCGCTCCCGGATGAGCCGCTCCGGCCAAAAAACCGGCAGGGACATTCTCATGTTTATTCCAGAAGGATTGCAGCACTCTGCTCTATTGTCGCTACTATATGATGGCGAGTTGCATACGGACTTCTCCGTCCCAATCTCGCTCGATGCTCACGTCCATCCTCCTTTATCTAACAAGGGAGGATTGCCATGGGTTTGGGAACTCTTCGAGAGAAGCAGTTAGTCAGAACTGCTGGCCGGAATTTTCGTCTAGATGCACTGCTTCCAAATGGACAGTGGTGCATGACGGACCTCGATACCGGCCTGGTAGACCAGCAATCAGCGAGCTCGCTCTGGGCAGCTTACGAATCCGGCGAACTCGTGTTCGTTGGCGACAGAACAAGTACCGTCAACTCAAAGCTTCAGACGATAATCCAGGGGTTATCCGAGGCTGCATCGATTGGGCCGGCGACGCCTGTACAAAAAGATGCCGATGGCACAGTTGGGGCAAAGCGGGCGCACTATGTGCTGGCAGCCAGAGGAAGGACAAAGCCAGAATGCATTAAAGCCATTCTAGCTGTGTGGAATGAGCTCAGGTGGCCGACCACGCCGCCAGGCTATTCGACGGTGATGCGATGGAGGGCCAAGGCAAACGGGCACCCAAATCCAGCTCTCGCCCTGAGAGTAAGGAACGAGAGGAAGGGAAGGCGTGGGCACCGCTACCAACCCGAAGTTCTGGACATACTTCGTGAGTTTCGTGACACCCATTACCTCTGCGCGAACCCCCGGATCGGGATCGCCAAGGCTGTCGAGATCGCATCCGATCGAATCCGCTTGGTAAACGCGGCCAAGCCTGCGTCAGAGCGCTTGCCGATTCCAAAGCGAAAGGCGATGCGTGCCGTCATTGGCGAAATAGATGCCGAAGAGTTGCTTGCGGCGCGCTATGGCGCGGATAAGGCATTGGCAATGCTCAGGGTTAGTTTGGGCGGCGTCAAGACAACGCGCCCGCTAGAGAGAGTGGAGATTGATCACACAGTTCTTTCCATCATTCTCCTCGATGATGACGATTTTGCGCCTATAGGTCGAGCCTTCATCACGACTTCGAAGGACGCATTTACCCGAAGCGTTCTGGGATTCTACTGGGGTGCGGAGAATCCCAGCGTTGTGTCCCTGGCCAGATGCATCAAGCATTCGGTGCAACCAAAGATCGAGTTCTTGCGGTCATACCCAAATGTCAAGAACGACTGGCCATGCTTCGGATCGGCGGAATCTTGGGTGATCGATAACGGCCTTGAGGAGCATGCAAGCGCCGTCCAACAGGCTGCCGCCGAAGGAGGAGTTCAGAAGGTTGAGTTCTGCGGGCGTGTAAGTCCATGGCAGAAGCCGAACATTGAACGCCAATTCCGAACTCAAGATCAGGACCTGATTCATGGGCTGCCGGGTACCACGATGGAGAACATTGCTAAGCGCACGGATTTTGACCCAAAGAAGGACATGCTGATCCGCTGGTCCACCTTCGGGAAGATTCTCGTAAAGTGGATTGTCGACGTCTACATGCAGAAACCACAGCGAATACTCAAGAACAGATCCCCATATCAAGTGTGGAACGAGCACAAAGGATCGTTCACGCAGTGGGTGCCCGATACCACGACAATTCTCGAATGCATGTTCCTAAGGCAAGTAAATGATCGGACTCTAGATCACGAAGGGATTGAATACGACTGCTTGATCTATAACAGCCTTGATATGAGGGTCATTCGCTCCAAGCTTGGACACAAGTTGAAAATCAACATCAGGGTCAATGACGATGATCTCTCCTACATACATGTTCAGGTTCCGGGGCACGATGTTTGGGTAAAAGTTCCGTGCCTAGACCAGGAGTACGCTGTTGGATTGACACGGTGGCAGCACACAAAATGTAAGAAGATGCTTCGAGCATGCGCCGACGAAGGGGTAGGCATGTCGCTCGCAGAAGCTCGTCAGCAGATTCGAGACGACATTGCCGAAGAATCAACTGCTGTGACACAAGGGCGAAGGAAGGCTTGGGCACGAATGAATGAGCGTCCCGACAAGCCTGCCATCCCGAGTGAAGCGAAAAGTGAGCAGCTTGAGGATTCGCCCTTAGACGAAGAGGACATGGGCCGCAAAGCCGACGAGACGGAGATCCAGACGTTGGACGTCGAGTACTTTGAAAAGGGCCGCCAATGACTACCAAAGTAGAGAGGGAGGAAGCGCTTAATCGGGTGGCAGAAACTTTTGTCATCACTCCGGACTGCAAGAATGCGCAGACGTCATTTGATCAGTTGATGTCACGCGGACAACTAACGGGCGGATTATGTCTGTTGATTTGTGGTGAATCTGGCGTCGGGAAATCAACGCTGGTGAAATGGCTCGTCAGAAAGTTAGGAGCGGTTCGAACCGAGAAGGGTCTGTCCAGGCCAGCGCTGTGTGTGGGGATCCCGACTGCGCCGACAGCAATCGGCGTATTTGAAGCCCTATTGACCGCCTTGGACGATCCGAGACCATCGCAAGGTACTCGGACAACAAAAAAAAGACGCCTGATCAAAATGCTGGATGAGCAGGGCGTAAAACTCCTGGTGCTTGATGACTTGCAGCATATCGTTGATCGACAGTCGGACCGGATCCTGTTTGATGCCTCCGAGGCAATAAAGGAGATCCTTATCGAGCGCCCCATGTCAATACTTTGCGCCGGGCTGGCAGACGCAGAGCGGGTGGTCAAATCCAATGAGCAGCTCAGCAGAAGGCACATGGCTACGGTCAGATTGAGACGGTTCAACTGGAAATCAAAGGCGTCGAAAGAAACATTCCTTGGGGTGCTGAATGCGTTCCAGGTTGGAATGAAATGTTACGAACTCCCCGATCTTCAGCACGAATCTGTGGCGATACGCATCTATCTGGCAACCGGCGGAATCATGGATTTCGTGTTCAAACTATTCCTGTTCACCGCAGAATCTGCTCTTAAGAACAGTCTAAACGTCATCCGCCTGGATGTATTTCATGAAGCGTGGACGAGGGCGTTCTTGCACAGCGATGGGGCCGATCGTCCGTTGCATAGTAGCTTCGATTCAAAAGACCTTGATGCCAAAATCGAGCGGGCGTTGAAGATCAATATTCCTCCGCCATCCGCGTCACTGCGAAAGAAGGATGCTAATGACCGTTTACGGAGGGCTGGCTTGTGAATGACCTCCTAATGCGTACCCCTTGCCCGTTTGTGGACGAGTCACCCCGTGCCTATCTGATTCGGCTTAGTGAGATGAATGGATACGAGTCGCCAGTCACGCTGATTGATTTGCTGCACGAAGGAAGTCTGCAGCAGGTCACCTCTGGCTGGGACTACTCACAGTTGGCGGCCATCCTAGGTTCTCATTGCAAACTCCCCCTCAATTTTGGCTATCGGAGTCCAGGGGTAAAAGTACGAGAACACGGGCAGTTGCTTGGGAACGCAATACAGACGCGCCATCTGGGTCTCTACAAGGCGCGGGTATGCTCGTCGTGTCTAAGAGAACATGGATATGTTCCAGCGGTCTGGGACCTGAAGGCATACCTCGCATGTCCGACTCATGGCCATCTAATGCTGAAGTACTGTGCCTCATGTGGCTCTAGGGTGACCTACAGGCGTCCCGGGGTGGCGACCTGTACCTGCGGGGCAGACCTTCGGAATCAGCGGGTGGAGGCCGCGCAACCGGCGCTGGTAGCGTTCTGCGAAGTGTTGCATGCGTTAGCAACAGGCAGGTCTGATTGCATTGTACAAGCGAAGCATCTCGGAATGCCCGTGGATAAGCTCATGCAGATGGATCTGGATGTATTCGTGAAGGTCGCCACAACAATCGCTAACGTCTATCAGGCCATGGCCGCATGGAGAGGGACGCCTCGTCAGTACGCACAACTTGTGGAGGCGCTGCCAGATGCCGCTAACGCGCTAGTTAACTGGCCAAGGAACTTTGAGATGTTGTGTAAGCGGTGGCATGAGAATGCACCAGCACGAGTGCGCGATGATGGATTCCAGGCGAAGTTCGCGTGGCTATTTGCAAGACTTCACAAGAACCTTCGCGAGAAGGCGCCGCAAACGCAGTTCATGCTGGAAGCTGCCTGTGCATATGGAAACAGAAGATGGGACACGCGTCCGGTGCTTATCAAGAACAAGCATATTGATCCAAGTGCGCTCCCCATGCCGCGATATGGTTCAGCCAGCGCCGCCGCGAAGCTTCTAGGCGTGGATAACATTACCGCAGCTCGCTGGGCCGCGAGTGGACGTATACCTGCAACGCGAAGCGGTAAGAGCCCAGGCAATAGAAACTGGTGCGTAGATTTGGATGCCATCAGGCAATTCAAGTTCTCACAGGCTTCGCGGGTTCATCGCCGAGATGCAGCCCGAGAACTCAAAGTATCGCCGGCTGTGCTTTCGGAGTTGCTGAAGGTGGAGGCAATCAAGTCGGCTCACTTTGTTGTTGGGCAGGCAGGGGCAATTGCGCGTGAGGATCTCGACCAGTTCAAGATGGACCTATTTTGTAAGTGTGTCGATCCACCGGCGGGCGCTGAAACAATGCCATTTCTTAGACTTTTGTCGAGGAAGCCACCGAGATTGCAAGCACAGATAATCCTTGGGGTCTTGAACGGGACTACCTCCGTTTATGGAGTCTCCGTCCGGGGCGTAGAAGAAATTCTCGTCGAAAGACCCTGCGTAGCTGACCCTGACCCGCCTCCAGCAGCGGAACCTGAGTTGGCTACGCACTTCAATCTGATGCAAGCAAAGGAGCGGTTTGGTTTGTGGGAGTATGAGGCGAGAGCTGTAGCCTTATGGCTTGGTCTCCGTCCTTGGAGAGGACGGGGTTTAAAGAGTATTGAAATTGTGAAGCTTGATCGGTTCTTTACGCGCTATGTACTGGTAAGACGTATCGCAGAGCAGTATGGGTTGCTCTCCTTACAGCTGGTGAGGGCTATTCGGCGGCTGCGTCCTAGGGTTTTAACAACCATCGCCCCACCTGAGAGTCTGCAGGGCGCATACCTCATCCATCGCAAGCATGTCCCCTATGTCAGGGGTGTGGCTCGGCGCTTAGTGAAAGCACGATCATCCAACAGTTCTCGTTCCTAGCGAGTCTTTTTGCTGATATGTGGTGCCCGTGCACGCTTTTGGAGGATTCCAGATATGAATAACCTCTGAGCTGGCGTACTTGGAAACTACTAACCCAAGAGCATTCCTCGATTGGGTGCAACATCGATTATCGACTCCAGCCCTGTTCGGAAGTCCAGTCCATCTGCTTCCATCCCGTCGCTGAAGATCACCCCGTTCTCGGGCATCAATGATCGGATGCGCAGGGACTGCTTGGCGGCGATGCGTCCGAACACCAGCCCTGCCTCCGTCGAACGGCTCGGGTACGGCTCGCGGACATTGAAGATCAGCGACTGGTTGTCCCATGCCATGCCGTGTTCGCGGATGGCCAGCATCTCTTTGTTCGCATCCCGGCCGGCGACCGCATGGGCGCCGGTCAGGATGCTGCGCAGCCAGCCGGTCGAACCGAGTCCCGTCGAGACGATAATCCCGCTGGAAGACTGGCGCTCCTTACGGTTGCCCAGGGCGATCTCGTAACGTGCCGACACATGACTGCGCATCCCGATGAAGAGGTCGTTCACCGCCAGCAGAGTCTGGCCGTCACTGAGCCGGGCACGGGCCATCGTGATTTCCCGGGTCGGTCGGTGCTGACGGATCACCTCCGGCAGAACCACGGGGACATCGGCCACCTGAAAAGGAAGCAGAACGCCTTCCCAGCGGGATGGATCCGGATTCACCGCTAGGACCGGCTGCCCTGCCAGATATTTCAGCGTATTGGCAACCAGCCCATCCTGTCCCAGCACGACCACGAGACACTTGGGCGGGAACAGGAAGTTCGGTAAGAAGCCACGATCCAGTGGCTGTAGCCGACCGTGCGCCTGCAGCGCAGTGGTCACTGTTTCGACTGCGGCCCGGTAGGTCCGATCCTCTTCGAGGAAGTCCCCGAAGTCCATGCCCAAGTGCTCAGCTTGGAAGCGTGCCTGCTCTACCGTGTTGTAGCGGGCGACTAGTTCCTGGAGACGCGTGCGTCGTGTCACCAAGATGATCTTCAGGTCGTTCGGCTCCATGGCCTACGCCTTCTGCTTGGCCAACTGCCGCAATAGGTCGGGTGAGAAGTTGAACTCGCCGATCTTGGCGGCATTGTCGGCGATGTTCTGGAAACCCAGCGCCATCAGTGTTTCCGGGCTGGCCTGACCCAGCACCAGCGCCTGCAGCGAGCGAGCATCGAGCCCCTTCATCGCGTTGACCAGGGCCTGCAGGCCGTAGGCCTGGGCATCGGCTTCCTGCTTCCGATTCTCGGTCTGCAATTGGACCAGCTTCGCGTTTTCCTGCTCCAGTTCGACCTTGCCGGACAGTTCCTGCGCCTGCATTTGCTGGCGCTTTTCCAGCAGCGCCCGCTCGGACTCGACCTGGGTCTCACGCACTTGTCGCTTCTTCTGCTCGATCGACAGCTCGCTGTGCAGTTCGTTCTCTTTGACCTGCCGCTCCTGTTCGATTGCGGCGTTGCGGCGGGCGTAGGTCGCATCGTCCGCTTGCTTGAGGATCTCCTCGCGCATCGGGGCCTCTAAGGCGCGTGCGGTTTCCGGGTTGGGTTTGACCGCAAGCAGGTTCAACGCAGTGATTTCGATACCGAGGCTGGACAGACTGCCGGTACCGGCAACGCCGCGGTGCGCCGATGTCGACAGGCGTTCCGTTCCCTGCAGTACATCGCGCAGGTCTAGCCCCTGCAGCAGGTTGCGGAAAGTAGCCTTGACTGCATTCAGCACGCGCACCTGCAAACGCTCCGGATCTTCCGACACGTACTGGCCATTAGGCTGCAGGGTGTAATCGAGTTGCTCGGCCAGGCGTTTGGGATCTGCGATCCGATAGCTGACCTGCCCCTGTAGCGTAACTTGCTGGAAGTCGCGGGTGACCTCTTCGAACATGAAAGGCACTTCGACCGCCGTGGTCGGCACCCCGACAAGAGTGGAACTGGGCGCAAAGTACCAGAAGGCCAAGCCGGTACCTTCGCGAACAACGCGGCCGTTGCGGTACTGAAACAGGTACTGGCTGGGGGATGATTTGACGTAGCGAAAACCGAACATGGCAGTTCTCCAAGAGAGATTGCGCGTGAGCGCAGGATGCAGGGATTCTGGCGACCGAAACGAATTCGGCCGTTGGACTTAAAGCACGTGACTAGCCGGTTTAGAGACGCTCAGCGTTGGCGCGCTCACGCACTTGGGCAAAGGTCCAGTCACTGACGATTTTGCCGTCCTCCCAGATCGTCACCATCGCGTCGTCGTAACCCAGCGGCTTGTCAATGTCGGCTAGCGAAGCGGCTTCAGGCGGCACAGGCTCGGTGCGGTAGCCGCCATACTCGCGATGCTTGAGCAGGGTCATGCGTCCGCGCTTGCTCTGCTTGCCTTTGTCGGTGATCGGATCCTTGTACACGTCGATCCAGCGGCCGTCGACCCGGGCTGCCGAGCACTTCAACGCGAACTTCTGGGTATCGCGATCCAGTCGCTGCAGCAGCGCCCCGCCCATGCCGAAGGCCACGTTGTCGGTCGCATACCCGGCGCTGGTAATGCGTTCGAGGATGGCGCGGATGCTGGTCGGGTTGATGCCATCGCCCTGGATGACGCGGACGTGCTTCAGTACCTTGAAGCCCTTGGCATTCACGGTGTGGCCGAAGGCCTCATCGAGCAGTTCCAGGCACTGGTGGACAACGTCGACCGGGTCGCCCGAGTCCGGACGGATGACGACCGTGGCACCGGAGTCGATGACTTCCTGCTTGAGCGTCTTGCCCCAATGCTCGCGGATGGCATGGAAGATGTCGTAGCTGTCTGATACGACGGCGACCAGGGAGCCCGGCTTTGCGAACTGCCGCAGCATGTTGCGGTAGGCCTCGACTTCGTTCTCGCGGCCCCAGCTGGTGATCGTGCTGTGTTCGGCTGCCGGAATCGAGAAGCCAGCCATGAGCTCGTGGTAGTAGGCCTTGGCCAGCTGCAGGCCCGAGACCGTGTCGGTCCCCATGAAGTTGACCAGGTGCGCCGCGCCGCCGATCGCCGCCGACTCCACGCTGGAGACCCCACGGGCGCCGAAGTCATGCAGCTTGAAGGAAAGCTGCCCTTCCGGATCGTCGCTGGTGCGTTCCAGGAACTGGCGGATCGTCTGCTTGGCGTGCCAGCTGACCGTGGCCACGGTGACCGGATACCAGATGCGCAGCAGCATCGTCTCCAGGTACGACGGCACCCAGTAGGCATCGGGATCGGTTGACTCGATGGTCATCAGCGCGTTGTGTGTGGGAACGACGGCACCTTCAGGGACGGCCCGTATGCGGATGGGCAGCAGGCCACTGTGGTGGTCGACGATGTAGCGCCAGCCGGCCTCGTTGAACGGTTCGCCGTGGGCGGCGAATACGTCGCGGGCTTCGTCCACGTCTGCGTGGGTAATGGGCTTGGCCAGGTATTCCTTCAGGATCGCCTGCAGACCGAAGAATACGGTGCGGTCGTAGGTGCCGCCGCGGGATTCCACGTAGAAGAAGGTGGCATCGGTACCGGGCGGGTACTGCAGCCAGTGGCTGGCTTTGTAGCTATCAGTGTTGAGCAGCAGGTTGTTGAGGCATTGCATGACGGAAGCTCCTTCTCGTCGGATGAAGCCAGCGGTCTATCCGCCGGCTGGGAAGGCCGGAATCAACCCCGGCCCAGGAAAAACTCCAGGATGTGCAGATGGTCCTC
>MTEY01001556.1_pt1 | contig 20614 bp, 13 predicted proteins | sample 1042721 | NCBI WGS metagenome assembly MTEY01 (sample SAMN06185809, study PRJNA358809) | soil metagenome | isolation source: soil biostimulated with seedmeal as carbon source | place: India | collected 2015-05-23 | reverse complement strand
AGTCGAGGGATGGCGTTTGCCCTGATGCTGATTGGACAACGCAAAAAAAAAGCCCGGGGCGCGTGATGGCCCCGGGCTCGCTTGAGGAGGTGTTGCTGCTTAGGTGCTGGCCGTCGGCGCTTGCATGCCGCCAAAGGCAAAAGCCACGATGTGGTTGATAACCTCCTCAGTATCCGCTGGGTCGCACTCACCATCGGTGACCTTCTTGATTCGGATGGAAGTGCGGCTGCTGGGGTCAAAATAACCTGTAGCGACAAGCACCATCCCTACCATCAGATCATATCGCCAGCAGATGGCTTCATGACTCAAGTGCGGTAGTGCCCGCTGGAACGCACTGACGAAGCGTTTGAAGACCAAGTCGAATTCTTCGGCGGAGACTTCGGTGACCCAGGGTTGACTGAGGGTGCGCAACAGCAGCAGCAACCTGCCGAGATAGTAACTCTCGTGGTCTGGATCATTGGCAGCCCTGAGAGCGGGCTCTACGAAGCATCTGACAATCTTGGCTGCGTCGAGCGGGGTGCCCGATGGAGCCATGGCGCTTTCGTATGCGGTCAAGGCGGCGAGACGAGTCCGGTTGACCGGTCCTGCCAATGACTTGAATACTTCACGTGCCAGATTTTCTTTCGTGCCGAAGTGGTAACCGATTGCAGCTGAGTTAACGCCTGCCTCGATGGTGATTTCGCGAGTCGAGACGCCATCGATGCCGTATTGAGCAAATAACTTGGAAGCTGCCGCTATAAGGCTTGCGGGCGCATCACTATGCCGAACGCTTTTTCGCGAGGTTCTCATGGTTTCAACACACCGATCAGCTCAATCGATAGAATCGATCGATTGATAGAAATTAATTTGGCCGATGATACCCTGAACATCAGTATCTGAAAACACTCTTATTCAAGGCATGCAAAGTCCGGCGATGGAGCAGGCGTTCCGGTAATTACGCGGTCTCCTCCCCGCCAAAAAACGGTCGCCACGCTGGCGTGCTCGTACAGCTCGGACCCAAGTGAGGTATCAGGGGTACCAGATGCTGGTTGGGGGGGTTAGTGAGGCGGCACCAAGGCATCAAATCATTCTCGGAGGTTTCCGTTCGTTGCTGCTGCGGCAGACAGTCCAAAATGTTGCGAGACCACCACCGTGGTTGATCAAGGCAGCCACCAATGCCCACATATCGCTTTCCGGCATCGGCTTGGCGGGAGCGTCTGGCTGGATAGGCCTGCACCTGTGTCCAGGCTTGCCTGGCTACTTCATATGTTTCGAACCTTCACCTCTGGATATTCAGTTGATGCCTCGACTGAAGAGGCGAATATGTGCTCCGACCTCTAGGGCATGATCTCGATGGGTAGGCTCAATCTGTCACGGACTTCCGTGTACTGATCCCTCCTCTGCATTCCCGGGTTTCCGCGATTGAAGGGAATCAGGCGATCGCCAAAGATTCAATTACCCAAAGAGGGACTGGGGAGTTTCGGAAGTATTCGTTATCAGGAGACTGGGGAGTCGCTGACTGCTCGTGAAATCTGGCGTGCGCTGCTCGTTTGGCTCGCATGATGACTCGCGTCGATTGCTTCTGTTACCCGTATGGACGATGCGGCTGGGCTTCATGCAAGGAAATCTTGAAGCCTCTGTTCTTGAGGTAGCTCTGTTGGGTATTCCAGCGCTGAACAACGAAGAAGAGGCGAGTGAGCTCTCGCCGTCTCTCGATGACGTAGGTCGGCGGCGGTAAGTACGGGCATTGGGCAAATCATTATAAAAACGAGTGCAAATCCATCATGAGAGACAGCAACGAGTTGACTCTGGCCCATCTGGTAGCTAATCGAGCGGAAACTCACCCGCACCTAGATGTTCTGACGTTCGAAAGTGACGGTCACCCTGATGAGATTCGCACCTATCGCCAGCTCTGGATACATGGTCGGCAAATCGCCGGGGCTCTGCTAAGCGAGGGGATGGAGAAGGGGGATTATTTCGCAATCCTCATGCCAAACCATCCCGAGTTTGTCGAGGCCATGGTTGGTGCGTCTTTGGTTGGGGTGGTATTCGTCCCCATAGATCCGCGCACCAGGGGCGATCGTCTCGTCTACATGCTGACGCACTCTGGCTGCAAGGGCGTGATTTGTACCGACCAGACACTTGAGGCTGTGCAGGAGGTGCAGGAACAGTTGTCCTGCATCAACTGGATCTGGGTATTGAACACCGAGTCCGAGTTGATGCCGTTGCCATCACCCAAGAGGATTCGTGTTCTGGGGGACGTGTTTCAGGCACAGGTCCCCAGTGTGGCGTTTGCAGTGACGGACCCCTCTGAGCCAATGGAGGTCATGTACACATCGGGCACTTCTGGTGAGCCGAAGGGCGTCGTAATTAGTCATGCCCGTTGGGTCGGCGTGGCCAACTGGCACGAGATATTGGGTTATCAAGCGGATGATAGGCCCTATAGCGGTCTCTCCCTGACTCATGGCAATGCGCAATTGGTTACGTTGGCATGTTGCCTCAAAACGGGTATGCGTGCGGTGTTTAGCCGAAGGTTCACCAAATCCAGGCTATGGGATGTTGTCAGAAAATATGATTGCACGGTGTTCAATCTGCTCGGGGGGATGGCTACTGCCCTCTACAGCGAGCCGCCGAACGAGAAGGATCCGAAAAATCCGGTGCGTCGTGTAATCAGTGCGGGAATGCCGCGCGCAATCTGGGAGCATTTTGAGCGACGATTTGGTGTCCGCATCTTCGAGTTCTATGCGGCGGTCGAGGGTGGTTTAACCATCAACCCCGTCGATGAGGGGCCCATAGGTAGTATCGGAAAGCCGCCCTCCACGCTGAAGATCCGTCTGGTCGACGACTATGGCGCGGATGTTCCCCCTGGTACACAAGGGGAGATCATTTTCCAGATGGCTGATGGGGCCACCCCGTTGGTCGAGTACCTACACGATCCTGAGTCTTCCTCGAAGAAAGTCCGGGGAGGTTGGCTCCGTTCAGGAGACATTGGGCACCTTGATGACGATGGTTGGTTGTACTTCGATTTCCGTGCTGGCGCGGCCATCAGGCACAACGGCGAGTTCATCAACCCGGCCACTATAGAAAAGCTGTTGGCGGAGAGCCCGCTGGTAGCAGATGTCTTCGTCTATGGCGTCAAGGCCCAGTCCGGGGCACCAGGAGAGAAAGACGTGGTGGCGGCGGTCGTGCCTGTATCAGCAGACAACCTTTGTGTTAAGGAACTGTTCGCGCTCTGCAGGGCTGAGCTTAAGCCGAATTTTGTCCCCACCTATATCCAGGTTCTGGCGGAAATTCCCAAGACTGCCTCCGAGAAACCGATCGAGCGTTTCCTGGTCAGGGATTTCGATGAGCGGCAGGAAGGCGTGGTGTGTGCGCACGATATGAGTTTCACCTGAAGTCATTGCCATTTTGCGTCAGCGCTCGATACAGCTTCTGCCTATTGTTAGGTGATGTATCGGCGTTGGTGCGAGTTGCATCGGCCAAGCCGAAATCCGCGCTTGAAGGCATTTGCATAACACTGTGTTGCTCTGCTAATCCTTGATTCAGAGCCTTTTCGGGCTTCGAACCGCTGGTGTATCCTCGATAACAGGGCACAGCCACGACAATTACAAAAATGCATTCTGAATCCACGTCACGCCCTCTGCGCGTGAACCAAACCAAGCTCAGACCGCCAAGTACGGGTCTGGCGATTACCCCACGCGACGATCTTTGTCGTCGCGTCCTGGAAAGCTGCGCGAACCTGGTATTGGTCAGCGCGCCCGCGGGTTACGGGAAGTCGACAGCCATGACGCTGTTGGCGAAACGCTTGGCTGAGAACGGAAGCAATTTCGGCTGGCTTACGGTGGACTCCGGGGATAACGATATCGCGTCTTTTGCGAACTATCTGTGGCGCAGTCTGCTAGCGGTGCTGCCAGAGCATGGCAAGCAGATGGGGGATGCCTCGGCCATCGAGACCGCGACAGAAGTGATTGCCGGTCGTCCCTATGAGCTGCTGGATACTCTCGCTCTTTTCGAAGGACCTTTGACGCTCTTCATCGACGATTTCGAGCGCATCACTTCCACCGAGGTCTTCGCTTTCGTGACCAATCTGGTGTCGAGCCTCTCGGAGGGGCAGCGCCTAGTGATCGGAAGTCGTCAAAAAACCCAGCTTCCGCTGGGGCGGTTGCGGGTTCAGGGCAAACTGCTTGAAATACAGGCCCAGGATTTGCGATTCACCCCGGATGAAACGCGGATGTATGTCACTAGCCGATTGAAATCGAGTCTGGATGACAGCAACCTCGCGCTAATTCAGGAACGTACCGATGGTTGGGCGGTTGCGCTCCAATTGTCTACCGCTGCATTGATGGGCGGTACCAGCTCCGCGAAGCTGCTCAAGGGCTTACCCGGCCCGAGCAAGGAGATAGCGGACTATCTGGCCGAAGACGTGCTGGCCCAGTTACCCCATGAGCAGCGGGAGTTTCTTATACAGGCGAGCATGTTCGAAGCCTTTTGCCCGGCGATGTGCGATCAGGTCTTCGGGCGTGCTGACAGCAATGCGCTAATCGAGCAAACAGAAAAGGACAACCTGTTCCTGCAGACGATCGATGCGGAAAACGATTGGTATCGCTATCACCCGCTATTTCGCGACTTCCTGAAGGGGCAGTTATCTCGGTCGTCTGACGCCGCTGACAAAATGTTGGACTGGCACTTGCGTGCGGCTCAGTGGCTGGATGAGGCGGGGCAAGGCATGCAGGCGGTGAACCATGCGATTGCCGCGGAAAACCCGGATTACGCTGCTGAAATACTGGCTGCCAGAGCCAATGAGTTCTTGCGGGACGGGCAGTTCAGACTGGTTCACGAGTTGATCCAGTTATTACCGGAATCTGTTGTAGGCAAGCAGCCGCAACTGTTGATCGCCGCGGCATACGCGATGGTCTTTTTGCATCGGTATAAGGACGCTGTGAATCTCCTCGTGAAGCTGGAGGAGATGAGGCTTGAGCCAGGGCGGCACACTCACGATCTGACTGCTCTTCGAGTGATGATCGGCTGCTGCTCTGATGACCTGCCTGCGGCGATGGAGACGGCGCGCACGGCTCTACCGTTCTTCGAGAATGCTTCACCCTATTACATTGGTCTGTTGAGGAATACCTCAGCGATCAGGGAAATTGCACTGGGTAACTACCGTGGTGCGCTTCAACACCTGACGAGCGCAAAGCACGACCTGCAGCCTATCCAGTCGATACATGGCTTCAGTTATAGCCAATGCCTCGAAGGCTCCATCGAGATGCTTGAGGGGAGTGCCATACAGGCTGAGGCGCGATTCAATGCCATTCTGTCGGGGTTAGTCGAAACGGGCGACCGTTTTTCCAATGCAACCGCGGTTGCCGCAGCATTCCTGATTGAGGCGAAGTACGAGCTGAATGATCTGGACTCAGTGGAAATTCTCCTGACCAACTACATCTCGATGATTCGTGATTACTGCCTCCCTGATCAGGTAATCACTAGCTATCGTGCTGCAGCGCGAGTGCATTTCATTCGTGGTCGTCAGAGTGAAGCACTGGAGACGCTGGACTACTTGCAAGACTTGGGCGATCTACGTGGGGTCCCGAGACTGGCGGCCGGCGCACGACAGGGGAAGCTAAGGCTGGCGTTGCGGGCAGGCGATATCGCTGCGGCCAATCGGCTCCATCTGTTGCTGTCGGATAAGGCAATCTGGGAAAAGTGGAAAGGCCTGCACCCCTACGCGGAAGACCTGGACGACCCGTTCATCGCTAAAGTGCGAATTGCCTTGGTCTCCGGCGATGGAGCGGTCATGGTCGGCCAGCTGGAAGAGGCGATTGTTGAGGCCGAGGAAAAAAATCGCGTCCGTCGCGCCGTACGGCTACGTTGCCTATTAGCGCAGGCTCTAAACGCTGCGCGCAAGCAACCGCAGGCGGTAGAGATCCTTGAAAACACGCTAGTTTTCGCTGAGCCCAAGGGGCTGTTCCGTGTGATCGCCGACGACTCATGGCTGTTGCTGCCATTGCTGGAAATACTAGAGCATCGCTCCCGGCGCGTATCGAGGACGTATATTACGGCCTTAATCAAGGCGGCGGCCGATACCAACGTTACATTCGTCCCGGACAATGTATCGGAGCTTGCTGCGGAGCAAGGACCCAAGACCAACTTGAGTCAGCGTGAGCTGCAAATTCTCAGACTGATCGGCGATGGCGCGTCGAACAAAGAACTCAGTCGCAAACTTTTTGTCAGCGAGAACACGGTAGAGACGCATCTGCGGCGGATCTACGGCAAGCTGAGCGCCAAGAACCGAACCCACGCTGTCGCCAAAGCACGAGAGAGCGGTTTACTCTAAAGAGGTTCTCCTGGTTGGCCCCTGTTGTGGGCCAATTTTATCGCGCTCAGTTGGTCAGGCGCCTTCAGTCTTTCCGTGCTTTTCCCCTGGCGCCCTTCTTGATATGCGCCGTCTACTGTTCGCGCAGGCTACTGCCTCCCGTCCGTGTCATTGTTCGCGTCACGGATATCCTTCTGCTCCCGCTGACTCGCATTCCCGGATTCCCGCGATTGGAACCGATCCGGATGCACCACAGAATCGCACCATAGGTTTAACGATGGCGTCTTGCTTCAGGGCAGTGCCGGGAATCGAGATCATGCCCCCTTGGCTGGGGCGCCGATTTCCTAACTGGCGTGTTTGCAGCCAAAAGCGTCGACAAACAATGGTGAGCGAGAGATGGGCAACCTTTCGAGACGGGAATATCTGCGCGTCAGCAAGTCCACAACCAACGAAGTGCGCGACGCTTTTGGGAAGAAGCGCACCGTCCGTACCCAATCAACTCCGCGCGAATATGGGCCGGTGCAGACTCATGAGTGCGACGTCCTGGTTATAGGTGGTGGCATCGCAGGCATGGAGGCCGCCTTGCGCGCAGTTAGTCTCGGAAAGACCGCGATAATCCTCGACAAGGGTGTGTTCGGTCATTCAGGCGCCTCTGGAATTAATTGGGGACATACCTACCAGAGCATGGAATTCAGTCCGGACGATGATGAGACCATTGCCAGGACGGTGGCTGTTATGGACATGGTCTGCGAGGGGCTGCTCAATCAGCCTTATTTCTACCATATCCTCAAGGCGCAAAAAGAAGAGAAGGTCATTGCCAATGCGCTGAAGTACGGCAGCATCCCGCTTTACAACGAAGACGGCACCGTATACAGCCGCAACGAGCCACATCATGAGTTTCCTGTAACTCACGATCAGGGATTCTGGCCGCGCATGATGGCGCAGTGGTGCCAGCGTAACGGCAATGTCACCGAGATTTTCGACAACACGTACGTGGTCGACATCCTGCTTTCGGAAGACGGACATGCTGCAGGCGCAATCGCGATTGACCTGATTCACGGTACTCCACGGGTATTCCGTTCCAAGACGACCGTCATGGCTACCGGCAGTTACTGCTGGATTACCGGTTGGAATGGAATGGGGGCCGAATCCATGGCCGGGAAGGAGTGCACCGGCGACGGTATTGCCTTGCTGCTCAAACACGGCGTTCCGATGGCGGATATGGAGCAGTTTTGCGGCGACGCATCGCAATGGACTCCGATGGGGACCCGGCAAACCATGGGTAACCTCAACTTTGACGCGCTCCAGACTCCCCGCAACATGATGTATGACGCCGACATGGTCTCTTGGGAGGAGATGCTCAAGGATGTTGAAGCACCGTTCCTAACCATGGGTAGCACCATGAAAATCATGTACGGCATGCGCTTACATGGGCGGGCCACCGAGAACGGCGGCTGCCTGATGGACAAGGACTGCGCCCCCGTCATGCCCAGGTATTACCGGCGTAGCGAGCAGCGGCAGAAGTCAGTGATGGGCTACAAAATGCCGCAGCTTATCGAAGTCGTGCCGCAGACCTGGGACAGTGCTGGCTGTCCGCGCGACCTTTCATCTACCTCAATGACCGTTATTCCCGGAATGTTCTTTGCCGGTGCGGCGCCCGGTGCGGTAGGCGGGATGGCGCAAGTAGCTGCCCAGACCGGTGGCTGGATCGCTGCCAATGGTGCGGCGAAGATCGCCGAGGAAATCGCCTTGCCCAAGGTGCCTGATGGGCAGGTCAAGTCGATCCTCGACAAGGCATACGACATGCTTGATCGCCAACCGGAAAACCCCATCAGGCCGCGTCATGTGATGAAGAGCATCCAGTTGACCTACTGGGATAGGCAGAACGGCCCGCTCAAGGATGAAGCGAAGATTCAGGAAATCATTAAGGAACTTAATCGCATCAAGGATGAAGATCTACCAAGGATGTACGTTGCCGACAAGTCCTATCGCATGAATTGCGAATGGCGCGATGCGTTCGAGGCCGAGAGCATGTTGTATTGCGCGTTGGGCGCCTCCTACGCGGCCTTACTTCGCAAGGAAACTCGTGGGCTTAATCTCAGGACGGACTATCCCAATACGGACAACAGTATCGGTTTATTCAATACCGTAGTTTCTGTGGATCCGGAAGGGCAGTGGTCATTCGACAAGGCTCCCAAGTTCGACAGTATCGTTCCTTCGTCAATCATTGCGGCCATGGTTCCCCAGAACATTAGCCTGAACACCGTGGCGAAAAAAAATAAAACATCCGAAGTTTAGGAGAACGCGATGGACGACAAGATTATCGCCAAGGTTTTTCGATACGACCCGACCGTAGATGAAGAACCCTACTACATGGAGTATGAAGTTCCCTGGCAGGACGATCCTAGCGGGTTCATGACTGCGTTGCAGGTGCTCAACTACATCTACGAAAACCTTGATCCAATTGCCTATGACTACAATTGCCGCGGTGGACTATGTGGCCGTTGCTCTATGGTGATTAACGGCAAGCCTGGGCTTGCGTGCTATACGCCGTTGAAGCCTGGGGAACATGTCTTCGAGCCGCTGGAAAGCTTACCGATGATCAAGGATCTGATCATTGATCGCAAACCCTATACGAAAAGGTTTGTCGAGGCCGGCGTTGCGAAGAAGACGCTCAACCCTGTCGTTAAGTCTGAAGATATTGATTACAAGCTGTACTGGGAAACACTTGAGGTATTGAACAATTGCAGCGAGTGTATGTGCTGCTACGACGTTTGCCCTGCCTTGGAGAATACAAACAACCGCGACTTTATCGGGCCGGCGGCAATGATGCAGGTTGCCCTTCGCCACTTCGATCCCCATGACGAGGCGGACCGAATCGAGCAGGCGGTACATTCCGGGCTATGGGACTGCATTCTCTGCGGGCGATGTGACAGGGTTTGTCCATCGAAGATTCCAATCAGCAAGACCATCCGCAAGCTGAAGACAGAGGCCGAAAGCCGAAACCTCAAGCCAACTGTCATGACTTGGGCTAACGGCCAGTAAACGCCGTGTCGACGGGACGGGCTGGTCATGCCCGCTTTCCCCGAGGCGGCGAATGACCACAGTGTCAGATCCTGTCGGGCTTGTAGTAATTATTGGCTGGCGTGATTCCAGGTGCTGCCAGGGGCGCGCTGGCCCATCGTTTCAGCGTGGGCCGTCACCGTGCGTGGTGACGGCTTTTTTTTATCTGCGCCACGCCCATGAGCCTCTTTGATTTCCCCTTTCGATAGCAACCGCAGTTCAGGCCTTGTGCTGCATGGGTACTGCCCGCGCCTGGTCTCCTAGTACAGAACAGCATTCCTCGAAGCTCGGCTGTCGAGCTGATGCCGGGAGCGAAGCCTGTTTAGCCGTGACAGCGTGAGTCGCCGCGTCACGGATTTCCGTATGAAGGTTCCCGGAAGATTTTACCGGATTCCCGCGATTGGCCCTGAGGGAGGTGCAGCGCAGGATAGGTTACGCCTGCAATGCAAACTCCCATCAGGGCCAAGGGCGTATCTGTATTAAGAAAAACTCTGCCAGTGGCATGTTTAACGATCTTAAGAATCACCGTTGTAGTGAAACGAAAATGTCTGCCTGATGCGGGCATCCGTACGAAAGATGCTGGCGGAAAATAATAATCACAAGATCAGTGGGGTGTGGTAGATGAAGTATTCGAGGAGGTTCAACTGCACTCGAAGCAGTTGGAAGATGATCTGTGCCAGTATTCTGCCAATCTCTATATTGGGTGCCTGCGGAACCGCTTCTGCATATGAGTACAGATCCGCCGATGGTGATCTTTCCGTCTCGGTTGGTAATACTCTGAGGTACAATATCGGTTGGCGAGCCGAAGATCAGAGCTCTTCAATCGCCAATAACTTTGCTTTCGCCCAGTCCGATCTAAAATTTGACCGTGGTGATGTGGTCACCAATCGTCTTGATCTGCTTACCGAAATAAATCTCAGCTACAAGGATACTTGGGGGGCGCGCCTCAGTGCCGCAACCTGGTATGACAATGCGTATGATGATGATTCGGTCAAGACTCTGCCAGGGATGATTGGCAGCTATAATAACAATAAGTACTCATCTACCGTGGATCGCTATTACAACGGCCCTTCAGGAGAGTTCCTGGACGCCTTTGTCATGGGGCGGTTCGACGTGGGTATTCCTCTCGATGTCCGGGTTGGTCGTATGACTAACTATTGGGGGGAGAACTATTTCAATGGGAATAGCGCGATTTCCTACTCGCAATCTCCGGTGGATGGGCGCAAGGCTATCTCAAACCCCGGGATCGAAACCAAGGAAGTTTTCCTGCCGATTGGCCAGCTGTACGCCAAGGCCCAAGTGTCGGACGACCTCTCTATTGCTTTGCAGTACTTCCTTGAGTGGCGGGAAAGCCGCTTGCCAGCGCCTGGCACCTTCCTAGGGCCAGCGGATATGCTGCCGAACGACATTGATCGCTTCCCCTTGCTTGGCTTCCCTGTGATCGATCCCGTGGAGCCGGAAAACGAGCGCAGAAACTGGGGTGTCAACGCTCGTTGGAACGTTCCTAACTTGGACTGGACTGTCGGATTCTATTACCGCGAGTTTGACGATTATAACGCTTGGACCAATATCACGACGGTGGGAGGACTCCCGGAGCTGCGTGCGGTATATCCAGAAGACATAAAGTTGTACGGTGTAAGTTTGTCCACTACCGGTCCTTGGGGTTCCGCTCTTGGTGCTGAAGTTTCATTCCGTAAAAATGACGCATTGGCATTGAACGATAACTTTGCGCTCGACGGTGAGGAAGGGCCTCGTGGTGACACTTGGCATGCGTTGATAAACAGCACTTGGCTGCTAGGGACAACTCCGTTGTGGGAGTCTGGGACTCTGGTGACCGAGCTTGCCTATAGTCGGTTGGATAAGGTCACTTCGCATCCTGAGCTCTTCAAAGGTGAAGGTTATCCATCGTGCGTCGGTCAGGATAAATCTACTGGGTGTGCAACTCGTGACGCCTGGGCGGGAAGTGTTTCATTCACACCAAGCTGGCTTCAGGTGTTTCCAGGTATTGATCTGGAAATGCCGACATCAATCAGCTATGGCCTGGATGGGAATGGCGCCTCGAATAATCGAATCGGTTTTGAGGGTGCGTACACTTGGACTGCTGGTGTCAACCTGAAATACCAGATTCATACCGATATAACCCTAGCTTACAACGGATATCACGCAGACCGGGTCGGCGACACTGCGGGGAATGGTGGTTTCTCCCTGAATGACCGTGATTGGATCTCGCTGACGTTCAAGACCTCATTCTGAAGGAAGGGTAGCGCTATGTTTAAAACAAGAAACATTATTCTCAGTGCTTTTTTTATTTCCTCGTTTTCACAACTCACTTCAGCAGCGGTAAGTGGAGAAGAGGCTGCGCAACTTGGAAAGACGCTGACGCCCTGGGGCGCCGAGATCGCCGGTAACGCAGATGGCAGTATCCCGGCCTACACCGGTGAAGTGCCGAAGGCGCCGAAATCCTTCGTCCCCGAGGGCGGCTATTGGCCGGATCCTTATGCCGATGAGAAGCCTCTTTTCCGAATCGATGCCAAGAACATGGCGCAGTACGCGGACAAGCTCTCCGAAGGTACGAAGATGCTTCTGCAGCGTTATCCGGACACCTACTACCTGAACGTCTATCCGACACACAGGCAGGCCATGTATCCGGACTGGGTGCAGCAAAACAGCATTCGCAACGCGACCCAGTGCAAGACGCTCTCTGACGGCATGGCTGTCGACAAGGCTTGCCGTGGTGGCGTGCCGTTCCCCATCCCGAAAACCGGGAACGAAGTGATGTGGAACGCGATTCTGGCCTATGCCGGCGACGGCTCCTTCCACGTTAAAGGCAATCGCTCGTGGATGGTCGACTCCTCCGGAAATGCTCTGCTTGCCTCGGAATACCGGGCGTGGGAAGAGCGTCCTTTCTGGCAGCCGAATCAACCCGGGCGGAAGGACACCGATATCGCCGTCCGTTCCGCAAACGTGACCTTGGCACCGACGCGACGTGCAGGTGAGGCCTTCACCATTCAGGACTACCTCGATCCGATCAAGATGGAGCGAAAGGCGATGACCTACACGCCAGGTCAGCGCCGCATTAAGGGTGCTCCAGAGCTCTCCTACGACACGCCCTCTGCGCAGACCGGCGGACTGAGTTACTACGACGAGATCTATCTCTTCTACGGACGTATGGACCGTTTCAACTTCAATCTGGTTGGTAAGAAGGAGATGTATCTTCCTTCGAACTCCTACAAGGCGACCCAGGAGTGCGCAGCGCCGAGCGCGCTGTTGATGGCGCACCACGTCAACCCAGAGTGCGAACGCTGGGAATTGCACCGCACCTACCATGTCGAGGCCACGCTCAAGCCCGGCATGCGTCACAGTCAGCCGAAGAAGGCCTGGTATTGGGATGAAGATGCCAAGGCGGTCGGTCTTTACGACGCCTGGGATCAGGCGGGCAACCTGTTCCGTGGAGGTCACTCCTATGGCTTCGTCCTGTACGACCAAGGCTTCTCCTACGTACCAAGCACCGCACTGTACGACTTCAACAAGCGGGGCTTCACGTACAACAACGAAAGCGTGAGCGCGAATCGCGGTGGATACACCTATAGCGCCAAGCCAGCGCCGGATCGTGATGTCAACTTCGAGTCGTTCGTTGGCTCCATCCTGCAGTAACCCGGTCGTTGTGCGGCGAGCCCGCTAATCCGGGCGGTGCTGCCAAGGGGCGGTGCCCGGCAGATGGGAGCGAGACAACGTTCCTATCTGCCGGGAGGCGGCTCCGATGATTAGAACAAGAAAGAGGAGACTCGATATGTGGCGTACCGCGATGGGCGCTGTGGCTTTGCTCTTGATGGGCAACTATATGTCGGTGCATGCCGCCGAGTTTGTTGACCCTCTGGATGAGCCGGCTGCCATGACTACATTAGCCGCATCGAGCATGGTCAACGCTGTCGCCGTTGCCGGGAACACGCTGGTTGCGGTGGGTTCCCGAGGTCACGTCTTGCTGTCCGCCGATGACGGCAAATCATGGACTCAGTCTCCTGTACCCCTGTCCACTGACCTAGTGGCCGTGCATTTCGCTTCGCCCGAGCTGGGATGGGCGGTAGGGCACGATAGTGTCGTTATCCATACCCGCGATGGCGGCAAGTCCTGGATCCGGCAGCTGGATGGCCGCAAGGCATTGAAAATACTGCTGTCCCGTTACGAGCAGCAGGCTGCCACGGATGGGCGCAGCGCAGCGATTCTTCGAAGCGTCAAGATCACCATGGGGCAGTCCGCTGTTGAGGATTGCCTGCCGCTGCCACTTCTGGATGTCTGGTTCAAGAACGACAAGGTTGGCTACGTTGTTGGGGCGTTCAACCTCATCTTCCGGACTACCGATGGTGGTGATACCTGGGAGCCTTGGCTGCACCAGGTGGACAATCCGAGGGAGTACAACCTGCATGCCGTGCGTGGGATTAACGAGGATGTCTTTATCGTCGGTGAGCGCGGCCTGGTACTGAAGCTAGACGAAGAGTCAGGCCGATTTGCCCAAGTCCCTGTTTCCTACGAAGGCAGTTTTTTTGGCTTGATCGCCGACCCCAACTACCTGGTGGTTTACGGCATGCGAGGGCACGCGTTCCTAAGTGCCGACGGCGGGGCGAGCTTTCGCCAACTGGAGCTGGGGACCGCCCAGTCCATTGTCGGCGGGGGGAGCTTAGGCGGTGACCGCATCGCTTTGGCCACCCAAGGCGGCAAGCTGTTCGTCAGCGACCGCAGCATACAAAAACTCATGCCTATTGCGTTGCCGCCCATGGCTGGTGTCCTCGGCGCCACGACGATCAGCCCGACTTCCATGGTGTTGGCCACCTGGGCAGGGGTGGCCAGGGCAAACATCAAGAGTACCGATCTCATCGGCACCGATGGCGGCGCTGCCCAGACGGTGGCCCAGCACAACCTACTGAATGGGAACAACACGAAATGATTCAGTACCGTGAGGAAGCCGCTGGGTTGGAGGTCCGTGACCGCGCCAACTTCGACAAGAACTCGGGCAGTTGGCTTGAGCGCCTGATCTTCAACCATCGTTTTGCGGTCGTCGTCCTTTGCCTGCTGGCGACTATCGGTCTGGGTTTTGAAGCGACCAAGCTCAAGGTCAATGCCAACTTCGAACGGATGATTCCCCAGAACAACCCCTATATCAGGAACTACCTCGACAACAAGGCTGAGCTACCCGGATTGGGTAACGCCATTCGTATCGTGGTCGAGACCAAGGACGGAGATATCCTCAACGCGGACTACATCGAGCGGCTGCGCAAGATAAGCGATACGGTCTACCTGATTCCCGGTGTCGACCGCTCCTGGATGAAGTCCCTCTGGATGCCCTTGGTGCGCTGGATGGAGGTCACGGAGCAGGGCCAGGTTGGGGGGCCAGTGATGCCGGAGGACTTCAACGGCAGTCCGCAAAGCCTCGAGAAGCTGCGCATCAACATCGCCAAAGCGAACCTGGTGGGAAGCCTCGTCGGAACGGACATGAAGTCGACGATGCTGTTTGTCCCTTTGCTCGATTATGACCCGCGGACCGGCGCGCAGCTGGATTACGCAGCATTCTCGCAAGCCCTGGAAAAACAGGTGCGCTCGCTGGAAACGCCCACTACACGGATTCACATCGTTGGCTTTGCCAAGGTCATTGGTGACCTGATCGATGGGCTGACCTATGTCGCCTGGTTTTTCGCAGCATCCGTGGTGATTGCGACTGCCTTTGTCTACCTCTATACCCGCGATTGGCGCAGCACCCTGGTTCTGACCGTTTCGGCGATCTTGGGCGTCGTCTGGATGCTCGGCCTGATGCATGTTCTCGGCTATGAGCTGGATCCTTACTCGATTCTCGTGCCTTTTCTGATCTTCGCCATCGGCCTGTCCCACGGCGCGCAACGGATGAACGGCATCCTGCAGGACGTTGGCAGAGGCATGGATAAGTATGTGGCGGCCCGCTACACGTTCCGCCGACTGTTTCTGGCAGGGTTAACGGCGCTGCTCACCAATATCGTGGGTTTTGCGGTCCTGGTCATCATCGACATTCCCGTGATTCGGGATTTGGCCATCGCCACCAGCATTGGTGTAGCCGTGCTGGTTTTCACCAAGCTGTTCCTGATCCCTGTTGCGCTTTCCTATACGGGCGTCAGCGAGTCAGCGGCCCGTCGTGCATTGGCCGAGAGCGGCGAGAGTTCTACGCGAGTGAACCTAGTTGGGCGCATCTGGGCGCAACTTGACCGCTTCTGCGAGCGTCGTTGGGCGATGGCGTCCATTGCTGTGGCGACGTTCATTAGTGTCTGTAGCGCTCTGGTTATGCAGCACCTGACGGTGGGCGACACCGACCCCGGGGCGCCTGAACTGCGCCAAGATTCCCGCTATAACCGGGATAACGACTACATCACCCGGCACTACTCACTTTCTTCCGATCAGTTCGCGGTAATCATCAAGACTCCGGAAGGTGGCTGCCAGACTTTTCGCAACCTCACGGAAACCAATCGCTTGTCCTGGGCGCTGTTGCAGGTACCCGGAGTTCAAGCCACGAGCTCCCTGTCGGATGTAGCCAAGTACGTTACCTCTGCCCAGTTCGAAGGGAATCCGAAATGGACCTCGATTACCCGCAATCAGGCAATTCTGAACACTTCGGTCGGATATGCCAGTAACGCGAGCCCGGAGCTCACGAACCCGCGCTGCGCTGTTTTCCCTCTGGTCGCATACCTCGAAGATCACAAGGCTGAAACCCTAGAAAGGGTGCTACACGTTGTCGAAGACTTTGCCGCCAAGCACAACAATTACGAAGGGGATGATCGAATCGAGTTCCTGCCCGCCGCTGGCAGCGCCGGCATCGAGGCGATGACCAACATCGAAGTGAGGCACAGCATCGTCACCATGTACTTGGCGGTGTATGGCGCGGTAGCGCTGCTGTGCCTGATTACCTTCCGCAGTATCGCCGCGACGCTGATCGCGCTGGTTCCCTTGGTTATCACTTCTTTGCTCTGCAAGGCGCTGATGGTATGGCTCGGTATCGGCCTCAAAGTCGCCACTCTGCCGGTAATCGCTGTGGGCGTCGGCGTAGGGGTGGACTACGCCCTCTACCTGCTGAGTGTGCAGATAGCGCTGCAGCGCAAGGGAGTACCTCTGAAGGAGGCCTATCGGCAGTCCCTGGAGTTCACCGGGAAGATCGTCGCTTTGGTGGGCCTGACCATGGCAGCGGGAGTGATCACCTGGGCCTGGTCGCCGATCAAGTTCCAAGCCGACATGGGGATCCTGCTGACCTTCATGTTCCTCTGGAACATGCTCGGTGCTCTGGTGCTGATTCCCGCGCTCTCTTGCTTCCTATTGCGGAGTAAGGAAGAAAAATCCTCGCGCAATGGCACCCAGCAGGTTGCCCACGGTGCGGTATCTCCCTCGAACATTGCTTAGCGGGACCTGATCGTCGAATAACAAAAGCCTAGGCGGGTTGAACCCGTCTGTGGGCGCACTGGCAAACATGGAGAACTGGAATGAAGGTTAAAGGCGTCTATCACGTTAACGTCAACTGCAGTGATCTGGAGAAGTCCAAAGCGTTCTACGAAATGCTGGGATTCAAGGCGCAATATCCGCTGCAGAGCAAGATGGACCCGGTGGGTGCCGGTGGCCTTGCGGCGGCTCTTGGTTTGCCTCGGGACGCGGTCGTTAACGGCTACATGATGCAGCTGGGCGACAATTTCTCGTGTCGCGTCGACCTTCTCTGCTGGGACCCGTATCCCGGATTCGAGCGCGAGCAACCTACTTCGCACATGATGAATCTCGGCCTGCAACGCCTGAACATCTGGACCCGGACCGAAGATTTCGATGCCGACGTTGCAGAGATCAAGGCCTATGGCGTGGAAGTGGTTGGCGAGCCTATGGACGCGACTTTCTTCGGTATGCCTTGCAAGGTATTTGCCTTCCTGGACCCTGACGGCACCGTGATTGAACTGTCCAACGTCGATCCGGCCTACGGGACTTGATTATACCGGGGTTCCGTTGACGGCGGCTGGGGCGCTTGTGGCAATCCTCTCGTGCCCCACGCCAGCGGAGGGACTCCGAGCCCATCAATCCGAAAACGGTAAGTTGAATCTGAGGACGCTATGAACGATTTGCAGGAGTTGAAGGGTAGGGCGGAGCGCTACCTGAAAGCGAAGTTTCCACAGCGAAGCGAGCTGTCTTTGGTCGACGTGGAGCGCCTGACTGGTGGCTACTCGTATGAGACTTACTTTCTCACGCTGAGCTGGCGCGAAAGCGAACAAGGTCTTTCGGAGGTGTTGGTGCTCAGCATGGAGCCTGAGCACGGAGTGGCACCGCCTTACGATGTCAGACCACAGTACCAAGTACTGTCACGCATAAGTGGGCAAGGCATACCCGCGCCGCGAGCATTGTTTCTGGAGAGCGATCCTGCTGTCCTCGGCCGTCGATTCTTCATCATGGAGAAGGTTCAGGGCGAGAGCGTGGATAGTTACTTCCCCAACCATCCTGCCGCCCAAGAGACCTTGCGCAAGGATTACGTCGAAATCATCACCAGGCTCCATGGGGTGGATTGGCGAGCGCTGAATCTGTCGTGTCTACCAGCTCCACGGCACGACAGGGATTTTGCCGAGCGGGAAATCGAGCGGTACGAGTCGGTAATGAAGGCGAGCCAGTTCACTCCCCAGCCGCTGATGGCGGAATTCTTCAGTTGGTTGAAGAAAAACGTACCGCGCTCCGAACGTACCACGTTGTGCCATGGCGATCTCAAGGTCGGCGTGGCGGGCAACTTCTTTGCCCATGAGGGCAGGATTTCCGCACTCCTTGACTGGGAACTCGTCGGTATCGGCGATCCGGTCAGTGATCTCGGCTACGTCTCGCTGGTCCTGCAGAACGGCCTCTTCTGGAGCAAACAGGACTTTCTGCGTGCCTATGAGGAATTGAGCGGCTTTCGCGTGGATGAACAGAGCCTGTTTTTCTGGGAGGTGTTCACTTACGTCAAGTGGACGGTCATGGGGTACCCGGGATTCAAAAGCGGCCTGACGTCCAAGGATTTAAACATGCGCCTCGTGTCCACCAACGCAGCGATCCTGCCTTGGTTGAAGAACGAGGTAGCGGTGAAACTCGGTATTTGAATAGCTGTGAGGAGAGACCTGATGAGTGTCCAGATGATGAGCTTGATAATCGAGCGTTGCGCCCAAACCCTGGAAGAGGTGGTCGTGCCGCAAGTCTCGGGATCTTATGCTGCGGCCCAAGCCTCCGCCGTCGCGCAGCTTTTGAAAACGCTCGCGCCTGCTGTTGAGTTGAAGGGGCACGTCCTGCGCGAGGAGAACGAGGCAATGTCGTCCGTGCTTCGGGCGGTATACGAGCAGCTGTCAGCAACTCCGGCTTCGGCATCTCATGGGCACCTGCTTGAGGACATGAATGCTTCCCTTACCGCCACTGCCGATGCCGCTTGCAACCCCAGTGAAGCGAATTTCCGGCTGAAAGGGCTGTTGGTGGGGACCATCGCCGCACTGGATGCGCTGGAAACCGTCCTCTCCGAAACGCTGCTGCAACCACTGCGTCAGCGGATTCGTATCGTCCTCCGACAGCAGTTGGATAACGAACTGGCGCACTTCACCCTCCCAGTGTGACAACCACTAGGAGTGCATGGCCTGCTGGTTGCTCGCCTGATTTCCGGCGGGAAGGCGACTAACGAAAAAGGAACACGAGATGGCACTGACAGATCTGGATGAGTATCTGATCCACCAGACGGGCGATACCATGGACAGCCCGGAAAATGGCAACCCCGATTTCGTCGATCGGCTTTATGTGGGCTGCCATAGTCTGGATGGCTCGGTACATCTGGCTGCCGGCCTCGGGTCGTACCCGAACAAGAACATCATGGATGGGTACGTCATCCTCCGGCACGACAACGTACAGCACAACATTCGACTTTCCCGTCATCTGCAAGGCGATCGCTCCCAAGCTGAGATCGGACCTTTGACTATCAAGGTCCTTGAGCCTCACAAGCGCTGGGGGGTCTACCTGGACGAGAACGAATATGGCGTCGGCTGTTCCGTCGAGTTTGCAAGCCGGGTTCCACCCTTCCTGTGTCCGAAGCTTGTCATTCCAGGCGGAGTGGTCAGTCAGGGGCACTACTTTCAGACAGGTCGCTTCACCGGCACCATCATTGCTGATGGACAACGAATCGACGCTGGAGATTTCGTCGGGGTTCGTGATCGCAGCTGGGGCGTGCGGGGAGGAGGCAAGGGGGGCGCCAAGGGCTTCTTCCATCTGTGGTGCCACGCCCATTTCGCCAATTTCACCCTATCACTACTGCAGGTTGAACTGGCGCGGGGGCAGGTGATCCTGAGCGATGCGGTCATCTCCAACGACGACGGGAGCATTATTCCCATTGCCGCTGTACGCCACCGAATTGAGTTCTACCCGGGTAGCCGTTCCCCGAAGAGTATGGAGTTGCTGCTCACCGATGGCGTCGGCAATCAGCGTCATTTGAGTGCCCGGGTCATTTCACCAGCGATGTTCCTGAACGGTGGTGGTTATGACCGATGCGGTGAGGACCGTGGCCCATACAGCCTCAAGGGGGACCGCTGGGATGTTTCTGAACCGGTAGGAATCGAATCGCCGCGGTTCGGTAATGTCGAGCCCATCGCCGAGTTCATACTCGACGGCAAGCCCGGTGTTGGAATCCTAGAGAGCTCGTGGAACCGCGACGAGGATTACGAGTATTACCCCAGCTTCTAGGGCTGGCACGAAGCTGCATCGAGTCAGGGCCAGGGACGGCCTCTGATGCCTTAGTACTGCTGCGGAAGCTTTCCGCTAACCGCCCGGTCAGGGATGTTGTCTTCCGTCCAGTGATTCATTGCGACTGTTGTTCTCGGAACTCAGGCGACGAGGGCAGCTGGGTGGTTTTTTGCATTTCCCATGGTCGCGGCCCGAAGGCATTCACCGAATCCACCGCTGTTTTCCGTCTGATCCAGCCTGTCTCAATGGAGCAGCCGCCTCGCAACCAGGCGACTGACTGTTTCCATCTCGCTCAAACGCCGCGGCAACGCAATAGCAGCGCGTGTCGCAGCTGCAAGCAGGGATTCCATCAAGCCCTTTGTCGCTGTTTTCCGGGGTAGGCCGTCGGCTTATGAAGTACGGATTTCCGGGAAAGTCCAAAAAAAAACCTGTTGTTAGACTCACCCTCAGTTTCACTGGCTTGGCCGCGGTGGATGCCTCGGTCGACCGCGGTTTTTCGCGGTCGCCAGAGGATTTGCTTTCACGGGAATGAGGAGTGCT
>MTEY01010624.1_pt1 | contig 21005 bp, 18 predicted proteins | sample 1042721 | NCBI WGS metagenome assembly MTEY01 (sample SAMN06185809, study PRJNA358809) | soil metagenome | isolation source: soil biostimulated with seedmeal as carbon source | place: India | collected 2015-05-23 | reverse complement strand
CCAACCAGGGCGAAACCTCCTGGTTCGGTTTTGCCAGCGCCATCGCGGATCAGTTGAAGGCCGCTGGCAAGCCCTGCGCGCGTCTGCTGCCGATTCCGTCCAGCGAGTACCCGACGCCAGCCAAGCGTCCGCTCAACTCGCGTCTGGACGGCAGCAAGCTCGCGCGGGACTGGCAGGTCGCTCTGCCCGATTGGCGTACTGCCCTGGCCGAGTGCATGCAGACTCATCCAGATCTCCGCACCAACGGTTCAGGCCCCTCGGCAGAAAGCCTGAACCATCCTCCCCTCACGCATCCCTAATCCTTTGAACCCTGCTTTTCCACAAGGAATGGCCTGGCCATTCAAAGGAGAACATCATGCGTTCCGTCCTGCTTTGGCTTATCGGGATTCCCATCCCGATCATCATCCTGATCGCACTGCTCTGGTAACGAGCCTCCAAGCCACCCGGGTGTCACGGCCCGGGTGTGCGGTCCCTTCTTCGTAACGCGAATTCAACTTCATGCGCCGTCGCTGGCTCGTAGGCTTGCGCTTGTCCGGTACGTCCATCCCCGCCTCACATCCCTGTTGAACAGCCATACCGACGAAGTGCCGCCTGCCTGGCCACGCAATCCTGACGGAACGCTCGGGTTAGAATGCCGCCCCCGCTCATTCCCGAACCGCTCCCGCCATGAATCTCGACGCTATCGCCACCCTCGAACAGCAATTGATCGCGGCCCTGGAGCATCTGCCGGACGAGATCCGCCGCATCTTCCACGGCCGTGGACGGCGCTGGGCGGGGTTGGAGCAGGTCACGGTCGACTGGTTGCAGGGTGTGGTGCTGGTGTCGCTGTTCCGCGAAGTGGGGGAAGACGAGCTCGCTGCATTGCGAGCCATGCTGCTGCGCCTCACCGAATCGCCGGTCTGGCAGCGCAGCGGTGCGCGGAGCCTGTTGTTGCAGCATCGCTACCTGCTGGAGAGCACGGTCGAGTTGCTCTGGGGCGAAGCGGTGGATGAGTGCGTGGTCAGTGAGGGCGGACTTCGCTTCAAGCTGGACCTGGGCAAGAAGCAGAACAACGGTCTGTTCCTCGACATGCGTTACGGCCGCGACTGGGTCCGTGACAATGCGCAGGGTAAGCGGGTGCTCAATCTGTTCGCTTACACCTGCGGTTTTTCGGTAGCGGCTATTGAGGGTGGCGCGGAACATGTGGTGAACCTGGATATGGCCAGTTCGGCATTGAGCCGGGGGCGGGACAACCATCGGCTGAATGACCATGACCTCAGCCGCGTCAGCTTCCTCGGCCATGAGTTGTTCAAGTCCTGGGGCAAGGTGAAGAAGACCGGGCCATACGATCTTGTGATCATCGATCCGCCGTCCTTCCAGAAAGGCAGCTTCGCGTTGACCCGCGATTACCAGAAGATCCTGCGACGTCTGCCTGAATTGCTGACCGAGGACGGGGTGGTGCTGGCTTGTGTGAATGATCCTGCCATTGGGCCGGACTTCCTCATTCAGGGGATGCAGGCCGAAGCGCCGGAATTGCGGTTTGTGGAGCGACTGGAGAATCCGCCGGAGTTTGCGGATATCGATGAGGATGCGGGGTTGAAGGCGTTGGTATTTCGGCGGGGGTAGTTGTCGGAAGTGCGAGCGGGGCTCCGTTTCCCTCACCCCCGGCCCCTCTCCCTGAAGAGGAGAGGGGTGACTCGCGCTGGTGACATCAGAGTCAGCCGGTAGATGCTGCGTTGGGCTTCGCTGCGCTCTGACCAACCTACGAAAGCGGTGCGCCGTCCTGTAGGGGCGAATTCATTCGCCAAGCAGGGCGCAGCCCTGCCGTAGGTTGGTCCGAGGAACGAGGCCCAACAATTCAGATTTTCAAATCCCTGCAACGCCCTATCCCCCTCACCCCAACCCTCTCCCAGAGGGAGAGGGGGCAGTTTGTGCCAGCCGGGCAGTCCGCCACTTTTCCTGTAGGGGCGAATTCATTCGCCCTAGAACGGCACGGTCAGCTTCAGCCAGTAGGCATCGCCTTCCGCGCGGTTGCGCACCTGGGTTTCCTGTTCCCATTTGGCGGTGAGGAACCAGCCGTCCTTGTTGCTGTACATGATCGACGGGCCGATGGAGAAGGCGCGGCCCTTGTTGTCCTCGATGGTCTCGCCGTCCTGGCGGTCGTCGGTGGTCTGGCGGTAGTAGTAGCCGCCCACGCCCAGCACCCAGCCATTGCCCAGGCCCCAGCCGACGGCATAGTCGAAGTGGAATTCCTGGCCGGAGCGGTAGTCGGTGGCGGGGTTTTCCTGGTTGAAGTCGTACATCAGTTTCACGCTGGCGTTGAGTCCGGCGGGGTCGACGTAGGAAATCGCCCAGACCGGTTCGACGGTCCAGTAGTTTCGCCCGAGGTTGGCCAGGTCGCCTCGGTCGTATTCGCCCGAGGGGGCGATGAAGTCCAGGGCGAAGATGCTGTGCAGCTTGTCGCTGTGATGAAAGCCCAGGGCTGGGCCGAAGATGATGTCGCCCAGGCCTTTCTTGCTCTGGGACTGGCCGTTCACTTCCACCTTCAGGTCGACAAAGGGAAACAGCGCCGCGAAGGCCAGTTGGCCGCCGAACAGTTGCTGTTCGCTCACCCAGATGAGGCGTGGCGCGATGACGTTGGCGCGCACGCGGAAGTCCACGGGCAGGCTGCGGCCGTCGTTGCCGCGCAGGGTGTCGGCCTCGTAGTGAGTGGAGAACACCTGGCCGTAGAAACCGGGTGGCGGCATGGCGCCGGACATGTAGTTCTCGGCGCCCACCGGGTAGGTGGAACCGCCGCCTTCGGTGGCGTGAGCCACCTGGCCCAGGGCGGCGAGGATGCAGCAGGAAATGACACGCAGTTTGGCGCTCATCAGCAATACCTTCTTGTTTTTATGGGCGTGAGCCGCCGTCCGCGCGCGTGGCGCGGAGCAGCGGATGAAACGGGTCAGATGCGTTTGAACAGGGCTGAGCGGGTGCTCTCCTCGGCGCCGTCGGCGGCGGTGAGGAAGCGCTCCATGAAGATGTCGCGCTCGAACAAGCGCCCCTGCATCAGGGCGGTGATGGCAGCGTCGATCATCGGCGGCGGGCCACAGAGGTAGGCCTTGTTGCCGGAGAAGCGGCCGTCGAAGTGCTTCTTCGCCGCGTCGTGCACATACCCCCGGAAACCGGTCCACTCGGTGTCGTCAGCGGCCTGGCTGAGTGACGGCACGTAGGTGAAGTTCTCGTGCTCTTCGGCCAGGCGTTCGAAGAGTTCGCGGTTGTAGAGTTCGGCCCGGGTGCGGGCGCCCTGGAACAGCGTCATGCGTCGCGTGTCCCCCTGCTCCAGCAGGTCGAGGATCATCGACTGCGGGCTGGAAAGGCCCGAGCCTCCGGCGATGAAGATCAGGTCGCCGGCCTGGGACCCGCGCACGAAGAAATGGCCGTAGGGGCCGGAAAGCTCCAGCGCATCGCCCACTTTCAACTCGCTGTGGATGAACCCGGTGGCCTGGCCGCCTTCCACCAGGCGCACGTGCAGTTCCACCTCGTCGGCGCGGCTCGGCGGGTTGGCCAGGGAGAAGGCGCGAGTGCCTTCGATGCCAGGGATCTGCAGGTTGATGTACTGCCCGGCCTGGAAGTCCATCGGGCGGTCCAGTTTCAGGCGCAGGCCCTTGATGGTGGGCGAGAGGTCGTCCAGGGCGATCACCGTTGCGCGGTAATCCTGCACCGCGTGGCCGGCGAAGTCGGGATCGACATCGATGTCGGCCTCGATCACCAGATCGCTCTGCGGGATGGCGCAGCAGGCCAGAACCTTGCCCTCGTCGCGCTCCATGTCCATCAGGGCGAAGGGCGAGGCGGCGCCGATATCCACCTCCCCTTCCAGCACCTGCAGCTTGCAGGTGGCGCAGGTGCCGTGGCCGCAGGCGAAGGGCAGCCAGACGCCCTGGCGCAGGGCGGCCTGCAGGATGGTCTGGCCTTCTTCTACTTCGATCTGCTCGCCAGTGGGTTCGATGGTGACCTGGTAACTCATGGCGACCTCCTCAGTTGAAGCTGCCGTTGAGGCCATCCAGGCCAGGGGTGGAAAAGCGCAGGAGGCTCTTGTGGCCGATGCCGTTGGCGGCCAGTCCGGCCTTCAGGTCGGGCTGGAAGTCCGCGTCGTCGAGGCGCCAGAGCACCTGGGTGAAATCCACCTTCGCCGCATCCGGGTGCGCCGCGATGGAGGGCTTGACGACGTTCTCGATGAATTCGCCGAAGGGCATGTCCGGCGGCAGCGGCAGGGTGAAAGGGGCGCAGAACATCAGGTGGCGTTCCCAGCAGAGGTACACCAGTTGCAGGCCGTTGAAGTTTTCCTGGCGGTCCAGGGATTGCGCCGCATAGGCGCCGATGGCAGTCACGGGCATGACGCTGTCCTTCTTGTAATGGGGGAGTTGGCGGGCGCGTGGCACCCGCCACGGGGCTCAGCCGACCTTGGCGAGGTCGGCGGGCTTGTCGCCCTGCCACTCGCGCCAGCGCTGGTGCTCGGGCGAGTCCTGGTAGTCGAAGTTGTCCTGGCCGAAGGCGATGTTGTAGTAGTCGCGCACCACCGCCTCGACATCGGCGCCGCCGCAGTTGCCCTGGAGGATCTGGTGCACCGGCAGCCAGGCCTGGACGTACTTTTCCGGCTCGTACTGGAAGATGTCGCAGCATCCGTCGGAGCAGAAATGGAAGCGCTCGCCGCCGTGCATCACGCTGCGGTGGCTCAGGGTCGTATCCGCATCCGGCTCGGTGAAGGACAGCGGGATCTGGCAGATCTGGCAGAGCATCGGCAGCGCGTTGTTGTAGAAGCGCTCGCCACGGGCCTGCATCTCGCGCCAGTGCTCGTAGCGCGGGCGGTAGATGCGGTCGAAGGTGTCCGGGTACTTGGCCGAGAGCCAGTCCAGTTCCTCGTCCGTGGGCACCCAGGTATGGAAGTTGGTGGCCTGGCTGTACTGGTAGAAGATCGACCAGGCCTGGTGGCTGATGTGTTCCTTGCCGATGGTGGTCTGCTCGACATACTTCGGCGGACGGATGCCGTAGCGCTCCAGGTCCTTGAACAGCGCGCCGCCGGCCTGCTCGTAGTACACCTCCCAGGCCTCGGCCCAGGACATGACTTTGTTCGGCAGCATGTAGTCCATCATCATCCCCACCAGCGTCAGCAGGCGGTATCCGCGCCAGAACCACTTGTCGATCCAGCGCTGGATGATCGGCACGTTGTCTTCGTGCTGCTCCAGCAGGAACTTGATCACCTCCAGCCCCAGGGTCATGTGCCGGGCTTCGTCGGACTGGGCCGAGAAGCCGAAGGTAACGGTGGCCATATCGCCGTTGTAGGCGGCGCCGGACATGAAGGGCACGAACAGCAGGTTGGTCAGCACGTATTCGAAGCTGAAGGAAATCGCTGTCAGGAACTCGAACGGGCCGGCGGTGCGGGCGTCTTCGAAGAAGGACTTGGGCACCGAGAGGAACCACACCCGGTCGTGCATGTGGGCGAAATCATGCAGGCCGTTGAAGTGCTTGTTGTAGTGGCTCATGGCGTGGATCTGGGTCTGCACGTGGCGCAGTTCGTCGATCGCCTGCATCTGGCAGGCGACCCGCGCACCGGCGCCACCGAAGTGCCGACCGACGCGGGCGAAGCCCTGGTAGGCCTGGTACTCCAGCGGGGTCACGCCGCAGAGGAACAGCTTCAGCGCGTTGACGTAGCGCGCGTCGGACAGGTTGGTATGGCCGTTGTTCTGGGAGAAGGCGTCGAAGATGGCGTAGAGCTTCTTCTCCTTCTCGGCCTGGTATTTCCAGTAGGCGTCCATGGTCAGGCGGAAGGGGTCCTCCCACTTGTCCCAGTCGGTGATCTTGATGCCCTCGAAGCGCTCGTAGGGGTAGATATCGTCCTTGCTCTGGTAGCTCGGCTCCCAGGCCAGGTCGCGGGTCAGGCAGCGGTACTTGTCTTTCTGGTTCAGGCGTTTGGCGGCCATGGTGGCTCTCCCGATTCTTGTCGTTATGCGCGGGTTCAGTTCCAGTGCAGGGCGAAGCGGTCTTCGTCTTCCTCGACGTTGCCGCCGAGGGTGATGACGTCGATGAGCATTTCCTGCACGTCCCATTCGCGGCCGAGCTTCTCTTCCACCGTGGTGCGGTTGATCTCCAGGCGGCCTTCGGCCTGGACGCGGATCATGGCCGGCTGGTGCTGGATCTCGGCGTGGGGGTTGTCCTGGACGATGGCCTCGACGATGTAGCGGGCGTTGTCGTTGTCCTGGAAGGCGATGTAGACGAGGGAGGTCATTGCGCGGCTCCTGCAAGGCCGAGTTTCTTCAGGCGGGCGGCGAACTCGCCGGCCACGGTGTCGAGGGCGGCGGCACCCGGGCCGATGGCGGCAAGGGGGGCCAGGGCTTCCAGGGCGCGGGCCTGCCACTGGCCGACCCAGCCTTCGACGAGCGCACGGTTCTCGGCGCTTTCGCTGACGACCGTCTTCACCAGGGCATCAACCCAGCGCTGGGTCTCGGCGAACCAGAGACGCATGAATTCGGTGAGCATTCCCACCTGACCGGCGCCCTGCTCACACAGCTGCTCATCGAACTTGTGGAACACCAGCGGATAGAGCAGGCCGTCGCTGACCAGGTTCTGCGCCAGGGTCAGCTCGAACCAATCACGCACTACCAGCGTGTCTTCCACGTAGCGACGCAGGCCCTGCCAGGCCGGGTCGTCCAGCCACTGGCGCTTGGCCTCGGCGAGCAGGTCGGTGCCGCCGTCGTCGAGCATCAGGCCGATGCGCGACAGGTACTGGGCGATGCCGAGCCGGTCCATGGCCTGGAACATGTGCAGCTGGGTCAGGCTGGTGCCGAAGCCATCGGCGGCGATGCCGCTGTTGTTCATGTTGGCGCCGAGTTCGGCGTGGCGCAGCGGCAGCAGCAGGCGGGCGATCTGCTCGCGGCTGCTGGAATCGAGGCCGGCCAGCAGGTTGCGCTTCTCGCAGAAGGCGTAATCGTGCTCAGCGTTCTCCTGCATCCGGGCGCGGGTCTGCACGTAGGCGCCGTAGTAGAACTGGCGCGGGTCGCTGACGGCGTACCAGTCGGCCATGCGCACGGCGGTGCGGGTGGCGTCGTTGAGCAGCTTGTCCGGCTGCCACAGCGGGCGGTAGTGGAAGTTGGTGGCGGCCTCGATGTCGAAGCTGGCCTCCTGGTAGCGGCTGGCAGGCTTGTCGCCGAAACGCCGGCGGATGTGGCTGAAGGTCTGGCGGATCGGTTCGGCCGTTGCCGTCTTGATCTCGATGCTCATGCAGGGCGTCCTGTATTTGTTGTTGTGGGGAGGTCGGCGCGTCGTGGTCAGGCGTTCAGTCGGCCTGATCGCGGCTCTCGCCGTAGCGCCATTTCTCCATGTCGGCGTCGATGGCTTCGGCCATCTCCGCATCCATGTGCTGAACCCGGTTCTGCTCGCAGAAGCTGGTGAAGGCAGCGCGCGGCAAAACCAGCTCGACGAAGAGGTCCGGATAGCCGATGGCGAAGTCGAACTCGACGAAGGTGGCACCGGGCTCGCTGCGCACCCGGACGTAACGCGGCAGTTGATCGAAGCGGGTCTGTTGCTGGCTCATGCAAGGCAACTCCATGGGCGGGTTGCCAGGGCTAGAGCAACGCCTGTGCCAGGGCCTTGAATCCTCCTGACAAATAAGTGCAAGGTATTGTTATTAATAGCTTTTTATCGATAAAGACGAATACGGGAGGCCACGACGACAGGGGCATATGGCTGAAGGCTGTTCACCATTTGCTCAATCGCCGGAGTGGACTTGAGCAAATCACCAATCCGCCTTGCCCCGCTCTCGACGGCGATTGACATTTCACCGGCTTTCAGGCCGCTTAGAAAAAAGAGCGCGGCCCTCCTTGCGTCCATCGGCCGCCCGGTCGAACCATCCAAACCGCCCGCCTGAGCGGTGGTTCGCCACCTCCCCGTACAAGAACAATCTGGGGTGCAACACGATGAAAGTTGATTACAAGGCGTCGGAGCACAGCCCAACGCTGAAAGACCTGACCGACCGCGTCCATTTCCTCGGCAACGAGGGCAAGATATGGCTCGACGAGCAACGCATGCTCCTGCTCCAGTCCGCCGCCATGGGCTCGTTCCGCCGCGAGTTGGTGGACATGCTCGGCGAAGAACGCGCCAAGGGATTTTTCCTGCGCCTGGGCTACCAATCCGGCCTGAAGGACGCCGAACTGGCACGCAAGCTGCGCCCCGATGCCGACGCGGTTGAGATGTTCCTCACCGGCCCGCAGCTGCACTCGCTCAAGGGGATGGTCAAGGTCAATCCGCTGGAGATGAACATCGACATCGAGAACGGCCAGTTCTACGCCGACCTCGAATGGCAGAACTCTTACGAGGTGGAAAACTGCCGCGCGGAAGGCATGTCATCCGACCAGCCGGTGTGCTGGACCCTGCTCGGCTATGCCATCAGCTACTCGTCGTTCTTCCTCGGTCGCCAGGTGCTCTACAAGGAAGTCAGTTGCCGCGGCTGCGGCGACTCGCGCTGCCGCATCATCGGCAAGCCGGTGGAAGAATGGGAGGACGCCGAGGCGTTCATGCGCTACTTCCAGTGCGACCCCATCATCGAAGAACTCCAGGCCCTGCAAGTGCAGGTCGCCAACATGCGCCAGCGCCTGCAGCAAGATGCCGGTCAGTACTACGGCATCGGCAAGGCGCCGCTCTACCGCAAGGCCTGCACGCTGATCGACAAGGCTGCGCCAGGCAAGGCTTCGGTCCTGCTGCTGGGCGAGACGGGCGTCGGCAAGGAAGTCATGGCGCGCAGCCTGCACCTGCGCAGTGAACGTGCCAGCGGCCCCTTCGTCGCCCTGAACTGCGCGGCCATTCCGCCGGACCTGATCGAAGCCGAGTTGTTCGGTGTCGAGCGCGGCGCCTACACCGGCGCCCAGCAGTCACGCATGGGCCGTTTCGAGCGCGCCAACGGCGGCACCCTGTTCCTCGACGAAGTGGTGGAACTCACGCCACGCGCCCAGGCCAGTCTGTTGCGAGTGCTGCAGGAGGAAGAGCTGGAACGGGTCGGCGACTCGCAGATGCGCAAGGTGGATGTGCGCGTAATAGCCGCCACCCATGAGGACCTGGCCAAGGCCGTGAAGGAAGGCCGATTCCGCGCCGACCTCTACTACCGGCTGAACGTCTATCCGGTGTTCATCCCGTCACTGCGTGAGCGCAAGGAAGATATCCCGCTGCTGGTGGAGCACTTCCTCGCACGCCTGCACACCGCGTACGGCAAGACGACCCTGGGGCTTTCCGACCGGGCCCTGGAAGCCTGCATGCGCTACGACTGGCCGGGCAATATCCGCGAACTGGAGAACCTCATCGAGCGTGGCGTGATCATCACCGACGCCAACCAGAGCATCAGCGCGGATGCGCTCTTCCCGCACCTCTCCCACGAGGCCCATAGCATTGGCCTCTCCAGTGACGGGGCGCTGGTGGAAGCGACGCCGAGCGTCGAGCCCGACTGGGTGGAGCGCCTGATCGACAGCGGCGTCAGCCTGGACACGGTCGAAGAAGCGCTGATGCAGGGCGCCATGAAGCGCGCCCAGAACAATGTTTCGGAAGCCGCCCGCCTGCTCGGCATGACTCGACCGGCGCTGGCCTATCGCTTGAAGAAGCTGCCGACGGAGGATGCTGCGGGCCAGCGTTGAAGTGCGCGCTGCTCTTTTCCATGGCAAAGCCGGAGCCATCCACTAGAGTTCCAGCATTGCTCGATGTTCGCTCCGCCCAAGGAGGGCTCCATGCGTTTGACCTGTGCCGCTGTTTCTCTGTTGCTGCTCGCCGGTTGCTCGTCCTACCGGGCCGAGCCGCAACACATCGTCCCGGTCCCGGCCGACCGTTTGCTGGCGTTCCAGCAGCCGGTGGAAGGTGGCGGACAGATCGTGGTGAACCGCGACATGGGCGGGTTGGGCAGCGGCTGCTACATCGCCGTGCATGTGGATCGCCAGTTGGCGGCGCGCATCGGCATAGGCGAAGTCGCCAGCTTCCAGGTGCCGCCGGGTGACCGCATCGTCGGCATCGGTATCGACGAAACCGACGACACGCTCTGCTCCAAGGGCCGGCTGCGTCGAGAGAAGGCCGCCCACGTGGTGACTGGCCAAAGCGAACATTTCCGTATCGTCAGCGACAACCGCGAAGGTTTTGCCCTGCTGGCGGATGATCCGAAAGCGCAATGAAAGAGGCCGGAATCGGGACGACTGAACCCGGTTCCGGCCTGACGCTAAAGCGTGGATCTCTGCCTTGTCACCTTCCGCAGTTACTGCCCGGGAAGGCTTGTGGAGTGGGCTTCCTTTCGCTTACCGCCCCCGCCCCATACGAGTTAGTGAAAGCATACTGCTACCGCGAAAACGCGTATCTCCATTTATCAGCGATTCGGCTCACTGGTCGGCGACCAAACGGACGGTCGACCATTCGCCCGTCCTTTGCCACCGTTCACGCCCAGGGGTAACCTGCCGGCTTTTGCGCGCGAACATGAGCCTCCACGATTTCTTCCTGCTATTGGTCGCCGGCTTCGCTGCCGGGGGCATGAATGCCCTTGCGGGCGGCGGTACGTTTTTCTCCTTCCCCGCCCTGCTCGCGGCCGGCCTTCCACCCGTCACCGCCAACGCCACCAACGCCGTGGCCCTATGGCCTGCCAGCCTCGCTGCCAGTTGGGCAGCGCGCGAGCAGCTGCGACCCCTGGGACGTTACGTGGTGCCGCTGGTTCTGGTCTCGCTCGTCGGCGGACTGGGCGGCGGCCTCCTGCTGCTGGCCGGTGGCGACGAGACCTTTCGCCGGCTGATTCCCTGGCTGCTGCTGGCCGCGACCCTGCTGTTCGCTGCCAGTCCGTGGCTGAGCAAATTGATCAACCGCCAGCGCAGCGTGGGTGAGCTGCCGCCCCACGGACTCGCCAGCCACTTGTCCCACAGCCTGGTGGCCATCTACGGCGGCTACTTCGGCGCGGGGATGGGCATCCTGCAACTGGCGGCCTTTTCCATCGAAGGTCATCCGCTGCTGCGCGCCAATGCGTTGAAGAACCTGCTGTCGAGCACGATCTACAGCGTGGCAGTGGTGACCTTCGTGGTGGCTGGCAGGGTGAGTTGGAGCGAGCTGGCGGTACTGCTGGGCGCCGCCAGTTGCGGCGGCTACTGCGGCGGTGCGCTGGCGCGGAAGCTGCCGACTCGCTGGTTGCGGTGGTTGGTCATTGCGGTGGGGACGGGCATGACGGTTTATTACTTCGCCATCACCTGATCCGGCCCTGGCAGGCGCGGCTGCTTTTGTAGGATTGGGTGGGGCGGCGCTCCGCTCCACCACATCCGGCGGGCTGCTACTTCGCCATTACCTGATCCGGACTTCCTTGTAGGGGCGAATTCATTCGCCAAGGAACGCGCAGCGTTCCCCAACGGCCGATTGGCAGCCCTTCGGCCTGCTTGGCGAATGAATTCGCCCCTACAGATTCCTCTCCACGCCCCGACAACCATCCGCCCCCTTCATTTGCCCGCAAGGTGCGCCTCTGCTAGTGTCGCGCCCGATTCGACCTCCGCGAGACAGCAACATGGCCCGCAAGAAAGCCGCCCCCGATTTCGAACAGTCCCTCGCTGAACTGCAGACCCTGGTGGAACGCCTGGAAAGCGGCGAGCTTTCGCTGGAGGACTCCCTCAGCGCCTTCGAGCAAGGCATCCGCCTGACCCGTGAATGCCAGGCCTCCCTGAACCAGGCTGAGCAGAAAGTGCAGATCCTCCTGGAGCGTGATGGCCAGCTGGAAGAAGCGCCCTTCGACGCGGACGAACAAGCATGATTTCCGGCTATCAGGCTCGCTGTCAGGAACGCGTGGACGCTGCCCTCGCCGAGCTGTTCATCCCCCCGCTCGCCCCGCTGGAACGTCTCTACCAGGCCATGCGCTACAGCGTCGTGAACGGCGGCAAGCGCGTACGCCCCCTGCTGGTCTACGCCGCCTGCGAAGCCCTCGGTGGCGACGTGGCGCGCGCGGACGCAGCGGCCTGCGCGGTGGAATTGATCCATGCCTATTCCCTGGTGCATGACGACCTGCCGGCCATGGACGACGACGACCTGCGTCGTGGCCAGCCCACCACCCACATAGCCTTCGATGAAGCGACCGCCATCCTCGCCGGCGACGGCCTGCAAGCGCTGGCCTTCGAAGTGCTGGCCGACGCGCACCGCAATCCGCACGATGCCGAAACCCGCCTGGCAATGATCGCCAGTCTCGGTCAGGCCGCGGGCCCCGCCGGGATGGTGGGTGGCCAGGCGATCGACCTGGGTTCGGTAGGGTTGAAGCTCGATCAGGCAGCACTGGAAACCATGCACCGGCACAAGACCGGCGCGCTGATCGAAGCCAGCGTGCGCCTCGGCGCCCTGGCCAGCGGCCGTGCCGATCCGGCGGCATTGGCGGCACTGCGCATCTACGCCCGCGCCATCGGCCTGGCCTTCCAGGTGCAGGACGACATCCTCGACGTGGAAAGCGATACCGCCACCCTGGGCAAGACTCAGGGCAAGGACGAGGCCCACGACAAGCCCACCTACCCTGCCCTGCTCGGCCTCGACAACGCCAAGGCCTATGCGCTGGAACTGCGCGACCAGGCCCTGCGCGCCACCGCCAACCTGGGCGATGCCGCCGAGCCGCTGCGCGCACTGGCGCGCTATATCGTCGAACGGCGCAGCTAAGCGCGCCGTCCGACATTCACCTCGCGCTCATCAGGCGGCCGGTTCGGCCACTGCTTCGCCCTGCGGCTTGCGAACGGCCTCCAGCAGGCTCATGCGCACCAGCACCCAGGGCATCGCCGCTGCCACGAACAGCCCCATCACCAGCCCACGCAGGCCTTGCCAGAGCTGCGGGTCCAGCGGCCAGACAGCGCCGGCGAGCTTCAGTGCTTTCTGCAGCAGGATGAAGCTCACCGCACCGATGGCCGCAGCCAGCAAGCGGCGCCAGAGGGCGATCTCAACGGAAAACGCGAACTGGCGATAGCCGCACAGCACGCCGACGATCAGCCCCGCCAGCAACGGCACATAGCTGGGTGCGACACCCGGCCAGGTCAGCCAGGCGGCGAGGAACACCAGCAGGATCAGCGCCAGGTGCCAGAGCCCATGAGCCTCGCGCCACCAGTTCCAATGCCGCACCTGGGCGAACAGCAGCAAGGTCCCGATGCCCAGCAGCGAGCCACCCAGCACGTCTTCCACATCGTGGGCGCCGAGGTAGAGCCGGCTGAAGATAATCCCCGTCACCACCACGCCACTGACCGCCCAGGCCCAGGCACGGCGCAGCTCGAAGGCCAGCCAGAACCAGATCACCACGGCGATCTGCGCATGGCCGCTGGGCAGGCCGAAGCTGTCGCCCACCTCATGGTCCATGCGCAAGGCGATGTCCGGTCGCGGGTCCTGCCAGTAGTCCTTGAGCCAGGCGTTGATCAGCGCGGTCACGGCCACCAGCACCAGCAGGCGCAGGAACACCCCGCGGCTCCAGGCCCAGTAGCCCAGCGGCAGGAAGAACAGGATGAACTTCTCGTAGCCCAGCAGCGTGAAGAATCGCATCACCGGGGTCAGCGTATCGCTGCGCAGGGGCAGCACCCAGTCCAGGCTGTGCAGCAGCTCGTTCATGGACAGTCCTTGTGGAAGAAATGGAGGCGCAACAGATACTGCGGGCGACGGGCTGCCACAAGGGCCGATTCGGACATTCCATGTCACGGAATCATCATCCGCCATGAGTGGTGGGTATTCGTCACGGCACAGTTGGCTGCGGCGATTGGCCCAGGCTGCCTAAGATCACTGGATTGCATGACAAGGACCTCTCGCCGTGACCACAGCCATCCAGTCCCTGCTGATCGCCAACCGTGGCGAGATCGCCATCCGCATCGCCCGCGCCGCCGCCGAACTGGGCATCCGCAGCGTCGCGGTGTACGCCGAGGACGACAGCCAGTCCCTGCACCTGCGCAAGGCCGACCTCGCGGTGCCACTCAATGGCCGAGGCGCGGCGGCCTACCTGAATGCCGCCCAACTGGTGGAGGTGGCGCTTAGGAACGGCTGCGACGCCGTGCATCCCGGCTACGGTTTCCTCAGCGAGAACGCCGATTTCGCCCGCCAGTGCGAAGTCGCCGGCATCCGCTTCATCGGTCCTTCGAGTGAGGCCCTGGAGCTCTTTGGCGACAAGGCTCGCGCCCGCGAATTGGCCGCGCGTTGCGGCCTGCCGCTGGCCGCTGGGAGCAATCGCGCCACGTCCCTCGAGGAAGCCGGCGCGCTGCTGGAAAGCGGCCCGATCATGCTCAAGGCGCTGGCCGGTGGTGGTGGACGCGGCATGCGCGCGGTGCGTAACAAGACGGAGTTGGCACACGCCTTCGAGCGTTGCCAGTCAGAGGCCCGCGCCGCCTTTGGCAATGGCGACCTGTACGTCGAACGGCTGATCGAGAACGCCCGGCATATCGAGGTCCAGGTGCTGGGCGACGGTGAACGGGTCACTCACCTCTGGGAACGTGACTGCAGCCTGCAGCGGCGCCACCAGAAAGTGGTCGAGATCGCCCCGGCGCCCGATCTGGATGCCAGCCTGCGCCAGCGCATCCTCGACGCCGCGCTGACCCTGGCCGCCGCCGTGGCCTATCGCGGTATCGGCACGTTCGAGTTTCTGGTGGATACCCACCGTGGCGACTTCGTGTTCATGGAGGCCAACCCACGCGTCCAGGTCGAGCACTGCATCACCGAGGCCATCACCGGCGTCGACCTGATCCAGGCACAGCTCCGCCTCGCCGCCGGCTCCAGCCTGGCCGGACTGGGCCTGCTGGAACCCGTCGCACCGCGCGGCTTCGCCGTACAGCTGCGGATCAACCTGGAAAGCATGCAGGCCGACGGCAGCGCCCGACCTGCCGGCGGCTTGATCAGCGCCTATGACCCCCCCAGCGGCCCCGGTATCCGCGTCGATGGTTATGGCTACGCCGGGTATGCCACCAGCCCCAGCTACGACTCGCTGCTGGCCAAGCTGATCGTCCAGGGCGATGACCTGCCCGCCGCCCTGCGCCGCGCTTATCGCGCCCTGTGTGAATTCCGCCTCGAAGGGGTGGCGAGCAATATCCACTTCCTGCAGAACTTGCTGCGTCACGGGGAACTGGCAAGTGGTGTCGACACCCGTTTCATCGAGCGGGAAATCAGCCAGCTCCTCGCCGCGCAACAGGCCGCCCATCCACACCTCTTCGTCAACGGCGCGAACACCGCCAGCCAGGGCCAGACCGGCCACGCGGACGCACCTGCCGGCTGCGTACCGCTGAATGCGCCCAGCCAAGGCGTGCTGGTGAGCCTCGACGTCCAGATGGGCGATGCCGTCGCCGCCGGGCAGGCGGTGGCAGTGCTGGAGGCAATGAAAATGGAGTTCGTGGTCAAGGCCACTGAGGGCGGCATCGTCCGGGCACTGGTCGTGGCACCCGGCGACAGCCTGTTCGAAGGCGCGCCGCTGCTGTTCCTGGAACCGGCAGAAGTGGCCAGTGACGCGGCGCAAAACGAGGAAAGCCTCGACCTTGCGCACATCCGCGCCGACCTTGCCGAAGTGCTGGAGCGCCACGTCATCACCACCGACGAGCGTCGCCCGCAGGCTGTGGCCAGGCGGCGCAAGACCGGTCAGCGCACGACCCGCGAGAACCTCGACGATCTGCTGGATGACGGCAGCTTCATCGAATACGGCGCACTGGCTCTGGCAGCCCAGCGCCGGCGCCGGTCGCTGGAAGAACTGATCGAGCAGAGCCCCGCCGACGGACTGGTGGCTGGAATCGGCACGGTCAACGCCACGCAGTTCGGCAGCGAGGCCGCACGCTGCATGACCATCGCCTACGACTACACGGTGTTCGCCGGCACCCAGGGCGTGATGAACCACAAGAAGACGGACCGCATGCTGGGCCTAGCCGAGCAATGGCGGTTGCCTTTGGTGCTGTTCGCCGAAGGCGGCGGCGGCCGGCCGGGGGATTCGGATTTCGTCGGCGTCGCGGGTTTGGACTGCCACACCTTTGTCGGCATGGCCCGACTGTCTGGCCTGGTGCCACTGGTGGGCGTGGTTTCCGGCCGCTGCTTCGCCGGCAACGCCGCTCTGCTCGGCTGTTGCGACGTGATCATCGCGACAAGAAACGCCAGCATCGGCATGGCCGGCCCGGCGATGATCGAAGGCGGCGGCCTGGGCAGCTTCGCGCCCGAAGAGGTCGGCCCCACCAGCGTCCAGGGCCCCAACGGGGTGATCGATGTACTGGTGGAAGATGAAGCCGAGGCGGTGCGGGTGGCCCGACAATACCTGTCCTACTTCCAGGGCGACGTGGCCGACTGGCAATGCGCCGATCAGCGCTTGCTGCGCCAAGCCATCCCGGAGAACCGCCTGCGGGTCTACGACATCCGCGCGCTGATCGAAACCCTGGCCGACCACAACTCGGTACTGGAGCTGCGCCGGCAGTTCGCGCCGGGCCTGGTCACCGCCTTCATCCGCATCGAGGGCAAGGCATTCGGACTTCTGGCCAACAACCCCATGCACCTCGGTGGCGCCATCGACGCCCAGGCTGGCGACAAGGCCGCACGCTTCATGCAGCTGTGCGATGCCTTCGACATCCCCATGCTCTCGCTCTGCGACACCCCCGGTTTCATGGTCGGACCGGAATCGGAGAAGCAGGCCACGGTGCGCCACGTTTCGCGCATGTTCGTCGCCGCTGCCGGTCTCTCGGTGCCCTTCTTCACTGTGGTCCTGCGCAAGGGCTACGGCCTGGGCGCCCAGGCCATGGCGGCGGGCAGCTTCCATTCACCTCTGTTCACCATCGCCTGGCCCAGCGGCGAGTTTGGCGCCATGGGCCTGGAGGGTGCGGTTCGCCTGGGCTATGCCAAGGAACTGGCCGCGGTGGAGGACCCGGCCGAGCGCCAGGCGCTGTTCGACAAGATGGTTGCCAAGGCCTACCAGAACGGCAAGGCCATCAACATGGCCAGCTTCCTGGAGATCGACGCCGTGATCGACCCGCAGGAAACCCGTTCCTGGCTACTGCGCGGATTGAATGCCGCCCCCAGGCCGGCGCCCCGTGCCGGCAAGAAACGCCCCTTCGTCGACACCTGGTAATCATCGGAGCCCGCCATGCCGCCACTCGAACATCCATGCAGCAGCCACACCGGTCGCCCTTCGGCCGGGCCGGCCATGTAGAGGTTCAGGGTGATGTCATTGACCGGCGCCCAGACCGGGTGAATCCATTGCTGCTGGACTTCCTGGCGCGTCATTACCCGGCGTAGTCGATCACACAAGGCCGTACGAACGGACTGACAGCGCGTTTGGGCAGTTACGGGTGCATCAGGTAAACTTGCCCATCTTTTTTTGCCCATAACGATTAGCCTGATGCCCACGACGTTCCACGAGATTCCCCGCGAACGCCCCGTCACGCCCCTGCTCGATCGCGCGGCGACGCCGGATGAGCTGCGCCGGCTTGGCGAGGCGGAGCTGGAAACCCTGGCCGACGAACTGCGCCAGTACCTGCTCTATACCGTCGGCAAGACCGGCGGACACTTCGGTGCCGGCCTGGGTGTGGTGGAACTCACCATCGCCCTGCACTACGTCTACGACACGCCCGACGACCGGCTGGTCTGGGACGTGGGCCACCAGGCGTACCCCCACAAAATCCTCACCGGCCGCCGTGAGCAGATGGGCAGCCTGCGCCAGAAAGACGGCATCGCTGCCTTCCCGCGCCGCGTGGAGAGCGAGTACGACACCTTCGGCGTCGGTCACTCCAGCACCTCCATCAGCGCCGCCCTGGGCATGGCCATCGCCGCACGCATGCAGGGTTCCAGCCGCAAGTCGATCGCGGTGATCGGCGACGGCGCGCTGACCGCCGGCATGGCCTTCGAGGCGCTCAACCACGCGTCGGACGTCCAGGCCGACATGCTGGTGATCCTCAACGACAACGATATGTCGATCTCGCGCAATGTCGGCGGTCTGTCCAACTATCTGGCGAAAATCCTCTCCAGCCGCACCTACGCGAGCATGCGCGAGGGTAGCAAGAAGGTGCTCTCGCGCCTGCCCGGCGCCTGGGAAATCGCCCGCCGCACCGAGGAATACGCCAAGGGCATGCTGGTCCCGGGCACTCTGTTCGAAGAGCTGGGCTGGAACTACATCGGCCCCATCGACGGCCATGACCTGCCCACCCTGGTGGCCACCCTGCGTAACATGCGCGACCTCAAGGGCCCGCAGTTCCTGCATGTGGTGACCAAGAAGGGCAAGGGCTTCGCCCCGGCGGAGGTCGACCCTATCGGCTACCACGCCATTACCAAGCTGGAGCCGATCGACGCCCCGGCCGCGCCGAAGAAACCTTCCGGGCCGAAGTACTCCAGCGTGTTCGGCCAGTGGCTGTGCGACATGGCCGGGCAGGACCCGCGCCTGGTCGGCATCACCCCGGCAATGAAGGAAGGCTCGGACCTGGTGGCGTTCAGCGAGCGCTTCCCGGACCGCTATTTCGACGTCGCGATTGCCGAGCAGCATGCCGTCACCCTGGCGGCTGGCATGGCCTGCGACGGCGCCAAGCCGGTGGTGGCGATCTACTCCACCTTCCTCCAGCGCGGCTACGACCAACTCATCCACGACGTGGCGGTACAGAATCTCGATGTGCTGTTCGCCATCGACCGTGCCGGCCTGGTGGGCGAAGACGGTCCGACCCACGCAGGCAGCTTCGACCTCTCCTACCTGCGCTGCATCCCCGGCATGCTGGTGATGACGCCGAGCGACGAGAACGAATTGCGCCTGCTGCTGACCACCGGCCACCACTTCGAAGGTCCGGCGGCAGTGCGCTACCCACGCGGCAGCGGCCCCAACGCCGCCATCGAGCGTGAGCTCAAACCGGTGGAAATCGGTAAGGGCGTGGTACGTCGCCAGGGCTCCAAAGTCGCCATGCTGGTGTTTGGCGTGCAACTGGCCGAGGCACTGCAGGTCGCCGAAGGACTGAATGCCACCGTCGTCGACATGCGCTTCGTCAAACCCCTGGACGAAGCGCTGGTGCGCGAGCTGGCCGGCAGCCACGAGCTGCTGGTGACCATCGAGGAAAACAGCGTGATGGGTGGCGCCGGCGCCGCCGTCAGCGAGTTCCTCGCCCGCGAGAACCTGCTCAAGCCGGTGTTGCACCTGGGCCTGCCGGACTACTACGTCGAGCACGCCAAGCCAGCGGAAATGCTCGCCGAGTGCGGGCTGAATGCGGCGGGTATCGAAGCATCGGTGCGCGCGCGCCTGGCATTGCTGGGGCTCTGAGCTTCGCCTGAGGCTGTGGGGGTGAATTCATTCGCGAATGAATTCACCTCCACAATCAATCCGTAACCTCGGCTTTCGTTGAGCTACGCATCTGTAGGGTGCGCCGCGCGCACCAGCCTCTGTCGGTGCGCATGGCGCCCCCTACCTTGCGGAATCCAGCAACCGACACAGCTTCCCGGTCGCCTCCAGCATCTGGAAACTCGGGCGCTCCAGCCCCCGGTCCGGTACGGGCCAGACCTGCTTGTTCTTCACCGCCGCGAGTTGCGGCCAGGACGCCCACGCCCTGGCCTGCTCCGGCTCGCTCACCAGGATCACCGCCGGGTCACGCTGCAGCACCGCCTCGATCCCGACTTGCGGGGCCGGCAACGACAGGTCGGCGAAGACGTTTTCCGCGCCACAGACCTTCAGCGCATCACTGACGATCTGACGCCCGCCCAGGGTGTACAGCGGCTTGTCCCACACCTGATAGAAGAGTTTCAGCGGCGTACCGCGTTGATGACGCTGGCGCAGTGCGGCCAGACCCGACTCGAAGCGCGCAGCCAATTGGCGGCCCTGTTCGGCACGGCCCACACGCTCGCCGATTTCAATGAAGGACTGCGCCAGTTGCGCCAGGTCCCGCGGCTCCACCACCAATTGGGGCACCGAGAGTTTCTTCAGCTGCTCACGGCCGGCAGCGCCGACGCTGTCCGGCCACAGCAGTACCAGGTCGGGTTTGAGACTGAGCAGGCTCTCCGCCTGGAGCTGCCCGTAACGCCCCACGGACGGCAGGGCGGCGAGGATGGCCGGGCGCTCGCCACCATCGAGCACGCCCACCAGCAGATCGCCGGCGCCGAGGTCGAGCATGGTTTCGGTCAAGGAGGGCGCCAGGCTGACCACCCGCAATTGCGCCGTGGCAGGCAGCGCCAGGCACAGCAGCAGACAGGCGAGCAGTCGGCGCATCAGCCGAGCTGGCGGGGGATTCGGTAGAGGTAGAGCATGACCAGGCTGCTCGTGGCCAAAAGGATCAAGGCCACGGCGTTGAGGCCGAAGGGCACTGCCAGCGCGGCGATCCAGGCTGGTAGGCCGGCAGCGATGAAGGCTTTGCGGCGTTGACGGGCCAACGCCTGCCAGGCACCCGGCTCTTCGGCGCGGCCGAGGGCGGCTTCGGTCGCCACCAGGGCGCGCTTGTAGCCGGCGAACAGCGGCAGGCTGAGAAACATGGAAGCCAACCCGACAATGAACAGCGGCATCTGCAGGACCGGCAGTGCCGGCTCGCCGTCACCGAACAGGTAACCCATGATGAACAACGGCACCAGGGTGTAGCCCACCTGGAGCCACCAGGCCTGGGCCAGCCGGCGACGGACTTCCTTGCGGGTCACGACTCGGCTTCCGCCTGGTGCATATTGCCGAGCATGTGCCCGAGCTTGCCCGCCTTGGTCGCCAGGTACTTGCGATTGTGCTTGTTCAGGCCGGTCTGCAGCGGCACACGTTCGGCCACGTTGAGGCCGTAGCTTTCCAGCGCCTTGACCTTGCGGGGGTTGTTGGTCATCAGCTTGACGGCAGTGATGCCCAGGTGCTCCAGCATGGGCTGGCACATGGCGTAGTCGCGCTGGTCGGCGCCGAAGCCGAGACGCTCGTTGGCTTCCACGGTATCGGCACCGCCGTCCTGCAGCTCATAGGCGCGAATCTTGTTCAGAAGGCCAATGCCACGGCCTTCCTGGCGCAGGTAAAGGAGTACGCCGCAACCGGCATCGGCAATGGCGCGCAGGGCCGCTTCCAGTTGGAAACCGCAATCGCAACGCAGGCTGAACAGGGCATC
>MTEY01003113.1_pt1 | contig 21131 bp, 21 predicted proteins | sample 1042721 | NCBI WGS metagenome assembly MTEY01 (sample SAMN06185809, study PRJNA358809) | soil metagenome | isolation source: soil biostimulated with seedmeal as carbon source | place: India | collected 2015-05-23 | reverse complement strand
ATGAAAGTGATTGTGTTCGTGAAAGCCGATGCCGACACCGAAGCCGGCGTGATGCCCACCCAGCAGCAACTGGAAGACATGGGCCGCTTCAACGAGGAACTGGTCAACGCCGGCGTGATGCTGGCCGGCGAGGGCCTGCGGCCGACGTCGCATGCCGCGCGCGTGCGCTTCGACGGCAGCCAGCGCACCGTCATCGACGGGCCGTTCACCGAGACCAAGGAGCTCATCGCCGGCTTCTGGATCTGGCAGGTGCGGTCGATGGAAGAAGCCATCGAATGGCTCAAGCGCGCGCCGTTCGACGGTGGCGCGGAGGTCGAGATTCGCCCGTTCTTCGAACTGGACGACTTCGGCTCGGCGCTGACCCCGGAACTGCGCGAACAGGAAGAACGCCTGGCCGCGCGCATCGCCAACACGCAGTAATCCCCACCCACCCACTCCAAGAACAAGGAAGCCTTCCATGCGTCTCAAACACTATCTCAGTTTCGACGGTGACTGCCGCCAGGCCCTGACCTGGTACGCGGGCCTGCTCGGCGGCCAGGTGGCCGCGATGCAGAGTTTCGGTGATACCCCCGGTTGCGGGGATCTGCCGGATGAACTCAAGTCGCGGATCCTGCACGGTCGCGTGGATGTCGACGCGTTCAGCCTGATGGGCACCGATGCCACGCCCGATCATCCCTACAAGGGCGTCATTGGCGCGTATGTCGTGATCGACCTGGACGATCCCGCGCGCGCCGAAGCGCTGTACGCCGCTCTGGCCGAAGGCGCGCAGGTCATCGAGATGCCGTTGCAGCAGACGTTCTGGGCACGCCGCTATGGCAGCCTGGCCGACCGTCATGGCGTGCGCTGGATGATCAACTGCACCTGACGCGATGCCAGGACATCCACGCGCTTGCCGCCCGCTCCGGCAAGCCGTGGAGGGTCCGCCGCCCCAATCCCGCCAATCCCATTTCCGTCCCAGCAAGGAACTCCCGATGTCCACGCAGATCTTCGTCAATATCGCCGTCTCCGACATGGCCCGCTCCAAGGCGTTCTACGAGGGCCTGGGCTATCACTTCAATCCGCAGTTCACCAACGAGCAGGGCGCCTGCCTGGTCATCAGCGACACCATCTACGTGATGCTGCTGACCCGCGAGTTCTTCCAAGGCTTCACCGACAAGGCCCTCGGCGATCCCCGCACGCATGCCCAGGCCATCCTGTGCCTGTCCGCGGACGATCGCGCCGGGGTGGACAAGCTGGCCGATGCGGCCATCGCCGCCGGTGGCCGCCAGCCGCGCGAACCGCAGGATCACGGCTTCATGTACCAGCGCAGCTTCGAGGATCCGGATGGCCATCTGTGGGAAGTGGTCCACATGGACATGTCCGCGATGCCGGCGCAGGAGCAGGCGTCATGAAACTGGTGGTGACCGCCTTCCTGAGCCTGGACGGCGTGGTGCAGGCGCCCGGGGGCCCCGACGAGGATCGCAGTGGCGGATTCCGCCACGGCGGCTGGGCCGCGCCGTATTTCGATGACGCCATGCTGGAGCTGATCAACGGCAGCATGGGTGAACTGGACGCGCTGCTGCTGGGCCGCCGGACCTACGAGATCTTCGCCGCCCATTGGCCGCATCTCGGCGACGAGGATCCGATTGCCGCGCGTTTCAACCGGATTCCCAAGTATGTGGCCACCCGCACGCTCGACACCCTCGCCTGGCAGGGCAGCCAGCGGCTGGAGGATGACGTGGTGGCCGACATCCGCCGGCTGAAGCGGCAACCCGGCCAGCAACTGCAGGTCCATGGCAGCGGCGGCCTGGTGCAGACGCTGCTGCGGGAGGATCTGATCGATGAGCTGCAGCTGTGGTGGTTCCCGGTGATGCTGGCGGAAGGCAAGCGCCTGTTCGCCGATGGCACGGTGCCGGCGGCGCTGAAACTGCAGACCTCGCGTACCTTCGACACCGGCGTGGTGCGGCAGAGCTATCGCTTCGAAGGCGGCCTCGACTACGGCTACTTCGGCCCGGAACAGCCTTCGGCCGAGGAGCTGGAACGCCAGCGCCGGATCGCCGCGGGCCTGGACTGACACCGAAGCCGAAGACGATCATGTCACGCCTGCGTTTTCATATTTCGATATCGCTGGACGGTTATGTCGCCGGTCCGGACCAGAGCATCCGGCAGCCGCTGGGCGCGGGCGGGGAACGCCTGCACCACTGGGCCACCGCGCTGGAATCGTGGCGGCGGGCGCATGGCATGGAAGGCGGCGAGGTCAATGCGAGCACGACGGTGATGGAGGAATCGCTCGTCAACATCGGCGCCACCATCATGGGACGCCACATGTTCGGTGGACATCCCGGTGGCTGGGACGAGCGCGATCCCTGGCGGGGATGGTGGGGCGAGGAACCGCCCTTCCATCATCCGGTATTCGTGCTGACCCGGCATCCGCGTCCGCCGTTGACCCTCGGCGATACCCGTTTCCACTTCGTCACCGACGGCATCGGCAGCGCGCTTGAACAGGCGCGCCGGGCCGCCGGCGGGCGCGATGTCGCGCTGGCCGGCGGTGCGCACGCGGCGCGGCAATACCTGGCGGCTGGCTGGGTGGATGAAATGGAGCTTCATATGGTTCCGGTCCTGCTGGGCGGCGGTGAACGCCTGTTCGAACAGATGGGCGACGATCTGCATGGCCTGTCGCTGGTGCGCACGATTGCGACGCCCGCGGTGGTTCACCTCAAATTCGAACGGTCGCCCGGCGCGCGCTGACGGGCGCGCCGGACGCAGGCTGGAACACGATGAAGTATCTGTGCCTGGGCTATTTCGATCCGGAACGAATGGATGCCTGTCCGAGCGAACAGGTGGAGCGGGCCATGCGGCGATGCCAGCCGCACCTGGAGGAACTGTATGGCAGCGGCCAGGTCATCCTGGACGCGGGTGTGGCCCGTGAAAGCCACAGCCTGCGCCGGGTCGGCGCGGACGTGAAGGTGGCCGAAGGTCCCTTCGCGACGGGAACGGCGCGGATCGGCAGCGCGTTCCTCATCGAGGCCGACGACATCGAACACGCCATCCGCATCGCCTTGCTGCATCCGACCACGCGTCTCGACGAGGGCGAGGCGTGGGGCTGGGGCATCGAGATCCGCCCGCTGCATTACTTCGAGCTGGACGCATAGGCATCGATGGTGGTGCGGCATCCGGACGGCCGCGCCCATGGAAGGCGAATCGCCCGCAGACCTGGACGGGAGGGGTACGTCGATGAGGTCTCCGCCATTCAGCTTGCGCGCCAGGCCGGCGGGTGTTCAGATCGCCGGTCATGGCTGCCCACGACCTGCACCGCACCCTCGATGCGCTCTGGCGGATGGAATCTCCGCGCCTGATCGCCCGGCTCACCCGCATGCTGGGCGACGTCGGCCTGGCCGAGGAAATGGCCCAGGACGTGCTGGTGTCCGCGCTCGAACGCTGGCCGGCATCGGGCGTGCCCGACAATCCCGCGGCCTGGCTGATGACCGCCGCCAAGCATCGCGCCATCGATCGCCTGCGCCAGCACCAGCTGCATGCGCGCAAGCACGACGAACTGGCCTACGAACTGGAAGGGCAGGACATGGCCGGCCCTGACGACAGCGATCGGCTGGAGGACGACATCGGCGATGACCTCCTGCGCCTGGTGTTCATCGCCTGCCATCCGGTGCTATCCACCGAAGCCAGGACGGCGCTGACCCTGAGACTGCTGGGCGGACTGTCGACCGAGGAGATCGCCCGCGCGTTCCTGCAATCGGAGCCGACCATCGCCCAGCGCATCGTGCGCGCCAAGCGCACGCTGGCGCAGAAGCAGGTGCCGTTCGAGGTGCCGCGCCGGAACGAACTGGCCGAGCGCCTCGATTCGGTGCTCGAGATCGTCTACCTAATTTTCAACGAGGGGTATTCCGCCACCGGCGGCGACGACTGGATGCGTCCGGCGTTGTGCGAGGAAGCGCTGCGCCTGGGGCGCGTGCTGGCCGGCCTGGTGCCCGCGGAACCCGAGGTGCATGGCCTGCTGGCCCTGATGGAACTTCAGGCATCGCGGGCGCGGGCGCGCACGGCGCCCGACGGCACGCCGATCCTGCTGCTGGAACAGGACCGCGCGCGCTGGGATCGCCTGCAGATCCAGCGTGGCCTGCAGGCATTGGAGCGTTCGGCGCGGCTGGGCGGCGCGCGGATGCCCTACACCCTCCAGGCTGCCATCGCCGCCTGCCACGCTCGCGCGTTGCGCGCAGAACAGACCGACTGGGCGCGGATCGCGGCCCTGTATGCGCAGCTGGCGGCGGTGATGCCATCGCCGATCGTCGAGCTCAATCGCGCGGTCGCCCTCAGCCGCGCCGAAGGTGCCGCCGCCGCCCTGCCGCTCGTGGACGCATTGGGGGACGAGCCCCTGCTGCGCGAATACCCGCAGCTGCCCGCGGTGCGGGGCGACCTGCTGGAGCAGTTGGGCCGCCGAAGCGAAGCCCGCGAAGCCTTCGAACGCGCCGCCACCCTGACCCGCAACGCCCGCGAGCGTGATCTGATGCTGGCGCGTGCGGCGGCATGCGTGGATTCATAGAAACAAAAAAACCTCTCCCGCGAACGGGAGAGGTTTGAAGGACCGCACTGAGTTGGCGGCTCAGAACCGCTGCTGATACTTCATGTAGATGAAACGGCCGATGTCGAAATCACCGTAGTAGGGGAAGTCGCTGCTGCGTGCGTCGGAGTTGGAGAACAACAGCGGGCCCCGATGATTGAAGGCATTGTCGGCGCCCAGCGAAACCGTCGCATCCCACGGCAGGCTCACGCGTGCCTGGATATCGTGGAACGCATTGGCGCCGACCCGGCGTGCCGCGCTGGGTTCGCCATCGGCGTAACGCCCCGGATCCGTACACGGCCGGTTGGGAACGCACCTTTCCCGCATGCCCGAGTAGTAGCGCGTGGTCCACGAGATGCCGAACTCGTTCTTCTGCCAGTCGACGCCCAGGTTGGAACGCAACCGGAAGATGCCGGGGATGCCGACACTGCCGCTCATGATGTCGTTGCCGTGGCGGTCCTGAATCTGCTCGTCGTACTTGCTGACATAAGAGGATTGCCAATCGATGCTGAACTGCCCGGCGGCGAACTCGGGCAACCGGTACTTGATGCCGAGGTCATAGCCTTCGGTCTTCATGCGGCCCAGATTGATCAGGCCGTACGTCATGCCGGTGATATGGCCATCGTTCGGGTCGCGCTGAACGGTGGCGCAGCGCGATGCGTTTCCGAGGACATAGCAATCCCGCAGGATGCGATCCACGCTGTCGGAAATGATCATGTCCTTGAGCGAGTAGTTGTACCAGTCGAGCGAGATATCCAGCCCTTGGACCCAGCGCGGGCTCCAGACCGCGCCAACGGTCTTGCTGCGCGAGGTTTCCGGGCGCAGCCGTGCGTTGGGCATGCGGATGAACTGATCCGGCGTCTGACAGGGATAGCTGGTGCAGGGCGTAAGGCCTTGGCCCAACTGGACATAGCCCAGCGGAACGCCGGCCGAATTACATGCCGAATTGCCGTTCACACTATTGGTGGCATTGACGCCGCAGGGATCGGTGTATTGCTCGAAGCTGGTCGAGAACCCGCCGTACAGATCGCTGATGCTCGGAGCGCGGAAGCCTTCGGCGTACGTGCCGCGAATCAGCAACTCATCCAGCGGACGCCAAGTGAAACCATACTTCGCATTGGTGGTGTCGCCAAAGTTGCTGTAGTCAGAATAGCGTCCCGCCGCGTTGAAGGTCAGCTCTTTCGCTCCAGGCAGGTCGGCAAGAACCGGCACATTCAGCTCGAGATAGACCTCGTCCAGCTTGTAGGAACCCTGCGTGGTGGAGCCGCCCAAGCCGGTGCTCTCTCCCGACTGGGAGAACGCGTCGGGAGTGAACCGTCCTTCTTCCTTACGGTGTTCGACACCGATGGCCAGGCCCACTTCGCCGGCAGGCAGATCGAACAGGCCACCGGACAGGTTGGCCGTGTAGCTGGTGGTACGAGTCAGGCCGGTATCGGTGTAGTAGGGAAACAGGAAGCGCTGGAGATCCGCGTTGGCCAACGAACCCTGTCCGTCCACGCCATACGGAAGCAGCGGATTCCAGGGATGACAGTCGGCCAGCGGGATGGGATTGGCGGCGTCGCCACATTGCGCGACCCCGTTGGCATTGATGAAGGACGGGCCGAGTGCCCGGCGGGTGGCGATCAGGCTGGCGTCGCCGTGTCCTGTCTTGGTGAGCGTATTGCGGTTCCACAATGCCCCCACGTCCCAGTTCCATTGGCGGCCACCGATCTCGAAATTGCCCTCGAGGGTTCCGGCGAAGCGGTAGGTCTCCAGTTCGCTCTTGGTCGTGCGCGGGACTTCCCAGAGGCGACGGCGGAAGGTGACATCCTGGCCAGGCGTCGGATTGAACGCGCTGTCGCGGCTGAGAGGCGTTCCGAAGGCGGCGGACTGGTATGGATATCCAGCGATCTGCTGATCGGTGGTCCGATGGTTGTACAGCGCATCCACGTTGAAGGTGACGCGATCATTGATGTCGTAGTACGCGCTGGCGAAAACGGAGCGGCGCTCGATTCCCGTTTGCAGATACATCTGCTGGTTGGCGTTCGCATTGTCCGCGGCGGTGTGCAAACGATAGTCGGCGCGATTGCTCGGGTCGCCTCCGTCCTTCAGCGTCCACCACTTGGCGGATGCGGCCGGCGAGCAGGGATCGCAGAATGCGCCGTTCTGGCTGATGGGACTCCAGCCATCACCCTTGTAATTCGGACCCGCGTTGCCCCATTTGCTGAACCAGCGATCGCCCGCCGAAACCGGTTTCTGCTGGTGGTATTCCACCGAAACCGTGGCGCCGCTACGCTCGCCCTGGGTGCCCAGGGTGAAGGAGTATTGATCGGTGCGGCCGTCTCCGGCGCTTTCCTGACCCCAGTAGCCGTTTACCTCCAGACCTTCGGTCTGCTTGCGGGTGATCACGTTGACGACGCCGGCAATGGCATCGGAGCCATAGATCGCGGAAGCGCCATCCTTGAGGACGTCGATGCGCTCGATGGCCGCCATGGGAATCTGGCTGAGATCCTGATAGCCACTGGTGGTGGCCCCGAGACGTTTGCCGTTGATCAGGATAAGCGTGCGCGTGGCGCCGAGATGCCGGATGTCGATATAGCTGCCGCCAACGGCCTCGCCCGAGGAAAGCGCCTTGGCTCGGGAGATGGCGGGAGAGCCCGCGGAGGTCAGGTTCTGCAAGACATCGGCGACAGAAGTGAATCCCTGCTTCTCGATATCCTGGCGACTGAGCGTCAGGACAGGCTGGTGTGTTTCCATCTGCGCGCCGCGAATGCGCGATCCCGTCACGTCCACCTTGTCCAGCGTGGAGACGTTGTTGGACGACTGGGCGAAGACGGCGGGGGACAGCGCCAGCAGCACGGCCGCCTGCAGAACGCCGAACCGAAGGGCCGACGTGGATTTCTTGTAATTCATTCGAATGCTCTCCTGGAAACGCTAAAAAAGGCTGAAAAAACGCCTTCTTAACGTTACCGGGGGATTCGGATAACTGCCTGACCAGAATTACGCAGTGGGTTTGCGCGGATTGTCCTCGTGCGAGATTCCAAGGCGTCGATAGTCCGTGGCCGAGACCCCGAAGCGGGCACGGAACGCCCGTGAGAAGCTGCAATTGTTCTCGAAACCGGACGCCTGCGCGATTTCACCGATCGGCGCCTCCGTGCTGATCAGCAACTCGGCGGCATGCGCCAGACGGATGCGCGACGCCGTCACCTGCGGTTGTTCTTCGTAGACGAAGGTGTAGGTACGCGAAAAATAGCTGTGCGAGAAATTGACCAGCCGCGCAAGCTCGCGCATGGGGACGCGCTGGTTCCGATGTCCGTTGAGGTACAGGCGCGCGCGCTGAAGGCGGACGAACACCTGGTGGCGATGGCTGCGGGTGCGCCCCGGACAGCGCTGCGCATAGCGTTGGAGATCGCCCTGGGTTTCCGCCATGAAGGCCATCAGGGGACGGGCGTCGCCCTGGCCGCCGAATCCCGTCGGTGAACGTGGGCAGGCACGTCGCCACAGGCGCAGGAAGATCAGTCGTTCGCGCCGACCCAGCCATCCGCGGCCCGGGTAAACGCGGGCTTCATCCGCGCCGCGCCGCGAGGACGAGCCTCCGCCATCGAAGGACAAGCCGACGCACAGGCCGGTGGAGGTCGCCTGCACGACCGGGCGGGACTCACGATCCAGCACGATCCATTGACCGGGTCGCAGGCGGAACCGCCCTTCGGCGGACTCTACCCAGGACTCTCCCCGGATCTGCATCCATAGCGAGTACCTGCGCGCCTGCAGGCCGAGATTTCCCTGCCGCGACGCCGCAAGGCAGTAGGGGCCAGGGATTCCGGGCACATCACCGTATCGCAGGGTCCTGCCCCGGTCCGCCCACAGCATCGGTTGTTCCATCGTGTCTCCGCCTCTGTTCCGGTGCGTCAGTACGCCTGGTCCGGAACGTTCCGGACGGCTTCGGCAGAGTGGCGGGCATGGAGAACGCGGGGAATCGGAAAACTCCGAGACAGAGCGTGTGGCCGAAAAAAATGCAAAGCAAACGGACGCAGTGGCCAATACGAGTGTGCGAGCCGTGAAAATTCACCGCACGGCCAATGCCCTAGCCAGTCCAGGCTGGACGCATCGTCACGATGCATCCGGGCGCTCTCCTTCTGCCGTGCTGGACCGCGTCAGCCCCTTTTGCATAGCAAGATGCTTTCTTGGCTATGCGGAATCTGGGGTGAAGAGGTTCCCTTGAAATATCGCTCTTGTTCCCTTCGCTGTGAATTCTTCAGTCAGAGGGTCCGGGGCTCGCGCTGGAGAAGTGTGGAATCCCGCTGGTTGTCGCGCTGAATCACAACAACGCGATGTGGCTGCAGGTGTTCTCGACTTGGCAACTTTATATTGTGCTTTTCGTATGAAAATATCAGAACTTTCCTATGGGAAAGGCCTGTCTGAAATGCTGATTTAGAGGCGACTGAACATCTGATTCAGTCGATGCATTGAACGCAAGCTCGGACAACCAATCACTAAGGAAAGAAAATTTTATGAATGTCATATTGGCGACGGGCTTTAACGCCCTCGAAGTGCAAATGAATGCAAGTGCGGCTGTCATCGAAAACCTTGATGCGGTGCTGCCTGTCGAACCCGCGGCCAAGGGCGATGGCCTGGTGTTCTCGAGCGATTGCTGCGGATCCAACAATTACGAGCGGTAGGCGACGATACGTTGCTGGCGCGACAAGGATGTCGCGCCATTTCTCAGGATCTATTCAACGCCCTTCGAGGCAAATCGCGACCATGTCCATTTCTCATGGTGCTCCGCACCCGGCCTCGCTTTGTCCGATCAAAGCACTTCTCGATGTTGAACTGGCGATTGCGCGTCCGCGCTGCCTGTATGTCGTCCCCACGACGCAGGTGATGCTGGAATCTATCGCATCATGGCGAAAGACCGTTGCTCGCCTTTGGGTTGTGGCGCCTTCGACGGATGGCGGCTTGACCTCAATGCAACTGCTGGAAGAACTTCAGTCGGCCGACCACCAAGATACCTGCGTTGTCATTGTCTTTTCGGACCAGCTAACGTCAGCTGTGGATGCCCCATTGCTCGTAGAGCAGGCCGGGACGCTGCTCTACTTGTCCGGGCTGGAGGTTGTTGCACATAGGAATTACCAGTTTGAGGTTAAGGCGTGGACGGGAAACACTTTGGAAAGCGTGTCTGCCACGGCCACGGCCGCTGACATCTTGTGGCTACTCTATCGCCATTTGAAGGCCTGCCAGACATTAGGTTCGCAGTGGTTGATGCGCGACTGCCAAGCTGAGCGCTACCCGGGCGAGCGAATTGCGCAGGCACGCTTACGCTTGCTTACGCTCCATTCGGTGGTGATGCACGCATTTGCCGAATCCGCGTTGCCACCGATCTATCGAGCGGTCGTGGAACGAATCCAGGAGAGAAGCAAACACCTTAATGTCCCGATGGATGCGCGAGATGTGGATCCGTAACCTTCAACTGAGCTTGGCAAGGCCGATGCGATGCCTGGATCATCAGGTTGCCGTCTTGGGAAGGCATTTGGACCTCGTGCTGCCGCCGCAAGAGTTCGAAGCTGTGCAGGAGGCATGCAAACGTAGCCGTGTCAAGTTTGGCGCTTACTATCATTGGTATCTGCAGAAGAAAATCATGGCCCGCTGTGTGCGCAGGCTTAGTCGGTCAGAAGTGCGTGCCGCCATGGGACAAATGGACGCCACCAACTACTCCACTCTGGAGGGGACAGCCAGTCAACCAGGTGGGTTGCTGGTAGCCATTCCTCACCATGGCCATTACATCCTGTCGATCATGGGAATGATAGAGAACCTGCGAGGTCGACGGGAAGTGCTCGTGTTCTACGGTTCTCCCAATACACACACAGGAAATGCACTGTTCGATGATCTGCACGAATGTTTGTACGGTGACACGCAGCGCGATGTGCAAGTTATCCACGATACCCGTAACGGCATGGCGCGAGCATTGCGAGGGCTGCATAACGGTGCCGCGGTCATCATCATGCCCGATGTATATAAGTTAGAGAAAGATACTTATCTAATACCCTTCTGTGGTCGGGCGCTGAATGTGATGCTGGGAACTGCCACGCTGGCGCGCAAGACCGGCGCCATGATCCTGCCAGCGGTGTCGCGACCCTTCCCATACACGCTGGGCTTCAAGACAGTTTTCGGGCCGGTTATCAAACCTGCTTTGGCACTATCCGACACTGACGATGCGCTGCATCGAGACTACCGCACCACAGTTTTGATGTTTCGCTCCTTCGAGAACTGGATGAGGGCGGAGATCGTCTACTGGCAGTACGCACGCACTCACTACGCGAAGAAGCGAGAATTTCCCGATCTAGATCAAGAAGCCATCAAGGCTGTTGCGGATATGTTCTTCGATGATCCTCGCATCAATATTGATCTCATGCATCCACTTCACCTCGCTGAAGTATTTGACTAAGGAACTCCAGAATGAAGCGATGGATTGTCGCAGCCGCACTTTCGCTACTGCCTTTCACGGGTCGTGCCGAGGCAGACGTAGTTGCTACGGTGCCCCCGACCCCTAGCCGGACAAGCACATTAACTTCCGTTGTAGTCCGGCCTGCAGGTCCAGCGATATGGAAGTTTCAGCGCGGGCAGAAGACGATCTGGGTGCTGGGTACTTATCTTCCCTTGCCGAAAGACATCCTCTTCGACACTGGCGATATCGAGCGGCATGTGGCGCAGTCGCAAGCCGTACTGGGTTCCCATGGCTTGGTGACCGGCGATAACATCGGCATCTTTCGTGGACTGACCCTCTGGCCGTCGATTCGGCGCAACAAGTTCAATAGCGATAACGAGACGCTGCGCGAAGTAGTTCCTCCGGACACGTATGCGCGCTGGTTGCAGGCCAAGGCCAAGTATATTGGCGATGACAAGGGCGTTGAACGCCTGCGTCCGATGTATGCGGCGTTCGAATTGTTCGAGGCGGCGATGAAGAAGTCGAACCTCAGCGCTGCCAGTCGAGTTGGTCGGGTGATTGATCGTGCGGCAACGCGGAATGACGTTCCATTCATCGACGCAAAGCTGCGTCTGGCCATCAGTAATCCAAAGAACACAGTTAAGGGGTTCGACGTCAATCGGGTGGACGACGTTCGCTGCCTGGAGCAAACACTCCACCGCTTGGACGATGTCGTCCATGCGGCGCAAGAACTAGGCGAAGCATGGGCGACCGGTGACGTGGATCGTTTCTCCGCAATGGCGAGCGAGCGCAACGTGATGGACTTCTGCTGGGCACGCCTAACCAACGAGGCCATCGGCCGTCAGCAGGGTATCTCGGACGTATACCGGCAAGTAGATGTGCGCTGGCTGGAAGCCTTAAATCTTGCCTTGCGCGAACACGATACCGTATTCACAACGCTCCATCTCCGTGACTTGATTGAAGTCAAAGGTCCGTTGACAGCACTACAGCGTGAGGGTTTCCAGTTGGTGCGGTCGTCCACTTCCGAATATGGACCTGATGTGACGCAGTAGCGATGTGGAGATGTCGAGCCCGCGGCCTCATTCCATGAATCCGGGCGAGCCGAATACCGAAGCCGTCTGCATCGAGAGAATTGTTGTAGTGGTGTTCACGGGGCTGTCCAACGGACTGATGCTGCTCTGGTTACTACATACAGTTCCCCGCTCGGCGCTGCCGGAGACACGGGTAGAAGATGCCATCCAGATCGTCTGGAGCAAACGAACCCCAATGGAGCCTCCCCCCAACCCAGGCCTACCCTCGCGTACGAAGTGGCCGCTATCTGCATAGGACCTGCTTCCCTCGCCGGTACCTCTATCGGCGGAGTCCGATTGCGGCATACCTACGATGCCGCGTGTTGAGGGAAATGCCCACTGGAGTGGACTTCCCGCGCGCAAGCAGGACAATTTGAAGTCGCATCACCTTCAAGAAGCCGCCATTCGCGATTCCATAAACAGCCTCATTCGGCGTACGGCACATCGCTGCGCTCAAGATGCCAGACTCGTCGCCCTCGCCGATCAGGCAGCCGGCCAGGTTGACGCGCGGGCCACGACGCTTTCCGCTCAGGCTAACCGATACCGATTTCTTCCACCGTGTCGGTGTCGATCGATATGCCATCTTGCTGATGACGAATGCGTTGGCATGGCCGCCGTCCGGGATATCGTCGTCAGTGTCATAAACCGGTAGGCCGATCGCCTGTCGCGATTGCCGCAGAGCAGTTGGATTCTCATGACCTCGAATCCATAGACGTCCATGACCGCCACTCCCGGACCCTGGCACTCCTGAGAGACTTTCCACGCTGAAATCCCGACTGCCGTCTCTGTTGCGTGGCAGTTGGTTCACACGGTTGCCATCGGGCCGCTGTCCGAGTTCAACGCTGTTTCCAGTGCCTGGATCTGTTCGCGCACCCGGTGCTCCCTAGCGCCGAGGTCCTGCACTTCGTCATCGAAGGGATCGCCTTCCAGCGCTGGCGCCACCAGTGCGAGCGCGCCTTCCATGCGATGCAGCAATGCGCGGCGGGCGGCGAGATCGGAAGGCGGCAGCGACTGCAGGCGGGCAAGGTCTTCACGGCAGGCGGCAATCAGGTCCGGGATCCACGCTTCTGCGCTTTCGAAGGGAGCCACCGGGGTCTTCGATTTCATCTCCGCGGACGGCTCGGGAAGACGCGCGCGATGTGTTCCCAAGTGATGTTCCAGCTTTCCTGCCAGTTGATCCAGCTGGATCGGCTTGGCCAGGAAGTCATCCATACCAGCGTCCAAGCATCGCTGTACCTGCTCGGGAAGCGCGCTGGCCGAGAGCGCGATGATCGGCAGGTGCTGCCCGTTGCTTTCAGCGGCGCGGATTCTCCTGGCCAGTGCGAATCCATCCACGCCGGGCATATGGCAATCCGTGAGCAGCATGTCGAATTCACCCGCGGCCAGCGCCGCCAGCGCCTGTTCGCCATCCTCGACGATGGTGTGGGCGTAACCCAGGCGATCCAGTTGGCGGACGATCAGCGCGCGATTGACCGGATGATCCTCGGCGACCAGGATATGACCGCCCCGGCCAGGTTGATGCGCCGGGAGGAAGGGAGCATCGTGCGGTTTGCGTGCGCCGAGCGCGGCGCTGCAGGCTTCCGCGATGGCATGGTGAAACAGCGGGTCGCCTGGCAGGGAAACGCAGCCTCGCGCCGGTTCATGCTCCAGGGGACCCAGCAGATCAACCCGGATGCAGGGTGTCTCGGGCACGCAGTCGCAGAATGCGGAAGCACTCGCGTCGATCACCAGCAGATCCATGTCCGGGGGAGGAGCCTGGTCGGTGTCGCCACCGCTGCGCAGTACCTCGAACCCCAGCGCCGACAAGGCCTGCGACAGTCCCTCGTTCCGCCAGGGATCATCGCTGCGCAACCACACTCGCCGGCCATCAAAGGCCGGCACCGGGCGCAACGGTTCGGCAACCGGAAGGCGCAGTTCGAACACGGCCTCGGTGCCGGCTCCATGCTCGCTGCTCAATTGGAGATCGCCTTGCATCAGGACGGCGATGCGCCGGCTGATGGCCAGCCCCAAGCCGGTTCCTCCCGACTGGCGTGTCTCCGCGCCCTGGGCCTGTACGAAGGGATGAAACAACTGGGGAAGATCGTCCCGTTCGATGCCGATGCCGGTGTCGGCGATCGTGAATCGGACGCGCTGGCATCCATCCTGTTCATCCACGACCGATGCGGCCAGGGACACCCGGCCGGAGTCGGTGAACTTGATGGCGTTGCTGACCAGGTTGCCCAGGACCTGGCGAATGCGGGTGGCGTCGCCCTCCAGCCTGGCGGCGAGTCGATGGTCCTGGATGACGTGGAGTCGGAGATGCTTCTCCTGCGCCCGCGCGGTGAACAGGCCGGCCACGCTGTCGATCAGCGCACGGGGATCAAAGGGCTGGCGGTTGATGGCGAGCCGTCCGGCTTCAATCCGCGAGTAGTCGAGGACGTCGTCGAGAATCTGCAGCATCGCCTTCGCAGAGTCGTCGGCCAGCCGCAGCATGTGCGCCTGCTCGTGGTTCATCGGCGTGCGCGCCAGCAGCTCGATCAGGCCCAGGACGCCGGCCATCGGCGTGCGGATTTCGTGGCTCATCGAGGCAAGGAAGGCGGCCTTGGCGGCCGCTGCCGACTCGGCGCGGGCCTTGGCGTCGTGGAGCGCCTGCTCCTGCGCGTGCGCCGCGTTGATGTCAATCCAGTAGCCGCTCCACTCCAGGGTGCCGTCCGGCAGCTTGCGCGGCGGCCCGGCTTCGGTCCGGAGCCAATGCCAGCGCTCTCCGGTCCAGAGCCGGAGATCCAGGGTCGGCAACGCGATCAGGGTGTCGGCGGTGTGCTTCAGCGCCTGCTTCAGACGCAGGCGGTCATCCGGATGCAATCGGTCGTAGAGAAGCCGCTCATTGGCAATCAGTGCTTCCGCCGAGAGGCCCAGCAAGGTCTGGACGTTGCCGGCCGCATAGATGAAGCGCCGTTCGCCCTGCGGTGAGAGCCGGAACTGGAAGACGGTGGCGGGAATGGCGTCGGTGATGTCGGAAAGGCGCTGTTCCGAAGAACGCGCGCGGGCCTGGGCGGAGCGGATCTCGCTGACATCGACCAGGGTGGCCAGTCTTCCCGATGGACCATCGGCTTCGTGCCGGAAGGGATGGGACCACAGGATCACGCTGCGGGGTGGAGACTCAGGATCGCGGGATGGCAATCGCAACTCGCGATGCTCGGGTTCCCGCCAGGTGGGCAGGGCGCGATCGGTGGCCTGCATGCCGGCCAGATCGGCATCCGCGCCCAGATGCGCCTCGTCGAGCCGGAGTCCCAGCAGCGCTTCGCGGCGGCAATTGAACATGGCCTCGTAGGCATGGTTGACCGCCAGATAGCGGTTGTGCGCGTCCTTGACGAAGATGGGATAGGGAACGCTTTCCAGCAATGCGCGCTGGAAGGACAGCTGCGCGCCCAGGGCGCGCTCAGCGTATATCCGCGCGCGTGACAGGCGGTGCAGGCGCAAGTAGGCCAGCACGACCGCGCCGATGATCAGCAGCGATGCGATGACGCCGCCGACCACCCATCCCCAGGGCACGCCGTAGTGATAGGTGCTGCTCAGCCAGCGCGCGCGGATGGTGCGCTTCTGCGATGCCGGCATGTTCGCGAGCACCCGGTCGATCAGCGGTACCAGGCTTTGGAAACCGCCGCGCGCGCCGAAGGCCATTTCCTGATCGAGTCCCGCCGGCCCCACCACCCGCAACGTCGCGGCATGATGATTGCGGATCAGGGAGTCGATCGCGGGAAGCGTACCGATGTAGGCATCGGCCTGCTGCTCGGCGACCATCGCCAGTCCGGCCTCGTTGCTGCTGACCGGGCGGAAGATTGTCCTTCCCAGTTGGGTCCGCAGGCGGTCGATCAGTCCAGCCTCGTCGCGAACCGCGACCACGCGTCCCTCCAGATCCCGCGCCCCCGCAATCGCGGGGCTGCGCGTCGACACCACGATGACTTCGGGAAAGTACTCGTAGGCCCGGCTGAAAGCGACATCGTCGTGATGGAAATCGTCGGGTGTTCCCGCCGCGACCAGGTCGATTTCGCCTGCGCGGAGCATCTGTTGAAGCTCATCCCAGTCACGTGCGGGAACGGGCTGCAAGCGTAGACCCAACTGCTCGCCGACGTGCGCGAGATAGTCCGCGGCCAGACCGTCGAACCGGCCCTCGCCATCCATGAAGCTATAGGGATAACGGTCGACCTCAAAGCCAACCCGCAACACCGGCAACGCGCGCAGGCGCTTTGACTCCTGGGCGCTCAACGTGGTGCGCGCGGTCGAGCCGTCGCTGAGCACGTCGCCGAAACCCCAGCGATCGCGCAGTCGTTCAAGTTCGGCTTCGGTGATGGTGGCGGCGGCTTTGTCGAGCAGCGAAGCCAGCGGCGCGGCATCGGGCCGGACCGCGGGCGAGAAGGACAGTGCGGGCAGGCCGGCGTTGCCACTCAAGGCGAGATCGCTGGCCCGACGACTGGCCAGGAGTGCGCGGGTACGCGCGGCGGTGACACCGATATAGGCATCGGCTTCGCCGCGGGCCAGGCTCTCCAGGCATTGCAGGCCGGTGTCGCAGTAGAGCAGCACCGCGTACGGATAGCGCTGTTGCAATCGCGCGATGGTGTCGTGGAAGCGTCGTTCGATGAGGATGCGCGCGTGTGCGAGATCCCGTTGATCGCGCGTACGGGTGTCATTGCGACGGGTGACCAGGATCGGCGCGGCGCTCAGATAAGGGCGCAGCAGGCGGAAGTTCGCATCGTTTCCCCGGGTATTCGGCAGCGCCAGCAGGAGATCGAAGGGCGGCGGCTGCCTGGCCGAGCGCGAGGCGACCGCATCCCAGTTGGTGAAGGGATGGAAGGCGATCTGGAGTCCCGCGCGCGAGGCCAGCAAGCGCGCGTAGTCGATGCCCAGCCCTTCCGGCTGACCGCCCATCCAGGCTTCCAGCGGCATGTGGTCGCCCGCGAACACGCCCACCCGCAGCGTGGGGTGGGCCGCGCGCCATGCGATTTCTTCCTGATCCAGATCCAGCGCCGGATGCGCGGCCGCGCGGGCGGTCACGATCAGGAGAAGAAGGAAGAATCCTGCCGCCAGCATGCCGGACAGGCACGGGCGCGGGCGGGAGAAAACGGCAGGGGACATGGGAAGGCGGACGCGCAAAAGCGATGCATGTCAGCCTAGAGACGGCCCAAGGGCCTTCGAATCGGAATATTCCTAATGTCGAAACGACGGGCGAGCGTGCTTCATCTCGCGGACAGCGTGATACCCGGGGAATGGAGGACCAGCCCTCCTCAGCTCAGGACAACATGCCTTTTTCGCGCGCGTAGGCGTAGATGTCGAAATCGTTCTTCAGACCCAGCTTGGCCATCGCTTCCTGCTTCTGGGTACTGATGGTCTTGACGCTGCGGTTGAGCTGGCGCGCGATCTCGGTGACCGACTTGCCGGAGGCGAACAACCGGATGACCTCGGTCTCCCGCGGCGACAGCGGGACCGCCTGCGCGGATTTGCCGTTGCCGGCCTGGATCAGCAGACGGTCGGTGGCCCGGCTGATGTAGAGCTGTCCGCGCATGATCGTCTGCACGGCGACCGCCAGCTCGGTCATGGCATCGGTCTTGCTGATCAACCCACGGATGCCAGCATCGAGAATGGATTGGAGGATGGCCGGGTTGGTGACCATGGTCAGGACAATCACCGGCATGTCGGGCCAGCGCCGCTGGATCAGGCCCAGCAGGGAGAGGCCATCGGCCTCGTCCTCGTTGGGCATGCTGAAATCGGTGATGACCAGGTCGCAGGCATGCTGGCCCAACGCCTCGATGAGGGCGTTGCTGGAACTCGCCACCGCGACGACCTCATGGCCGGCACGTTCGAGCAGCTGACGGACAGCGGAAACGATGATCGGGTGATCATCGGCGAGCACGATCTTCAATGTCATGTGCCGTGGTCCCCCCGGGCTTGGAGCTGAAAGCAATCACATTCTATATCTGCGTCCTGCCTGTTTGCGCAACCTACCGGATCCGCGGCTCGACGCGTTCCCATATTTTGTGACCAGGCTTGCGTAACGTGCGCTTTACGGCCCGATTCCGCCTGCCACAAAGGATGCCGCGGGGGAGCCAAAAACAGGCATTTTTTCAGACGATTCCGATGTTCCGCGCCCTGTGACGGGAAGAACACTGTCGTTCGGTGGATCCGGTGACTTCCGTGGATCGCTCAGAGACCCTCGTGATTGTGCCCTTGGACGGGTACCCCGTGATCTGCCGCTCCCATGTTCCAGGACGGTAGCCAGAATCATGCTGACTGAAAATCAGGAAAGCCTCGAAGCCACGATCAACCGGTTGACCCAGGCCCACGACGCGAATGCTTCCCCCCCGCCGGCGATTGTTCCGCAACTGAGCGATGCCGAATGGGCGAACATCGCGACGGCGCTGGGGGGGCGGCTGGGCGCGCGCGCGCGGGGCCACAAATCCAGCGCCCGCTGTTTCATCGAAGCCGTGCTGTGGATGGCGGGCAGCGATGATGCGTATTGGCGCTGTCTGCCCATCGAATACGGCGCCAACCACAGTGTTTACGTGCGCTTCTCCCGCTGGGTCAAGGCGGGCCAGTGGGACCCGGTGCTGGCCAGCCTGCCGGAGGGGGATGCGCGTCGCCATGACCTGGCCCGGCTGGTCTCGACGCATCGCGCTTCCCTGCAGCGCAAGCAGCGCTATGCGAATCACCAGGCAGCCTGACCCACTAGTCTGACCCTCCAACCTGATTCACCAGGCATGGAGTAGGTCGAGGCGGTCTGGGGAAGTGCTTCCCTGGCCGGCGAGGCCGTTGTGTTCCACTTCGACCCCCGGGTGGGAACGCAGATTGGGGAATGGACGGTGGCAAGGCCGCCACCGTCCGGTTTCCGGTGTCAGTGCTGTTCGCGGAAGTAGGCGACCACTTCGCCCTTGACCTTGAGGGTCATCGGGTTGCCGCGGCGATCCTTGGACTTGCCGACCGGCACCCGGATCCAGCCTTCGCTGACGCAGTATTCCTCGACATTGTCGCGTTCGACGCCGTTGAAGCGGATACCCACGCCACGTTCCATGATCTCGGCGTCGTGGAAGGGGCTGCGTGGGTCGGAGGCCAGGCGGTCGGGAGGGGTATCGGTGCTCATGGTGGCGATTTCACGTGCTGCGGAAGACGCCTAGGATAAACGCCGGACGCGGTCCTCCCAAGCCTCAGGCGAACCCGCGCCCTTCCGTTGTCGGCGGGGACGCGGCAGGATCACCGCCGACACGACCCGGCGCTGCCCCCCATGACTCTGCCCGATGAAGACGACTTTGATGCCGACGCGGCGTTTTCCCTGCCCGATGGGGATGACGAAGAGGAGCTCGATACCGGCGATCAGGAAGCCCTGATCTGGAATCTGCTGGTATTGATCAATCCCGGCGACGAGGAAACCGCGCTGCGCCAGTTTTCCGGATGGCGCGACCGGATGGCGGAGGCCGGTGGTGACGGGGATGAAGCGCTTTGGGTGTTGAAGGACGCCATCGATTGGTCGTCGGGTTTCTATGTGGACTGGAAGGACACGGAATCCCTGATCGACAGCGTGAACGAACTGGCCGCGCGCTGGAACATCGATATCGATTGGGGTGGCGATCCCGCTGACGAGGATTTTCTGGAGGCAACCGATGTGCCCGGCCTCATGGCCGTCGCCTACGACCGCCTGCGCGAGCATGGCTATACCCTCTGGAACTGGAACACCGGCGGCGACGCGCATGCGGGCTGGATTGCGCTCAGCCGGGACGATGAAGGCATGCAGCAGCTGTGCGCGGCGCTGGGAATCGAGTTGCGGCCGGGTAGCGACGCGTTCTGAAAACCGGCGTTCCCGGCCATGGCCGGCGAGCGTGGCGATTCCGATCAACCGGTGGCCAGCTTTCCCGCGGCCAGCGCGATCAGGCCACCCGAGACGCCTTCGATCCAGCGCCGCTTCCGCGGGTTGAGCGTGGAGCGCCGTCCCGCGGAAGCCAGCACGACGCTCAGCACCGAATAGAAGATTCCGCACAGGGAGATGAAGAGGGCGGACAGCAGAACGGCCTGGAGCGCCGGGTTGCCGCCGCCGGTCATGAACTGCGGCAGGATGGCGAAGTAGATCAGCATGCCTTTCGGGTTGAGCACGGCGGTCAGGAATCCACGCCGGAATGCCGGACGTCCCTGAGCCATGGGGACATCCACGCCACCGGGCCTCGTCGCCGAGCGCAACAGGCGCAGCGCCAGCCAGGCGAGATAGGCCACGCCCATCCAGCGCAGGACCGCGAAAAGCATGGGCGATGCGGCGATGAGACCCGCCAGGCCGATGGCCACCAGCAGTGAGTGCACGAGATAGCCGGTGCACACGCCGGCGGTGGCTCGCAGGCCGGAAGCGGTGCGCCCGCCCAGCGCCTGGGAAGCGATGAACAGCATATCCGGGCCGGGAGTGGCGATCAGTGGCAGCACGGTGGCCGAGAACAGCAGCAGGGTGGCGATGTCCATGGGCGGGATCCTAGGGCGATCGCGCTGGCACCGGGTTGCGAAGATTGTTTGAATTCCAGAATCTTTGGCACAGAATTCCAGAAGATTACGGATAGGGAGGTTGGTCATGCCAATAGAACTGGACGAACTGGATCGCCGCATCCTTCGCGCCCTGCAGGAAGACGGCCGCATGCAGAACACGGAACTGGCCCAGGCCATTGGCCTCTCGCCTTCGCCATGCCTTCGCCGGGTGCGCCTGCTGGAGCAGGCTGGCGTCATCGAGCGCTACGTGGCGGTGGTCAATCCGGCCGCCGTGGGATATCCGCAGACATTGTTCACGCGCGTGTGGTTGACCGCACAGGACGCCGACACCATCGACCGGTTCATCGCCGCCATGGAGCGCCTGCCGCAGGTGATGGAGTGCTACATCATGCTGGGTGAATGCGATGCCATGCTGCGGGTGGTGGTGGAGGATCTGGACGACTATCGCCGTTTCCAGACCCGCCACCTCACCCGCGCCAACGGCATCCAGAACGTGAAGACGGACTTGCCCAGCCAGGTGGTGAAGCGCAGTTACGCCATGCCGATTTGAGGTTGCCGGTACCGGAACGACGGATCGCCGGCTCTTCGTGTGGCCCCA
>MTEY01005575.1_pt1 | contig 21787 bp, 24 predicted proteins | sample 1042721 | NCBI WGS metagenome assembly MTEY01 (sample SAMN06185809, study PRJNA358809) | soil metagenome | isolation source: soil biostimulated with seedmeal as carbon source | place: India | collected 2015-05-23 | reverse complement strand
GGGGCCGCGCTCAATGACGTTCGAGAAGGTTCGTCCTTCGAACCAATGCATGAACCGCATCCCCTGCGTTTTAAAGACGGATTCGATCGTTCCGCGACCCGCCGCCCAACCTGCTGCAGTGAACTCATGGTAGCGCGCACCTGCGCGACGGCGGTGCGCAGTCGGATGGCGCGGAATGCGGGTCCCCAGTCAGTGACCAGGCTCGAGAACAGCACGTTGTAGATCCAGGGTGTCCCGGCCCCGATTACAGCCGACAACATGGTCTTGTCGGAAACGGCCATTTCGAGAGCAGCCATCGAGGAATCTTCCGACGGTGCACGGGCGCTGAAACGCATGGCCAGAATACAACGTGTGGCCACGTCGATGACGACGGTAACCCAGATGCGAGTGCTCTTGATAATCTCGCGTTCCTCGTCCGTCATTTTCTGCGCGAGACCCGCGAAGATCAGCAGGACGAGCAGGTCGATCTTCCATTCGTCCATCTCGACGCGCGCGCCTGGACGCCTGATCTGCAGACCGTTCCCGGTCTTGGATAGCGTGGCCTTCGCCACATCGTCACCAAGCCGAGACGCAGTCAGGAAATAGCGACCGAGCCCTTTGATCATCTTGTTGAAGAACTTAGGCTTTGGCATTTCGTGCAGACGCAGGCCGTGGATCGCACGAATTCCATTCAACTCTTCGATCTTCGCCTGCAGCATCAGGAGCGCACCGCTGATCTTTGGTCGCTTGGAGGCCGCATACAGTCTCGCGTGCTCCACCCAAATGGCAAGATCCTCGCGATCGAACTGCGACGGCATTGCGCCTGGGCCGTTGGCGGTGCGGACCAGCGCCTCGACGCGGAAGCCATTCTCCGCATACCGGTCATAAAGGCGGAAGAAGTGCCGCGGGCCCACGATCGACACATACTTGTAGGTCTTGCCGCCACGCTGGTTTCCCTTGCGGGCGTTGTCATTCACCGTTCGCTCAATGAAGGGCAGGAGCTCCTGGAGGCAAGTCGAACCGGTCGTAATCTTCTTGCGGGTGAATCCGAACTCTGCCAGTCCAGGGTAGGAGGGTCCCACCGTCTCGATCTCCAGGAAGAGATCAAGGCAATCGGCGAGAAAGAAAGCTCGCTCGAGCTTCTTTTCCGAGAAGTCTCCAAGATCAGGCATGCCTAGAGAGAAATCCGCACCGCCGCGTTCGACCTTGAGGCGGCGGGCGCAATGGAGGGCGTAGATATGCTGGTGGGAGAACTCCTCATCGAAGCCCTGCCTGTCGCGCAGCCCGGTCTTCTTCATGTCCTGTGACACAAGAAGGTATTCCTGCCCGTCGATCAGAATCTTCGTCGCGTCGCCGAGGTAGTACATCGGAACGACCGCAAGGTCGTCGAACTGAAGCGGGAGATCCTTCATACGGATTTACCCTCTTGAGATGGGCAGACTTCCATCAGCGTGTGGTCTTCGATGCGCGCCGGAATGACGGGGCGTAGCCAGCCTTCCCCGATGAGCACCCAGAGGGCGGTGCGTCGGAACGCCTGGATTTCGAGCCCTTTAAGAAGCTCGCCGAAGCGAATGCGCCCTTTGACCTGACGGAGAAGCTCCTTTGCATCTTCGACATCGGCATCGTTGCGGGCGCGGCGCGCAAAAAGGATTTCTTCGGCGTTGGCGGCCGCGTACTCGCTGGCGAAGTGCTCAGTGATGAAACTCACGTCGTCCGCGATACCGCCGATGCCCTGGTCCTTGATCAGGATGAGCATGTCGATCAACCGTTTCGAGGCCAGCTTTCCGAAAGGCTTCACGGCGATCGCGACGCGTTTCCCGCAGCGCTTTCGGATCCAGAAGTCGAAAGTGTGGGCGTGCACGACACCGTCCAGATCGATCCATTCGATTTTCACCTGCTCGCGGAGTTCGACTACGTCCATCGTCTTCAGGATTTTGCCTGCCTTGAGCTCGAGTGCGCTCTCCATAAAGATGATCGTGTCGTTGAGCGGGTTCACCGCGGTCGCCCGAGTATTGAATGGGGACTTCGCCGACGGAACGCGGGAGGCGCTGCTTGGCTTCGGCATGGTGTCGAACGTTTCGTTCACTGTCGGCCGCAGGTGTGTCACGACGGCCGGGATCCGGTGGTCAGGAACGAGGCCGGCGCGCTTCTCCATGAGATGCTGCTTGATACGATGCTCAGGTCTCATCGGTCACACTCCGGATTTCCCGCGAGGCGAGGGTGACGATGGCCGGGTTTAGGTCAGCCGGGCCGACCACGGTCTGAAGGGTGGTCAACAGCAGATGTTGTGATGCCTCGAGCTCGCTGCAGATTTGCAGCGGCGTCTCCTGCAATTCGGGCGGAAGCTCCTGCAAGAGTTTCAGAGGCAGGATTTCACGGCCGCGAGACTTTACGGAAATCGTGGCGACGTCGTTGCTTGTCTTCATGGAAGCCTCCTGTTCGATCGCCATCGCTCAGTCCTCGACCGTGTGATCGAGGGACAGGAGCAGCGTCTTGATATCCGCCGGGCGCGAATTTTTTGGCCAGAACTTCGGGTGGTCTCGCCAGGTGTTGGCGCTGAGGAAATCGGACCGATAATTGTGCGAGGCATTGACCCTGTTGCAGAATTGCCGGAATCCGCATGCCCGCAGCCCACGCCGCGCGCATTCAATGCGCAAGGTCTGGAACTGTTTGTACGTGTGGTCGAAATCCGACCCTTTCGCTGCAGCTTTCGCGAAACGATCATGGAGGCTGAGTTCTTCGGAGTTGAAGCGGGTCTGGCTCCAGGCGACTGCTGAGTTGAGCTTTTTGTGGCAACGGGATGCGATGGTCACTGTGGTCTCCGTTTCTTGCGTGCGGACACAGGTTCTCGATCCCCGGAGTGACCGGGGTTGCAGAACCTTGAGAGGACCCGTCATGACTCGGACGGAAGATCACCTTCCTTGAGGATCTCTAGGAATGTCGCGTATTCGACGAACTTGAGTTCCGGTGCCCCGTTCGAGCGAAGCGTTGCGTTCATCACCTGAAATGACTCCGCGATCGATTTCCAGATATCCCACTCGAAGCCCGGGAATTCCTCTGCCATTTCAAGGGCACCATCCATCGCAACGGCTTCGATATGCACGTACTCATAGGGACGGGAGCCGTTGGAAGCCGACCAGGTGGGGATACGGTCGAGGCGCATGCTGATCTCATCCAGCAGAGAGGCGATATGATCGAGGTCCATGGGTCGCTCCTTAGTTGACGTAAGAGGTTTCGGATGCACCGCCGACTTCGGCCGAGGAAGCGAGAACGTTCCAGGTGGGGCCGTAGCGCATGTCGTGGACGAACTTTGTCGGAAGAGTCAGGACCAGTTTGCGGAACTCGGACAGCGTCGGATGAGCTGGGCTTCCACCGGAAAGGAAACCGTCGCGGTGCAGCATCTCACAGAGTGCTTCGTGAAGCTGACGGATCGACGGGCGGCGAGGATCGGCATAGAAGAGTGCCACGCATTGGTGCAGGGTCACCTGGTCGTCTGGATACGACGGATTACTGTGTTTCTTGCTCCAGATGCGGATGTCTTCGCGATACTCAGCGGGAATATTCCCGGCCGGCATGGTGGTGTGATGGCTATGCGTCATGGCGCGACTCCTCGGCGGTTAATCTTCAACCGGATCGCGCCCCTGTCTTGGGAAAGAACGCATCTCCGGCCTCCAGCCCGTGTAAGGGGCAGCAGCGGAGATGGCTAAGCTTGAGACGCGAAAATTTTAGAGGGAAGTTTTTTCCGAATTAAATTCGGGCAGGTCGGACTGGCACATGCAGCGATCCGATGACGCGTCCACGACGCTCGTCGTAAACGGCGCTCTCTCGGGTGTTAGAAGCGGGCTGCTATGTTCGCCAATTGGCGTATGATCCGAATGCGCATCAGCGGTCTCCGACGGAAATCCATATTGAGGCTCCCAAATTAGACTACCGACGCCAAAGTTTGTCCATAGATTTATTTCAACCGGTGGGTGTTGACGTCGATCGCGCGACGCCGTTGAATGCGCTCGCGCGCAGGACTGCGGCCGTGAGATCAGCCGTCTCGGCAGGTGCAGGTTTGTCACATGCACGGCGACATCGAATCCTGACGGGGTCAAAAGGAAACCCGTCATGCGCCACTACATTCGAAACCGCGTCGCAGAAGCCAGAGAGCATCTCCGGCCGGTGCTCAAGGAACTCGGTCTTAATCTCATGGTCTCGGATAGGGAGAACCAAGAGGAAATTTACTTCGTCGGAAAACCTCTCGAGCATTTCGACGGGAACCGTCTGCTGTCACCTGTGACGATCCATTTCAATAGAGGTATCGCCCCCGCTGGCCGGAAGGAAGCGCAGTGGCAAGATGCCTATCTCTGCATCGAGGATTGGCGTCTAAAACCTCTGGGCAGAACAGGTCGCGTCCATAGAAGGTGTTGGGATTACAAGTTCCTTCCGGTCGAGAAGACAGGCAAGGAGATGTTCGCGTGGATGGGAAGAATGATCCGCAAGCACGAGGCATTCATTTATGAATCAGAGCCGGAACATGTGGATTCTGAGGAGCTGGCGGACACGTACTGGGCGCTCTTCCGTGGACGCAAGATCAAGGATCTTGATATCGTGACGATTGAAGGTGGGCGCTGGAACCACGATGCTTTGACATTCCAGGATCACCTCGGTCGGCGAATACACATGGTGTACGCCGGAGTAGGGGAGCTGATGATCGATGGTGAGTTGGTTGGTACCTTTAAAATGGATACACCGTTCAAAACACAGTTCGCAGAGAGGCTAAAGACTGGGAGCAGTTGGGTTAAAGGTCTGTATAATCCTGTGGATCCGGGCGTGAAGCCTCGGTAGGAAAGCATTCCCGATCCCGCTGCAAACGGGTCGCCGCTGCAATCCGTGCCACGGCGACACGCTCCCTCTTTGAAAAGGCCGCGCCTTTGCCACGTTTCATTGGGACGAGTTCTTCCATATATGTAGCGAGTGCACGTTCAACTTCGTCAGGATTCAACGTCTTCAGCTCGTCCTCACGATCCATGTACTTCTCGGCCTTAAGGGCCCGCGAAGCCGTGTACCACTTGGGCGTAAGAGAAACACGCTTCGGCAAAGGCTGGCCGATCCGCTCATCGTCTATTAGCGGCTCACGAATGGCAGTTTCCAGATCGACGCGCGTTCCAGTGAGGGCCTGATAGATGTTCAGGCCCATCACGCGTGCTAAGACCGGAGGCGTGGCTTCGGCTATCATATCAATATTTCCGGAGAGTTCGGCTTCGAAAGACCACTTGTCGGGAAAGCCTTGGAGGCAAGCGATAGCTGGTACGGTCAGCTTTGGCAGGAAATGATTGTCATCGACTTCCTCAACTCGTGGAGGAGCCTCGGCATAAGATTCAGGGTCGATGCCAGCCTTCTTCATTGCTTTCCATGTGCTACTTCCTTTGCTTGGTGGTGAAACCGGGATAACGGGCAGTAACTTGTCGTCACTGTACCACCGCCGCCAATCTTTCGCCCACGTGTTGTAGAGACCTTGAGGCGAATATGAATCCTTACGCTCAAGCAGATCTGTTGGCGTATCGTATTTGATGAGTAGTGGCCCGAGCACTTCGCCGACACTTCGGCGAATTGAATTGACGAGTGTTGGGATGACAAAAGTGCCAGCCTCGTTGGTCCTAACGCCAATGAGTAAAAACTGGTCGCCTTGTTGCGGAAGGCCGAAGTTGCTCTTCACAAGCCTGACTTGTTCGACCTTGTACCCCAAGCGGGTCAGATCAGAGCAGACCTCAGCCAGATAGGCGGCATGCTGAGCGAAGGTGACCGTCTCGACGATCGCGAACATAAAGGAACGTGGTCTGGTGAGCCGCACGGCTCGAACGGCACCGGGGAAATGATTGTCTTCAGTTACTCGCCCCTCCGGCCCTGATTTGCGGGCAAAGGAATACCCTGGAATGCTTCCTGGGCGGCTTTAGCATTGTCGTTGATCCTGTCGGCATGCGCCAGCAACGTTGATCGCGGCTCCGCGCCGGAGTTGCCCTATCAGCCTCGCGAGACAGATGTCTCCGTGATCTATGGGGAGAAGACCGATTCCGGCTTCCGGGTAGCGGGCCTCGATACCGAGAAGATCAACCCGGAATTCGTTCGGCAAGAAGTGAACTATCCGACGGATGAAAAACCGGGCACGATCATCGTCGATCAGCGGGCGCGCTTTCTGTATCTCGTGCAGGGTAGCGGCAAAGCCATTCGCTATGCCGTTGGTGTCGGCCCAGTCGCGCGTGCCTTCGAGGGCGGCGACGCAGTGATCGCGAATAAGGCGGCGTGGCCCCGTTGGATACCCACGCCCGACATGGTGAAGCGGAATCCGGAGCATTATGGGCCGTACAAGGACGGAGTTGACGGCGGACCACGGAACCCGATGGGAGCGAGAGCGCTCTACATGCACAAGGATGGAAAGGACACCTACTACCGTGTCCACGGAACAAACGATCCGAGCTCGATCGGTAAGGCGGTCTCCGCAGGGTGCATCCGGCTTCTGAATCAGGACATCATCGACCTCTACGATCGCGTCACGCCTGGCGCCCGCATCGTCGTACACGGATGATGACTAATCTCCGCCAATCGTTGCGATCCCTCGTTGTGGCGAATTAAACACGGTCGCAATCGTGAAAACTCTCGGCAAGATCCTATGATGGATGGGAGAGTCGCCTTTGAAAATAAAGAGTTCGCAGAGCGCCGCTAGATGGATCGAGGTACAAGACCCCGTCGATGACGCACCAGATCCTGCCAGCATCGAAATCCGCCGCGCCCCGTCGTCTGCCCCTCATCTTGCCGGTCAGTCCGCCAATCACGGGCGAAGGCGGCAACCCGGCCATAGGAACCAGTAAAGCCGAGAACCACCAGATCGCCATGAACCTGCTTCGGTGTTCGTCGCTGCGTGCGCGACTTCCCGGCCTCGGTCTTCAGCCAGGCCGCCAGCTTGTCGGCAAAAGGATTAACTTTGCTCGATCGTTCCGGTACCGTGAATGTCGGTTCGATTGTACCCGCGCTCAAATACCTCGCGATCGTGTTCCGCGACAGCCCGGTGCGACGGCTGATCTCGGGGATCGACTGCTTCTCGCGCAGCGCCACGACGGATGATATTTAAAAGTCCCATGTGGATCACTCCAAAATGATCAGTCCGGCGCGTGGTCGAAGCTTCCCTAATACCAGGGTTGATGACCTTGTCCTCAAGTAGGCGATGCCGTCCAGCGATGCCTATCCCGACAGCGAAGAGCGACGGCTGTTCTACGTGGCCCTGACACGTGCACGTAGGAGTGTCGCAATCTTTACTGTCCAGGGTCAGGTTTCATCGTTTGTGGACGAACTGGTTGTCAGCGGCTCACTGACAATAACCGACGTCGATGGAAAAGCCATCGAGGAAGAACGTTGCCCAGCCTGCAAGAATGGGGTGATCTTGTGGAAACCCGGGCGATACGGCGATTTTCAATCCTGCTCGAACTTTAAGGTCTGCAGCTACAAACCGAAAGTTGGGCGACCGAAAACGGGCGGCGGACGGCAACGAACTTTCAAGTCGTCTGGCGGTATGTGAAATTACCCGCGAACGGGCACGAGGTATTGTTGTACCTGCCAACGTTCAGATCTGTTGGATTCATCTCTGACCTACCGGCTTCCATGGATATAGGTCTTTACGCTGCTAGCGCCACCATGTCGGCGATGTCTGAAAGCGCCCCCAGCGCAATGTTGAATGCCGCCTTGGGCATCTGGCTTGCCGTTGGGAACGCGCATAGGCGCCACTCCCGCTGGTAGGCGAACTGGAAGTGCTTGAGGTGCACCGGCTTCTCTTTCCTATGCACGAACGAGCAAGGATCATAGTACGTCACAGGACCGACCTTGATCTTCACACCCGGCCAAACCTTCCGCAGACCGCTTCCGAACCGCGATGCGAAGACATCCGGCTTACGTATGATGAGCGCAGCGTCGGCCTTGAAGTCGTCCGGCATTCGGCGGTCGATGTCTCTGACCGCTTTCTGCTCTGCCACTCCACTCCATGCCATAGTGCGAATCCTGTTGGCTGCGCTCACTCTTCGATACTCCGGCAAACGGGCCATCGCAACGAAGGCGGGCAGAAAGTCCGGTGGACAACTATTTGAATCCGGCGGCCTCTCTGGGCAACGGTGACAAGCTCTTTTGCTTTTGGAAATGGCAGCGTCGCGAGATCGAAGCCGGCAAGGCGAAGGCAGCGGCGGCCTGACAGCGACAGCCTGCATGGTTTGCAAAAAAAAGGGCAGGTCTTGAGAAGGCGCGTAGGTCGTAAGGATTTATGGACGAACCGTGTCAGAAGGGCGCGTCGTCGTCATCCCCATGGTAATATTCTTCATGGGGAACAGTGTGGAATGTCGCGCCCTGCACCCTATGCTCCGCAACGCTTCCGTTCTTGAATCGCATGCGCGGAGAAAGGCTCGGGGAACGGAAGCGGGGCAGGGAAGAAAGAAGACTATCGAACGGCTCACCGTATGAAGTTGTCTTTGACTTGCTTTGAACAGGCATGGCTTCGATGGCGCAAGCGTCTCCAAGAATGACAATGTTCTTGCCCTCCGGGTGTTGTGCTGAACGGTAGATGATCGCCTCGATGCGGTGTTTGGCGCCGCTAACGTTAAAGTCGTGGTGGTTCAGCAGATATTCAGCAACGGCTTGAGTGGGGATATAGTCCAAGTGCTCATCGTTCCGGGAGATCGGACGTGCAATCTCAACCATGAAGCGCTGCATGAAACGCCATTGCGCTGTGCGTCTCAGATGATCCTTGGAGAAGAGATTAGGCTCCTTGAAGCCTCCCGAAAATCGGGTCGTGTCGAGAACCCACAAAGGTTCAATAATGTCGAACTGAGCCGATACAATCACGTCTCCGACAGTGGGACGCATCTCTGCGACGCAGGTCTCAAGGTCGAAGCCAGCATAGAGCGCTCCGATGCCGGAAGGATTCATTCGCCCCGGACGGCGAAGCCGCGAGGGAGGCGGCCCCATGTTCGCGGGCACATCTTCCCGGATCTTCATCCGAGCCTCTGGGTCACCGACATTCCGCACGCGGTAAACGGTTGCTTGTTCCGATCCGGGGGTGATGGCGTATACGGGATTGGCTCGCTGAAGGTCGCGCTGGAGGTGTATGCGGTCGAAAATCTTGAAGAGTAGCTCTTTAGCTTTTGAATTGAAGAAGCGTTGCCCGTGCACGATGCTCTTGCAGAACTCGTCCCACAGGTAACTGTGCCCATTGAACGCGTCGTAGCTGCGTTGATAGGCGGCATCGCTGGAATAGAATGGATCTTCTCCGTCGGGTGGCCAGTAAGAGTCGTCTTCGATCAATTGGTCTGCGATTGCCGAAACGACGTCATCGAGATCGGCACCTGTCAGTTCGTACAACACTCCCTGCAGGTCTTCGCCCTCTTGCTCGTCATGGAACATGTTGTACCGGCCGGGGCCGTAGTTATTGCGGAAGACGTCATCGATGATCCGGGCGACGGCCTTGACCGGGATCCCCTTGAGATTCGGATGGAACGTGCACCGATCGTCCGAGAAACTAGGCCGGATCTCTATGAGGCGCTGCTGGAGTCCCTTGTTGGAGAAGCAGTGGGGGCACAAAAGGGTCAATGGTGGACCTCGTTCAAGTTGAAGAAATGGATGACCGAGAGGCACCCGTGACCACCCAGCGCTACCATGCTGCCGGGACGAGGCGTGACCACGGCCGCGGCGATGCCCCCGATTTTTCTCAAGACCAGACCTGCTCTTCGGTGTTCGCCGAACCGATGTCGAAGTTCGCGACCAATGCGTGGCCATCTCACGTTCGCAGCCACCAACGGATTCCCATTCGAGTTTTCGTGGATCGCACCTCGTTCCGAATGAGAATCCGTGCGGTGTCGATGGTTTCGATGTGCATGCTGCGCGTGGTCCACGAAAGGATGGTGTTGATTCGGAAGAACTGGCAGGAAATGTGCCCCCTGAATCGCCTGATCTCAATCGAAATCGCCACCCGATTTCGGACGTGCATAAGACTCAATCCTGCAACGGCCCCTCCTATCGCCTCGGCAGGCGGACGGCCGCCGGTCGCCGTCATGGCAATTTGACCCCGGATGGCCGATTTTTCACATATTTTCGGGCGGTTATATCGGAGAGTTACGTCTCACAGTTGTGCTGAACGGAAAAATGAAACAGGATTCTCTTAGGTCAGGGATTCGGAGGACGGTGAGCTCGATGGGAATTCTTACAAGCGTTGTCAACACAGCCAGTGACGAGGCCGCCCGGGATGCCGGACACCGCCTTGCCAGCCTCCTTGATCCGGCACGGATCTGCGGCGACTTGATCAACATCGACTATCGCTCTGCGGTGGTCCTGGTTCATGACCGACTGCGCTCGAACGTTGGCGGCGTGCCGAAGGGCTGTTTCCTAGTCGCATCGAGGCTTGCGCACGGCTCTTCCCCAAACGCAATGCTCGAAGACACGTCGCTAATTCTCCTGAGAGTTCTGGATAAGGCATCGCTTCCGAATTCATCGGAGACCGACAGAATGCGCTACGAGGCGGGGCAACGTGTCTCGGCTTCAAACAATCTCAACTGGGATGACGAACAGACGCTGGATAAGTTCACCGCAAACTTCCTTAGGTTCGCAGGCGTTGAATGTCGCGTGATTGGCACGTTCATGATGCGGATGAGCCAGAAGGGCGGGTGGGCTGTGCAGTTTGGGGCAGACCTGTCCAATATCTATTCCGGACGTGGGATGAAAGTCTACAAGCCAGATGGTGAGCTACTCAAGCTGATCGCGAACTTCGTGCGTCCCCAGCCCAAGGCTGACAAGCATCCTCTTGCCGACAGGCGCATCAAGATCGGCCGGGTTCGATATGCCGCCAGCGAGCGGCAGGGGGATACGACTGATATGGTCGATGTCACTCTCGATCCGACGGACCTAATCGCCCGTCGCACCGCACTTTTCGGCATGAGCCGAACAGGCAAGTCAAACACGGTGAAGAAGATCGCGTCGTCAGTGTTCATGCTCCGTGCGGAGGATTCTTTGCGAGGCCGCGTAGGTCAACTCATACTTGATGCGAATGGCGAGTATGCCAACGACAACCCTATTGATAAGGGTGCGCTTCGCAGTGTCTTCAACGGATGTGCCAACTCTGGGCCCACGGATGTGGTAACATACGGACTTCATCCCCATCCCAAGGATCCACAACGCCGGCTCGTGAAACTCAATTTCTTCGGCACAGAGCCGAAAAGCTGGTTCGATCGCGATGCGGTCGTCGCAGCAATGGCCCCTATGATACAGGCAAAAGCCGTTGTCGATGCTGCATTGGCGTCGCAAGGCTCTGCGCAGTACAAGACTGCATTCATGAACATCGATCTTACGGTTCCCGAAGATTGGGAGCCGAAAGACATCACCCGGTACCGACGCATCGTCACAGCCTACCGCGTCATCCTCGCCAAGGCGGGGCTGATGAGGTCGTCGTCGATGCAGAAGGTTAGCCTTGACCGTCTCACGAACGACAAGCTGCGAAAAGCACTCGGTTCTCATGAAGGCTATGCAAGAGCTGCTGTCATTTTTGAAAAGGGCCTCGTTTCGTGGGATGAAGCATACGAAGCTTTTAATCTCCTCCGGCAGGCCATAGGCGACAAGGATTCGCCTTACGCCGAATTCAATCGGGAATCCCGGAAGGGAGACGAGGAGAAGGACTGGCACGATTCCGGACTCATGGGAATCCTTGCTCTTATGGAGCATCAGGGCGGCATTCGCCTGATAGGCAAGGTCGGCCCCCAGCATTCGCCCGACACGACCGAGGATTTCGCGGACCAGATCGTCGCTGACCTTTCCGCCGGAAAGCTGGTTATCGTAGACCAATCCACTGGAGATCCGGAACTCAACGAGGCGGCTTCACGGCGGCTGATGTGGCGGGTATTCGATCACCAGAAGACGGCGTTCACAAATCCAAGTCTCGATGAGAAGGAGGAGATGATCCTTCCGCCGGATGTCATCGTTTACGTCGAGGAGGCGCATAACCTGCTGCCCAAGGATGGCGATGACCTCAAGGATATCTGGCCACGCGTCGCCAAAGAAGGATCCAAGTACAGGATTGGCCTTGTCTATGCCACGCAGGAGCCGAGCTCAATCATGAGCAACATCCTCTCAAACACGGATAACTGGTTTGTCGCCCACCTCAACAGGGCAGGAGAAGTAAAGCAGGTGAGGGACTTCTACGACTTCGGAGATTTCGAGCAGCAGATCCTTAATGTGGCCCTACCGGGCTTTATCCGCATGAGGACCCTGTCCAATCCCTACGTTGTTCCGGTGCAGATAGACCCATTTGTCGCAAATGCGCCGGCCGATCAAGGCGGAAAGGACTAGGAATGCCGTTTGAGATGGAAAGGGCTTCAGGAGAGGCGTTGCTCACGCTCGAAGCGAGCGAGGCCATGCGGCGTTTCCGCGCTGAGATAAAGGCACCGGACGATCAGGACCACATGCCGCCGCAGGTCGCCGTCGTCGAGCGGAACTCTTGGGTTCCTCGCCGAGTGATCGCGATCGACGGCTCGACGATCACGACGCCATTGCGGCTTGGCGCGCCGGGAGCGGATGCCTCGCTCCTAAAGGTGTCTGTCCTTCTTATTGACCTCAAGGAGATAATGGCGGTCAAACCCGACGAGATTCCGTCTCCGGCGCTGTTCAGGGAGATGGAACAGGTGGAGACGCTAGACGCGGTCCTGCCTGGGGCCAACGTCGTCCGAAAGGACAGGGTAGAAGACACGCCATCCGCGTTCTTCAGAGAGTCCGTCCACGAGATCCTGTCAGCCAAGATCGATCAGAGTTGGGAGACGCTTGCGGACACGTTGTCGGCGATCACGGAGAACAGGACGACAAGCCGCAGCGAGTGCCCCATCGACGGCTGCGAGGAGACGATGAGACCCGGCAAGGGACGTTATTCCTGCCACTGCCATCGAGCGGAGCAATTGTTCGAGAGCGACGCTCTGCGTTTTGTGGAACGCTTCAATCCCGCTGGCAGTAATGGTGAAGCTCACGGCGAGGTCCGACACCTGCTCGAGGTACTTGCGCTGTTCAACATCCTCCGATTTTTCGCGGCCGATCCAGAGCGCATTGGACTATTGCGCGACAACGTCTTCATCCTTGACGGGCCTCTGGCGATGTTCGGCCATGCGGCGTGGCTCGCTCCCTATCTTCGAACCGAACTCGGTCGGATCAATGGCCTCTGTAGGAACGAGGGGTTTGATCTTGCGCTATTCGGCTATGAGAAGTCCGGCCAGTTCGTGACGCACTTCGACGCCATCGACTTCGACGAGGAACTCGGCCCCAGGAAGGTCTTTGCCGCCCGCACCGTAATCACCCCTGACGCGACCTATATCAACCGCCGCGTCACGTTGCGGCCGGAAGGCGCAAAGGTGCACGGCGACATCACCTACTTCGGTCGGAAGGTCTTCTACAAGACTAAATCCAGCGACCACGCAGTCATCACCACAGCGATGGTGGACGATGCGTCGCGTAATTTCCGCCGCAACGATGCAGCCTGTTATCCTCGTCTCGGCGACTGTCTTAATGTCCTCGACGAACTCTCCACGTATCTGTATCGGGATGGCTTCATGCCGCTCGTCCGCGCGCACGCACACGCCGCGATCCCTCTGCAGCGTGGCACAAACATCCTTCGCAAGCTGTTCGCGGATGGGAACAAGCCTCCGATCGTTTCCGAAGGCCCGGCATCCTCACGAGCAGTGGTGGCTGGCAGACAATGAAGATTGATGTGAAGTGGACCCCTTCGATACCCGAGGGCCGGTGGGCGACGCTGGGACCCTACTATGCCATGTTTCCTACGGACTTCGTCCGGGACGCCATCGCTCGCTTCTCAAAGGTTGGAGACGGCGTCATCGACCCATTCTGCGGTCGCGGCACGGTGCCATTCGTCGCGTCCTCGACAGGCAGGTTCGCCGTCGGCATGGATGTCAATCCCGTGGCCTGGGTTTACGCGTCGGCAAAGACCTCGCCTGAACCGGACGTGCAGAAAGTCCTACGTAGAATTCGGGAAATTGGCGAGGCAGTCCGCCCGGGGGACGAGGATCCGGTCAACGAGTTCCAGGAATGGGCATGGGCTCCGAGGACTCTCGCATTCCTGAATGCCGCCCGGCGCGAGCTTTGCTGGAAGAGCGAACGAACCGACTGGACGCTGGCCGCGATCATCCTGATCTACCTGCACGGCAAGGAGGGGGGAGCTGTCAGCAACCAGATGCGCCAGTCAAAGGCGATGGCTCCCAACTATTCCGTTCAGTGGTGGAAGGCCCGTGGATCGCGCCCCCCTGAAATAGATCCCGTCGAGTATTTCGAGGGGAAGGTCGCATGGCGGTACGCAAAAGGGCTGCCGAGGATGTCGGGCTGGTCGGAGATCGAGCTCGGCGACGCACGTCAGAAGCTGTCCTCTTGGAAGGGCTCGAAGTTCAATCTTCTGGTTACCTCGCCACCCTACTGTGGCGTCACCAACTACCGCCTCGACAACTGGATCAGGCTCTGGCTGCTTGGCGATCTGCCGCTCCCCGACAACAAGTCGTCGGAGAAGTACGCTGATCGCGAGAGTTACAGGAGCATGTTGATGGATGTCTTCTCATCGGCGAAGATGTCCATGACCGAGAGTGCAACGGTCCTCGTTCGAACCGACTCGCGTCTGTTCACGCGCGATGTCACTGCCGCGACGCTTCGTGCACTGTGGCCCGACCATCGAATGCTGGCTAAGAGCGAGCGGCCGGAAAAAACCCAGACCCAGCTCTTCGGTGACCGGACGGAAAAACCCGGTGAGACCGACATGCTTCTTCTTCCTCCGGGAGATCGCCGACGACCGTCAGGATACGGCCTCGTGCGCGATCATGAGATGGCAAGCGTTCCCGCGGCCTTTTCGACATCCGGCGAAAGAAGTGACCAGGCGTTGGCTGTTCGCGCATGAACGTTCGTCTCGTGCTGGACTGGTGGCCAGTGGGACAAGGCCTGTTCTCCTCCGGGCGGCTTCACCACGACAATCAGGTTGCGAGCTGGGTGTACGACTGCGGAACGGCATCTTCGGATCGTCATCTGCTAGGTTCCCTGTACGATTTCGGTCGGGAGCATACCGCTGCGGGCGCGGACGGGATCGACTTCGCAGTTCTCTCCCACTTTGATCGGGATCACGTCAGCGGGTTCGAACGACTCGTCGTGCGGCATCCCATCCACATGGTGCTTCTGCCATACATCCCTCTCTGGCAGCGGCTAGTGATTGCCGCGCAGCAGGGCATCGCCGCCGAAGACGCCTTATTTCGCTTCTTCGTGAATCCTGCAGGCTATCTTTTCAGTATCCCTGGCCAGCAGATAGGGGAGGTGGTCTTTGTACCCCCTGCGGGATCCGGGGGCGAAGGGGACGGCGAGTTTCCTTCTGCTCCAGCTCCCGAAGGCCCCCGCCCAAGCGAACTCAAGGTCGACTATGGCGCGCCGCCCGATGACGAGAGACCGATCTTAGCCGCGCACATCTTCCATGATCCCCGGGTCCGGTATCTTGCCAAGGGAGGCAGGCTGCTTCTGCCGTTCTGGGAATTCGTCCCCTACAACGACGCAGAACTCTCCGTGCGCGCGGATGCCGCATTCCGCGCGGCAGCCGAACCCTTGATCCAGAGGCTGATCCGCCCAAGTCGAGGCTCTCCCGCAGTCGCCCTGAAGAAACTGCGGTCACTTTACGACAGGACGTTCGGCAAGACCTCGTCCAGGCGCAACCAGATTTCCCTGTTCCTGTATTCGGGTCCTCTCGACCATTGCTCGTGCGCTGACGTAAATGGGTGGGATCCCCGGTTCGAGCCCGGCGTCTGGGAGCGTTTTGCGCAGCTCAGTCCGGGCGATGGCATGCTCGATACTCCTGATCGCCTGAATGCAATGATCAGATTTTACGGTTCGTCGACGCGAATGGCGAAAATGGGCATTCTCCAGGTGATGCATCATGGCGCCAAGAGCAGTTGGCATCCAGGCATCGCGGAACGGCTTTGCCCGGTAGCGAGCATCATCTGCTCGGAGCCGACCGACAATCGCTACAGACATCCGCATGCCGAAGTTCTTCGAGACTTCTGGTCCCACGGCGCCATCCAGGTTGACAGCGTTGGGAGGATGCGGATGGATTTGGACATCTACATCTAGCGCGTTCAGGGGAACGCCTCGCCGATACAGTCCTTTACGATATTCGCATCTATCGGTTGATGTGGGAAATTTACTTAACAGTGTGGACTTCGTAGGATTCAAGGATAATCTCGCTTGTACGAATCCTTGGAGCTTTATGTATGGACGTGCCGGTGTCGGATGTGTTGCAGAGTCTCCGCGAACGGGCGCCGTGGCCTGTGGGGCGCCGGATATTAGCCGACATCGGAATCGCTCGTGGGCGTGGATGGCAAAACACGCTCCAGAAGCTCGGCGAAAGCCCCAAGAAGAGCGAGGAAAAGATCGATGAGTTGGTCGAGGCGCTCAAGTCGCATCAGATCTGCGGAGAGAAGTTGGTAAGCTTCTTTAAGCTGGATACCGCGGACATTGCCGCAGTTCGGGAGAAGCTTTTTGCAATCGACGTGCCGGAAACGGTGTTCTCGAAGTACTATCCTGCCACCTTGTCCGAGGCGGGGCTCAAGGATGCCCCCGCGGGTCTCGTGCTGACGTCGGTCGAGGAGAACGAAAAAGGTATCGGTCTGATCTTCTCTTCGGCCAGAGTGACTACCATACGGGAGCACATCGACGTGGATGCCCTATCCGACGGAAGCGATACGGCGTTCGACGACTACGAGGAGATTATCGGCATTAAAACGGTCCGTTTCCACGCCTTCGATGTCATCTGGATCCCTACGAGCGGAGACACGCTGGATGTCCGTATTGACTTTCCGGAGGGCACGCTTTCGGAGATTGCCGTTGCAGCGAGAAAGCTGGCTCTCACGCAGTTCGCGAAGCTGACTGGCGTCGCCATGCCAGAACCAGTCAACGTGTTCCCACTTATCGACAAGATGTACAGCGATGGCACCGAGGGGACGGTTGTAGAACTCGGCTTCGGGACGACGACGGCTTCACTCAAAAATGAGAAGATGAGGCGGCGGAAGATGGATCTTCGGAGCGAGACCTACCATAAGGGCGGGAAGGCGGCGCTTGACACTCCGATCGAACCTTTCAAACTCAGCATCCGCTGGCACCGGGTCATCGGAAAGAAGCTGAACTCGGAGCCGGAGTTGAGCGTAAATAGCACTTCAAGGGCAGCGGGTTCCGCCAACCCCGTGTTAGATCGCGTTGTAATCCGTAAATGCATGGGGCATGAGGATTACGAGTATGTCAGATCCAGGATCGCGCATCACCTCGGCAGCTAGTCATCGGAGAATGACGTGAAGCTTGATGAAATCAGGGAGGAGTACCGGACGCGCTGGGGCGAGCTTCCAGTCGGATTAGTGTGCCTGGATATCATCGACTTCATTGCATCGAAGCCTGTTGACCAGCTTCGATTCCTGACCTTCACGACCCTTTCCCAAGCGGCCGGGCGCAAAAGCATTGACATGGAAGTGCTTGCCGCAGTCAATTTGCTGACGTCCTCGAAGCTGGCAATTTTCGAATCCCACGCCATGCTTGTTGACGACGACGAAACGGAGCACGAACTGTCGGCTGAGGAATTCGCAGAGGCTCGGAAGACCGGCATGCTCATCCACCCGGAAACCGGAGAACTTGTACCTGACTTTGAGACGCACCTGATCCCGTTCTTCGCTCCCACTGAAGAACTGCAGCGCGAGCTTGCTGATGGCTGATCAGGATACGCTGGCATTCATCAAGGGCGTCCTCGCGAACAACACTCCTGGCATGATCTCGCTGGAGATGATCCTTGCGAAGTCTCATGAGGAGCGGCTCGCACTGGTCGAACGCGCCATCGACTGGAGTGCCCAGGAGCTTGTGAAGAACCGCCATGTCAAACAGGAGATGACGGAAGACGGGCTCTCCATCGAGATTGTCGGCCTCCTGAAGGCAATGGGGTTCGACGCTGGCCACGACACCCAGTATGGAGGTCACTGCGACATCGTTGTCGAGGCCTCAGGCGACTTCCTATGGATCGCCGAGGCCAAGAAGCATAAGGACTACGACTGGCTCCTAGGCGGTTTCGAGCAGCTTGATCGTCGCTACAGCACGGGTTTAGCTGGGCAGGATGTCGGCGAGATGATTATTTACTGCTTCGGGGCGCGGGCCGATCTCGTTCTGGCGGAATACCAGACGAGGCTCGAATCCGCCCGAAAGGATGTTGTGTTCGACGGTGCAATCGCTGGAGGTTTATTCAGGAGGTCAAAACATACGCATATGAACACCGGCAGCGACTTCCGAGTCCGACATACGATTGTCCCCCTTTACTTCAAGCCGACAAAGTGACGGTAGGCCAAACGACGGCGCTCATCCAGAACGCCGGTGTTGGTTATGGGATGGCAACATCTTCACGTTCAAAGCAATCCGTCATCTGCACTGACCATTGAGGTGGTCGCTCGAAAAAGAGAGTTTGTATGTTGCAGGTTCACGCATTGTCATGCCTAGGCGGACACGACGACGCCGAGCTGGAGTACGAACAAGCCGCCAAATGACAAGGTATGGAATTTGTGTTAGGGGATCGGCATTAGGAGAGCCATATGGCCAGACCGGGATACATCGACGGCGTAGATGACATGTTGGCGGATGCTGAGAGGTTGGACGCCGAGCAGACTGATGCGCTGAATCAGGTGCAAGCAGACATGATCGAGATGCTCTTTCGCGATCTCGACTTTTCCGTTGAAGACATTGCTGGGCATCTGGGGATCGAAGCAGACGATGTACAGGAAATTCTCAGAGCTAGGGGGCATTCCCTAGGATATACCGGTTGAATCTTTTGTGCTGCTGCTCGTGATATTCGTGGTCGTTGTACTCTAGGGTGCCCTTCCAAGTTGTTCCGCTTTCAGCGAGTAGCGCGCGACCGAGGCTTATGTTTTGGCCTGGGTGAATGTCGGAAGCAACCAATGTGGGTTCGTCAGCGATTGCCCAAAGTGAAATCGGCTTCTCGCTGTCGACAAGTTGTTTAATTCGTGCGCGAACCGGGCGTGTGATCGTCTCGAGTCTATCGAGCTTGCATCGGATGAATTCCTTGCATTTGCCGCGGTTCCAACTCTCCTGCGAAGGGAGAAAGCCAGCTCTTGCCCAGAAGTAAGCACCTCCGTCTACTGCCGTTACATGCAAACGAGTGAGGCCGAGCATCAGGGCAACGTTGTGGCAGTTCCGGGCAAATATCGTTCCATATCCGTTGTTACGGAGGTCTTTTCGTATCTCAAGATAACCTTGAAACAGGCAGCCGGAATTCAGGTCGAATGCTCTCGAGGTCTCGTACGGCGGCTGCCCGCACGCGTCATGACCCAGAATCTCGAATTCGGCATATCTCTGTCCCGTTATCTTTTCGAGTCTACAATCGAAGTCATAAGGAACGTGCTCGACTAGTTTTCTGCAGAAGTCATATGGTTTGAATTCTATTATCCCAAAACGACTAAGCCACCATTCAGCACCTTTTTCAAGTTCGTGTCCGAACGGTAGAACCTTGACGCCTAAGAACAGATCTGAAGTTTTCATGCTAATTCCGCGAAATACCAATTCGGCGAAGTTACAGCGATCACCCCTACAAATCGTGAAGAAACCCGCTTAATCTTCAGCCCAAACGCGCTGCCGGACCGTTGAAGCGCTGGCAGGAAGTCACCGGCGAATTGTAAACGGCGGATTTTTCTGGTCGATAGGAATGAATCCTTGACGAGTAGCGCGATCATGTTGTGCGGTTGTTGGGGGCTTGGGTAATCGGCGAGCGGTCGTTTGCGTTGCTTTGTGGCGAAGGGGCCGGTTTTAGCCTGATAAGCCCACCGGTCTCGAGCACACTTACCGAAACGCGCATGGATTTCCCCGACGTCCCCGCAATGACCATGATCGGTTTCGGGCACCTGTAGCTTGGGTCGATCGAGATCGAACGCATTTCCCGGACGTCGTTACTGCTGGGGTCCGGGGCACCGCCGGGGTGTGAGTGCCATTCGCCGAGATAGTATTCGCCTTGGGTCCATCGTGCGCGAAGTTTGGCCGTCAGTCCGCTGATGCCCCTCTGAAACCAAGCCCTTCCAGCGAGGGAATCAGCGGGACGCTCTGTCGCTGCGGTGACAACCGCCACGTTCCCATCATTCTCGTAGCGACCAATGAGGATGCCACCCGTCTCCTTGTTGGCCGACGCAAGTGCCTCCGTCTCGATCAATCGCAGGGCGGCATCTGTCAGACGAACCTCGACAGTCGCGCTCTCAGCTTGAAATGTCACCACAATCTTTTCATCCATTGAGCTTCTCTATCGTGCCGTCGAACCTCTGCCGGAAATATTGGCAGCGGCGTTTCGGCGACCTGATTGCCTCCAGGATGGTTGTCGTGGCGACAGAGCTCCACAAGCGGACATCTGCAGCCGTTGCCGGAAATACTGGATGCCAGCAGCCAATCCCCTCCATTCGGGCGTCGCCAAAATCGGTCGGTGGCACATTCATCTCGTTGAAGCTCTGCTTTGCATCGATTGCCGGGAAGGCGGCCTCTGACGCAGTGAACACGAGGAGTCCCTCGGCTCGCCAGGTCATCGCCAGACTGACGAAAATCTTCTCGCCGCCCCAGTCGAACTCGGCCATGGCATCAAGAACCGCATCCGATCCAGTGCAGTCGATGATAACATCAAACGAACGCAGTTTCTCCGCGAGTTCATCGGTACCCGGAGGGAAGCTGGCGACGATACCTGTGACCTCAGCATCTGGCATGATCAACGACAGAGCGTTCGCAAGCGCGACCGCCTTGCCGTGGCCAACCGCATCCATGCCAAGCACATGTCGAGTAAGGTTGCCTACGTCCACAATATCCAGATCCAGTATTCCCATCCTTGTCACGCCCATGCGTACAAGGTTTTCGGCAACGGCGCCACCGAGCGAACCCGCGCCAATAATCAATACGCGCTGTGAAGCCGTCCCAGTGCCGAATCCAGAGCGCGTTCGGATCTGGTCGGGTTCCCAGTTAACCGTCCGCAGCCACGTCAATGAAGAATTTGCCGTCGGTCGGGTGCGGTCGAGGAAGCGGCGGGTCTGTTCGTTTGCGCGAAAGCCATTCTTCTTTGTCTTGCGATCCGACAGTTCGATTGATCCGACAGCGATCCAGTGGTATTTCGAGGGAGCCTCACCAATCAGTTCCGCGAGCGGGAATCCCAGGAACAGCGTGACCGTTCCACGATCGTCTTTTCGCTGACGGCGGTCGGCGCCAGCAACCTCGAACACATCAGCGAGCTGAACGCCTTGGCTGTCGAGGTGAGAGGAAAGATCCGCCCACGTCCGTGGCAGTTCCCATGGTGCAAGCACTGGCAGGTCATTGAGCGCAATCCAGAGGTCAGTTTTTGCGGGAGCTGCTTCAGCTATTGCCCGCCCCCAGACCGATTTTCTTATCGGCGCCAACTGGCGGTCGCGGAACGTCGTCATCGCATAGCTAAGTTTCGCACCCGGCAGCTTGGTGAGGTCCACCCATCCCCATTCATTAGTCCGGCCTAGCCAGAATGCAAGATCGTCGTCTGCGCCAACAAAGCCGACAACGGGGAAGCCTGTCTGCCTAGGCCCGGCCGGCAGCTCGAGCGGCTCACCTTCGATCGAAAGCTCGCCAGTGGCGGCCGCGTCGATCCAGATCAGAAGGCGTTCCAGATACCAGACTATCTTCTCGTCGATCGTGTCAGGTTGGCCATTCCAGGAGGCGCGCCCAAATACACCCGCTGGACGATCAA
>MTEY01000335.1_pt1 | contig 21918 bp, 18 predicted proteins | sample 1042721 | NCBI WGS metagenome assembly MTEY01 (sample SAMN06185809, study PRJNA358809) | soil metagenome | isolation source: soil biostimulated with seedmeal as carbon source | place: India | collected 2015-05-23 | reverse complement strand
ACCCTGCTGGCCTATCTCGTCCGTCGCCTGCTGGAAAACGGTGCCAACACCAGCTTCGTCAACCGCATCGCCGATCACAGCATCTCGATCAAGGAGCTGGTGGAAGATCCGGTCGCCAGTATCGAGACCATGGCCAGAGTCGAGGGAAATCTGGGCCTGCCGCACCCACGTATCCCGCTGCCCAAGTTGCTCTATGGAAACGAACGGGCTAACTCGGCAGGTATTGACCTCGCTAACGAGCACCGCCTGGCGTCTTTGTCCAGTGCGCTACTGGGTACTGCACACGCCGAATGGAAAGCCAAACCGATGCTTGGCTGCCCTTCCAGCGCTAACGTTCCACAACCGGTCCTGAATCCATCCGACCTCCGTGATGCGGTAGGTCTTGTCCAGGAAGCGGGTATCGAGGATGTCGACAATGCCCTGCAGTGCGCCCTTGCTACGGCGCCAATCTGGCAGGCAACGCCTCCAGCAGAGCGAGCGACAATTCTTGAGCGCGCCGCCGACCTGATGGAAAGCGAGATCCAATCGCTAATGGGCTTGTTGACCCGAGAGGCAGGGAAAACCTACGCCAACGGCATTGCCGAAGTGCGTGAGGCCGTGGACTTCCTGCGCTACTACGCGGCCCAGGCCCGACACGACTTTAACAACGACACTCACCGCCCGCTGGGGCCGGTCGTGTGCATCAGTCCGTGGAACTTCCCCCTGGCGATCTTCGCCGGCCAGGTGGCCGCTGCGCTCGCCGCCGGCAATACCGTGCTGGCCAAGCCCGCCGAGCAGACTCCGTTGATCGCCGCCCAAGCCGTGCGCATCCTTCTCCTGGCTGGCGTCCCGGAAGGCGTCGTGCAACTGCTACCTGGGCGTGGAGAGACTGTTGGTGCACGACTCGTCGGAGATGAGCGCGTAAAAGGCGTGATGTTTACTGGCTCTACTGAGGTCGCACGGCTGCTGCAACGCAATATCGCCGGTCGCCTGGATTATCAGGGCCGCCCAATCCCGCTCATCGCCGAAACCGGCGGCCAGAACGCCATGATCGTGGATTCGTCCGCCCTCGCCGAGCAGGTAGTGGTCGACGTGGTCGCCTCCGCCTTCGACAGCGCCGGCCAACGCTGCTCCGCGCTGCGCGTGCTCTGCGTGCAGGAAGACGTGGCCGACCGCGTGGTGGAAATGCTCAAAGGCGCCATGTCCGAATGTCGCATCGGCAATCCCGAGCAGCTGAATGTAGATATCGGTCCGGTGATCGACGCTGAAGCCAAGGCCAACATCGACAAACACATCCAGGCCATGCGGGACAAAGGTCGCAATGTGCACCAGTTGGGACGCGTGGATAGTGACGAGTTCCGCCGAGGAACCTTTGTGATGCCGACTCTGATCGAACTGGACAGCTTGGCGGAGCTCGAACGGGAGATTTTCGGCCCGGTTCTGCACCTGGTGCGCTACAAGCGCGAAGACCTGGACACCCTGCTCGACCAGATCAACGGCACCGGCTACGGCCTTACCCTGGGCGTGCATACCCGCATCGACGAAACCATCGCCAAAGTGGTGGACAAGGCCCACGCCGGCAACCTCTACGTCAACCGCAACATGGTTGGCGCCGTGGTCGGTGTGCAGCCATTCGGTGGTGAAGGTCTGTCCGGCACCGGCCCGAAAGCCGGCGGCCCGCTGTATATGTACCGACTGCTAAGCACTCGCCCGGCTGGCGCGATCGCCAAGACGTTCCAGCACATGGACTTGGTTCGTCCGAGAGAAGCTGAGTCTCAGGAAGCTATGCTGGCTCCGCTCCATGCCTTGAAGGCTTGGGCTGGACGCGAGGCGCCCAGCGTGGTGGCCCTCTGCGCCCAATTTGCCGAACAATCTCAGAGCGGTGTGAGTCGCATACTGCCTGGCCCGACCGGAGAGAAAAACAGCTACAGCATCCTGCCGCGCGAGCATGTGCTCTGCCTGGCCGACCAGGAAAGCGACCTCCTCGCTCAGTTGGCCGCGGTACTGGCTGTGGGTAGCCGCTCGGTCTGGCCGGAAACCACGATGGGCAAGACACTTCGCGATCGACTGCCGAAGGAGGTACAGAAGCGCATTAGCCTGACCGCCGACTGGCAGAAAGACGACGTTGCCTTCGACGCGGTTCTGTATCACGGAGACTCGGATCGTCTGCGCCAGGTCTGCGAACAGATTGCCCAGCGCCCCGGCGCCATTGTGGGCATTCAGGGTCTTTCGTCGGGCGATACTCAGATCGCCCTTGAACGACTGGTTATCGAACGTGCACTGAGCATCAACACCGCAGCAGCGGGTGGCAATGCCAGCCTGATGACAATCGGCTGAGACCAGGAGAATGACATGAAAGCGCTATTTCTCGGATATGGAAAAATGGGCAGCGCCCTAGGCGAAGCCTGGTTGGCCTCCGGGTTGGTACAGGAGATTGTTGCCATTGATCCCAATACTCCTAAAGGGGTGCGCGCTCGGGTGATCGCCGATGCGTCGGCACTTCCATCTGAGGCCTTCGACTTGGTCGTAGTAGCAGTGAAGCCCGCAATGGCCACCACTGCTATTTCGGCCTTGCCACCGGTAAACCTGGAAGGTGCCGTCCTGATTTCCGTGATGGCCGGAGTGACCTGCAAAACCCTGGAGTCCGCCGCCGGCAGCAACGTAACCATTGTGCGCGCCATGCCGAACACCCCAGTGCTCGTGAACGCCGGCTGCACAGGTCTCTATAGCGCCTCCCGCCTGCCGGATAGTCGCCGCGAGGAACTGGGAAAAATGTTCAGCGCCGTCGGCGTAGCCTTCTGGGTAATCGAGGAAGAGCAGTTGCACAGCGTGACCGCGTTGAGCGGTAGCGGGCCAGCCTACTATCACCTGTTCAGCGAAGCGTTGGCGACTGCAGGTGTCGAACTGGGTCTGCCCGACGACCTGGCTAGACAACTGGCCGCCCATACGGCTCTCGGGGCAGCCAAGCTCCAGTGCGAACCAGGTGCCGATTTCGTCGCTCTGCGCCAGGCGGTCACTTCGCCAAACGGCACCACTGCAGCCGCGATCGACACCTTCGAAACCGATGCCAGCTTGCGGCGGTTGGTGAGTGCCTCAGCCCGGGCAGCCTACCTACGCTCGATTGAACTGGCCGAGGGCAACTAAGCCCTGCTCGGCTGCCGGTAGCTACCAAGCGCCGGCAGCCGATCCCACTCCTCTTGTTTCTCCCGCCCCTTCGGGGGAAATAGGCTCCGCAGTACACCTCTCCCCAACTCCGCAAGCGATCAGCATGCCGGCCACCTGCCTTAGCAATCGGTTTTCTGCACAATTTCAACTTTTTCAGGCAGCTCCCGCCGTATCCCATCTTCAGAAATTGACACTTCCTCGCACGAAGGAGGTGCACGCACATACCGATTGATTAATAATGAGCCCAAAGACTGTGCAAGTGCTTGATTTTACGGAACGTTTCCTTCCGTAGCGCGCTGGACTTTATGCGCGAACAAGAAACGGATTTCTGCACAAAAATCTCCCCGTCATTTTTCCCCGCCGCCGTACAAAAAAAATTTCGCTCTGCGTTCAGGTCTTGCTTTTCGGCATAACCGTCCCCCGAAAACAATCCACCGACTCCTCGCAAAGCCCCGCCATAGCTGGCCTTGGTTGCCCTTAGCAGGACTACCCGCCGGCAGCGTCCCTGACGTCAGGTTGCACTCCGTTACCACGTCCGCCTCAACCTGCGGCAAAACGCTGGCACGCTCCCTGCTCTATCCCTTTCAGCCCATGAGGGGCAGTTACCACCACAATCAGAAAAGGGCATCGTCACGTCATGAATACATTCCGCGTCTTCGCTTTGGCTTCCGCGATCACCGCTTCGTCCGTCTCGGTGGCATTCGCCGACAAGCTCGACGACATCATCGACAACGGAGAACTGCGTTGCGCCATCACCCTGGACAATGGTCAAGCCGGTTTCCGTGATGCGAACAACGAGCCGGCAGGCTTCGATGTCGACTACTGCAAGGATCTGGCTACAGCCATGAATGTGAAGGCGACGATCATCGACGTCCCCTTCCCCGATCGAATCCCGTCCATCATTTCCGGCCGAGCAGACGTCGCCGTGGCGTCCACCTCGCCCACCATGGAACGTGCCAAATCCATCGGGTTCTCGGTTCCTTACTTCGCTTATCAGTACGTAGTACTGACCCGCGAAGACACTGGCATCAAGTCCTATGAGGACATGAAAGGCCACACCATCAGCACCCCCCAGGGCAACTACGGTACTGATTTCATCAACGCCGACCTGAAGCGTTGGAACGATCCCAAGGGCAGCCTGAAATCCTTTCAGAACATGAACGACAACATCCTCGCAGTGAGCCAAGGTCACAGCGACGCCACTGTTGTGGTCAACACCGTCGCCCAGGAAGCCATCAAGTCGGGCAAGTTCAAAGGTTTGAAGATCGCCGCCGCTGCTCCGTGGCAAATCGACTACGTGTCTCTGGCCGCCGGCCGTGAAGAGTTCGGCCTGATCAACTACCTCAACCTCTTCATCAATCAGCAGAACCGCTCCGGTCGCTACAGCGAGCTCTGGACGAAGTGGATTGGCGGCGAGCCGCTTGATCCCTCCAAGTCCGGCACTTTCCAGTAACGAACACGCCGTCCAGACGTAGCTCTTCCGCGCAGTAGAGACCGACCTATGCTGAACTATTCATTCCAATGGAGCGCCATCCGCAGGGCCCTACCGCACCTTCTTGAGGGCGCCTGGGTCACCATCCAAATCGCCGGTGCGTCCATGGTTCTCGGGGTGATCATCGCCCTCATCCTGACCGCGATGCGCCAGTCGCCGTCGAATCTGCTGAAAGGATTCGCAGCGACCTGGGTGTCGATCGCGCGCAATACCCCCTCGCTCTTCCAGATCTACATCCTGTACTTCGGCCTGGGCTCCTTCGGTCTCTACGTACCTTCCATGGTGGCCCTGCTCGCAGGGATCACCTTCAACAACGCTGGCTACCTGGCTGAAAGCTTCCGTGGCGGCCTGAAAGCCGTGCCCGATACCCAGGTGCGGGCGGCCCGTTCCCTTGGGATGACGGCCTTCCAGGCCTACATCCACATCGTCGTACCGCAACTCTTGAGGGTCGTTTTCCACCCCATCACCAACCAAATGGTATGGGCGGTTCTCATGACATCCCTGGGGGTCATCGTGGGCCTCAACACCGACCTAACCGGCGTAACCCAGGAACTCAACATCAAGACGTTCCGCACCTTCGAACTCTTCATCGCAGCAGCAGTGCTCTATTACGGCATCTGCAAACTCGTGGTCGGACTCGCGCGCCTGCTGGGCTGGCGCCTGTTCCGATACTAAGCGGCGCATCTAGGAACGACAGCATGTTTGACACAAGCTTTACGACAACCGACCTGCTCATCCTGCTCGATGGTGCCTGGCTGACCTTGAAGCTCACATTCTGGGCAGTACTGATCGGCACCATTGGCGGCACCATTCTTGGTTGGCTGCGCAATGCATTTCCTCGCGCGACCATTCCCCTGGGGTGGGGGCTCGATGTGTTCAGGAGCGTCCCCCTGTTGATCCAGTTTGTGCTGGCCAACTCCCTGAACAGCATCCTCGGGCTGAACTGGCCGACGATGCTTATCGGCTGCATCACCCTGGGTACCTATTGCGCCGCTTACTGCACGGACATCGTTCGCGGAGGCCTGGATGCCGTAGCACCGAATCTCCGTCGCGCCGCCCGCTCGCTGGGCATGACCTACTGGCAAGAGCTGCGTTTTATCAGCGCCCCGCTCGCTGCCCGCGTGGCTTTTCCTTCCTGGCTGAACATGACGCTGGCCGCCATGAAGGACACCGCTCTGGTGATGTGGCTGGGGTTGGCGGAGTTGCTTCGCTCGTCCCAGTCGATCATCACCCGGATCCAGGAACCGCTGTTGGTGCTGTGCGTCGTCGGATTGATCTATTACGTCATGAGTTGGGCCATCGCCTGGTGCGGTGCCCACGTCGAAAGAAGGTTGAACACCAATGATTAACATCCATCAAGTCCACAAATCCTTCGGCGATCTGGAAGTGGTCAAGGGCGTGTCGATGGACGTCCAGAAAGGCGAAGTACTGTCGATCATCGGCGGCTCCGGCTCGGGCAAGTCCACCTTGCTGATGTGCATCAACGGACTGGAATCCATCCAGTCCGGCAGCATCAAGGTCGATGGCGTAGACGTGCACAACCCTAAGACCGACCTCAATCTTCTTCGGCAGAAAATCGGCATCGTCTTCCAGCAATGGAACGCCTTTCCTCACCTGACCGTGCTGGAGAACGTGATGCTGGCTCCGCGCAAGGTGCTCGGAAAATCCAAGGAAGAAGCCGAGGCGGAGGCCGTGCGTCAACTCAAGCATGTTGGTCTGGGCGAGAAGCTCAACGTGTTCCCCGGTCGACTTTCCGGCGGCCAGCAGCAGCGCATGGCAATTGCCCGGGCGCTGGCCATGTCCCCGGACTATATGTTGTTTGATGAAGCGACCTCGGCGCTTGACCCTCAGCTGGTGGGCGAAGTGCTGGACACGATGCGCATGCTGGCCGAGGACGGCATGACCATGGTCTTGGTGACCCATGAAATCGCCTTCGCCCGAGAAGTCTCCGATCGGGTCGCCTTCTTCCGGAACGGCCTGATTCATGAAATCGGCACGCCGGATGAGGTCATCCGAAATCCGTCGAAACCGGAAACTGCCGCCTTCCTCAAATCCATCAAGTAAGGCGACCGGACTGGGCTGGCGCAGATCGCATCAGCCCCCTATGGGTCAACCGAAAACAGAGGCTCAAGTGGAATACGATTACATAGTTGTGGGTGCCGGCGCCGCGGGTTGCATCGTGGCATCGCGACTCAGTGAGAACCCGAAGCTGCGAGTGTTGCTGGTTGAGGCCGGAGGTAGAGATCGGTCACTGATCATCGACATGCCGGCGGCCCTTCCATTTGCCTACACCAGCAAACGTCTGGGCTGGCACTACGAGGCTGGTCCCGAACCACACCTGAACAATCGCCTGATCGATGAGAAACGCGGCAAGGTGCTCGGCGGCAGCACCTCTATCAACGCAATGATCTTCAACCGCGGTAATCCCCTGGACTTCGAAGGCTGGGCGGCAAATGGCCTAAAGGAATGGGACTACGCCCACTGCCTCCCCTACTTCCGTCGAATGGAAACCTTCTCCGACGGCGCCGATGACTGGCGCGGCGGTGAAGGCCCCATGAAGATCAACCGCTGCAAGGCCGAGCACAAGCTCTATGACGTCTTCTTGCGCGGTGGAGAGCAGGCCGGGTTCTCGATAACACCCGACCACAACGGTTACAGGCAAGAAGGCCTGCACATCGCCCAGTCCTTCGTTAACGACGGCCTGCGTTGGTCAGCTGCACGCGGTTACCTGCACCCGGTAGAAGACCGCGAGAACCTCGAAGTTTGGACAAATGCGATGGTTCACCGCATTAATTTCGAAGGTAATACTGCGGTTGGCATCCAAGTGGACTACAAATGCCAAACGCACGAAGTGCGCTGCACACGGGAAGTCATTCTTTGTGCCGGTGCCTTCAACTCTCCGAAACTCTTAATGCTGTCTGGGATCGGTGATGCCGATGAGCTGCGTGCACATGGCATTCGCAGCAAGCTTCATTTACCCGGCGTGGGCAAGAACCTGGAGAACCACCCGGGTATCAACATTCAGTACTCCACCCGACGCAGCGACTCACTGGTGTCCCAGTTGGGCCTGGTAGGCCAGGCCAAGCTCGGAGCGGAGTGGCTGCTGCTCAAGAAAGGTCTGGGCGCCACCAACTTCTTCGAAGCTGGCGCATTCCTGCGCAGCCGACCCGACGTCGATTTCCCCAATGTGCAGTTCGAGTTCCTGCCGCTCACTCGCCAGCTGAAGAACGGCAAGCTGGTGGCCATTCCTGGTTTCCAGTTCTGGGTCGACCTGTCACGTCCAGAGAGCCGTGGCACTGTCAGCCTGACCTCTGCCGATCCAGCCAGCGCCCCCAAGATTGTGTTCAACCACCTGAGTACACGCCAGGACATGCGCGACATGATCGACACCATTCGCCTGGCCCGCACTTTAATCGCTCAGCCTGCCTGGGACGGTATTCGAGGCGAGGAGCTCACTCCTGGGGCACTGGCACAGACCGATGCGGAACTGGAGCGTTTCATTCGCGCCAACACCGGAACCTCCTTCCACCCGGCCGGCACGTGTCGGATGGGAACGGACGATGCTGCCGTCGTTGACGCTGAAGGTCGGGTACGTGAGACCCGCCGACTGCGCATAGTCGACGCCTCGATCATGCCCCGGGTGGTCACGGCCAACCTGACCGCCTCGATCATGATGATGGCCGAAAAGATCTCCGACAGGATCCTCGGCAAGGCGCCACTGCCACCATCCACCGCGTCTTACTACCGAACCTGATCTCCCTGACCCGCCACACCCCAAATCGGAAATCGTCACCATGTACAACGAGAACCTTGAACTCCTGATCGATGGCAATTGGTGCCAGGGAAGCGAAGGCCAAACCCTGCCGCTGCTGAATCCTGCCACCGGCGCCGTCATCGCCGCCATTCCTTGCGCCAGTACGAACGACCTGGATCGGGCATTGGAAGCCTCTAAGCGAGCCTTTGACGAATGGAAGCAACTGACTGCCGCTGAACGCTGGACTTACCTCAGCGATGCCGCAGATCTCCTCCAAGATCGAAAGGATGTTATCAGCCGCGTGCTCACCCAGGAGAATGGCAAGTCTCTGCAGGAAGCCTCTGGCGAAATCCAGTTCTGCGTCGATGCCATTCGCTGGTACGCCGAAGAAGGCAAGCGAGCCTATGGACGTATCATCCCAGCTCGTAATCCGAAAGTGCGTCAGAGTGTTCTGAAAGAGCCCATCGGTCCGGCTCTAGGCTTCGCGGCCTGGAACTTTCCAGCCGGCAACGTCGCACTGAAGATTGCCGGTGCCCTGGCTGCGGGCTGCTCGATTATCGTTAAACCGAGCAACGAGACTCCCGGCACTGCAGTTGGCATCGCCCGCTGCTTCCAGGATGCAGGCGTCCCACCTGGCGTCATCGGTCTGATCTTCGGACCGCCCGGCCCGATCTCCGAGCATCTGATTGCCTCGCCCATTCCGAAAAAGGTCTCGCTGACCGGTTCGACCCCAGTAGGCAAACAGCTGCAGAAGCTGGCATCCGACACACTCAAGCGTTGCACCATGGAACTGGGTGGTCATGCCCCCGTGCTGGTATTCGGCGATGCCAACCTCGAGCGTACTCTGGACTTACTGGTGGCCTCCAAATTCAGGAATGCCGGCCAGGTCTGCACCTCACCGACCCGCTTCTACATCCATCGCTCGATCTATGAAGCCTTCGTCGCGGGCTTCGTGGAGCGTACCCGCAAGCTGGTGGTAGGCAATGGCCTAGAGCAGGGGGTGACGATGGGGCCGCTCATCACTGAACGCCGCCTGGTAAACATGGCGGAGTTGGTGGAGGACGCGAAGGCTAGAGGCGCTCAAGTTCTTACCGGTGGCAGCCGCCTCGACCGAGAAGGTTTCTTCTATGCACCGACCGTGCTGCGCGATGTACCCGACTCTGCACTGATCATGCACGACGAGCCCTTCGGCCCGGTGGTACCGCTGACGGTCTTCGACGAGTTCGATGAAGTGATCCAGCGCGCCAACTCCCTGCCCTACGCTCTGGCGGCCTATGTCTTCACCCGTGACAGCAGCACGGCAGCTCGGGCCAGCCAGGCTATCGAAGCGGGCGTAGTGGGCATCAACCACATGTCCGTTCACGAAGCCGAGACGCCTTTTGGCGGATTCAACGAGTCCGGCTATGGCCATGAGAGTGGCATGGAAGGCCTGGATGCTTACCTGCGAATCAAGATGATCGCCGACTCGCATGCATAAGCTGTAAAAAGGGGGATCCCGGAAGGGATCCCCCTTTGTCATTTGCGTAGCCCGGCTACCGCGTAGCGGTACTGCAAGGGCGTGTAATGAGTGCTGGCCTTGAACTGCCGAGAGAAAGCGCTGTGATCAAGATAACCGCAATCGGTCACGATCTTGTTGACGCTCTCAGTGGTGTTTTCCAGCAGAGAGCAGGCCTTTTCCATGCGCAGCTGCGTAAGGATTTGCTTGGGAGTGACCCCAAACAAATCCCGCGTCAGACGCTCCAAAACATCCATGGAGAAGCCGAATTTTCTCGCCATATCTGTGATCAGGATTGGTTGACCGCAGTTCTCCTTCAGATAGGCGAGGAAGGCGTTTAGCGTCTTGTAGTTGTCATGGCGCTCATCTGTAGCGGGCAGCACCTTCGAGATGCCTACCAACGCCGCCTCGCCTGCATGGATCCCATGCACGATAAACTTAGAGCTGAGGCACCACTTGCGCTGCCTGTTTGGTGATAAACACATCTCCAGCGCGTTGGTAACGTTACGGCCACTTTCAATTAGCTGGAGGTCCTGCTGGGAGATATTCGCCCCTGGGTTGATGAAGACCTCCTCACAGGTACGGCCAATCATCTCTCGCTTATCTGCGAGACCAGCATTCTCGGCAATGGTCTGGTTGACCACCAGGTAGCGGGCCTGACGATCCTTGACGAAGAACTGCACATCCGGCAGCAGATCGAAGAGCTGCTCGACCAGAGAGAGGTTGGCGCCGGAGCAAGAGAGGTCGGTCAGGAACTTCAAATCGAGCATGTCAGTGCACCTTCATCACGGCGTAGCGCCGGTGAATTCTATTACTAGAAGCCAAAGGGTTCCGGTGGCGGCGGAGTCTGACACAACGCGGTTTGCGTGTGCTCTATGTGCGCCTCCAGCAGCGCAATTGCGCGAGGGATATCGCGCGCCTCGCAGGCATCGAGGATTTCACTGTGCTCATCAATAGAGGACTTCAGCCCTACCGAATGCGACAGTAAAACGCGTAGGTGAACGTCGATACCTTTGACCGTATCGGCGATCATCTTCATAAGGGTTGGACGCCTGCAAGCCCGGTAGAGAACCGTGTGGAACTCCAGGTTGAGTTCAGCCCACTCCCGAGGTACTTCGCTGGCTTCATAGCGCCGCAGAATATCGCGCGCGGCATCGAAGTCCGTCTCGGTCAATTGCGGAATTGCCAGCTTTAGAGCACGCGACTCCAGCGCAATGCGGATATCGAGCGTTTCCACCAGATCATCGATGGACTTGGCGGCTACCACGGATCCCTGACGTGCCACGTGGCGAATCAGCCCTTCCACTTCGAGACGCTTGAGTGCCTCACGGATAGGCAGCCGGCTTACACCGAAGCGCCTGGCCAAGGCCTCTTGCTTCAACTGGACTCCGACTCCGATCGTGCCCGCCAAGATGAGCTCGCGTAGCTCATGGGTGATGGCATCCGCTGTCAGACTGGCTTTCGTCTTGGAAGGAGAATTTTGAGTAGGCATAGGCAGCTGTCATTAGGGCCAAAGGGAGCGGAGCCTATCATATCCAATCCTGGATCCATGATTTAGCTCGCCCCCTCAGGCCACCGGTCACGGGATGAGGATTTAAAGAATCCCTTCTTCCGCGTACGGCTCGTTAGCCTCTACGCGCTCATAGCCAAACCGAGTCAGGTCGATGGTCTGATAGGAACCCTTGAGCATCAGTTCGGCAATACCACGGCCGGCTGCCGGCGCGTGCATCATGCCGTGCCCGGAGAAGCCAGCAACTGTATAAAGGTTCGGCAGGCCCGAGTTCCAACGACCAATAACTGCGTTGCCGTCCAGTTCGTTGACTTCGTAGAGGCCAGACCAGGTGCGGTGGCACTTGGCAGCTTCCAGTGTCGGGAAGCGATGCGCAACGGCTGGCCAGACCACCTCATCCCAGTAACTGTGGTCCACGTCGAAATTGAAGCCACGGGGCTCATTGCCGTTCACCAGGCCACCGGAGAAGCCCTCGCCTTCCGAACGGAACGCCAGGCGCGACAGATCCTTCACATAGGGCAGACGCTCCATCGGTGTTGCCGGAGTGAAGTAATGCTCGAAACGGCGCATCGGCACGATCGGCAGCGACATGCCGAAACGTTCGGCCACTAGACCAGACCAGGCACCCGCGGCATTGACGAAAGACTCGGCCTCAATGCGCAGACCCGACTCAAGAATGATTGCCTTGGCTTTGGGGCCCTCGATTTCTGCATCGACGAAACGGTCTCTGATATACACCGCGCCCAGTTCGATGGCCTTGCGACGATAACCCCAGAGCAAACCGTTGGGGTCGCACCAGCCATCGTGAGGAGTCAGCGCCCCCATCCCCAGGTCGTCGCTGTTGATGGAAGGGAAACGATCCTTCAGGCCTGCCGGATCGAGAAGCTCGACGACACAGCCATGTGCCTGTTGCTTACGCACGTTGCGCTCCAGCGCAGCGACATGCTCGGGCTCGACAACGAAAAGATACCCACCCTCCACCCAGTCGACCGGTGCGGGTCGCCCCTTGGAAGTCATCTCGTGTTCGAAGTTCTTGATGCGCTCAATGCTGTAGAGCGACATCTCGATGTTTTCCGGGCAGGTGAATTGCACGCGACAGCCGCCGGAAGAACGCAGCGCACTGGCAAATTCGTAGGTGGGATCCGGCTCGATTACGCACACCGAAGTGCCCGGTGAGGCCTGCAGCAGGTAGTAGGCAACGCTCGATCCAATGACGCCTCCGCCAATGATCGCTACATCATATTTCTGCACATCTTTCTGAGTCATGGGTATCACCATTTGGGTGGAGTATTGACTTTGTATCCCTTCATGGATCCAATGTAAATACCCGTGTTTACTGGCCTCCATAGATTTTTAAGGGTTGTTACCAGCGGTAATTTGGAGCCCCTAAAAATTGTGCATAACTCCGTCGCTAGTAACGGTTTATCGCATACTCATAGCATCCAGATACGGGCTTCACTCAATGAGTCACCAGCCGCGGACAGCCAGCAGGTACCCGGTTCAATCGGAGGATGCGTCAGTGAGACAGGAGCGTACGCTTCAACCCGCAATAACCACCCAGGAACGACTGCGCCAGACGGCCCTGGATTTGTTCTGCACCCAAGGCTACCAATCAACCAGCCTACGTGACCTGGCGGCCCACCTCGGCGTTCAGGCTGGCTCGATCTACAACCACATCGAGAACAAGCAGAGCCTGCTTTTCGACCTGATGGAGGAAGTCCTGGATGAGTTGTTGATTGAGACTCGACGCAGCATCAAGAGGGGCGGCACCGCACAAGCCAGGCTGCGGTTGTTCGTGCAAGCCTACGTCAGCTTTCAAACGCGAGAGTGGAAGCGCCTGGCCCTGATTGACCGCGAAGCACTCAATCTTTCCGGCGAGCAGCGTGAGCGCATCGATACGCTGCGGGCGGAATACGCCCAATGCCTGCGCTCGGTGATCAATCCCGATGTGGCTGCGGCCGGCCTGGCTCCATGCCGGATCTTGGTACTGGTCAGCGCCATCGTCGGAATGCTGCAGAGCCTCCCTCTGTGGAATTTGGATGGGGCCTCCCCTCCTCCCAACGAACTCATCGACCAGCTCACCAGCATGATCATGGGCGCGATCAACGCTGCGAAGCGATGAAGCCAGTCCCCAAGCATCACACTCGCGAAAAAGGCTTGCCTTGCATCCACAACGTTTCGATCTGCACAACGAACTGCACGCTCGCCCCTCCATCTACTTCGACGAGCCGTCGCATGTTTTCCATCTGACCTTGCTTGAGGAAGGCAACTCGCTAGATATGGTGCTGTCCAGGCTCGAGCCCAATCGTGCCAAAGGTGCGGACTCATCAAAAATGCAGGGTCTACTGAATCGGGACGGATGCCCAATCAAATGGGAGCGCCACACTGAGTTCCTGTCGCTCACCATGGTGGTTCCCAAGTCTTCCGATTCGGAATTCTGGCCAGCCTTGCCAGCGAGTCTCGCTACGGTGATCGCCGGCAAGGAACATTTGCTGGTGGAGTGCAGCCAGATCCAGGTGGAGTTCGAAGATAGTTGGGCAGGTCATAGCTCATGCTATGGCTTCAAGGATCCCGCCGGCTCACAGATCGGCGCGGGCGACGCTGTCGTGTGGAGCGACTTCCAGCTGGGCGAGAACGGCTTCAATCGCATCCTGCTGGTGAATATGTCGCTAAACGCCTACCGACTCGGCCGGATGGTACGTCGCTTACTGGAAATCGAGACCTACCGAATGATGGCCTCGCTCACTCTACCGGTCGCCAAGGAGGTGAGTTCGAGTCTTAAGGGCTACGAACGTGAGCTGACCGAACTGTCGGATCAGAACGCCAACTCGAGCAGCACTGACGCCCGCGAAATGCTCAGGCGTATTTCCGATCTCTCCGCCCGCATAGTTCGCAGAACCGCCAGGAACAGGCAACGCTTCAGTGCTGCCGAAGCCTATGCGCAGATCGTATTCGAGCGCATAGCCGAACTGCGCGAAACCCACGTGCGTGGCCACCAACGGATAGGCGTGTTCATCGAACGCCGATTCAAACCCACAGTGCGCTATTGCACCGCCACCCAGCAACGCTTGGAGCGATTGAGCCGCAGCGTGGTCAATCTGGGAGAGCTGCTAAAGGCGCGGGTTCAAGTGGAAATCGAAGAACAGAACTGCGCCATCCTGCAAAGCCTGAACGCCCGGGCGACTACCCAAATAAGAATCCAGAAGGCCGTGGAAGGCCTGTCGATCATTGCGATCAGTTACTACCTCCTAATTCTGTTCAAACTTCTCTATGAAGGTCTACACGGGCTAGGGCTGGATATCACGCCCAAGGATGCCAGCCTCTACCTGGCCCCCCTCGCACTTTCAATCCTAGGGGTTATTGCACTTCGCATCAGGAAGACCCAACGAGAGGAACACTGACCCAGCGAAAACACTGAGTCAGCGCCGAACGGGCACATGCTGAGGACTGTGTTAAACGACGCAGAAGCCCGTTCGCGCAACAACTCTAATGGCGGAGATCAAACACCGAAAAAGCGCTCTCGGTACTCCTTGGGAGTAACCGAAAGGTGCTTTCGGAAGCCGATGCGCATCTGATCAGTCGTCGCGAATCCACATTTGAATGCAACGCTTTTCATCGGTAGATCACTTTCACTCAACAAGCGCCTGGCTTTGTCGATTCTGGCCTTCTCGAGGAACTCCGATGGGCAGATGCCGACCTCCTTATGAAACGTTCTGGTGAAACTCCGCGGGCTCATTGCAGCCTGGCTTGCCATCTGCGACACGCTAATTTTCTGGTCGATGTTGTTCAGCACCCATTCCTGAACTGTCCTAATGCCTGAAGCCTGGGTCATTTGCGTTGTGAGATTGGCACTGAACTGGGATTGCCCACCAGGACGCTTCAGAAAAATCACAAGATCCCGGGCGACGCTCAGAGCCAGGTCGTGCCCAAAATCAGCCTCGACGAAGGCCAGCGCCAAATCCACTGAAGCGCTTACCCCAGCAGACGTCCAGAGGTTACCTTGTCGAATGAAGATCGAGTCAATATCCACCTCGATCTCTGGGTACCTTTGCTGCATGACCTCCGCCATTCGCCAATGCGTGGTTGCCCGTTTACCGTTCAGCAATCCGGCCTCTGCCAAGAAGAACGCACCGGAACAAAGGGCAGCAAAGCGCTCTACCTTCGCGGCGATGCGCTTCGTCCAATCCACGATTTCTGGTTGCTCTTCGACAATCCTCTCGATCTCGTGCGCCCCGACGACCAGCACCGATTCGGGAAGAGATTCATCACTCAGTGCATGGCTGGCATTCAAGCTCATCAACGTGTCTGACGGGATAGGCCCTGGTTGAGTCGAAACGATCCTGACCTCGTAACCCGCACCCTTTCCCTGAGCCTCAAGGTGCTTGTTTGCGTATGCGAATACCGTCATTGGGCCAATGGCTTCGAACGACTTGAATTCCGGATAGACCACTAGGTCGATCGTACGGAGAGTTGGATGTTCGCTAGTGGGCATCTCTTTCGCCTCTGAGTTAGTGCGTGGCTAAATTTCATGCCACCTTGGCCGGATTCAATGCCAAGTTCATCAGCATTTCGAGTCCGCTTTTCCTATCGTGGGAGCCACCTGAAACACACACGATAGGTACCCATTCCCATGATCAAATCGCGCGCAGCCGTCGCTTTCGGCCCCAACGAGCCGCTCAAGATTATTGAGGTTGATGTGCACCCCCCGAAGGCCGGTGAAGTGCTGGTTCGCATTGTTGCGACCGGTGTCTGCCACACTGACGCCTACACCCTTTCCGGTCAGGATTCTGAAGGCGTCTTCCCCTGCATCCTCGGTCACGAGGGCGGCGGCATCGTCGAGGCCATAGGCGAAGGCGTGACTTCGCTCCAGGTCGGTGACCACGTGATTCCGCTCTACACCGCAGAATGTGGCAAGTGCAAATTCTGCACCTCCGGCAAGACCAACCTTTGCCAGGCAGTGCGCGCTACTCAGGGCAAGGGCTTGATGCCCGATGGCACTACCCGCTTCTCCTACAACGGAGAGCCGATCTACCACTACATGGGCTGCTCGACCTTCTCCGAGTACACCGTGTTGCCGGAAATTTCGCTGGCCAAGATCCCGAAGGAAGCACCACTGGAGAAGGTCTGCCTGCTGGGTTGCGGCGTTACCACCGGCATCGGCGCCGTGCTCAACACTGCCAAGGTGGAAGAAGGTGCCACCGTGGCCATCTTCGGCCTGGGCGGCATCGGCCTGGCGGCCATCATCGGCGCCAAGATGGCCAAAGCCTCGCGCATCATCGCCATCGACATCAACCCAGCCAAATTCACCATTGCTGAGGAGCTGGGCGCCACCGACTTCATCAACCCGAAGGACTATGACCGTCCGATTCAGGAGGTCATCGTCGAACTCACTGAAGGTGGCGTTGACTACTCCTTCGAGTGCATCGGTAACGTCCAGTTGATGCGCGCTGCCCTTGAGTGCTGCCACAAGGGGTGGGGCGAATCCACCATCATCGGCGTGGCACCCGCCGGCGCCGAGATCAGCACTCGCCCCTTCCAACTGGTCACCGGTCGTGTATGGCGCGGTTCCGCTTTCGGTGGCGTAAAGGGCCGTACCGAGCTGCCTAGCTACGTCGCCAAGTCCGAAAAGGGCGAAATCCCGTTGGACAAGTTCATCACCCACACCATGGGCCTGGAACAGATCAACGAAGCCTTCGAGCTGATGCACGAGGGCAAGAGCATCCGCTCGGTCGTCCACTTCTAACCGCCCCCCCGGTACCTCCTCGGAGGTACCGATCTCTCCCCACAACAACCCACCAACGACGGAGACATTCATGTCGATCTTCACTCATGTAACTGTTGGCACCAACGATCTGGAAAAAGCCCGTAAGTTCTACGACGACGTGCTCGGCAAGCTGGGCTTCAAGCGCCTGGCCGACCTGGGCGACAACGGCTCGATCTGGGGCGTGGACAAGCCGTCCTTCTTCGTACTCAAACCCGCCAACGGCCAGCCGGCCACCATCGGCAACGGCGTGACCGTCAGCTTCGAGGCTCCGAACCGCGCGGCCATCAATGCCTTCCACGAAGCAGCCCTGGCTGCCGGCGCGAAGGACGAAGGCGCTGCAGGTCCGCGCGGCTGGGCCGAGAATGCCTACGCCGCCTATGCTCGCGACCTCGACGGGAATAAGCTCGCCGCCTACTGCTTCAAGGCCGAGTAATCGGATAGCGGCGCCCCTAGGGGTGCCGCTTTCTCTCCTGCTTCAGAGTCCGCCCACGATCCCGCCTCGTCGAAACCGAAGCCTCCTCTCCCTCTTCGCTCTAACTAATCGCTTTTTCCCAATACCTACCTGCCGAAGCAGCCAAAGGCAGCTGCTGGTGGTGGGCGCAGGCCCGGGCTATTCGCTCACCATCTTGCTGCGTTAATGGCTCCAATGATGTGCTTGCAGGTCGATCCAATGTCCCTAGCGGTAGCTGCCAGACAATGCTGGGTCATGCCAATCACTCCATGCCACCATACAAAGACTCGCCCGAGCGAAAACCTGCCAACGGAATGTCTGCCTTAAGCAGTGATAAGAGGATGCGCATTTTGTATCTGAAACGCGTCCCGACATGCTTGCAGGCGCAAGAGGCAACGTTGGATTAGGCCAACCCCGGCATATTTGGTTGCGCGAGAAAGGTGACAAGTGTTTTGAACACCCTTAGGGGATGCACCACTGGGGATCTTTCGACCCACGGGCTACTGCTACTCAAGCAACAGCTGACAGGAAGAGTGACCTCGGCGCCACGGGCATTGTCCCCCCCCGCTAGCGCTGGCAGGGGAGACTCTTCTGATCGGCGATGGCTCGTGTGAAAGATCTACTGAGCGCTATCTTCGCAATCAGGCCTTTTCAGATTTCTGCAAGTGGACATAAGTATCCAGGAACCGCTGGTACTTGTACTGGCCACAAGTGAAAGGGTCGTATTTTGCTGGATTCGATGGTGATACACAGGTTGGCACAACCTCAACAACTGCATCGAAATCCATATCGATAAAGAATGGAATCGAATAGCGTGCATTGCCACTGGTATTGATTACACGATGCACTGTTGCAGTGTAGCGATCATTAGTTAATGTTTGGACAAGATCACCGATATTGACTACAAACGTATCTTCCACAGGTGGGGCACTTACCCACTCACCGTCGCGATTCTGCACTTGCAAACCGCCGTTGGCATCTTGGGACAGGATGGTCAGAAAACCATAGTCTGTATGGGCGCCGGTACCAATTTCACCAATGGTAATTTCGCCACTTTGGCTCGGATAGTAAGACAAGCGCTGGATCGTGATCGGCTTACGCTGCAGCTTTTCAAAATAGTCAGCTGGAAGATCCAAGCTAATAGCAATTGCACTGATAAGCTGACGAGCCAGACGCATCATTTCCGCATGATACTCATCAAACACCACGCGGAAGCGCTCTACTTTCTCCGGAATGGGATTGGGCCCGAAGAACGGAGATACCTCGTCATAGTGCTTGCCGAAATCAAAGCACTCTTTGAGGTCTTTAGTATTTTTTGGGTCAGCGTTCTCCGAGTACATCGGAACGTACCCGCGCAGCGTCTCACCGGAATTGACAATATTCAGCTTAATTTTATCTTCATAAGGCAAGGCAAAAAACTCTGCCGACAGAGCATAAGCTTCTTGAATGAGGGCTTTGGATACGCCGTGGTTCTTTACATATAGAAAACCAATATTCTCGCAGATATTACCAATTTCCTTGGCAACCTTCAGCGGATCACTTCCATCCACCAGAGGCGCCAAATCAACGATAGGGATCTCATGAAATGAGGTGGTTTTACTATTCAGGCTGTGTTTAAGATTGCCGCTCACAATTTTACCCTCTTATATATTGGCTTCTTAGCCATATGGCTAAAAGCTATGTAAATCCGCCACCGCCTACCCGCCGCGCTTGAAACTGCGAGTGCCTCCAAATGCATTGAGCAGCCTGCAGCAACCACTAAGGCCATCTCCGCGGAATACTATTCTTACAAATCGTATACCACATAATTACGACACCTTCCTTGCACAGGGCATTGTCCCCCGGCATTACACCGTGTTCATGATGCCCTTTATATACCTCACACCTGTTCTAGGCGGCCTCGACGTAACCCGCAATTCTAAATCTTGAGAATACAGGCACCGATCGCCGCACACTTGCTGGAACAATCCTCCAAAGGCGTCCTGCCCTCTGGTGAGAAACTTTTAATACGCCTTCGCGTTCATGCAGTAACCATTGCCCCAACGATTTGGCGAAGATTGACTACACCAAGCCGATCACCGTTTGCGTTTGTTACCACTACATCCGATTCAGGCCTATGGCAAAGCACCTTTATGGCGTCCTCTAGAGAGGTTCCTGAGGCTACCGTGGCGCCATTAATTTTATGGCCAGGTTGGAACGGAGACATTATGGCGTCCACCTGAACAATGCGCGCACGATTAACTTCTCTCACGAAATTAGCCACGTACTCATTATGCGGTCGCAGAACGATATCCTGGCTAGTGCCTTGCTGGACAACTTCGCCATCGCGAAGAATGGCAATCTGATCACCTAGGCGAAGCGCCTCGTCCAAATCGTGAGTAATAAATACGATGGTCTTCTTAATCTCTTTCTGAATATCAAGAAGAACAGTCTGCATATCTACTCGGATCAATGGATCAAGGGCCGAATAAGCCTCGTCCATCAACAAAACAGGCGCGTCGTTTGAGAGCGCCCTAGCGAGACCTACCCGTTGCTGCATGCCGCCGGACAGCTTATTTGGATACTGATGTTCGAATCCCTTCAGCCCAACCCGCTCGATCCAGCGCATACCAATATCTACGCTTTTCGAACGCGGCACGCCTTGGATATCCAGTCCGTAGATTGTGTTCTCCAGAACCGTCCGATGAGGAAGAAGAGCAAATTTCTGGAAGACCATCGCTGTTTGCTGGCGGCGAAACTCTCTCAACTCCAACTTGCTCATTTTTACGACGTCGGCCCCATCCACCAGGATTTCTCCGGCAGAGGGATCAATCAACCTGTTAATGTGCCGAATCAGTGTTGACTTACCCGAACCAGATAGCCCCATGATGACTTGAATGCAACCCGAGGGCATCTCGATGTTAATGTCCCTCAATCCAAGAACATGAGCATGTTTGTTAAGCAGGTCAGTCTTGGACAAACCGTTTCGCACCGCGTCGATGTGTTGTTCAGGATGGGGGCCAAAAATCTTATACAGATTCTTGATTTTAATCCCCGAAAAGCCTTGGTCAGCCATGATTACTCTCCATATGCTTTTGCAACCTCTTGCCGTAGGCCTGAGTCACCCGATCAAACACGATGGCAAGACCAACAATGGCGAGACCGTTGAAAACACCAAGGGTAAAATATTGGTTGGAGATAGCTTTCAGAACTGGCTGTCCCAGTCCCTGCACACCAATCATCGCTGCAACAACCACCATCGCAAGTGCCATCATAATTGTCTGATTCACACCCGTCATAATGGTTGGTAATGCCAGCGGCAACTGTACGTTCTTCAGCTTCTGCCAGCTGGAAGAACCGAAAGCATCAGCCGCCTCAACGACATCCTGGTCTACTAACCGAATCCCCAAATTAGTCAGACGAATTATCGGAGGAATTGAGTAGATCACCACGGCAATCAACCCAGGAACCTTGCCAATCCCAAGCAACATCACCACCGGAATCAGGTATACAAAGCTGGGCATTGTTTGCATGACGTCAAGAATCGGACTAACAAAGCGCTGAAAGCGGTCAGAACGAGCCATGAAGATGCCGATTGGAATCCCAATTGCGACGGAAATGACCGTGCAGACGAAAATCATCGAAGCAGTACGCATCGTGTCGTCCCACATGTCGAAATAGCCGATCGCCAACAGCGTCAAGAAAGCCCCCAGCACGACTTTCACGCTACGGCTAGCCGCCCAGGCGATTAGTAGAATAATCGCCATGATTATGGGCCACGGCGTCTGAATCATGAATTTTTCAGCGTGCGTTAGGAATACCTTGAGCGGGGAAAAGAATGCTTCGATTCCATCTCCGTACGATCGAGTGAACTCTCTGAAGCCCTCGTCCACCGTTTTCTTCAGTGTACGAAGAGATTCATCTTCCATATGCGGAAACTTTTCTAACCAGTCCATTATTTCCTCCTGGCTTTTCAAGCCATGGGTATCTTGTTTTTGCTGGCAGTACTTAGCAAGGTGAGGATCTTATTTGAATTGCGTTTATCAAAGAGATGCTTTGATATTTTCTGCGGCTTCCGGCGTAACCCATCCACTCCACAGTTGCTCATTTTCTTTCAGGAAATGCTTCGCACCCTCTTCGCCTGTGGCTTGATTGTCGGTCATCCAGGCCATTAGCTTGCTGATCGTTTCAGTATTCCAAGAACGCTTGTTGAGATAACTCATGACCTCGGGGGAAGCACGACCGGCAAAGCGTTTCGAAACCAGAGTGTAGACACGGTCAGGCGCCCAAGCATTAGGTTTGGGATCTTGGCAAGTACTTACCGTGATG
>MTEY01002327.1_pt1 | contig 22470 bp, 20 predicted proteins | sample 1042721 | NCBI WGS metagenome assembly MTEY01 (sample SAMN06185809, study PRJNA358809) | soil metagenome | isolation source: soil biostimulated with seedmeal as carbon source | place: India | collected 2015-05-23 | reverse complement strand
CGAGCACGTCGAGGGCGGCGTCGAGGCCATGGACCTGGAGCTTGTGGCGGCTGTGGTCGAAGAAGGGGCGGCGTTCGGCGAGCATGAGGACGGGCTTTCCTGCGTTGACGGCGAACGCAGAAGACTGCCGCTTACCTTCGCTCCCCACTATCGGACCGTTTCAAAACGAACGCTTGAAAAGGAGCTTCTTCGTGCAGGGAGACAGGTAGACGCCAGAAAGGCATTTCCGACGGACGCCGGAAAACCCATCGAACGGCGCTGATGGGTATCGCTCCGCTCAAGCGAAACGCCGCCCCGCCACATCCTACAAAAGAGCGAACCTACAGCGCCCCCACCGCCTGCAACACGCTGGCACCGGTAAAGAGAAACAGCACCTGCTCCACCGCCTCCGCACGAATCGCCTCGCGGCGCTCCGGCTCACCGATGTAGTCCAGTGACATCTGGAACAGGTTGCGACTGACCAGCCGCGACACGCGCCGCACGACCGGCTCAGCTACCAGCGTCGGCAGCAGCTTGTACTCGCGAACGTCTTCGGCCATGTCGGCGGCGAAGTCTTCCATCACTTCGCGCAGGGCCTCCCGCAGTACCGGGGAAGCGCCATGCAGCTCGCGCACGCCAATGACGAACGCCTCGGCGTTGTCGTCGACGAAGTCGAAGAACAGATGCACCGTCTCATGGCAGACGCGCCGCCCACGGCCCAGGTCGATCCCCATCAGCTTCGGCAACAGTCCGCCGTCGCCCTGCACGGCACGGGCAGCCGCCTCGCGTCGCAGGTCGCGCAGCGGCTGGCGGAGTTGGGTGGCGATGTTGCGGATGATGGCCAGGCCCAGGTCCTCCACATCCTTGAAGTGGCGGTAGAAGGTATTCGGGTTCAACCCGGCCTCCCGCGCCAGCTCGCGCAACCCCAAATTGGCGAGGCCGCGGTTCTGGGAACCCAGGCGCAGCGCCGCTTCCATGAGCAGGCGCTTGCCGGGGGCATCGGGCATTCGTTCTGGCGACTGGGGCTCGTCACCGCTGGCGGAATTCATCTCTGGCCCTACCTAAGGTTGGTTGTGACGACGTTGGATTGCCGGCGAGTATACAGATGTCTACCTTGGTATACAGCTGTATACGCCGCAACTAATAAGAACAGGAGCCCGGCCAATGACTGCGTCACCCCGACCCTCTGCCCGCCATTGCAAGATCGCCATCATAGGTTCCGGTTTCTCCGGCCTCGGCATGGCAATCCGCCTGAAGCAGAAAGGCGAGAACGATTTCCTCGTATTCGAGAAGGAGCCCGGCATCGGCGGCACCTGGCGAGTGAACAACTACCCAGGCTGCGGCTGCGACGTGCAATCGCACCTGTATTCCTTCTCCTTCGAGCCGAACCCGAATTGGACGCGCATGTTCGCCAAGCAGGAGGAGATCAAGACCTACCTGGAAGGCTGCTGGGAAAAGTACCGGCTGCAGGACAAGACCCTGCTGGGCACCGAGATCACCCGCCTGGCCTGGAACGACGTGGACGAGCTGTGGCAGATCGAGGATGCCGCCGGCAATCACTACAGCGCGCAGTTCGTGGTATCCGGCATGGGGGCCCTGTCTACCCCCGCGACCCCGGCACTGAAGGGCCTGGAGAAGTTCAAGGGCACGCGCTTCCACTCCCAGCAGTGGAACCATGACTACGACCTGACCGGCAAACGCGTGGCGGTAGTCGGCACCGGCGCCTCCAGCATCCAGTTCGTCCCGCAGATCCAGAAGCAGGTCGCCCAGCTCGACCTCTATCAGCGCACCGCGCCCTGGATCATGCCCAAGCCCGACCGCGCCATCAGCGAAGGCGAGCGCTCCCGCTTCAAGCGCTTCCCCTTCCTGCAGAAACTCTGGCGCGGCGGCATCTACGCCATCCTCGAAAGCCGCGTGGTGGGCTTCGCCCTGACGCCGAAGGTGATGAAGCTCGCCGAATGGGTCGCCAAGGGCTACATCAAACGCAAGATCAAGGACCCGGTGCTGCGCGCAAAGGTCACCCCGGACTACACCATGGGCTGCAAGCGGGTGCTGATTTCCAATGACTACTACCCGGCCCTGACCCAGCCCAATGTCGACGTGATCACCGACGGCATCCGCGAAATCCGCGCGAACAGCATCGTCACCGCCGACGGCACGGAACGCCAGATCGACGCCATCATCTTCGGCACCGGCTTCACCCCCAGCGATCCACTGCCCCGGGGCGTGGTCTTCGGGCGCAACGGGGTCGACCTGCTGGACACCTGGTCGCAGGGCCCCGAAGCCTACAAGGGCACGCTCACCGCCGGTTTCCCGAACCTGTTCTTCCTGATGGGGCCGAACACGGGCCTGGGCCATAACTCCATGGTCTACATGATCGAATCGCAGATTCATTACGTGCTCGGCGCCCTCCGGCTGCTGGACGAACGCCGCCTGCGCAGCCTGGAGGTCAAACGCGAGGTGCAAGACAAGTTCAACGGCAAGCTCCAGGGCAGCCTGGGCAACACCGTGTGGAATGCCGGCGGTTGCAAAAGCTGGTACCTGCACCCGGTGACCGGACGCAACTGCACCGTCTGGCCCGGCTTCACCTGGCGCTTCCGCCTGCTGACCCGCAACTTCGACCCGGCGGCCTATCACTTCAGCCGCAGCGTGCCCGTGCACACCGCCCAGGGCCCACTGCAAATGTCCACCCAGGAGGTGCCGGCATGAAATCCTTCGAGAACAAAGTCGCCGCTGTCACCGGGGCCGGTTCCGGCATTGGCCGCGCCCTCGCCTGCGCCCTCGCCCGCCAGGGATGCCACCTGGCCCTCGCCGACGTGAACGCCGAGGGCCTGGCCGACACCGCCGCCATGGCACGCAAGCTGGGCGTGCAGGTCACCGTGACCCGCGTCGATGTCGCCAACCGCGACGCCGTGCACGCCTGGGCCGAACAGGTGGTGCTGGACCATGGCCGCGTCAACCTGATCTTCAACAACGCCGGTGTCGCCCACGCCGGCACCGTGGACGGGAGTGACTACTCGGAATACGAGTGGATCATGAACATCAACTTCTGGGGCGTGGTGTATGGCACCAAGGCCTTCCTGCCGCACCTCAAGGCCAGCGGCGAAGGTCATGTGGTCAACGTCTCCAGCGTGTTCGGCCTGTTCGCCCAGCCCGGCATGAGCGCCTACAACGCCACCAAGTTCGCCGTGCGCGGTTTCACCGAATCACTGCGCCAGGAACTGGACATGGAAGGCTGCGGGGTGTCGGCCAGCTGCGTGCACCCCGGCGGCATCCGCACCAACATCGCCAAGACGGCGCGCATGAACGACAGCCTGGCCAAGGTCACCGGCCAGGAATCCAGCCGCGCCCGCCAACAGTTCAACGACCAGTTGCTGCGCACCAGCCCAGACAAGGCCGCCGAGGTGATCCTGCGCGGCGTGCTGCGCGACAGTCGACGCATCCTCATCGGCGCCGATGCCTGGGCGCTGGATGGCATGCAGCGCCTGCTGCCGACCCTGTACCAGCGCCTGGTCACCACCTCCATGCGCCTCGCCGCGAAGTTCGCGCCGAAGCCGAGGGCGGTGGAAGTGTCCAAGGCGGTCGATTGATCGGACCGCTTTTACTTGTGGGGGCGATTTCAATCGCAAAGCAGACCGAAGGGCTGCCCTGCTAATTATCAGGGGCAGCTGCGCCGCCCTCAGCGAATGAATTCGCCCCCACGAGATTTACGGCTCACCTGGGCACCCCCTGTAGGGGCGAATTCATTCGCCAAGCAGGCCGAAGGTCTGCCCTGGAACGTCCAGCGAGCTGCCGTCGCCCTCACCCAACCCTCTCCCAGAGGGAGAGGGGGCTTTTTGTGCCTTGGCACCACCCCCTCCAAACATGACCACAAAGTCACCCGTTCGGAAACCCGAACGACATTCGGAACCATATTCGGAAGCCCGGACACGACGCAAATCAAGATAGCCTCCTATCAATATAAAACCCTTTACTTTCAACAACTTAATCAAACAATCAAATCACCATACAGCTGGCACGCATTCTGCCAATACAGATCCCCGACGGACGCGAATTCCTGACGCGCCGATAAGAACAAACAACATCGAGGACTGTCGTTCATGCGTATGCTCCCCAAAGTTCTGGCCACCGCTATCGCAGCAACCCTGATTTCCGCTCCGGCCTTCGCCGCCGAGCTGACCGGTACCCTGAAGAAGATCAAGGAGACCGGCACCATCACCCTCGGTCACCGTGACGCCTCCATCCCCTTCTCCTACCTCGGCACCGAGCCGGGCAAGCCCATCGGCTACTCCCATGACCTCCAGCTGAAAGTAGTCGAGGCCATCAAGCAGGAACTGGGCATGCCGGAACTGAAGGTCCGCTACAACCTGGTGACCTCCCAGACCCGTATCCCGCTGGTGCAGAACGGCACCGTCGACATCGAGTGCGGCTCTACCACCAACAACCTCGAGCGCCAGAAGCAGGTCGGCTTCTCGGTAGGCATCTTCGAAGTGGGCACCCGCCTGCTGTCCAAGAAGAGCGCCAGCATCAACGAGTTCGAGGACCTGAAAGGCAAGAACGTCGTGACCACCGCCGGCACCACTTCCGAGCGCCTGCTCAAGTCCATGAACGCCGAGAAGCAGATGGGCATGAACATCATCTCGGCCAAGGACCACGGCGAATCCTTCCTGATGCTCGAATCCGGCCGCGCAGTGGCCTTCATGATGGACGACGCCCTGCTCTACGGCGAAATGGCCAAGGCCAAGAAGCCCGATGACTGGGCCGTGACCGGCAAGCCGCAGTCCTTCGAAATCTACGGCTGCATGGTTCGCAAGGACGACGAAGCCTTCAAGAAAGTGGTCGACAAGGCCATCGCCGACACCTTCGCTTCCGGCGAAATCAACGGCATCTACGACAAATGGTTCACCCAGCCCATCCCGCCGAAGGGCCTGAACCTGAACTTCCCCATGAGCGAAGAGCTCAAGAAGCTGGTCGCCAACCCCTCCGACAAGTCGGCTGAAGAAATCTGACGCCTTGCTCCCCTCTCTCAAAGGGAGAGGGGCCGGGGGTGAGGGTGGTGGGCTCCGTGCGATGGCATGCAGCCCTCACCCCAACCCTCTCCCAGAGGGAGAGGGGGCGGTCCGGAGTCGGCCTGAAATATCGCCGTACTCCTGACAGCCCCCCCTTCCACTGCCTTCAACCGCAGACAGATCGACCTGATAGGGGACAACCCTGATGAATTACAACTGGGACTGGAGCGTATTTTTCAAGTCCACCGGGATCGGCAGCGAGATCTACCTGGACTGGTTCATCACCGGCCTGGGCTGGACCATCGCCATCGCCCTGGCGGCCTGGATCATCGCCTTGCTGCTGGGCGCGCTGCTCGGCGTGATGCGCACTGTGCCGAACCGCTGGGTTTCCGGCATCGCCACCGTCTACGTGGAAATCTTCCGCAACGTGCCGCTGCTGGTGCAGCTGTTCCTCTGGTACTTCCTGGTGCCGGACCTGCTGCCCGAACCGCTGGAAATCTGGTTCAAGCAGGACCTCAATCCGGCCACTTCGGCCTACCTCAGCGTGGTTGTCTGCCTCGGCCTGTTCACCGCCGCCCGCGTCTGCGAACAAGTGCGCACCGGTATCCAGGCACTGCCCAAGGGCCAGCTCGGCGCCGCCCGCGCCATGGGCTTCCGCCTGCCGCAGATCTACCGCTACGTGCTGCTGCCCCAGGCCTTCCGCATCATCATTCCGCCGCTCACCAGCGAGTTCCTCAACATCTTCAAGAACTCTTCGGTGGCGTCACTGATCGGCCTGATGGAGCTGCTGGCGCAGACCAAACAGACCGCCGAGTTCTCCGCGAACCTGTTCGAAGCCTTCACCCTGGCCACCCTGATCTACTTCACCCTGAACATGAGCCTGATGCTGATCATGCGCACCGTGGAGCGGAAAGTGGCGGTTCCCGGCCTGATTTCCGTAGGGGGTAAATGATGGATTTCTCCGCGATCATCCCTGCCCTGCCAGGCCTCACCGACGGCCTGCTGATGACCTTCAAGCTGATGGTGCTGGGCGTCTTCGGTGGCGTGGCGCTGGGCACCGTCCTGGCCCTCATGCGCCTGTCGCACAACCCGATGCTGTCGAAGATTGCCGGGCTGTACGTCAACTATTTCCGCTCCATTCCGCTGCTGCTGGTGATCACCTGGTTCTACTTCGCGGTGCCTTTCCTGCTGCGCGCCATCACCGGTGAAGACACGCCCGTAGGCGCGTTCACCTCGTGCCTGGTGGCCTTCATGATGTTCGAGGCGGCGTACTTCTGCGAAATCGTCCGCGCCGGCATCCAGGCCATCCCGAAAGGCCAGATGGGTGCGGCCTCGGCCCTGGGCATGACCTACAGCCAGAGCATGCGCCTGATCATCCTGCCCCAGGCCTTCCGCAAGATGACCCCCCTGCTGCTGCAGCAGAGCATCATCCTGTTCCAGGACACCTCGCTGGTTTACACCGTGGGCCTGATGGACTTCCTCAACGCCGCCCGTTCCCGTGGCGACATCATCGGCCAGCCCCACGAGTTCCTGATCTTCGCCGGCCTGGTCTACTTCAGCGTCAGCTTCATCGCTTCCCAGTTGGTCAAACTCCTGCAGAAAAGGTTAGCCGTATGATTTCCATCAAGAACGTCAACAAGTGGTACGGGGACTTCCAGGTGCTGACCGACTGCAGCACCAACGTGAAGAAAGGTGAAGTGGTGGTGGTGTGCGGCCCATCGGGCTCGGGCAAATCCACCCTGATCAAGTGCGTGAACGCCCTGGAGCCTTTCCAGAAAGGCGACATCGTGGTCGACGGCACGTCCATCGCCGACAAGGCCACCAACCTGCCCAAGCTGCGTTCCCGCGTCGGCATGGTGTTCCAGCACTTCGAGCTGTTCCCGCACCTGTCCATCACCGAGAACCTGACCATCGCCCAGACCAGGGTGCTCGGCCGCAATAAGGACGAAGCCCTGGACAAAGGCCTCAAGCTGCTCGACCGCGTCGGCCTCAAGGCCCATGCCCACAAGCACCCCGGCCAGCTCTCCGGCGGCCAGCAGCAGCGCGTCGCCATCGCCCGCGCCCTGGCCATGGACCCGGTGGTGATGCTGTTCGACGAACCCACCTCCGCGCTGGACCCGGAAATGGTCAACGAAGTGCTGGACGTGATGGTCGAGCTGGCCCAGGAAGGCATGACCATGATGTGCGTGACCCACGAAATGGGCTTCGCCCGCAAGGTCGCCGACCGGGTGATCTTCATGGACCGCGGACAGATCGTCGAAGACTGCGCCAAGGACGAGTTCTTCGGTGACGTCAACGCCCGTTCCGACCGCGCCCAGCAGTTCCTCGCGAAGATCCTCCAGCACTGATGCACCTGTAGGAGCGAGCTTGCTCGCGAATGGCCGAGCGCTTCGCCAGCAAGCTGGCTCCTACATTCCCACTCCACCACTCGGCGCCCGTCCGTGGCGCCGACTGGAACGGCCCGGACGTCTATGATGCAATGCCCTACCGCCAGCCTCCGCGCCGTGCCGCCCGCATTGACCGTGAAACCGCGCCTGCTCCGCCATTTCCTGCTGTTCCTGCTGCTGCTCCTGTGCATGCTGGGCTTCGGCTACATCGGCTATCACCTCAGCGAAGTGTCCGGCATCCGCCAACTGCGGGATAATGGCGAACGCCAGCTGGAGCTCCACGCCCGCGCCGTGGAAAGCGAGATCAACCGCTACACCTACCTGCCCAGCCTGCTGGAGCTGGAGTCCAGCGTCAGCCACCTGCTGCTGAACCCCACCCCTTACCGACGCAACCTGGTCAACGACTACCTCGAAGGCCTGAACCGCCGCAGCGGCGCCCGCGCCATCTACCTGCTCGACACCAAAGGCCGCGTGCTGGCCACCAGTAACTGGCGCGATGCCGACAGCTACCTGGGCGAAGACCTGGCCTTCCGCGCCTACTTCCAGGAAGCAGTGGAAGGCCGGCCCGGCCGTTTCTACGGCATTGGCAGCACCACAGGCGAAGCCGGTTACTACCTGGCCCACGGCTTGCGCTACCAGGGCCGGATCATTGGCGTGGCGGTGGTCAAGGTGAAGCTCGAGGCCCTGCAGGAACGCTGGGAAAAGGCCCGCCTGCAAGCCTTCGTCAGTGACGAGAACGGCATCATCATCCTCTCCAGCGACCCCGCCCTGCGCATGAAGGCCGTGCGCCCGCTCTCGGCCGAAGACAAGGAACGCCTGGCCCGCAGCCTGCAGTACTACTGGTGGGCGCTGAACGAATGGGAACCGCGCTCCCGCGAGGTGCTGGGCGAAGGCCTGGAGGCCATCAGCTTCGCCGCCAGCGGTCCCCAGGGCGAACAGGAAGACGAAGTCGCCTACCTCGCGCAGACCCGCACCTTGAACGACACGCCGTGGCATTTCACCCTGCTCTCGCCACTCGCCGATCTGCGCCGTGAAGCGGTGATCCAAGGCATGCTGGCCGCCGTCGGATTCGCCCTGCTGGCCTTCCTGCTGATCGCCTGGAACGAGCGGCGCAAGGTCATCGCCACGCGACTCGCGGCCCGCGAGGCACTGCTGGCGGCCAACAACGAGCTGGAACGCAAGATCGCCGAACGCACCCAGGACCTGCGCGCCAGCAACAGCCGGCTGCTGGCGGAAATCCGCGAGCGCAAGCAGACCGAAGACAACCTGCGCAAGGCCCAGGACGGGTTGGTGCAGGCCGGCAAGCTGGCGGTGATCGGGCAGATGTCCACCAGTATTGCCCACGAGCTCAACCAGCCCCTGGCGGCGCTCCGTACCCTCTCCGGCAACACCGTGCGCTTCCTGGCGCGCGGCGCACTGGACACCGCCAGCACCAACCTCGCCGCGATCAACGAGTTGGTGGACCGCATGGGCCGTATCACCGCCAGCCTGCGAGCCTTCGCCCGGCGCTCCGATGACCACGGCGTGGCGCACCTGGGCAAGGCGGTGGATGCCGCCCTCTTCCTCCTGCACACCCGTCTGGAACGTACGCCGCTCACGCTGCACCGCGACTTCGCCGACGTGCTCCTGGCCATCGACCAGACCCGCCTGGAGCAGATCCTGGTCAACCTCATCGCCAACGCCCTGGACGCCATGTCCGGCCAGCCCGACTGCCAGCTCTGGCTCAGCGGCGCGGCCGACGCCGGCAACTATCGCCTGCAGGTCCGCGACAACGGCCCCGGCATCGACCCGGCCAACCGCGTGCACCTGTTCGAACCCTTCTTCACCACCAAGCCCGGCGAACACGGCCTGGGCCTAGGCCTGACCCTTTCCGCCAGCCTGGCCACGGCCGCTGGCGGAAGCCTGGCAGCCCATCACCCGGAAAGCGGCGGCACCGCCTTCGAGCTCTGCCTGCCGCTGCTGGAAAGCCCCGACGAATCCGTGAGCCCAGCCCCATGACCGAGCCCCTCAGCGTCCTCATCGTCGAAGACGACCCCCACGTCCTGATGGGTTGCCAGCAGGCGCTGGCCCTGGAAGACATTCCCAGCATCGGCGTCGGCAGCGCCGAAGAAGCCATGGCCCAGGTGGGCGAGGACTTTGCCGGCATCGTCATCAGCGATATCCGCCTGCCCGGCATGGACGGCCTGACGCTGCTGGAGCGCCTGAAGGCCCGCGACCGCAGCCTGCCGGTGGTACTGATCACTGGCCACGGCGACATCAGCATGGCGGTCCAGGCCATGCGCGACGGCGCCTACGACTTCATGGAAAAACCTTTCTCTCCCGAGCGCCTGGTGGACGTCACGCGCCGCGCCCTGGAGCAGCGCGCGCTGGCCCGCGAAGTGTCGAGCCTGCGTCGGCAACTGATCAGCCGGCAGTCGCTGGAGCAGCGCATCATCGGACGCTCTCCGGCCATCCAGGCCCTGCGCGAACTGATCGCCAACGTCGCCGACACCTCGGCCAATGTGCTGATCGAAGGCGAAACCGGCACCGGCAAGGAACTGGTCGCCCGCTGCCTGCACGACTTCAGCCGGCGCCAGTCGAAACAGTTCGTCGCCCTCAACTGCGGTGGCCTGCCGGAGAACCTGTTCGACAGCGAAATCTTCGGCCACGAGGCTCATGCCTTCACCGGCGCCGGCAAGCGGCGCATCGGCAAGATCGAGCACGCCCACCAGGGCACCCTGTTCCTCGACGAAATCGAGAGCATGCCGCTCAACCTGCAGATCAAGTTCCTCCGCGTGCTGCAGGAGCAGACCCTGGAACGCCTCGGCTCCAACCAGCCGATCCCGGTGGATTGCCGAGTGATCGCTGCCACCAAGTTCGACCTGGACGAAGAAGGCAAGGCCGGTCGATTCCGCAGCGACCTCTACTACCGACTCAACGTGGTTACCCTGGAACTGCCGCCACTACGTGACCGCCGTGAAGACATCCTGCTGCTGTTCGAGCACTTCCTGCAGCTCTCCACCCTGCGCTTCGACCGCGCCGCCCCCGAGCTGGACAACGCTACCGTCTCCGCCCTGATGGCCCACGACTGGCCCGGCAACGTGCGCGAACTGCGCAACGTCGCCGAACGCTTCGCCCTCGGGCTGCCGGTGTTCAAAAAGAGCGGCCAGACGCCGGATGGCAACGAACCGCGCTTTGCCGAAGCGGTGGAAGCCTTCGAAAGATCCCTTCTCAGTGCCGCCCTCGAACGCCACGGCGGCAACCTCAGCCAGGCCTGCATCGCCCTCGGCATGGCCAAGACCACGCTGTTCGACAAGGTGAAGAAGTACGGGTTGTGAAAAGCGCGGAAACGCCATTGTAGGGGCGAATTCATTCGCCAAGCAGGCCGAAGGTCTGCCCATCGATGTCTGAGGGGGCAGCTGCGCTGCCTTTGGCGAATGAATTCGCCCCTACATTGAAATCCCCCCACAGGAAAAGCGACTCCCGCCTCCCCATGGTCTAAAACCACCAGACCACCCCCACACGAACCGCCACCATGTCCCCGCTCCACCGCGCCATCCATGCCAGGGCCGGTGAACTGGCTCCGGCCTTCGCCGCTTTCGCCCTGCTGCTGTGCCTGTTCGGCGGCTACTTCATGCTGCGGCCGGTGCGTGAAACCATGGGCATCGCCGGCGGCGTGGAGAACCTGCAATGGCTGTTCAGCGCCACCTTCGTCGCCATGCTGCTGGCAGTCCCGGCCTATGGCTGGCTGAATGCGCAGGTCCCCCGGCGAATCTTCCTTGACTGCGTCTACCTGTTCTTCGCCAGCAATCTGCTGGGTTTCGCCTGGCTGCTGTGGCGCACGCCGGACCCGTTGTGGGTGGCACGCGCCTTCTACGTCTGGCTATCGGTCTACAACCTGTTCGTCGTTTCCCTGGCCTGGAGCCTGCTGGCCGACGTGTTCGACCGTCGGCAATCCAAACGCCTGTTCCCATCGATCGCGGCGGGTGCCAGCCTGGGGGGCCTGATCGGTCCTCTGCTGGGAGGGCTGCTGGTCAGTCGCGCGGGCACCGCCGGTTTGCTGGTACTGGCCGCACTGTTCCTGCTGCCCACTCTCGTGCTGCGCCGCTACCTGATGACCTGGCGCGCGACGGGCGGCGCTGGGCGCCCGGGGGTGGAAAGTGAACCGCCAGAGCGGCCGGTACCCGGCAATCCCTTCAGCGGCATCAGCCTGGTGCTCGGGTCTCCCTATCTGCTGGGCATCTGCGTGTTCGTCCTGCTGCTGTCCTGCACCAGCACCTTCCTCTACTTCGAGCAGGCCCGTCTGGTGGCCGCGCTGTTCCCCGATAGCCAGCAGCAGGTGCGCGTCTTCGCCCTGATCGACTTCACCGTGCAAGCCCTCTCCCTCGCCTGCCAGTTGTTCATCGCCGGGCGCGTGGCCCAGCGCTTCGGCGTCGGTGCGCTACTGGCGGTCGTACCCCTGTTGGTGACGCTGGGCTTCCTCGCCCTCGCGCTGCTGCCGCAGTTCGCCGTACTGGCGGTGGTCATGGTGCTGCGCCGGGTGGGCGAGTACGCCTTCGTGCGGCCGGGGCGGGAAATGCTCTTCGTGCCGCTCGGCGCCCAGCAGAAATATCGGGCGAAGAACTTCATCGACACCGTGGTCTATCGCGGAGGCGACGCCGTCAGCGCCTGGCTCAAGGCCCTGCTCGACGCCCTTGGCCTCGGCGCCGCGCTGGTGGCCCTGGTGGGCGCCGGCGTGGCCCTCGCCTGGAGCGCAGTGGGCTGGCGCCTCGGCCGCCACCATGAACAGACAACCAACCCGCAGGAGGTCCAACCATGAGAACCGGCATCACTCGCGCCGAATTCCTCCGACTCAGTGCGGGCGCGGCGCTGCTCGCCATGAGCCCCTACGGCCTCGCCGCCGAGACGGCCCCGCAACCCTTGCGCCGTCGCGCCATTCCGGACAGCGGCGAACAGCTGCCGGTGATCGGCGTCGGCACCTACCGGGGCTTCGACATCGCCCGCAATGACACCGAAGCCTGGGCGGATTGCCGTCAGGTGCTGGAAGCCCTGTTCGCAGCCGGTGGATCGGTAATCGACAGCTCGCCCATGTACGGCGAGGCGGAAGAAGCGGTGGGCGGCTTGTTGAACGAACTCAATGGCCACGAGCGCGCCTTCATCGCCACCAAGGTCTGGACCCGGGGTCGTCAGGACGGCGTGGAGCAGATGCAGCAGTCCCAGCGCCTGCTGCAGCGCCAGCGCATCGACCTGATGCAAGTGCACAACCTGCTGGATTGGCAAGAGCACCTGACGACCCTGCGCCAATGGAAAGAGGAAGGCCGAATCCGCTACCTGGGTGTCACCCACTACACCCCGAGCGCCTACGACCAGCTGGAAAAGGTGTTGCGCGCCGAGAAGCTGGATTTCCTGCAGATCAACTACGCCGTCAGTGATCGCGAAGCTGAGCAGCGCATCCTGCCTCTGGCCAGGGAGCGCGGCATGGCCGTGCTGATCAATCGGCCCTTCGGCGGCGGCAACCTGCTGCGCAACCTGTTGCAACAACCCGTACCCGAGTGGGCCGCCGAGTACGACTGCACGAGCTGGCCGCAACTCCTGCTGAAGTTCTGCCTCAGCCATCCGGCGGTGACCTGCGTCATCCCCGGAACGGGAAACCCCCGCCACATGCTGGACAACCTCCAGGCGGGGCGGGGGAAGGAAGCGGACCAGGCATTTCGCGAGCGCCTGATTCAGCTTTTGTAGGGTGAAAATCGCTCTTCATTTCCACCGCTTTCGTAGGAGCGAGCTCTGCTCGCGAAACCTCGCACGGACCGTTCGCCAGCAAGCTCGCTACTACACCCCGCCCGTCAGGCCGAGAACCCACCATCGATCATCAGGTTCGCACCAGTGATGTACCCGGCCTCCGGGCCCGCCAGGTAAGCCACGAAGCTGGCGATTTCCTCCGCCTGGCCGTAACGCGGCAGGGCCATCAGTTGCTTGAGGGAGGTGGCGAACTCGCCGTTATCGGGGTTCATCTCGGTGTCCACCGGGCCCGGCTGCACGTTGTTGACGGTGATGCCGCGCGGACCCAGGTCGCGGGCCAGGCCCTTGGTGAAACCGGCCACCGCCGCCTTGCTCAGAGCGTAGACCGAGCCACCGGCAAAGGGCATGCGTTCGGCGTTGGTGCTGCCGATGGTGATGATGCGACCGCCCTCGCCCATCACACGGGCCGCTTCCTGACTGGCGATCACCACGCTGCGGACGTTGACGTCCAGGGTGCGGTCGAGGTCATCGATGCTGAACTCTTCGATGGGCGCCACGGCCAGCACGCCGGCGTTGTTCACCAGAATGTCGAACCGGCCGTAGGTGTCGACGGTATGGCGGATGGCGGCGCGGATGGCCTTTTCGTCGCGGCTGTCGGCCTTGATCGCGATGGCGCGGCCCCCGGCGGCTTCGATGGCCTGGACGACTTCAAGGGCGCTGCTGGCGGAAGCGGCGTAGGTCAGCGCGACTGCGGCGCCGTCGTTGGCCAGGCGCTTGGCGATGGCAGCGCCGATACCGCGGGAACCGCCCTGGATGAATGCGACTTTGCCTTCGAGGGTTTTCAGAGTGCTCATGGGGAATCTCCTGGAACTGGGTTGGTGTGGAAGACGGCCCCAGTATTCACCCCGCACTCACAACTGATAAGCGGGCAATCGCTATATTCAGTCGATACCAATGGTTTATGGAGAACCCATGGAAACCCTCAGCAGCATCGAGTGCTTCGTCCGCGCCGCCGAGGCTGGCAGTTTCGCCGAAGCCGCGCGGCGCCTGGGCCTGACGCCCGCAGGAGTGGGCAAGAACGTGGCGCGGCTGGAGTCCAACCTCGGCGTGCGGCTGTTCCTGCGCAGCACGCGACGCCTGAGCCTGACCGAGGCCGGTGAGCGCTTTCTCGCGGAGGTGAGCGGCGGGCTGGCGAGCATTCAGGGCGCGGTGGCGAACCTCGCCAGTAGCCAGGGCCAACCGGTGGGCACCCTGAAAGTGAGCATGGGCGTGTCGTTCGGCCGGGATTACATCCTGCCGCACCTCGGTGAGTTCCTCGCGCGCTATCCGGCGATCATTCCCGATTGGCACTTCGACAACCGCCCGGTGGATCTCATCGGCGAAGGCTTCGACGCGGCCATTGGCGGCGGCTTCGAACTGCCACCTGGCGTCATCGCGCGCCAACTGGCACCGGCCCATCGGGTGCTGCTGGCCTCCCCCGACTACCTGGCGCGCAGCCCTGCCATCGAATCCCCGGAAGACCTGGCCCGACACGACGGCATCCTCATCCGCTCGCCGCAGACCGGCCGCATTCGCGCCTGGCCACTGCGCACCCGCGACGACCGCCAGGCCACCGTCGAGCTGAAACTGCGCATGGCCATGACCGACCCGGAAGCGGCCTGCCACGCCGCCATGCAAGGGCTCGGCGTTACCCTGGTGAGCACGGTGCACGCCCTGCCGCACCTGCGCAGCGGCGCCCTGGAACGAGTGCTGCCGGACTGGTACGTGGACAGCGGCAGCCTGTCGCTCTACTTCAGCGCGCAGAAACTGCTACCGGCCAAGACCCGCGTGTTCATCGACTTCATCGTCAAGCGCTTCCGCCAGCAGAAGATGGCGGAGCAATTCAACGCCAACTGGCGGCCCTGATTGCACGGATGACCATCGTTGATGGGTATCGCTCCGCTCCACCCATCCTACAAAGCTGGGACAGCCCGTAGGATGCGGAAGAGCGAAGCGAAACCCATCATTCGCAAGTCGTAGGGACGGTCAGAGGTGTTCGCTCTCGGCCGCCACATGCAGGTTGCGACCGGCACCGAGGCCGAACGCCGTGGCGGCCAGGCTGATCACCACGAAGATGATCCCCACCGCCCTCCAACCCTCGGTGAGGTCGTGCACCACGCCCACCATCAGCGGCCCCATGGCCGCCAACGTGTAGCCCACGCCCTGGGCCATGCCGGAGAGGTTGGCGGCCACATGGGCATCCTTCGAGCGCAGCACGATCAGCGCCAGGGCGATGCTGAAGGTGCCGCCCTGCCCCAACCCGAGCACCGCGGCCCAGCCCCAGATACCGGATAGCGGCGCATACAGCATGCCCAGCAAGCCGGCGAGGGTCAGGCCCATTACCAGCAGCACGGCCAGTCGCTGGTCGCGGCCACGGGTCGCCAGCCAGGGGGCACCAAGGGCGCTGATCAGTTGAACCATCACCGAGCCGGACAGCACCAGGCCCGCCTGCACTGCACTCAGCCCACGGTCGATCAGGATCGACGGCAACCAGCCGAAGACGATGTAGGCCAGGGAAGATTGCAGGCCCATGTAGAGGGTTACCTGCCAGGCCAGCGGGTCGCGCCACAGGCCAGTCACCTTGTAGGCCTGGCGATGGGCATGCTGGCCCTGGCGCGCCTGGGGCAACCAGATCAGTGCAGCAAGCACCGCCGGTAGCGCCCAGAAGGCCAGGGCCGGTTGCCAGGCATCATCCAGCAACTCGGCCAGCGGCACCGTGGCGCCTGCGGCCAATGCTGCGCCCAGGCACAGCGCCATGGTGTAGACCCCGGTCATCAATCCGGCGATATGGGGGAAGTCGCGTTTGACGATGCCCGGCAGCAGTACCCCGATGATGCCGATGCTCGCCCCGGCCACCAGGCTGCCTACGAACAGCCCAGCTACCGGAAACAGGCTGCGTAGCACGATGCCGCCGGCCAGAGTGAGCAGGATCAGCAGCACCGTGCGCTCGCTGCCCAGGCGCCGCGCCAGCATCGGCGCCAGCGGTGCGAACAGGCCGAGGCAAAGCACCGGCAAGGTGGTCAGCAGGCCCGCTCCGGTCGCAGACAGGCCCGTCGCCTCGCGCATCATGTTCAACATCGGCGCCAGGCTGGACAGCGCCGGACGCAGGTTCAGCGCCACCATCACCAGGCCCACCAGCAACAGCACGGTGCTACCGCGCAATGCCTGCGGCTGGGGTTCGTCGTCGGCTTCGGCGTCGATCAGCAGTTCTTCCGGCGGGCAGGCCGGCTTGGGGTCATTCAAAGAGTTCGGGGCATTCATGCAAGGCAGCTCCAAAAAAGGTCAGATCAGCAATGCACGGTTGGCCGCTGCGGCGGCGTCCGCGTCTTGTCGTTCGATGGCGTCGAGCAGGTCGCGATGCAGGTCGAAACTCGGCTGCGGTCGTCCGGAATCGGCGATGGTGCGCTCCAGGCCAACGCGGATGACCAGGGAGAAGTAGCGGTACAGCTGGCTCAGCACCGGGTTGTGGGCGCTGTCCACAACCCGCTGGTGAAAGGCCAGGTCATGGACGATGTAGTCGTCGATATCCTCGTAGTTGGAACGCGCAGCGGACGCGGCCAGGGCTACGCGCAGGTCGTCTAGGTCGTCTTCGGTGCGACGCAGGGCCGCCAGCCGCGACGCCTCGACCTCGATCATCCCGCGGGCCTCCAACGCCTGCTCCACCGAACTGCGCGCCAGGGCCTGCATGGTGCCGAGCGGGTCGGCACAACCACGCACATAGGTACCGTCGCCCTGGCGCACTTCCAGCACACCGGAGAAGGTCAGTACGCGCACCGCCTCACGCACGGTGTTACGACTGATGCCGATGATTTCGGCCAGTTCGGGTTCGGGAGGCAGGCGCTGGCCCAGGGGCCAGGTGCCGTCATCGATGCGCCGACGAATCTGTTCCAGCGCGATATCCACCAGGGAACGCTTGAGAGAAGACGCGGACATGGCAAACATCCAATCATCCGATGAATTTTAAGGAGCGAAGGTTAGCCTGCTCACTATCTCCCCGCAATCCCGGCATCCTTGCGGTTGGGGCAATAGTCATTATCTACGGGGATGATTTTTCGCCCCCGCCCGCCGTTGCTAGCCTGAGCGCACTTGAAAGCACCGCTCGGGACGCCCCCTATGAAGCATGCCCACATCCTTGCGCTGGCCGTAACGACGTTGATTCTCGCCGGCTGCGCCAGCCGACCCGAACCCGAGCTGCGCCCCTACACCGACGCCGAGGTGAAGCAATTCGCCCTGGAAATGCTCAGCCGCGCGGGCCTGCCGTACGACGACTACGAAAAGGTCCGTCAGGCCCTCATCCACCCCAAGGTGCCCGAAGCGGGAAAAGACCTGCCGAAGGAGCTGCCGCGCAAGGGGTGATCGGACAGTCCGGTTTGGACCCCTTGCCCTCTCCCCCGGCCCCTCTCCCGCACGCGGGCGAGGGGTGACTCTCCCTACGCCTCCGATGCACGGGCGGAAAGCCAGGCAGGGACCTGAGTTTTTTGTGGGGGCGATTTCAATCGCTGTGCAGGCCGTAGGTTAGGCAGAGGTACGAAGCCCAACACGCGGACGTGACCATGATCGTTGGGCTTCGCAGAGCTCAGCCACAACCTACGAGTCTTAACCCTTGCGCCACACACTGGCCAGCCACGGCTGCTGTGCACGCGGCAGTCCTGCCGGGCGGTAGTAGTGCTCCAGCTCCTCGAAGCCTGCCGCTTCAAGCAGGACCTTCCAGTTCTCGTAATCATGCCAGGAACCGTAGCGGCTGCCGCTCCAGCCTTCGTCGTTCTGTCCGCGCGGATTGGAGCTGAAGAGCACGCCGCCGGGCTTCAGGGCGGCGTGCAGCTGGAGCAGGACGCGAGGCAGTTCCTGGCGCGGGACATGGAACAGGCTGGCGTTGGCGAAGATGCCGTCGAAGTGTTCGGCAGGCAGGTCAAGCGCGATGAAGTCCTGGTGCCAGACCTCGCAGCCGGAATCGGCGCGGGCCATGGCGACGAAGCTCTGTGCGCCATCCAGGCCTATGGCGTGATGGCCGAGGCGAGTGAAGGTCTGCAGATCGCGGCCGGGACCGCAGCCGAAATCGAGGAGGGTGAACGGCGCATTGCCCCTGATATGCCGCAAGAGCGCTTCGATATTCTGGCTCACGTCGTGGTCGCGGGTACCTTCGCGGAAACCTTCGCCATTGCGGTTGTAATCGTCGAGCGTGGTGGCGGTGATGCTGGCGAGGTCTTCAGGCTGCAGGGGCATGGGGCGGCTCTGTGGGGGTATGTTGCAGGAAGGTGAATTCTACTCCTCGCGTGCCGGCAACAACGCCGGACGCCGCCTATCTTTCTGGAAGCGTTTTCCCAAGAAGGATGCGGAAATGGCGGTTCCCGGAAAGAAAATGAGTTTGACCGGCCTCACCACGCTCGTGGCGGTCAACATGATGGGCTCGGGCATCATCATGTTGCCCTCCAGCATGGCGCAACTCGGTGCGATCTCGCTGCTGTCATGGATCATCACCGCCGTGGGCTCCATGGCCATCGCCTACTGCTTCGCGCAGTGCGGCATCTTTTGCGCCCGCTCGGGCGGAATGTCGGCCTACACCGAAGAGGCCCATGGCAAGTCGGCCTTCTTCCTCTGTTCCTATCTCTACTTCCTCTCGCTGGCCATCGGTAACGTGGCCATCGCGATTTCCGCCGTCGGCTACCTCACGCCGTTCTTCCCCTGGCTCGGTAGCGGCGCCATCCCGCTGTTCGCCGGTGCGGTGGGGCTGATCTGGTTGACTACCCTGGCCAACTTCGGCGGACCGAAGATCACCGGCCATATCGGTTCGATCACCGTCTGGGGCGTGATCATCCCGGTGGCAGGGCTGTCGGTCATCGGCTGGTTCTGGTTCGACGCCGACATCTTCCGCGCCGCCTGGAACCCCAACGGCATCGCCACCAGCGACGCCATCACCCAGAGCATTCCCCTCACCCTCTGGGCCTTCCTCGGCATGGAATCGGCGGCGCAGAACTCCGACGCCGTGGAGAACCCCAAGCGCAACGTACCGCTGGCCTGCCTGCTGGGCACCCTCGGCGCCGCGGTGATCTACGTGCTATCCACGTCGGTGATCATGGGCATCGTGCCCAACCCCGAACTGGCCAACTCCAGCGCGCCGTTCGCCTTCGTCTACGCGAAGATGTTCAACCCGCTGGTGGGCGACCTGATCATGGGCCTGGCGGTGATGGCCTGCGTCGGGTCGCTGCTGGGCTGGCAGTTCACCCTGGCGCAGACGGCGAAGATCACCGCCGACCAGCACATGTTCCCGTCGCTGTTCTCCAGAGTCACCCTGTTAGGCGCGCCCATCGCCGGGCTGGTAGCCAACGCCGTTCTGCAAAGCCTCATGGCGGTATCGACCATCTCGCCCAACGCCTCGGAGCAGTTCGGCAAGCTGGTGAACCTGGCGGCGGTGACCAACATCGTTCCGTACATCACCTCGCTCTCGGCACTTCTGGTGATCATGCAGAAAGCCGGGGTGACCGGTTACCCGCACCATCGCAACGTCGTGGTGCTGATCATCGCCATGGCGTACAGCTTCTACGCCCTCTATGCCTCGGGTACGGAGGCGGTATTCGGCGGCATGATCGTCACCGCAGTGGGCTACCTGATGTTCGGCTACATCGCTGACCGTTTCCTCGAAGAGCGCGCTGCACGAACGCGCTCCCTCGGCCTGGAGGAGCAGCCATGAACCGCATCTCGATTCGCTGGATCACCGCGCTGCTGGTCGCTCTCCTGCCAGTGCTGGTCCATGCCCAGACCCTGGACCGCATTCGCGCCACTGGCATCCTCACCCTCGGCTACCTGCCGGACCAGCCGCCCTTCTCCTCCGCCGAGGGTGAAGGCGCCTCCGGCTATGCCATCGACCTGTGCCAGAAGATTGCCGAACAGTTGCGCACCCAGCCGGGACTGGCATCACTCAAGGTCCGCTTCGTGCCACTGGCGCCGGGGAAAGCCCTCGGCGTGGTGCGTGACGGCGGCGTGGACCTGCTGTGCAGCCCGATGGTGGAAACCCTGAAACGCCGCCAGAGCGTGGCATTCTCGCTGCCGGTGTATACCGCCGGCATTGGCGTGGTGGTGCGCAAGGATGCACCGATTGCGCTGGTGAAGGTGCTCAGCGGCGCAGCAGAAGAGACGGGGCCGACCTGGCGAGCCACACTCAACCGCGGCCTGGCAGCCCACAACTTCGCGGTACAGAGCGGGTCGGTCGTGGAGGACTGGGCGCGGGAAAAACTGCGCCTGATGAAGGTGATGGTCAACCTGGAAACCGTGGCCAGCCCGGCGGAAGGCGTGGCGCAGGTGGCCGACGGCAAGGTGGACGCCTTCTTCGCCAGCCAGATGATCCTGCGCAGCCTGGTGGCACGGGATACCGCCAATACCAACCTGATGGTGCTGGACCGACGTTTCGAGTTCGAGCCGGTGTCGCTGGCCCTGGCGCGCGGCGACGAGGACTTCCGCCTGCAGGTGGATACGGCGTTGAGCCAGGTCTACCGCTCCGGCGCGATCGTGCCGCTCTACAGCAAATATTTCGGCATCCCGAGCGAGCTGGACCAGACCCTGTTCAAGGTGTACTCACGCCCCTGACAGACGCCGAATTCGACCGCAAGACTCGGGATGCGCACCTGATACTGGCCGCATACCCTCTGCCATGAACGAACCACAAGCGGATAGCGCCATGAAGCCCTCTGCCAGGACCGCCATCGAACAGGACCCACGCTGGGCCGCCGTACAGGCCCGCGACCCGGCCGCCGACCGGCAGTTCGTCTATGCGGTGAAGACCACCGGCATCTACTGCCGCCCCAGCAGCCCCACGCGCCTGCCGCGCCCGGAAAACGTGGAATTCTTCGACAGCGCCCAAGCCGCCGAAGCTGCCGGATACCGTCCCAGCCGCCGCGCCGCTACCGATATGACGCACCTGGCCGAGCAGCATGCGGCCCTGGTTTCCGCGGCCTGCCGGCAGATCGAGACCGCCGAGGAAGTACCGGGACTCGAAGCCCTGGCCGAATCGGTGGGCATGAGTGCTTCGCACTTCCACCGGGTGTTCAAGGCCGTCACCGGCCTGACGCCCAAGGCGTACGCCCGCGCCCGGCGTGCTCGCAAGGTGCGCGATCAGCTCGGCCCGGACACCTCGGTGACCGAGGTGATCTACGACGCCGGATTCAATTCCAACAGCCGCTTCTATGCCGATTCCGCCCAGGTGCTGGGCATGAAGCCGGCCGACTACCGGGCCGGTGGCACCAACAACGCCATCCGCTTCGCCCTGGGGGAATGTTCGCTGGGCCACTTCCTGGTGGCGCAGAGCGATGTCGGCGTCTGCGCCATCCTCCTCGGCGACGATCCTGATGCCCTGCTGCGCGACTTGCAGGACAAGTTCCCCCGCGCGCAGTTGATCGGCGGTGACAACGACTTCGAGCAACTGGTGGCCAGGGTCATTGGCTTCATCGAAGCACCGCAACTGGGCCTGGACCTGCCACTGGACGTACGCGGTACGGCTTTCCAGGAGCGGGTCTGGCAGGCGCTGCGGGAAATTCCGCCCGGTAGCACCGCCAGCTATGCGGATATCGCTGAACGCATTGGCGCACCCCGCGCCGTGCGCGCCGTGGCCCAGGCCTGCGCAGCCAACAGCCTGGCGGTGGCCATTCCCTGCCACCGGGTGGTGCGCAGCGACGGCAATCTCTCCGGCTACCGCTGGGGCGTGGAGCGCAAGCGCCGCCTGCTGGAGCGCGAGGCCGAGGGGTGAAAAGCTGGACCCTGCTGGGAGCCGACGGGGGCACCTACGCCAGTCCCGTTCCCGGCGCGCTGGGTGGACACCGCAAGACACGCATCTACGGCCGCCTTGACTGCCCAAGCGCCCTGCGCGCGATCGCGCGGGGCGGCTACGTAACGAACCGGGTGTTCTTTCTCGATGAGGCGACGGCGCGGGCGGCGGGGTATCGGCCTTGTGCACGGTGCATGAGAGCCGCGTACCTCGAATGGAAGGCCGGCTTGAGCTGTGGGGGCGAATTCATTCGCCAAGCAGGCCGAAGGTCTGCCCTGGGAACTCTGCAAGGGGGCAGGTACGCCGCCCTTGGCGATTGAAATCGCCCCCACAAAGAAGCAATCCACCTGCCGCATCGACCGATCACAGGTTCTGAAAGCCCTTTGTGGGGGCGAATTCATTCGCCAAGCAGGCCGCAGGTCTGCCCTGCCAACTCTGCAAGGAAGCGGCTGCGCTGCCCTTGGCGATTGAAATCGCCCCTACAAGGAAGCAATCCACCTGCCGCATCGACCGTTCACAGGTTCTGAACGCCCGTGTGGGGGCGAATTCATTCGCCAAGCAGGCCGAAGGTCTGCCGTGCCAG
>MTEY01010312.1_pt2 | contig 22618 bp, 19 predicted proteins | sample 1042721 | NCBI WGS metagenome assembly MTEY01 (sample SAMN06185809, study PRJNA358809) | soil metagenome | isolation source: soil biostimulated with seedmeal as carbon source | place: India | collected 2015-05-23 | reverse complement strand
GCGGCCTTACGAAAAAAAGCGCGTGGCCGTAGGGGCGACCACGCGCACGGACGGCTTGCCAGCGTGGGAGGATCGATGGCAAGCCGGGGCCGTCTCAGAACTTGAAAGTAAAGGCCACCTGGTAGTTGCGGCCGCTCTTGTACAGGCCGAGCGGGGTGCGTTTCTGGGTGTCGTACCAGTAATAGGTGTCGTCGAGCAGGTTGGAGGCACTGAAGCTGACCCCTAGCATGTCGTTGATCTGGTAACCGGCGATCACGTCAAGTTGCTTGTACGCGTCGGCGAACACGCTCGCGTTCTGCCGCCCCACCTGGTTGTAGTACTCCGAGCGATAGCTGTAGTTCACCCGCACGCTGAAGGGGCCTTTCTCGAAGTAGGGGGTCACCGTGTAGGCGTTCTTCGAGACATACGGAAGGAACAGTTCGGTGCTCGTGTCGGTGTCCGTGTAGGTGTAGTTGGCGTTGATGCCGAAGCCATTGTCGAACGCCTGCTGGTAGATCAGCGAGACGCCGGTGGCGGAGGCGTCGGCGACGTTGATCGGGCGGCTGATGGAGTAGACGCCGGACACACCGGAGATCGGATTGGTCAACTGCTGCTCGATGGTGTTGGTCACGACATAGTTGCTGATGTCGCGCCGGAACACTTCGGCGGCCAGCATGCTGCTGGGCGCGAAATACCACTCGAACGCCAGGTCGTAGTTGGTCGCCTCGTAGGGCTCCAGGTCGACGTTGCCGCCACCACCGGTGAAATCCTGGTCATTGAGATCCAGGGTGCCTGCCAACTGGCCGTAGCGTGGACGCGCCATCACCTTGGCTGCGGAGAAGCGGGCCACCATGTCGTCGGTCAGCTCGTAGGCGAGATTGAAGCTGGGCAGCGGCTTGTAGAAGCTGCGGTTGGCCAGCGCACGCTGGTAGCCGCCCGCTCCGTTGCTGACCCAGTACAGCGACTTGTCGGACGTATCCACATAGCGCACGCCCAGGTTGCCGCGCCATTTGCCGGACTCGAAGTTCGCCTGCGCGTACAGCGCGGTGGTGATCTCCTTGACGTTGAACGAAGGACCATAGTTGTAGTTGTACGGACCGCGCGGCGCCAGTCGGTTGAAGTATGCGATCGCCTTGCCGAGATCGGCCACCGGCCAGGAGGCCAGATCGCCCCCCGCACCCAGGCCGTCGTACAGGCCGCTCGGCGACATGCCGCCCAGGATCTCGGTCAGGTTGAACGCCGAGACCACGTCCACCGCGTTGCCGCGCGAGGACACTCCGTTGTCATGGTTGGTGTACTTGTAGCCCAGTTGGATCCTGTTGATGGGACCCCAGGCGACGTCGTGGCTGGCATCGAACTGGAAGTAGCGTTCCTTGTCGCGACTGGTTTCGTAGTACTGGCCGCCGTACTGCTGGCCCGGCGCCAGGCCCCAGTTGGACGCGTCGTTGTTGTCGTAGTTCACGATGGTATGGCGCGCGTCGTACTCGAAGTCGAAGCCGCCGCTGAGCAGCAGGGTCTTCATCAGGTACTCGGGATCCTTGCCGCCCTTGGCGCTGGTCACGCCGGCCTGGCTGGTGAATACCCAGCTTTCACCGGACCAGTCGTGGCGCAGGTTGATGCTCCGGGTTTCGACCTCGCTCTTGCGCAGGTTGAAATCATGCTGTGCATAGGCGTCGCCGCCGACTTCGGCGGCCACCACGTAGCCGTTCTCGATGGTGGCGCTGGTGATCTGGCTGAGGCTGCAGGCCGGGCAGATGTAGCGCGCCTGGCTGAAGTTGTCGTACTTGCCCTTGACGTAGATGCCGGTCAGGTTGATTTCGTTGCTCTCGTTGGGCTTCCACTGCAACGCCGCCTGCACGCCGTCGCGCTCGCGATCCTGCTGGAAGTAGGAACTGCTGATGCCGACCGGCAACTTGGCGGTCGCCGGGTCGCCCTGGCCGCTGATGACGGCGGTTGCGGGAAGGCCGGTGGTGTAGCCCCAGTACTCCAGGCCCGCGCGGGAGATGCTCTGCTTGTCGTGCGTGGCCGAGACCAGGAAACCCAGATCCTCGGCATCGTTCTTCCAGCTCCACAGCAGCGAGCCGCGCGGATTGCCGTCTTCCGAGCGGTCGTTGTAGTTGTAGCCGATGGAGCCGCGGAGGGTGTTCTTCGGCAGATCCAGCGGCTTGCGGGTGTGCACGATCACGGTGCCGCCGATGCTGCCCTCGTCGATGCGCGCCTCGGGGGTCTTGTACACCTCCATCAGGCCGATGATTTCCGGCGAGAGCAGGGTGTAGTTGAAGGTGCGGCCGCTGGTGTCGGTGGGATTGCCGCCCCAATCGCCGGAAGCGATCGTCTGGCCATTGACCAGGACCCGGTTCAAGGCGGGATCGGTGCCGTTGATGCTGACTTTCTCGCCTTCGCCGAACTGGCGATCGACCGTGATGCCGGGCAGGTGCGACAACGATTCGGCCGCATTGGTGTCGGGGAACTTGCCGATGTCCTCGGCGCTGATGGCATCGACGATGGAGTTCGCCGAGCGCTTGACCGCCTGGCTCTTTTCCAGCGAAACGCGATATCCGGTGACGGTAACGGTATCCAGATCCGAGGCCTGCTGCGTCTGCTGTGCCTGGGCGTTGAAGGCTAAGCAGGCGACGATAGCTGCCGGCAAAGCGGACTTACGGTATTTCATGACCTTTCCTCATCGAATGGGTGGTTGCTGCGTTGATTGCCTGCTGCCGATTGCTGTCGCTCCGTGTTCACTCCCGGCGTGGATACGCCCGCGTCGTATGTGTTGATGTGCCGTTTGGGTCAGTGGGCTTGCCGTCTCCGGCCGCACGTCCGATGCCCCCGTCGCGTCCCTGCGTGGTGGAGCGCGGCACGGGATTCGGGACACGCCGTATTGCCGGGCGCGGCAAAGGTAGCGCTACCATTTTTAGGGCGATAAAAAACGCGGCCGCCTTGGGCGCGATTTCAAAATCCGGGCTGCGCACGCTGGAGGCGCCGGCGCAGGGCAGTGGATTCGCAACGACGTCCTGGTAACGGGGCGGGTGGTCGCGGGCAACGCGCGTCGATAGTTGCCGCCGGTGGACGCCGGCGGCAGCGGCGCCCTGATGAATCGATGCGTCAGATTGGCTGAATCCAGCCATTGCGACATCCCCAGTGGGTGTGGGCACCGGCGGAATGCCGGAGCGCGCTGGAGTTTGGATCGATACAAATTGCGATGTCAACGACCTGTCACCGGAGAATGCTAGGACTGCCGGATAAGCGACAAACGAGCCTGTTCATAATCGGGAACAAACTCCTTTGTTCACATGATTGTCGTCAATCATGCTCATTGGATCGTTCCAGAAGCGCTTGTTACGCTTCGGCGAGAGCGGAACTCCCTTGAAGCAGCGCAAGCGGGGATCACGAATCGTGGCACTACGTGGCAGGGGATCTTCACGGGGGCCAAAGGCGCCCATGGGCCATCCGGACGGAGTGCCCGGAAAAGCCAACCGAGCGAAAAACCCAGACACGGACTGGCCGCAACCCCAAGTCTGGCTTGGCCTGCTTGCCCGCATTCGCGTGGTCAAGGCCGTAACCACACGGCGATGATGCGGCCACGCATCGCGTCGATGCGGCCACGCATCCGCGCGAGATCCGGGTGCCCGCGCACGCGACTTCTTATGGAGTTGAAATGAGGCGACGAGACTTCCTGGCGACGTGCACGGCAGCGGCGGGCGCCGCCGCCCTCGCGGTTGTGCGCACGGGGCAGTGTGCGCAGGGCGCAACTTCCAAGGTGGCGAAATACACCGCATGGCGGCGCTTCGCCGATACGCCTTTCGGGCGCGTCGCCTACGTGGAGCAGGGAACCGGACCGGCGGCGCTGTTTCTCCACGGGTTTCCCTTGAACGGCTTCCATTGGCGTGGCTCGCTCGAACGTCTCGCGCCCCACCGGCGGTGCATCGCGCCGGACTTCATGGGGCTGGGATATACGGAGGTCCCCGATCAGCAGGACCTTTCGCCCCAGGCGCAAGCGGACATGCTGGTGGCCCTGCTTGATCGCCTGGGGGTGTCATCCGTCGATCTGGTCGCCAACGACAGTGGCGGGACCATCGCGCAGCTCTTCGTCGCCCGGCACCCCGCGCGGGTCCGCACGATGCTCCTGACCAATTGCGACGTCCACGAGAACTGTCCGCCGCCGCAGATGCGCAACTCCATCCACGCCGCGAAGGCGGGCAAATACGATCAGAAAATGCAGCGGCATCTGGATGATCCCGTCTACGCCCGGTCGGAGAAAGGCATTTTCGGATCGGCCTACATGACTCCCGCGAACGTGGCGGACGCCGCGATTGAGTACTACTTCAATCCGCTTGTCGCGTCGCCGCGACGGAAGGCGCAGCTCAACCGCTATCTGGCGGAACTTGAATCCAATCCGCTGCTTGCCATCGAACCGGCGCTGCGTCGATTGAAGACGCCGACGCGGATGCTATGGGGCACGGCGGATCCGCTGTTCCCGATCACGTGGGCGAACTGGCTCGACCAGGCGTTGCCCGGTTCCCGCGGCGTGCGACGGGTCGAAGGCGGGAAACTCTTCTGGCCGGAAGAGTTGCCGGAAGTGGTGGCCGACGAGGCGAGGACGCTCTGGCGGATCTAGTGGGCGGCGCATCGGTTCGGACGTCTGACCGCGAGGCATCGGTCCGCGAAGCGGCGTGATGCGCGCGATACCGATCGATTCGCCCGGTATGCCCTGTCGAAATGACGCCCGCCTGTTCGTCGTTGAAGAGCACCCATGACAGAAAGGTCCGGCATGTCGTCATCCCAGTCTCTCGCCTGTGCCTGCGGGCGGTTCAATCTACTTGTCCGGGGCGATCCCATCACCAGCGTCGAATGCCACTGCGACAGCTGCCGCGCTGCCGGCGCACGCCTGGAAAAGCTGCCCTGTGCGCGCTCCATGCTGGGCCCGCAGGGCGGGACGCGCTTCGTCCTCTACCGGAAGGATCGCGTCCGGTTCACCGCGGGTGCGGACCAGCTCAGGGAATTTCGCCTGTCGCCTGGCGCGGGCAGCCGGCGCGTCCTTGCTTCGTGCTGCAACACGCCGGTGTTCCTGGAGTTCAAGGGCGGGCATTGGCTGAGCCTGTATGCCGGGCTATGGCCCGACGGCACGCTGCCACCGCTCGAAATGCGCACCATGACGGGTGATCTCGCGGACGCCCCGTTCCTCCCCGACGATGTCTCGAATCTCAGGAACCAGTCCCTGTCGTTCTTCGCCAAACTGCTGACGGCATGGATTGCGATGGGATTCCGGAGTCCGGCAATCGAGGTGAAGGGAGACATCCGGGCCTGACATCGACGAGGTGCCGGCGACTGCCTGTCATCGGAAAGCAGGGCAGGGTCGGTACGCGCTCATGACGGCCACCGGCATTGGCCGGGACCGCTCGTCCGCCGGACCAATTTTTCCCGGATTCGGGTGGTGCCACCTGTTCCGCCAGGCAGGAACGACGCGCGCCGGTCAGGGCGGTTGCCCCGGCGGCATGCACCCGGCGCCACCCCATTGTCATGACCAATGGCATCAGGATTGCGGGAAGCCGGTTTGCTACGCTGCCGGGCAAGGGGGGCTCATCGTCCGATGCGCCCAAAGCAGACCGGGATATTGATATGGCACGCGTCAAGAAGTACGCAGCCTTGATGGGGTTCGTGTTTCCGTGTCTGGTGGAATCCAGCAGCCCCGTGGTGCCGCTTGAAAAGCCGTTCGCCACGCCCACGGAACAAGGCGCGGGCGATGACGTCGAGCGCGAAGAACCCGCGGCCGCGGCGCCCTTCGAGATGCGGGAGGCTCCCAGGAGCAGCGCTACGTTCGGCTGACGGCTTCGGCCGCGAACCATTTCCACGGTTCAGCCCACCAGGCATCGAGCGACATGATCGCCAGGATCAAGCAGTGCTCGTAGCCGTGCCGTCGTTCCGGGCTTTGCCCGGACGCGAGCCCAGATCCAGCCGCTCGGCGATGCCCTGTGGGTTGATGTCCCCGGCACGGTTGATGAGCACCACGACGGTTCGCCGCAGGGCGGGGACGTGCCGGAGGTATCCCGTGAATCCCGCCGTTCCCCCGCCATGCCCCACCACCTGGCCGCCGTCAGCCAGTTCCCATCCCGCGCCCCAGCCGGCGGTAGCACCGTCGGCAAGCGGCGTATCGCGCCACATCTGACGGAGCAGGGCATCGGACAGCAGCTTGCCCTGATCCAGCCCGACGGCGAAACGCGCCATGTCGCCGATGCTGGCGAGCAGACCTCCAGCGGCCCAGGCGGAACCCGGGGCGGTGATGGGCGGATCCAGCCAATGGCCATCCTGGTAGAGGTGTCCCTGGGCGATGATGCGGCGGTCGCCGGCGTGACGCGGCCCGGCGGTGCGCATGTCCAACGGGCCCAGGATTTCGTCGTGCAGGAATTGCCAGTAGTCCGCGCCGGTCACCTGCTCGATGGCGAGCCCGAGCAGGATGTAGTTCGTATTGGAATAGGCGTGTCGCGTGCCCGGAGCAAAGTCGAGAGGCGCCTGCGCGACCATCGCCAACAGGTCCCGGGGCGGAGAGTCCACCGGCATCAACTTGAGAAAGTTGCCTTCGTTGAGGTAGTTCGGGATGCCGGACGTATGGCTGAGCAGCCGGGACAGCGCAATCGGCTGCCACGCCGCGGGCAGGTCGTCCACGTAGCGGCCGATGGGAGCATCCACGTCGAGCAGGCCACGGTGCCGAAGCCGGAAGATCAGCAGCGCGGTAAATACCTTGGTGATGGAACCCAACTCGAACACGGTATGGCGTTCGATCGGCGCGTCGCCGGCATCGTTGCGCCGTCCCGCGCTCGCCATCTCGGTTATCCGTCCCCGGTCCACCAGGACCGCGGCCATTCCCGGCTGGTGTTCCGCTTCCAGCAGAAAGCTCAGGGAGGGGCGTTTTTCCGGTGCGTGGCTGCCTCCGCGTGCGCCTGGCACGACAAATCCGGCACCCGCGGCGAGCAGTGCGGTACACAGGCGACGTCGCGTCGGGTCGTTCTGCATCGGCGGTTCGCTGTCGGTTCGGTGGACCGCGATGGTAGAGCGGCAAAGGCGGCTTCGGCTACTGGCCGATCCTTTCCTCGCGCCGGACCTTCCGGTATTCACGCGACACTCCTGTCGAGTCGCAACCCAGAGTCAAGATGGCTTGGTGGCCAGAGGTCGCGCTGAACAGGCACGCCTTTCACATCAATATGTAATGCGAACCCTTTCAGAACCTCACGGTAACGAGAGGGGCGGTACGGTCCAATCATGAAGCTCAGGACCCAACGCCGACTCGCCCTGGGCGCCCTCATCGTGGTGGCGCTGTTCGCCATCGCCTATGGCGTTTACTGGTGCATGGGGCCGGTCCAGGAAAAGGCGGTTCCCGACATTCCGTCCATTGCGGGCGCGCGCTAACCGCCCGTGTTCGAAGCCTGGCTAGGAATTGGCCTGGCGGAGGGTTTCGGTGTGAGCCGATGCCACCCAGGCCCCCTCCTTGCGGACCCATGTGGTAGTGTCGTAAACCACCATGTCCTGGCTCTTTCCACCAATGGTGATGGACTGATCCACTTTATAGGTGGCAATGGCGACATCCGGCGTTGGGAAAATCACCCGTTCCTCGGAGAACTTGAAGGCGGTGACCCGCGCATCGCCGGACAAGGCCATTTCCCTGTACTCGGCCGGGCTGAAGTGGTGGATGCCCCAGCCGGAGACGGAAACCGATTCTCCGTCCAGTAACGAAACTGCCGTGTCGGCATCCATCTCCACTATCGCCTGCCAGAACCGCCGTTCCAGTTCCATGATGTCATTCTGCGTAGTCATGTCGAGCCCGCACGCCAGGGGAGGAACACGGATTTCTCATACGGCGCGTTCAAGCGCCGTCATGGCATCGTGATGGACCAACGAACGCCAAGGGCGGTCAATGCGGCTGGTCGTGCCTGGCCGTCACGACCACCGACGAGGGTGCCGGCGTCCGTTGAGCCAGGCGCCCAGCCAGGTCGTGCGGACGAACAATCCGTAGCTGCCCAGCAGCAGCGCCAGCGTGGCCAGCAGGACGGCGATGAACTTCAAACCGGCCGGGCCGGGGACGCGCACGACCAGCACCTGCAGGGCCATCACCACCGGGATGTGCGCCAGATAGATCCAGTAGGACGCATCGGCGAGGTAGCGGCGGACGGGATGCGCGTGGGCGAATGTGCGCAGCGCCATGCCGGTGAGCCCGAACGTCCAGCTCCATGCGCCCAATGCGTACAGCGCCGCGTACAGCCAGGTGCGCGGCTCCTGTGGAGCGGGGACCAGCACCACCTGGCCCCGCAGCAGCGCCAGGCAGATCAGCGTGCATGCCACCGCGACGGTGAGATGCATCCACGAATGACGCGCCAGTCCGGGCAGCAGGTCGCGCCCGCGATGCAACCACCATCCGAACAGGAACGCGCTGCCGAAGGCGACGCACGCCGCCAGCGGGGGATACAACGACTGATCCGGGGTGGGAACGCCGAAGAACGCATACCAGCTTGGCGTGCTCGCCAATGCGGCCGCCAACGGCAGGGCCAGCAGCGGTGGTCCGGCGCGGGATGCCAGCACGCGGGTGACGGCATCACCCAGGCGCCGCAGGGCCGGCGAGAACGGCAGGCGGCCGATGACGGCGCGCAACGCCAGCAGCACCACGTAGCAGAGCGTCAGCACATACAGGAACCACAGGTGAGTCAGCGGGAAGGTCTCCGGCGTGAGCGGGGGCGGTGGCGGCGACGGGGGCAGGGTGCCACCGTTGTCCAGCAGCGTTCCCAGCGCCAGTGCCGACACGATGCCGGTCATCACCAACGGCCAGCCGGCCAACAGGACCAGGGTAATGCGCTTGCCGCGGTCCCGGATGAAACCACCCGTTCCCAGCCGTTCGCAGGCAAGACGGCCAAAGAAGCCGGCCAGCAGGAAGAACAGCAGCATCCGGAACATGTGCGGGACATAGAAGCCCAGGCCCATCCAGGCGGAAGGATTCGGGTCATAGGTGATCCAGAACGCTTTCGCGCCCGGCATGAAGGCGATGCTGGCATGGACCACCAGCCCCAGCAGGAGCGCGAATCCGCGCAATGCGTCCAGGCCATGCAGGCGTTCGCCGCCGTCGATGCGGCGAGGCGGGAGAGACGGGGTAGTCACCAAGGGGCTCCTTTTTCAGGGTACGCGCGTCCCCGGCCCGCCATTGCAGGCAGGAGCGCGCATGGGAACTGGGATCAGGCCGCGCGGCGGCGGCCGGATGGTTCAACGGTCGGTGGCTGGCACGAAGGCGGCTCCGGACGAAGGTCGTATCGTGGTTCGCAGCGGAAGGAAAAAAATCACAGCGAAGCCGATGTCGACGCGCTGGCCCGCATCGCCGGGCGTCTGGCCGTGATGCGTTCCTCGGGGGCACTCGCGATTGCGCAAGGCATCGGGGTGCATGGAAACGGCCAGGGGCGGCTCCCGCAACCGCACGATTGGGGTCTAGAGGCAGCGCCTCCGCGGTGACACCGTTAACCGGCGCGGGATCCGAAGCGCCTGGCCCGCCAGTCGACCAGGTCTACAACGACAACTTTCACCAACTGCCGCCAGACCGCTTTTCGTGACGCGTTGCGGTTGCGGGCCGCGGTCAGGCGTTCTTGCTGTTCCAGCCATCAGAGGACGCCTTTCATGCGTTCGAGGCTGTTTCGGTCACCAACTGGCGAGACCACCCAACGGCCGCACTGTTTTCAGCCCAGCCAATCGGCGGTCAGATCAGTGTGGCCATCAACGACACGGGCGTTGCCCGTCAGCGCGCAGAGACTGGGTTTCTAGTGTGGTCCGCTGGACGAAGGGCCCATGACTTTGGAATCCCCGGAGCCCTGCAACAGCCGGTCCAGAGCCAAGCGCAGCAGGGACCAGTGGTACCGCCAGACTCGTCGGACCACTCCAACTACAATTTCGCATAATGCATATTATGTCAAAAGCGAGATGGGTCGCCTTGGGTCGGGTCTGGCGCTACTACTGGCTGCTGCTCAAGCTCCTGCTGGACCGCCTCCTGCATGGCGATGGCTCCCCCACGGAGAACCGGAGCTTGGAAGCATGCAGATAGACCTCGACGGCGAATGGTACGGCTGGAAACAGCGTGGCCGGTATCTAGTCTCCCCGGAGGGCGACAAACTGACCTTGGAGCGCATGAAAGGCATCGCCTGGCGCTTGCACATGGAGGAACGCCTGACCGCCTGCCGGGCCCGTAACGCGTCACGAAAAGCGGTTTCGCAGGGACTGGTCAAGGTCGTTGTTGTGGAACTGGCCGACTGGCATGCCCAGCGCTTCGGCACCCGCGCCGGTTGAAGGCGTCACCGTAGGGGCGCTGCCCCTACACGGAATAACTAAGGTCTAGCTGATGGCGTCTCCATGCGACTTGCGGCGATACAAGGTTCCATACAAGCAACGGTACTCGATATCGACATTGACCGCACAAATCTCGCGCAATGCCTGAGATTCATCAATCGATGATTTCGTCTTGATGCCTTTGACAGAGAAAACCAAAGCATTCTCGCCCACGCCAAGCGCCTCACCAGCCGATAAATCTCCGACTTCAATCTCACAAGATTGAAAGCCAAGCATCTTAATCAATTTAATTCGAGACTCAATCGAAATCAGCTTGTAATGAACGCCACGATAATCGACACCATATGCCGCAATGACTGCGGGTCCATTTCCCTTATTAGTAACGGTTAAACGAACTTCGGGTGGAGACACCGTTATTTCACGTGTGTAAGACAGATAGGGCATATGACCGACGCGCCGCTCTTTGTTTCCTTGCCTGACTTGATGCCAAGTAACCATGAGCGCGACAACGCCAGTCGCCGCCGCCACCATTTCGGGCACTAAGCTCATTTCTCTCCCTTGCCTTCACAATGAAGGAATATATGCCGGAGCCTGCATGCAGCTACTTGCAGGCGTTCCACACTGCATCATCTAGCTGGCGTAATAGATCGTAGCTGCGATTCATGCCAACGATTTTGAGGACACGCTCTCGCTCATCCTTAGCAGCCTGACAAGCAGATGGACGGCTACCGCTATAGGCGGGCAAACTGAAACCGACCGGTCGCTGAGGACCTTGGGACTGCGCCTGCTGTCGGCGTTCGGCCACCTCGGACTCCCACTGGCGTTGTGCCTGGGCGGCAGGTCTCTGAGACGGTGGTGGCTCAGGCTCCGGGGTCGCATCACGCACCCACACCTGACGCTGCTGAGCGCTACAGGGCTCAGACTGGTAGCTCGGATGGCCCTTGCCGTTGATGCACTTGTAGAGCTGCTGAGCTGGCACATTCGCTGACAACAGCAGCAGGAAAATCCCCGTCATCCTGACCATACATCCCCCTTTACGGGCGGGACGCTATCACAGCCGGAAACCACCTGCAAAATGGCTACTTGGCGCGATTCTCATCGCTCAACGCCGTGCCATAGCTCACAGACGCGGACAGGTAGGGCGTATTCGCCCGGCCCCGCTCGCCCTCACTCCCTGCGGTCGCAAGGGCGGCCGTGCCGGGCGTGAGGCCGGCGGCAGAGGTGTTGTAGAGCGTGGCATCGGGGTCTCGCACGTGAATAATGCGCGGCCACGGCGTGACGATGATGGTGTGGGTCCCGGCCACCAGCTCGAACCCGAACGCCTTGCCGGTGACCGTGTGGCCCAAGCCGCCAAGCGGACCCGCCCCTTGTCCGCCAGCTGGGCGACGTACTTCTGCCCGGGTTGCAGGTCGCGGTACGGATCTATCACCTCTTTCACCTCGCTCCCCTGCCCCGCGGCGGGAGCGCCCTCGGTGCGGACGTAGTTGCCGTCCACGTCGTAGACCTCCTTCGCTATCCGCCACGGCATCTTTGCCAACCACCTTCACGTGCATGCACTTGTTCCCAGCCATTCGCCAAGCGCTTGAATGCCTGTCCGCCAATACAGGCGTAGCCGAGTTGCTTGGCCTCTGGCGTTCCAAGCGTGGGAAGCTCAACAACACTCTGGGAAGGCCCCGGTCTACCCGCGCGGCGCGCCTCGTCAGCAAGGATTGTGTTCTCCATGCTCTGGCAGAAGCCATACATGCCGGGATGCGGGTGGTTGCGATACTGGCCGCATTTGAACGGCGTTGTGCCGTTGGTCATCGAGTTGTGGGCTGCTTTTGGCGTCGACGTCACCCGAGGTGTGCCCGTGCCGCGCGCGCTCTGGACCTGTCCGGGTACAGCAACTGAATAAGCGATCAGAGCGGTCGCCAAGAACGTCCTTTTCATACCCCTGCCTCTGCTGCTGGGCGCAGCGTACCTCACTGTGACGCCGATTTCCTCAGTACATTGGAAGCAGTTGCTGCCATCCGGTTGCAAACTCCCCTCACACCCATCAGGCATCAGGTCCTTTCAGCACGTAATCACCGGAACGGGTGCCGGGCTCCAGACTCCAGCCGGGGTTCAGCGCCAGTTTCCAGCCTGGGCCGTGTGGCGTGGCCGTTCCGGTGGCTTCGGGTGCGGCGAGGATGACGGCCTTCCAGTCGCTGCTCATGACCGCGCCGTCTTCCACCTCCAGCGTGCCCCAGTCGTCGGTAACGCGCATGGTCGGATAGACGGTTCCGATGTCGTCGAGCGGCTGCAGGTTGCTCGGATTGAACTGGATGCTCATGTGTTTCAGGTCGAGCCTCAGTACCGGGCCGTCGACAAAGCGTGCGCGATTGTGTGCGAGTTGGGCCTGGCGCTTCCGTTCCCGCGCCGTTTCCGCCTCGCGCAACGCGGCGCCGTCGTAACGGGAGGCCGCCGTGGCCAGGCTTGCTTCGTCCGTCGCCACCTTGATGCCGGCGGCGTCACGCAGGCGCGTGCCGAGATCGAGCTGTTTCTCGTCCAGACGCTTGCGCCAACCTGGTGCGAATTCGTCCAGCAACATGCCATAGGCCGGGCCCGTGGCATACGCGAAGGAGCGGACGAAGCTGGGGTCATCGACATGCGAGCGCAGGTCGCGGAGCGCGGCCTGCAGGCGGGCCTGTGGTGTCGTGTTCCCGAGCATCACGCCGGTGTATTCGGCCAGTCCTTCGTTGGTTTCGAGTGCCGCTTCATCCACGGGGGCGACGGGAAAACGCCGGTAGCGCTCCGCGCGGAACGCCAGGGCATCGACCAGCGCGGCCCGCTTTTCGTCCCCGTCACTTGCCTGGAGCGCTCGGGCGAGCGCCCGCCATTCCAGTTGCAAGGTATAGCGCCCTTCCAATGTATCCAGGTGCGGGTTGTCACCGCCCTTCGCGGTGGCGATTGGCAAGCCGGGTTGCAGGCGATGGAACATCTCATGCGTGATCAGCGTGCCGCGCTTTCCGGCGTCTTCCGGCAAGGGCCAGAGCATCTGCGTCCAACGCGTGCCCGACCATTCGACAGCGGTATTGGCCGCGTTGGCATCCGCAGGCAGATCACCGACGAACACGCCGTCCAGTTCACGCAGCGCGCCCTTGGCATCGGAGTGCGAGGCGACGATCCGGCGCGTCTTCGGATCGACCAGCATGATCGGACCGCACAACGAGGCGCCCCAAAGACGACCGCCGTCCGCTTCGCACAGCGATTGGGCCTGGGTGAACACCGCGCGCGCGTCGGCAAGTGGAATTTGCGGCTCCTGCGCCAGTGCCGGCATCGCGGCGCTCAACAGCAACAGCGCCGCCCCATGGATTCGATGTCCCATTTCGTTCCCCGTCGGCCAGATGGGGCATTGGATACCATTGAGGCGGTTTCCGGCGCAGTGCCATTGGTTGGATAGCTGCCGGCCTACTTTACGGGCGCGCTACCGTGCCAGTTCACCCCGGCGCACCTGCCCCGCCCGCCTGCCCTCACTGCTCGCTCATCTCCATCACGGCGAACAGCATCCAGGTGGTGTGGGGAATCCACTGCTCCACCCAGCGCCACTGTTCGGAGTCCGGGCCGGGAGCGAAACTGATGCCCGCGCCGGTGTCGCTGCCGGCGGCGCCGGTGATGCCGTTGGAAATACCGCCGACGAACATCTCGCCGGCGCTCTCCAGCACGGTGGGCGGATTCTTCGCGCCGAAGCCGTACAGCATGGACATGCCGTAGGGATTGCGACCCAGCGTCCAGTCGAGCTGAGCCTGCGCATAACCGGCTTGGCGGGCGGACAGGCCATAGCCGGCCGTGCCATGGTTGGCCAACTTGCGTCCACCGATGACCATGGCGGCGCTGAGCGAGGCCAGCCGGGCGCTTTCGCCCTGCCACCAGTAGCCGGTTTCATTGCGATGCGGGATGAAGAATCCTTCCAGCACCTCCCCCGCGGCCTTTCCGTCCTGGGTCAGCTGGAAGCGCTGGCGGGCGTAGCCGTACGGGTTGGCGACCGCGTCGGTGATGTCCAGTTCGTGTTCCAACGCCCGTCCAATGACATCCAGCGCATGCTGGCGGCGCGCCTGCTCCGGTTCGATATCGGTGTAGGCGGACAGGCTGATCACCGGCAGGCCTGCCTCGGCCGCGTGGTAGTAAGGACGGCTGCCGCCATCGCTGATGAAACCGCCGTCGGATTGCTGCCGCGCCATCAGGCTGGCCGCGCGTTCGCGCGCGTCGTCGAGATAGCGCTGCTCGCCGGTGGCATGGTGCAGTTCCACCAGCGCCATCAGCGCCGTGTAGTCATCGATGATGTTTTCCTTGCCGTCGGCGCAGTACTGCGGATTGAACCGGCGCAGGTGTTCATAGGCGCGCCGCGCATCGGCCAGGTAGGTCGCGCCGTCGAATTCACCATGGCGTCCGGATTCCCGGGCCAGCATCGAGGCCCGCGCGAGCGCCGCGATCGCCATGCCGCCACCGGCGCGGAACGCCGAGCGATACAGCGTGGTATAGGTGCCCGCCGCACCCTCGTAGCCGGTGACCATGCGCACCGCGCCCGGCGTGCCCCACTGGTCGAACACCGTGGTGTAGAAATAGCCCTCCGCATCCAGGATGCGATGCAGGTAGTCCGCTCCCCAGAACGCCTCGTCCTCGAGCTGCGCCTGCAGGCCGTGCGCGGCGAACAGCGCCCTGCGCGCGTGCGCGCCATAGGCCAGCACCCACGCCGCCATCGACGCCTGTTGCGGATTGAAGTAATTGGCGTAACCCAGGTGGGACAGGTACTTGCCCTTGTCGCCGCCGGCGTCCTGCCAGCCGCCCCATGCGTTCACCCTGCGCGAGGTCTGGAAGATGGGGAGATCCCGATCGGCCTCGTCGGTGTGGCGGCTGCGCTTGAAGTAGCCCAGCAACTGCGCGCCGGTCGTGGCGAACACGGCCTGGTCGCGCACCGGCACCGATGCCGACGTCGCACGCTGCTTGCCGATGCCGACCTCCACGCGGTACTCGCCGCCCTGCTCGGCATCCGAGAAATCGACGCTGAAGTAGCGCTTGCCGGGGCTCCATCCGGTGAACGGTGGCAGCGGCCGCAGGGCACCGTTCCGGACCGGTTTGCCATCGCGCAGGACGGTGTACGTGCCCTCGGTGGCCTGGCCCGTGTATTCGACGATGGCCCGCTTGGGCCCCCGCCGCTCCAGCGCCACCTGGTTGATCTGGACCAGCAGCGGTTCCCTAGGCAGGCTCACCGAAACGGTGGTTGCCGGCGTCTGCGCGGCGGCGGGCGCCGGATGCATCAGTGACAGCCCCGCGACCAGCGCGGCCATCAGGTGGAGTCCGGTCTTGCGGGCATGCAGCGCAGCAGGCATCGGCTTGCTTCCGGATAGACTAGGCATCGCAACTTAGCCACGCATTTGACTGGCGTCAATAAATATTTCATATGGATGTATGAATAATATGGGTGCCTGCCTCCCCTCCCCCACGCTCAACCGGTTTCCACGCCTATGAACATTGGCCGCGGCGCCACCCAGCAGTCCAGCGCGCCCTACAACCGCCGCCTCGTGCTGGATTTCATCCGCCAGCACGGCGCGGCCTCGCGCAAGGACATCCAGGAAAAGGTCTCGCTCAGCCCGCAGACCGTGGCCAACATCACCAACGAGCTGGAGTCCATCGGCCTGATCGTCTCGCGCCGGCAGAAGGACCTCAAAACCCGCGGCCAGCCGCCGATCGCTTTCGAAATCAATCCCGACGCCGGCCAGTCCATCGGCATCAGCCTGGAACCCGGCCGCGCCTCCGGCGCGCTGGTCAACCTGGTCGGCCGGATCGACGCCCGCTACGAAGTGCAGTTGCAGGGCTGCGACCGGCCACAGTTGCTGGCCGGCCTGCTGGAGCTGGTGGCCAACCTGCGCCGGCAGGCCAATGCCCGGCTGTGGGGCATCGGCGTGGCCCTGCCCGGTCCGCTGGGCGATACCGAACTGAGCTTCGTCGGCCCCACCGCGCTGGAGGGCTGGAAGGATCTGTCCATCCTCGACCAGTTGCAGGAAGCCACCGGCCTGCCGCTGTTCCACAGCGTCGACAGCGTCGCCGGCGCGCTGGGCGAAACCCTGTACGGGGTGGCGCGGCATCTGGACAACTTCTTCTACCTGCATCTGAGCATGGGCCTGGGCGGTTCGCTGATCGTGGGCCGCAACAACTACCGTGGCGCCGATGGCAACGCCACCGAGATCGGCCACGTGCCGGTCGTGCCCGGCGGCACGCCGTGCTACTGCGGCAACCAGGGATGCCTGGAGCGCTACCTGTCCCTGCACTCGCTGGCCGAGGCGCTCGGGCTGGACGACGGCCAGATCCGCACGCCGGACCTGCTCGACCGGCTGGACGACCCCGATGACCAGCCGTTGCGGCAGTGGTGCCACCAGGCGGGCCAGCGGCTGCGCGACGCCATCTGCATGATCGAGAACCTGCTGGACCCGCAGACCATCGTCATCGGCGGGTCCGCGCCGCAGAAGCTGGTCCGGCGACTGGTCGAGCTGGCCCAGCCGCTGCATCGCTCGGTCCGCGGCCGCCCTGCCCCGGAACTGCCGCGCGTGATGATTTCCCAGCGCGAGGAGGACTGCTCGTTGCTGGGCGCCGCGGTGCTGCCCATCCACGAGCTGCTGTCCCCGCGCCTGCAGGTGCTGCAGAAGGATGACCTGGGCGAGGTGCAGGCGGCGGAACTGCTCGGCCACCGGCCGGCCAACGGCGGGCGTCGTATTTAATTAAACTTCCACTGGATATTTTTATTGACAGTGCCGAATCGGGGTGTCTATAGTCGCCCCATGAAGCACGATCAGCCCCAATTCAGCATCATCGGCGACGTCAGCGTGGACCTGGTGCTGGGCACGTTGAACAGCTGGCCGAAGATCGGCACCGAACAGCTGCTGCCCCGCAGCGAGCTGCGGGCCGGCGGCTCGGCGGCCAACTCCGCCCTCGCCGCCCGCCACCTTGGCCTGAGCCCCCGCCTGATCGGCGCCATCGGCAACGATGACCTGGCCCAGTGGCTGCTGCTGCAACTGACCGGCATCCCGGTCGAACTGCAGACCTGCGCCAGCGACACCACCATGTCGGTCGGCCTGATGCACGCCGATGGCGAACGCACCTTCTTCACCAGCTGCGGGCATCTGCAGCATCTGACGCCGGCATTCGTGCTGGAGCACCTGCCGCCGGCGCCGGCGGGCAGCATCGCCCTGTTCACCGCCCCGTTCCTGCTGCCCGGCGTGCGCGATGGCTACGGCCAGTTGCTGGCCCAGGCGGCCGCGCGCGGCTATCAGATCGCGCTGGACCCGGGTTGGCCGCCGGAAGGCTGGACGCCCGGCGTACACGCGGAAGTCGAAGGCTGGCTGGCCCATTGCGATCACCTGCTGATCAACGAACTGGAAGCGACCAGCATCGCCGGCACCCAGGAACTGACGCCCGCCGTGCAGCGCATCGCCCACCTGCTCAAGCCCGGCGCGCACCTGATCATCAAACTGGGCGCCGCCGGTGCGCTGGGGCATGTCGACGGCGAGAGCACGTACTTCGCGACCGAGGTCGCGCCCGGAATCTTCGACACGGTCGGCGCCGGCGACAGCTTCAATACCGGCTATCTGGCGGCCCGGCTGAACCAGGCTGGCCTGCACGACGCGCTCGGCGCAGGCTGCCGGACCGCCGCGGCGATCCTGCCGCGCTTCCCGCGCAAGAGCATCGCCGCCGGCGAGCTCTCCCATTGCCTGCAGTCGTATTCCTGAGCCCGGAGGCACGACCATGACGCACAGGCCGCTGATCATCGGTTACATCCTCCTGATCTGGTTCGCGATCTCCTTCATCACCAATCTGATCGGGCCGTTGATGCCCATCGCCATCCAGGACTTCAAGTTGAGCCTGACGATGGCCGGCTTCATGCCGTTCTCCTTCTTTCTCGCCTACGGCCTGATTTCCATCCCGGGCGGAATGCTGATCGAAGTCCGCGGCACCCGCTTCACCCTGTTTGCCGCCTTCGCGCTGAATTTCGTCGGCGCCCTGGCGATCGCACTGATTCCCGGCTATGTCTCGGTCGTTGCCGGCCTGTTCGTCATCGGCCTGGGCATGGCGTTGCTGCAGGTGGTGATCAATCCGCTGATGCGCACCGCCGGCGGCGAGGAGCACTTCGCCTTCTTCTCGGTGATGGCGCAGCTGGTGTTCGGACTGGCGTCCTTCCTCAGCCCGCTGGTGTTCAAGCTCTACATGCAACGCCCCGGCGTGGAGGGACAGCCGCTGGCGTGGCTGACTTTCTACTGGTATTTCAGCGCCGCGTTCGTGCTGCTGGCCCTGCTCAACCACAAGCTGCCGTTGCCGAAGGTGGAACTGAAGGAAGACGAGCGCGCCGGCAGCCGCGAGGCCTACCGCAGCCTGCTGCGCCGGCGCGACGTGCGCCTGTTCTTCCTGGCCATCGTGGCCTACGTCGGCACCGAGCAATCCATCGCCAACTGGATGTCGCAGTTCCTGCACAGCTACCACGGCCTGTCGGCCACCGAGCAGGGCGCCGTCGCGGTCAGCCGTTTCTGGGGCCTGATGTCGCTGGGCTGCCTGGTCGGACTGGGGCTGTTGAAACTGCTGGATTCCAAGCTCGTGCTGGCGATCTTCTCGATGTTGGCCATGGCCTGCCTCGCGCTCGCCCTTTTCGGCCCGGCAGCCGTCTCTCCACTGGCCTTCCCCGCTGCGGGCTTTTTCTTGTCGGTGATGTTCTCCGTGATCTTCTCGCTGGGACTGAACTCGGTGCGACAACACCACGGCGCGTTCTCGGGAATCCTGTGCAGCGGCATCCTCGGCGGCGCCATCGTGCCGCTGCTGATCGGCTTCGTGGCCGATCACTGGGGCCTGCGCGTGGGCCTCTCGCTGGTCTTCATTCCCCTGCTCTACATCCTCAGCGTCAGTGCCTGGGCCAGGCCACTGGTGCGCAACCAGACCCTGTACTCCGCGAAAAACACCCCCGCTTCGCCCTGACCAGGCAGCCGCACCCACCCATGCGAGGGCCCCGCCGGCCCGAGTCGCCGTACAACACCAGGAGCCCATGATGAAGAAGCATCCCAGCGCTGTTCGACCGACCGGCATCGCCGCCGCGGTGGCAGCGGTATTGATCAGTTGCGCCACCGCCCCGGCCCTGGCGCAGTCCAGCACGGCCGACGAGGAAAAGCCGGCCGGCAAGGACGAGGCGCCGACCACCCTGCAGACCGTGCGGGTGTCCGCCACCCGCCTGGAGTCGGATCTGCTGAAGACGCCGGTGACCGTCACCGCCGTCACCCAGGAGGCGCTGACCCGCGAAGGCATCCGCGACGTGCGCGGCCTGTCCGGCAGCATGCCCAACCTGCAGATCGCCAATGGCCCTGACTCGGGCGTGCAGGTCAGCATCCGCGGCATCGGCGCCAACAACTTCACCGAGATTGGCGATCCGGCGGTCGGCCTGCACGTGGCCGGCCTGTATTCGCCGCGCCCGCAGGGCGCGCTGGCGCTGATGTTCGACGTGGACCAGGTGGAAGTGCTGCGCGGTCCGCAGGGCACCCTGTTCGGCCGCAATTCGACCGGCGGCAGCATCAACATCATTCCGGCCAAGCCCCGCTTCGACTCCACCTTCGGCAGCACCGAAATCGAACTGGGCAGCTACAACCTGCGCCAGATCAACCTGATCCAGAACCTCGCGGTGAACGATCGCTTCGCCCTGCGCGTGGCCGCCACCAAGGTCGAGCGCGATGGCTGGATCGACCAGCAGCAGGACTTCACCGACGTCGACATCCCCGAGCGGGGCTTCATCGCCGACGGCATCCCGGACGTGGACCAGCGCCGCAACGTCAGGGTGCCGCGCAGCAAGTACTACTACAACCGCGACGAATGGGCCGCCCGCATCGCCGCCCGTTTCGCGATCACCGACAACGTCGAATGGCTGCTGGCCTACGAGAAGTTCCAGAACTCCGGCGCCGGCCAGGTGGGCATGAAGGATTGCGACCAGGCCGCCGGCACCCGCTTCGCCTGTACGGGCGGCAAGTGGGACGTGAAGATCAACGTGCCCGGCCGGACCGACATGTCCATCGACACGGTCCGCTCCAACCTCAACTGGTACCTCAGCGACACCAACAGCATCGAGTACAGCGTGGCCTTCGCCAAGCAGAAGCGCTTCCAGATCTCCGATGACGACGGCGGTTACCACGAGATCCCCTCGCAGGTCACCGCCACCCTGCCGGTGCCTGCGGATGGCGACTGGGGCGTGTGGCCGGTGCGTGACAACACCTCCATCACCCTGGATTCGGAGTACAAGTCGTTCGTGCACGAGTTGCAGTTCAAGCACCAGGGCGAACGCCTGAAGCTGGTGTCGGGCCTGTTCTGGATGCACGAGAAGAATTCAATCGACTACGCGCAGGAAATGCTGGTCAACGCACCGTTCGGTTATCCGATCAGCCAGTTCTATCACCAGCCCAACCGCCAGATCGACGCCAAGGCGATCTTCACCCAGGCCGACTGGCGCTTCGCTCCCACCTGGACGGCGACCTTCGGCGTGCGCTTCAGCCGCGACTCCAAGACCGACCGCGGCGGCCAGGTGTACGGCGGCTGGGATACCACCTCGACGGCCTATTACAACGGTCTGTACGACCCGGGCACGCCGGGCGAACCGGGCTTCCGCCCGCACAATGGCCGTGATCTGACCGAAGGGATGGGACCTTTCGCCGGCATCGGCGCCTACCACCTGTGGGGACCGCCGGCGGAAAACGCCCACTCCGATTCCTGGCGCAAGTTCACCTATCGCCTGGGCCTGACCAAGGATCTGTCCGAGAACGAAATCCTGTTCACCTCGCTGTCCACCGGCTACAAGGCGGGCGGCTTCGGCGACAAGGACGACGCCTGCGACGGCAAGGTCTGCGTGGACGGCCCCCCCGGCCCGCACTACACCTTCTTCCCGTACCGGCCGGAAACCGTCACCAACCTGGAATTCGGCTACAAGGGACTGCTGCTGGACAAGCGCCTGAGCCTGTCGGTCACCGCGTTCTACAGCCGCTACAAGGACATGCAGGTGACCGGCGATTTCTTCGCCGCCAAGGTGCATGTCAACGAGCCGTGTCCGGAATGGGATCCGACCTGCGACGTGGTCAAGAAGTGGCAGACCGTCAACGTCGGCACCGTGAACATCCCGGGCGTGGAGGTGGAATTCGACTACCTGCCCACGGCCGATACCCGCATCGGCGGCTTCTTCTCGTACATCAACAGCAAGATCAAGGACTACCCCACCTTCAGCGACGAGTGGAACTGCGGCGTGCGCGAGGAGTTCGGCGCGGTGCCCTGCCCGGAGCCCTACAACGGCCCCAATCCCGAGTTCGCCGGCCGCCAGATCTACGACATCACCGGCCACCATCTGCCGATGACCCCGAAGTTCACCGCCGGCATCAACGTGTCCCACACCTTCAGGTTCGGCAACGGGTACGAGCTGGTGCCGTGGCTCAACGTCAAGTGGCAGGACAAGATGTACTTCACCCTGCGCAACCTGGACAACCCGCACATTTCGGACGGACAGGAAGCCTACACCACGGTCGACGCCAGCCTGAGCCTGCAATCGCCGTCGTTCTGGCGCGCCGAACTGTATGTGCTCAACGCCACCGACAAGATGACCAAGAACTGGGCCGACGACGCGGGCGGTTTCATCCGCGGCTACTGGAACGATCCGCGCACGGTCGGCCTGCGCGTGCGTTTCGATTACTGATGCCGCCATGGCCGGTGATCGGCACGATCACCGGCGTCACCGGAAGCCGCCGGCGAGGGCGGCTTCCGGTTTCCGTTCCATCTCAGCGCCAGCTGTTCCTGCGCGTGATCGGCGGCGGAGGCGTGTCATCCAGCACGGGCACCAGCTTGCCCAGGCCGACCCGCCTGAAGTCGCCGGTACCATGAAAGTCGAGTTGGCCGAAGCTCTGGGCGGTCAGCGCATCGCTGCCCAGGAAAACTTCCTTTCCCTCGGCCATCGGGCGCGTGGTGCTGCAGACCGACAACGGCACCCTCAGCACGCTGATGCCGGCCTGCTTCCATGCCACGTCGGGCAGGAGCCGACGCACGACCGAACTGTCGACCCACACGTCGACGGACGCTTCGGCCATGGAGCGGCATTTTCCAATGCCGATGTCGAATGCCATGTGTTCTCCTAGAAGGCGGTGTTGGTGAGAGTGAAGCGATAGCCGCGCGCCACCAGCAGCCCGCGCATTCTTGTTTCCGCGGACTTGCGATCGAATCCGTTGCCTACCCAGAGTCCGTAGCTGGGGGGATTGGCGCCCGACATCCTGCGGTTGACGCTGATGTCGAGGGACTCGCAGGCCGTCGCCCA
>MTEY01010812.1_pt1 | contig 22978 bp, 22 predicted proteins | sample 1042721 | NCBI WGS metagenome assembly MTEY01 (sample SAMN06185809, study PRJNA358809) | soil metagenome | isolation source: soil biostimulated with seedmeal as carbon source | place: India | collected 2015-05-23 | reverse complement strand
GCGAATGAATTCGCCCCCACAAAAAAGCGGTGCCTCAATGGTCGAGCGCGGCGCTGGAGGTGGATCCCTGTAGGGGCGAATTCATTCGCCAAGGGCAACGCAGTTGCCCCCCGACATTCCCCAGGGCAGACCTTCGGCCTGCCTAACGAATGAATTCGCCCCCACAAGAGCTGCATCACTCCGCGCAGCAGCTATGCACCGCCTTCGCCGGCTCGTCCTCATAGCGGTCGTGGTAAGTCATCCAGTCCATGATCTCCTGCTCATCCCGCCCCTTGGGCAGCAGGTCGAGGAAGTTGTAGGCGCCCACCAGCAGGTCCAGGCCACGGGCGTAGGTGGAGTAGGTGTGGAAAATCTCGCCCGCGTCGTTGCGATAGAACACGCTGAGGCCCGGCATGTCCTCGCCCGGGTCCTTGCTGGTGCCGTAGTTGTAGCGGGCGGTGCCGGCGGCGATGTCCTCGGGCCGGGCGGCCACGCCAAAGTCTTCATTGAAGGAACTGCCCTGGGACGACACCCACTTGAACTTCCAGCCCATGCGCTTGCGGAAGGCCTGGAACTCCTGCAAGGGCGCACGGGACACGCAGAGCAGCGTCACATCGTGGTGCTTGAGGTGCTGGTTGGGCCCGTCGATATGGTCCGCGAGGAACGAGCAGCCCGGGCAGCCTTCCTTCCAGCCGGGACCGAACATGAAGTGATAGACCACCAGGGTGCTGCGCCCATCGAACAGGTCGGCCAGGGTTTCCCAGCCGTCCGGCCCTTCGAAGGCGTAGACCTGGTCGATACGGACCCAGGGCAGCGCCCGGCGCTCGGCACTGAGCTTGTCGCGCTCGCGGGTGAAGGCCTTTTCCTTGCGCAGCAATTCCTCGCGCGCCTGGAGCCATTCTGCTCGGGAAACCACGGGATGCTTGTCGATCTTCATGATGCGCACTCCTGAACCTGACGTTGATAGGGACTCGCCCTAGTGGTCGTCCGGCGGAGGATGCGCTCGACACTTGCGTCAGAGTGGGCGACGAGCGGCCTCGTATCAGAGGCTGTGCCCGCGTCTGGCCTCCAGGCGCTGGACGGTGGCGCTCGGCGTCTCGCCGAACAGCTTGCGGTACTCGCTGGAGAAGCGTCCGAGGTGATTGAAGCCCCAGGCCAGGGCGATCGCCGAAATGTTGCGCTGGGAGCGGTCCTCGAGGATTTCCTGGCGCACCGCAGTGAGCCGGTGCTTTTTCAGGAACGCCATGGGCGACTGGTCGAAATACCGCCTGAAGCCTTCGAACAGCTTGAAGCGCGATACCCCGGCCGCGCGCTCGATATCCTCCAGGCAGATTTCCTCGCGGGCGTGGGCCTGGATGAAGGCACGGGCACGCAGCAGGTAGTGCGGCAGCTTGATATCCAGGCGCTCGCGTAGTTCGTCCGAATAGTTGTTCGGCTGAGCCAGGATCAGCCCTTTGATCAATGCGCTTTCCAGGTCACGGGTGAAGAACAGCTGGCCGTAGAGATCGCGGCTGCGCTCCAGCTCGTCGATCAGGTGCCGGGCCATGCGCCACCAGGACGCCGCCGCACCCTCCACCGCATCCATCTCGGCCTGGAAGCACAGGGGCGCATCCACGCTGCGTTGCAGCAGGTCTTCCAGGGTCTGCTGCATGGCCGCGCGGGGAATCGCCACCTGCAACTTGTGGCAGTCGCCGCCGATGGTCAGCTCCTGGTGTTCATGAGGGGAGAGGATCACCCCCGCGTCGCGATCCGAACGCAGCAGGCGCCCGGACTTCGCCAGTTCCTGCTCGCCGCAGAGCGGCAGGCTGAGGCTGTAGCAATTGAGGTTCATCTCGTCACCGACGCCGATGGTGACGTCGGTGCCGTATTCGACATAGCCCAGGGTGGTGGACATCGAGGGCAGCACATTGGCGCTGTGGTGGAACTGGATACGGTCGGGTTTCGCCACCTTCAGCTGGTGGGGACCGCAGATGTTCGACATCCAGGAGCGGGCTCCGGCCAGATCGTAGCGATCGGCGGAAATATCACGAAAATGAGGATGGTTCTTCGTAGTCATCACGCGGCACCCAACACGGCAATGGGAGATGCGCGCTCTGGCGGCGCGTCGAGTTGAATCAGGCAAGCTCCATGCCACGCCAGCACGATCCGTCGAAGACCGGAAATCGAGGATAACATCGGTCCATTTTCTGGATAGGACCGTTCCTCGCTTCGTCGAATAAATCACTCCAAAGAACCAGCGGGCGGCCTGAACGCCCCATCCCAGAGCCCTTCTGCCACGCCGTGGAGCACGCCCTGTGCGCCTTCAGTGCGGCAACCGCCGACCTCTGCTGGTGCAAGCCGATGGGGCAGCTCCAGGCCAGCGAAAGGCCGCGGTGTTACCCCATTTGGGAAGTGCGCGCAGGCCGAGGGTTACCCGTTCTGCAGCAACGGATAGCCTTCGCCAATTTTTCGGATAGCGCGCAGCGGACGAATCGGCTAGCCAACCTCCATTTCCACGGTTCTACCGTTACCTCGGGCCGTTCGAGGCCTGCCAGGCGTTACCGCGCGCCGTCGCAGCGCTGTCGAGGTGGATTCAAGTCCGCTTCACCCCCTCGCCGCTATCCGCTTGCTGGGCGAAGGCTATCCACTTGTTCCGCTTGCCCCTGAACCGCTGCAAGCCGCGTCCCGTGTGGCCTGTGGGTCGATGGCAAACGGCAAAATTTACGGCGCAGCTTCGCCAACTATGCGGATAGACCGGGAAAGTCCCGGCTCCTTCTAATGGCCTCCACTGATTCGCCCGATGTGGAAGGTGCCACCCATGAATACTTCGAATAAGAACATTGCGCAGTGGAGAGAGTACGTCAGCGGCTGCCTGGACTTCCGTCCGGAAGAAGGCGTGTACCGCATTGCCCGCGACATGTTCACCGAGCCGGAACTGTTCGACCTGGAGATGGAGCTGATCTTCGAGAAGAACTGGATCTACGCCTGCCACGAGAGCGAGATCCCCAATGCCCACGACTTCATGACCCTGCGCGCTGGCCGCCAGCCGATGATCATCACCCGTGACGGCAACGGCCAGCTGAACGCGCTGATCAACGCCTGCCAGCATCGCGGCGCCACCCTCACCCGCGTCGGCAAGGGCAACCAGTCCACCTTCACCTGCCCCTTCCACGCCTGGTGCTACAAGAGCGACGGCCGCCTGGTGAAGGTCAAGGCGCCGGGCGAGTACCCGGAAGGTTTCGACAAGGCCACCCGTGGCCTGAAGAAGGCACGCATCGAGAGCTACAAGGGTTTCGTCTTCATCAGCCTCGACGTCGCCGGTACCGACAGCCTCGAAGACTTCCTCGGCGACGCCAAGGTGTTCTTCGACATGATGGTCGCCCAGTCGCCCACCGGTGAGCTGGAAGTGCTGCCAGGCAAGTCCACCTACACCTTCGACGGCAACTGGAAACTGCAGAACGAGAACGGCCTGGACGGTTATCACGTCAGCACCGTGCACTACAACTACGTCGCCACCGTGCAGCACCGCCAGCAGGTCAACGCCAGCAAGGGCAGCGCCGGCACCACCCTGGACTACAGCAAGCTGGGGGCCGGCGACACCGAAACCGACGACGGCTGGTTCTCCTTCAACAACGGCCACAGCGTGCTGTTCAGCGACATGCCCAACCCCACCGTGCGCCCCGGTTACGCCACCGTGATGCCGCGCCTGGTCGAGGAGCACGGTCAGGGCAAGGCGGAATGGATGATGCACCGCCTGCGCAACCTGAACATCTACCCCAGTCTGTTCTTCATGGACCAGATCAGCTCGCAGCTGCGCATCGTGCGTCCGCTGGCCTGGAACAAGACCGAGATCATCAGCCAGTGCATCGGCGTGAAAGGCGAATCCGACGCCGACCGCGAAAGCCGCATCCGCCAGTTCGAGGACTTCTTCAACGTCTCCGGCATGGGCACCCCCGACGACCTGGTGGAGTTCCGCGAACAGCAGCGCGGCTTCCAGGGCCGCCTGGAACGCTGGAGCGACATCTCCCGCGGCTACGGCAAGTGGGTCACCGGCGCTACCTCGAACAGCCAGACCCTGGGCATCGCCCCGGTGATGACCGGCACCGAATTCACCCATGAAGGCCTGTACGTGAACCAGCACGCCAACTGGCAGCGCTTCCTGCTCCAGGGCCTGGACCAGAAATCCCTGAAACTGCAGGAGGTGCAGGCATGAACCCGCAGCTGCAATACCAGATCGAGCAATTCCTCTACGCCAAATCCGCCCTGTGCGACGCCCAGGACTGGGACGCCTACCTGGACCTGTTCGACGAGCAGTGCGAATACCACCTGCCGCAGTGGGACTCCGAGCACGAGTACACCCGGGACCCGAAGCGCGGCATGTCGCTGATCTATTACAGCAACCGCTCGGGCCTTGAAGACCGCGTATTCCGCATCCGCACCGGCAAGGCCGCCTCGACCATTCCGATGCCGCGCACCCTGCACCAGATCAGCAACGTGCGCGTCAAGGAACGTGACGACGGCCAACTGGAAGTGAAGGCCAACTGGCACACCCTGTACTTCCGCCTGGGTCAGAGCGAGCAGTTCTTCGGCCATGCGACCTACCACCTCAAGCCCGTGGGCGAGAGCTGGAAGATCACCCGCAAGCACATGGTCCTGCTCAACGACACCATCAACTCGGTGCTCGATTTCTACCACCTCTGATTGCCCGGATGTACGCGCCATGAACCACAAGGTCGCCTTCAGTTTTGCCGATGGCAAAACCCTGTTCTTCCCCGTGCAGGGCAACGAGATCCTCCTCGACGCAGCCTTGCGCAACGGCATCAACATCCCGCTGGACTGCCGCGAGGGCGTCTGCGGCACCTGCATGGGCCGCTGCGAGTCCGGCCGCTACGCCATGGACTACGTGGACGAGGAGGCCTTGTCGGCCAAGGACCTGGAGCAGCGCAAGATGCTCACCTGCCAGACCCGCGTGCAGTCCGATGCGTCCTTCTACTTCGACTTCGATTCGACCCTCTGCGGCGCGTCGAAGACGGTGCAGGAGCGCGGCATCGTCACCTTCGTGGAGCAGGTGTCGCCGACCACCGCCATCCTCCATCTGGATGCCGGTGTCGACGGCCAGCAGCTGGACTTCCTGCCGGGGCAGTACGCCCGCCTGCAGGTGCCGGGAACCGAAGCCCGGCGTTCCTACTCCTTCGCCAATCGGCCGAATGCGCAGAACAAGCTGCAATTCCTCATCCGCCTGCTGCCCAATGGGGTGATGAGCAACTACATCCGCGAGCGCTGCAAGGTGGGTGACGAAATCCGCTTCGAAGCCCCGCTGGGTGCTTTCTACATGCGCCACATCGAGAAGCCGCTGCTGCTGGTGGCCGGCGGAACCGGTCTCTCGGCCTTCCTCGGCATGCTCGACGAAATCGCCGAACGCGGCGGCTGCGGCCAACCGGTGCACCTGTTCTACGGCGTGCGCCAGGTGGCGGACCTCTGCGAGCTGGAACGCATCCAGGGCTACGCCGAGCGCATCCCGAACTTCAACTTCACGCCGGTGATCAGCGACGAAGGCCAGGACTGGAACGGCAAGCGCGGCTACGTGCCGGAACACTTCGACGCCGAGGCCCTGCGCGAATCCCCCTTCGACATGTACCTCTGCGGCCCGCCGCCGATGGTCGAGTCGGTGAAGACCTGGCTCTCGGAAAGCGGCATCGACAACGGCCACCTGTATTTCGAGAAGTTCACCGAGAGCAATACCTGAGGTCCCGCTCCGACCTCCGTAGGAACTTGTAGGAGCCAGCTTGCTGGCGAATGCGCGATGCGTTCGCGAGCAAGCTCGCTCCTACGACGGCACACAAAACAACAAACACGCTCCACCCGCTTCACCAACTGCCCAAACAACAACTAAGCAGGCCGGGTCACGACGGCACTGCGCAACCAAGGCGGTAACCATGAAAAAGACCCTGAACCTTGCGATGCTGGGGGCCGCGCTGGCCTCTTCCCTCCCCGCCCTGGCACAGGACCCTGTGCGCATCGGCTTCATCACCACCCTCTCCACCCCCGCCGGTTATCTGGGCGAGGACGCCCGCGACGCTTTCCGCCTGGCCATGGACCAGGAAGGCGGCAAGCTCGGTGGCGTGCCGGTGGAACTGGTGGTCGAGGACGACGGCCTGCAGCCCGCCAAGGGCAAGCAGATCATCGACCGCATGAGCCTCGACGGCATCTCGCTCTACACCGGCGTGATGTTCTCCAACGTCCTCGCCGCCGTGGTCAACGGCGCGACCCAGGGCGACCGCTTCTACATCAGCACCAACGCCGCGCCCTCCAACCTCGCCGGCGCGCAGTGCAAGCCCCACTACTTCGCCGACTCCTACCAGAACGACGTCCCCCACGAGATGGCCGGCGTCGCCGCCAACGACCTGGGCTACAAGAAGATGGTCATCCTCGCCCCCAACTACCAGGCCGGCCGCGACGCCCTGGCGGGATTCAAGCGCACCTTCAAGGGTGAGGTCACCGAGATCTACACCAAGCTCAACCAGCTGGACTTCTCCGTGGAGCTGGCGCGCATCCGCTCGCTGAACCCGGACGCGGTGTTCCAGTTCCATCCGGGCGGCGGCGGCATCAACTTCGCCAAACAGTACGGCAGCTCGGGCCTGGCCAAGAGCATCCCGATGGTGGTGCCGGTGTTCTCCATGGACGAACGCATGCTCGCCGCCACCGGCAACGTGGCCGAGGGCGTCAACGTGGTCAGCGGCTGGAACCCGCAGTCCGACAACCCGGCCAACCAGGCCTTCGTCAAGGCGTTCACCGAGAAGTACAACCGCGCGCCCACCATGTACGCCGCCCAGGGCTACGACACCGCGCGCCTGATCGGCTCCGCCCTCAAGGCCACCAACGGCGACATCAAGAACGCCGAAGCCTTCCGCAGCGCCCTGCGAGATGCCCGTTTCGACTCGGTACGTGGCGACTTCCGCTTCGGCAGCAACCAGCACGCTGTGATCGACTGGCACCTGCTCAAGGTCCAGGCCGGCGCCGACGGCAAGCTCACTGAAGTGCCGGTGAAGACCATCGCCAAGGCCCAGGTGGACAGTTACGCGGCCCAGTGCGCGCTCTGATCCCGACCTGAACCGCCAGCCCGCCGCCCACCGCGGCGGGCCATCACCGCAGGACTTCGCCATGCTGTTGCTCGAACAACTTCTCAACGGCCTGCAGTACAGCGCCCTGCTGTTCCTGCTCGCCTCAGGCCTGACGCTGATCTTCGGCATCATGGGTGTCATCAACCTGGCCCACGGCGCCTTCTACATGGTCGGTGCGTTCTGCGCCGCCTACACCGCCATTGCCAGCGGCTCCTTCTGGCTCGGCGGCCTGGCGGCCCTGGCCGGTGCCGCGCTGTATGGCCTGGTGATCGAGACCGGGATCATCCGCCGCCTCTACAACCGCGACCATCTGGACCAGGTGCTGGCGACGCTGGCCGTGGTGTTCTTCACCAACGAACTCATCACCCTGCTGTTCGGCCGCAGCCCGCCGGCCATGCCCACGCCGGACTGGTACAACGCCTTCGTCGAAGTGCTGCCCGGCCTCATGTACCCGGTCAGCCGCCTGCTGTTCATCGGCGCTGGCCTGCTGGTGGCCCTCGGCATGTGGCTGCTGATCAACCACACCCGCCTGGGCATGCTGATCCGCGCGGGTGCCGACGACCATGAAATGGTCGGTGCCCTTGGGGTCAACATCAGCCGCCTCTACACCCTGGTGTTCGTCTTCGGCTGCGTGCTCTGTGGCCTCGCCGGATTCATGGCGGCGCCGCTGCTCTCAGTGGAGATCGGCATGGGCGAGAAGGTGCTGATCACCACCTTCGTGGTCATCGTCGTTGGCGGCGTGGGTTCGGTACGTGGCGCCCTGGTGGGTGCCCTGCTGATCGGCATGGTCGACAGCCTCGGCCGCGCCTACATCCCCCCGCTGCTGGACCAGTTGCTGCCCGCCGACGTCAGCGGCGCACTGAGCGGCGGCCTGATTTCCGCCAGCGCCTACATCGTCATGGCCCTGGTGCTGCTGGTGCGTCCGCGCGGCCTGCTGCCGGCCCGTGCCTGAGGAGAATCCCATGTCCCGTCGACTGATTATCGACCTGGCCTGCCTGGCCACCTTCGCGCTGATGCCGCTGCTGGCGGCGCTGCTCGACGAACCCTTCCTGGTCAGCCTGTTCACCCGCCTGGCCATCTACGGCATGGCCGCCGCCAGCCTGGACCTGCTGATCGGCTACGGCGCCATGGTCAGCTTCGGCCATGCCGCCTTCTTCGGCCTGGGCGGTTATGTGGTCGGCATCATCGCCTTCCATACGTCCCAGGGCATGCCGCTGTGGGGCTGGGAAGGCAGCAACAGCGCATTGGTGGTCTGGCCGCTGGCCCTGCTCTGCTGCGCCCTGCTCGGCCTGGTGATGGGCTACCTGTCGCTGCGCACCAGCGGCGTGCAGTTCATCATGATCACCCTGGCCTTCAGCCAGATGCTCTATTTCATCCTCGGCTCTCTGTCCCTCTACGGCGGCGACGACGGCATCCTGATGAACGAGCGCAACACGGTTCCGGGCCTCGACCTGAACGACGCCAACCAGTTCTATTACCTCTGCGTCGGCCTGCTGGTGGCCTGGCTGCTGTTCTGCCGGCGCCTGGTGGGATCGCGCTTCGGCTTCGTCCTGCGCGGCCTCAAGCAGAGCGAACGGCGCACCGTCAGCCTGGGGCTGAAACCCCTGCGCTATCGCCTCACCACCTTCGTCATCGCCGGCCTCGGTGCCGGCCTGGCCGGTCTGCTCTGGGCCAACTATGCGTTGTTCGTCAGCCCCGACATGGCGTCCTGGCAGAAGTCCGGCGAGCTGATGGCGATGGTCATCCTAGGTGGCGTCGGCACCCTCCTCGGCCCGGTGCTGGGTGCGGCCGTCTACCTCGGCCTGGAGCAGCTGCTGAGCTTGTGGACCGAGCACTGGCTGCTGATCTTCGGCCCGCTGCTTCTGCTGGTGGTGTTGTTCGGCCGCCAGGGCATCCTCGGCCTGCTACTGGCAGGCAACAAGCCGCGCAAGTCCCCGACCAGGCCCACCCCCGTCGCCACCACCCGCGAGGTGCACCCATGAGCGCGCAACTGTCCATCCGTGACCTGGAAAAGGCCTTCGGTGCGGTGAAGGCCACCAATGGCGCCAACCTGGAACTGGCCGCTGGCGAGCTGCACGCCATCATCGGTCCCAACGGCGCCGGCAAGTCCACGCTGATCTCGCAGATCGCCGGGGAAATCCGTCCGGACAAGGGGCAGATCCTCTTCGCCGGCAAGGACATCACCGATGTGCCCGCCCACGAACGCCCACGCCTGGGCCTGGCGCGGTCCTTCCAGGTCAGCCAGCTGTACCCGGACTTCAGCCTGCTGGAAAACGTCGCCGTGGCCATCGCCGCCCGCGAAGGTAAAAGCTTCGGCATGTGGAAGCCGCTGTCCCGCGACCGCAGCCTGCTGGACCCGGCGCGTGGCTACCTGGAGCAGGTGGGCCTCGGCCCACGCGCGGAGGACCGGGTGAACGAGCTGTCCCACGGCGAACGCCGCCAGTTGGAACTGGCCCTGGCGCTGGCCCAGGAAGCCTCGGTGCTGCTGCTGGACGAACCCATGGCCGGTATGGGGGCGGAGGAATCGGCGCGCATGACCGAGCTGCTCATGTCGCTCAAGGGGCGCTACGCCATCCTGCTGGTGGAGCACGACATGGACGCCGTATTCGCCCTGGCCGACCGCATCACCGTCCTGGTCTATGGCCAGACCATCCTCACCGGCTCCGTCGAAGAAGTCCGCAGCAACGCGCAGGTCCGCGCCGCCTACCTGGGGGAAGAACATGCTTGAAGTCAGTGGATTGCAGGCCGGCTACGGCCTGAGCCAGGTGCTGTTCGACATGCACCTGAAGATCGAACAGGGCGAAGTGGTGTCGCTGATCGGCCGCAACGGCATGGGCAAGACCACCACGGTGAAATCCATCATGGGCCTGCTCAAGCCGAGCGCCGGGAACATCCGCATCCACGGCAAGGAGATGCGCGGCGCCACGCCCTACCGCATCGCCCAGGCCGGACTCGGCCTGGTGCCGGAAGGCCGCCGCGCCTTCGGCACCCTGAGCGTGAAGGAGAACCTGCTGGCCACCGCCAGCAAGGGCGGCAAGTGGGACCTCAAGCGCATCTATGCGCTGTTCCCGCGCCTGGAGGAACGCCAGGAGCAACTGTCCAGGACCCTCTCCGGCGGCGAGCAGCAGATGCTGGTGGTGGGCCGCGCGCTGATGACCAACCCGCAGTTGCTGATCCTCGACGAAGCCACCGAAGGCCTGGCCCCGGTGATCCGCGAGACCATCTGGAACTGCCTGGCCACCCTCAAGGCCGAGGGCGAGACCATCCTGGTCATCGACAAGAACCTCAAGGAGATGGCGCGAGTAGTGGACCGCCATCACATCATCGAGAAGGGCCGCCAGGTCTGGCAGGGCACGCCAGCGCAGCTGGCGGCTGCCCCCGAGCTTTCGCACCGATACCTGGGCGTCTAGAGCACCGCCCTGATCCGCCCGGTCCGTCGTCACGACGGACCGGCAACCCCGACGCAACCCGCCTTCCGACGGCTTCGCAAAAAGCCGGCGGCGGACGGCTGCGCCCAAAAACCAGAAGAAGAAGAGCCTTGCGATGATCTACAAGTCCCGTGCGTTACCCCTCCTTTTGAGCACCCTCCCCCTCAGCGCGCTGGCCGCGGAATCCGGTTTCATCAAGGACTCCACCGCCACCCTGCAGCTGCGCAACTACTACTTCAGCCGCGACTTCTCCGACATCGTCGGACCGAACAAACAGTCCAAGGCTGAGGAATGGGCCCAGGGCTTCATCCTCAACTTCAAGTCCGGCTATACGCCCGGCCCGGTGGGCTTCGGCATCGACGCCATCGGCACCCTTGGCATCAAGCTCGATAGCAGTCCTGACCGGGTCAACACCGGCCTGCTCCCCGTGCAGGAAGATGGCGAGGCCGCCGACGACTACAGCCGCCTGGGCATTGCCGGGAAGATGCGGGTGTCGAAAACCGAGCTGAAAGTGGGTGAGTTGCAGCCCAACCTGCCGGTGCTGATGTTCAGCGACATCCGCTTGCTGCCGCCCAGTTACCAGGGCGCCAGCGTCACCTCCAACGAGATCGCCGGGCTGACCCTGCAAGGCGGCCACCTGACCGGCACCAGCCTGCGTAACGAGGCGGGCGACGACAAGATCCAGGCCCAGATCGGCTACCAGCCACAGCGCCAGGCCTCGAGCGACGCGTTCAACTACGCGGGCGCCGACTATGCCTTCAATAGCAACCGCACCACGGTGGGCGCCTGGTATGCGCAACTGGAAGACATCTACGACCAGCGTCTGATCAGCCTCAAACACGCCGAACCTGTGGGCGACTGGGTATTGGGCGTCAATGCCGGCTTCTACGACTCCAGCGAAGACGGCAAGAAGCTGATCGGCGAAGTCGACAACCAGGCCTTTTACTCGCTGTTCTCGGCCAAGCGTGGCGGCCACACCTTCTTCGTCGGCTACCAGGGCATGTACGGCGACCAGGGCTTCCCCAAGGTGTTCGCCAACATCACCCCGCTGGGCAACGAAGTCCCCACCTACGAGTTCGCCTCGGCGGATGAGCGCTCCTGGCAGGTGCGCCACGACTACGACTTCGCCGCCCTCGGCATCCCCGGCCTCACCACCACCCTGCGCTACATCAAGGGCGATAACGTCGACACCGGTCAGGGCTTCGAAGGCGAAGACTGGGAGCGCGACCTGGATATCGGCTACGTGATCCAGAGCGGCACCCTCAAAGGCCTGGGCGTGCGCATCCGTAATGTCACCGCACGTTCCAACTACCGCACCGACATCGACGAGAACCGCCTGATCCTCAATTACACATTGGCGCTGTTCTGAAATCGAGCGCCGTGGCCAGGAATGGGCACGGCCTGCTTTACCCGTAGGGGCGAATTCATTCGCCAAGCAGGCCGAAGGTCTGCCAAAGGCTGTCTGTTGGGGGCAGCTTCGCTGCCCTTGGCGAATGAATTCGCCCCTACAGATTCACCGATCAAGCTCCATCAGCTCAGTTATTGCCCGATACAACGGCGTCCCCGGCTGGCCCAGCTCCAGCACCACATCGAAATGGTTCTTGCCGGGCGCTTCGACAAAGCGCCCCGGCAGCCCGCTCGCGCGCCAGGCCTCGAGGAAGTCATGGGACTGGCGGGCGAATTCCGCCGTCTCCAACGCCCCGTAGCTGATCACCAGTTCCGCCCCCCGCGTCGGCAGGTGGAAGGCCGGGCTATTGCGCCGCGCCGCCACTTCGTCCATCCCCATCCAGCCGTTGATATGGGTCTCCAGCAACGGATGCAGGTCGAACAACCCGCTGATGGGCAGTGCGCCGCGCAGCACGTTGTCCGGCACGCCATAACTCCCCTGCCAGCCGCTGGCCAGGAGCATGCCTGTCAGATGCCCGCCGGCCGAGCTGCCGCTGGCATACAGCCGCTGCGGATCACCGCCGAACTCGGCGATATGGCGATGCAGCCAGGCCAGCGCGCGGCGGGTCTGGTCGACGATGTGATCGAGGGTCACGGCCGGGGCCAGGTCGTAATCCATTACCACTACGCACGCCCCGGCAGCCGTCAGCGCCGGCGCCATGAAGGCCGAGTCGGCCTTGGACAGCGCGCGCCAATAGCCGCCGTGGATGAACAGCAGCACCGGTGCATCCGGCCTGCTGGCGGAGAAGATATCCAGTCGCTCGGCGGCGCCCGGACCGTAGGGCACATCCCTGAAGCAGCGCAGCGCGGCGTGGGCGTCGTCGCTCAGCGCGCGGTACTGGCGCGGGTACTGGTCGAAGTCCGCGACGCTGGCGCGGGCGTTGTACTGCACGTCGTAGTAGGCGGCCAGTTCGGCCGGATCGCTGGGGCGGGTCATGGGCACCTCCGAGGGTTGTCCGTCGATTAGGCGGCAATCGGGGGAACCGGGAAATCCGGATAGTCGGGGATGGTTATCCGGGGAGTTGGGTGGGTAGGGACCATCCCAGCGCCTCCGAAAATAAAAAAGCCGGCCAAACGGCCGGCTCAAATGGCGGGAGAACCAGCCTCCCCCGCCACAATCACAACTCAGGCTTCGGCGCGAACGCGGTCGCGGATGGCTTCCTGCTCCGGGCTCGGGGCCTTTTGCAGCTGGAAGTCGAAGTCGATTTCGGCGAAGCGGTCCACGGCGCCACGGGCGGCGGCAGCGGCGGCGTCTTCGGTGAAGCGGATCTCACCCACCAGGCCATCACGGGTGGCGTAGGCGAAGTCGTCCCACAGGTATTCGTCGCCCGACAGGTTGATCTGGGTGGTCAGGTGGCGATAACCCGGCGCGGAGATGAAGAAGTGGATGTGCGCCGGGCGATTGCCGTGGCGGCCCAGGTGGTTCAGCACTTCCTGGGTGGTGCCATCCGGCGGGCAGCCGTAGCCGGACGGCACGATGCTGCGGGCGCGGTAGCGGCCTTCGGCGTCGGTGACGATGCGACGGCGCAGGTTGTAGTCCGACTGGGTGGTGTCGAAGTAGGAATAGGTACCCTTGGTGTTGGCGTGCCACAGGTCGACGATGGCGCCGGCGATCGGCTTGCCATCGGCGTCCTTCACCTGGCCCTGGAGGAACATCACGGTACCGGCGTCGGTGCCGTCGTCCATGCGGGTTTCGCCTTCGGACAGCGGCGCGCCGGCCACGTACAGCGGGCCTTCGATGGTGCGCGGGGTGCCGCCGGACAGACCGGCCTGCTCGTCCTGGGCATCCAGCAGCAGATCGAGGTAATGCTCCAGGCCAAGGCCGGCAACCAGCAGGCCAGCCTCACCACGGGCGCCCATGCGGTTGAAGTAGTCCACCGCTTTCCAGAACTCTTCGGTGGTGACTTCCAGGTCTTCGATGATCTTGATGGAGTCGAGCAGGATGCGGTTCACCAGCTTCTTCATGCGCTGGCTGCCCTGGTCGTTGTTGAAACCGCTGACTTCCTGGAAGAACTTCTGGACGCTTTCGGTGCTGGACAGTTTGATAGTCATGGCTATTTCCTCATCTTGTTGTTATCGGGCGCGAATCGATCAGCGATCGTCTTCGTGAATCGATGACGGGTGGCGGCAGAGACCGTCCACCTCGATCTCCATGTAGGGGAAGAGCGGCAGCTGCATCAGGGTGTCGTGCAGTTCTTCGACACTGGCGAGGTCGAAGACGCTGTAGTTGGCGTAGTGGCCGGCGATGCGCCACAGGTGACGCCACTTGCCTTCGCGCTGCAGGCGCTGGGCCAGTTCTTTCTCGTCGGCCTTGAGCTTGGCAGCCTTGGCCGGGTCCATGTCGACCGGGAGCTTCACGGTCATCTTCACGTGGAACAGCATGGAAAGGTCTCCTGTTTACTTGCGGCGGAAGAACGCCAGGCGCTCTTCGTCCAGGGCCAGGCTAAGGCCCGGGGTACGCGGCACGTGCAGCTGGAAGTCGCGGTAGACCGGCGCTTCGCTGACGATTTCCTCGGTCAGCAGCAGCGGCCCGAACAGCTCGGTGTGCCAGGTCAGTTGCTTCAGGGTGACGAAGGCATGGGCCGACGCCAGGGTACCGATGGAGCCTTCCAGCATGGTGCCGCCGTACAGGGCGATACCGGCCGCTTCGGCGATCTGCGCGGTGCGCAGCACGGCACGCGGGCCACCGTTCTTGGCGATCTTCAGGGCGAAGATGCTGGCGGCGCCGTCGGCGGCCAGGCTGAAGGCGTCTTCGACGCTTTCGATGGATTCGTCGGCCATGATCGGCGCCGGGCTGCGCTGGTTCAGGCGCACCTGGCCGGAACGGTTGATGCGCGAGATCGGTTGCTCGATCAGGTCGATGCCGTTGTCACCGAGGATGCGGCAGGCACGCAGGGCGACGGACTCGTCCCAGGCCTGGTTCACATCGACACGCACGCTGGCGTTGTCGCCCAGCGCTTGCTTGATGGCGATCACGTGCTTCAGGTCGCGGTTCACTTCGCCCGCGCCGATCTTCAGCTTGAAGATGCGGTGGCGGCGGATTTCCAGCATGTGCTCGGCTTCGGCGATGTCCTTGGCGGTGTCGCCGCTGGCCAGGGTCCAGGCCACTTCCAGGCCGTCACGCACGCGGCCGCCGAGCAGCTCGCTCACCGGCAGGCCGAGGCGCTTGCCCTGGGCATCCAGCAGCGCGCTTTCCAGACCGGACTTGGCGAAGGTGTTGCCCTTGGCAGCCTTGTCCAGGCGCAGCATGGCGGCGTTGATGTTGTTGGCGTCCTGGCCGATCAGCAGCGGAGCGAGGTGGCTGTCGATGTTCTGCTTGATGCTTTCCGGGCTCTCGTTGCCGTAGGCCAGGCCACCGATGGTGGTGGACTCGCCGAGGCCTTCGATGCCATCGGAACAACGCAGGCGAATCACCACCAGCGTCTGGTTCTGCATGGTGTGCATGGCCAGCTTGTGCGGGCGGATGGTCGGCAGGTCGACGATGATCGCCTCGACGCTTTCGATCAGGACTTGGCTCACTTCAATACCCATCAGGTTCGTTTCATCTGGTCCCGATAGTGGCCGCGACAAATCGCGGGGTCCAATATAGAGTTTGTCTAGCACGATACCCACAGGGTATCGAATACCTCGCACAGCCACCGCCCCGGAGTCACCATGGAGCTTCGCCATCTGCGCTACTTCCAGGCGCTTGCCGAAACCCTCAATTTCACCCGTGCCGCCGAGCGTCTGCACATTGCTCAACCCCCGTTGAGCCGCCAGATCCAGCAGCTCGAAGAGGAACTCGGGGTGGCCTTGCTGGACCGTGGCAGACCCCTGCGCCTGACCGAAGCCGGACGCTTTTTCCACGAGCATTCCCGCACCCTGCTCGAGCAACTGGGCAAGGTTTGTGACAATACCCGCCGCATTGGGTCGGGGGAAAAAGCCTGGCTCGGCATCGGCTTCGCACCCTCCACCCTCTACGGTGTCCTACCCGACCTGATCCGCCGCCTGCGCAGCGATGCCGGCCTGGAGCTGGGCCTTTCCGAGATGACCACCCTGCAACAGGTGGACTCGCTCAAGGCCGGCCGCATCGATGTCGGCTTCGGCCGCATCCACATCAACGATCCGGCCATCCAGCAGGAGGTGCTCACCCTCGACCCGCTGGTGGCCGCCCTCCCCGCCGGGCACCCGTTACTGCCAGGCCCGGTGAGTCTCACCGATCTCGCCCAGGAGCCTTTCGTGCTCTATCCGGGCAACCCGCGGCCGAGCTACGCCGACCATGTGTTGTCACTGTTCGCCGCCTATGGCCTGCAGATCGAAGTGGCGCAATGGACCAACGAACTGCAGACCGCCATCGGCCTGGTCGCCGCCGGCATCGGCATCACCCTGGTGCCAGCATCCGTGCAGGTCCTGCACCGCATCGACATCGGCTATGCCAGCCTGCAGGAAGCCCAGGCCACCTCGCCCATCATCATCAGCCGCCGCGTGGGCGACGCATCGCCGGCGCTGACCCACTGCCTGGCGCTGATCGAAGAGCTGGCCGAGGGGCATATCGGTTAGCCCACCTGGTGAGCCCGTTATTCCTGTAGGGGCGAATTCATTCGCCAAGGGCAACGCAGTTGCCCCCTTAATCTCCCCAAGGCAGACCTTCGGCCTGCTTGGCGAATGAATTCGCCCCTACAAGAGGCAAGCGCCCCCTACCGCAAGAAAAAAAGCCCGCAAAGGAGTGGAACGGGCCGAGGTAAAGCGTGAAAAAAGACGCTACTGCAGCGGCGAGAACTTAGCCGGCAGGTAGGCGGTGGAATGCATTTCGCGCAACTGTGGTCCGGAGTTCTCCGGCGGCCAGACGCCGTCTTCAACCGCCCGCGTGCGGACGTCGAGACGCTGTTCCAGGGTCGCGTAGGGCCAGATGTGCAGGTAGCGCGGCGTACGGCCGTCGGTGGCGTAGAAAGCCGCGTAGACCTGTGAATAACTCTCCGCAGTGCGCGGACCGACGGCTTTCTTCCAGCCTTCCAGCGTGGGGGTCAGGCCGGAGGGAATCAGGTTGTATTCGCGCAGTTCGTAGAAGGGGCCATGAGCACCCGGCGCCAGAGGTTCGAGGAAGGGGAACAGGCTGTAGTTTTCCACCTTCATGTCCAGCATGAATTCTTCGATACCGAAGGCATCCCGTGCCAGCAGGAAGCGCTCGCGCTCGGTCTGGCGGGCGTTCTCGTCGGCGAAGCCGCGCAGTACGGCGATCTGATTCAGCGGCCCGATTTCCGAGGCCCAGCAGCCCACCAGGGTGCATCCCGGCGCCGCCTCGGCCAGTGTCGATTCCAGCCGCGCCAGCGCCACGGCCGGCGTGCGCACGCGCAGGGTGAAGGTGATGAGTTCGTAGAGTCGCATCGGGGTCTCGCTGCCAGGTTTGAAAAAGGGGCCGGCCATCATCGGCCGGCCCCGTTGGCTCAGAACTTGAAGGTGTAGGTGGTGATCAGGCGGTTCTCCTGATAGTCCGGACCCGAGGCATTGCCATTGCCGTAGCGGGTCTTGACGTCGATGTTGCGCCATTCGAAGCCGACACCCTTGAGCGGGCCGCTCTGCACCACATAGCTGAGGTAGAGGTTGCGTTCGCTCTCGACGTTCTGGTCCAGCGCGTTGTTGCCACGGTCGATGCCGGTGCCCCGCAGGTAGCGCGTCATCAGCTTCAGGCCGGGCACGCCGTAGGCGGCGAAGTCGAGGTCGTAGCGCAGTTGCCAGGAGCTTTCGTTGGGTTTCACGAAGCCGACGGTGGACCAGTTCACCAGGTACGGCTGCGGCGCGTAGCCGTTGAGCGTCGGGAAGACACTCTCGCCCAGCATGCGCTGGTAGCCGACGCCGATGGCGTGGGCGCCCTTGCGCAGAGTGGTCATGGCGCCGTAGGAGTGGTTGTCGATATCGCCGTAGAGCGCCTTGCCGTCTTCGCTGTTGTCGAAGTAGCGCAAGTCGGTCTTCAGGCCATAGCCACTGCCCAGGTCGGCAGTGTGGGTCGCCCCAAGGTAGTGCTGCTGGTAGATGTCTTCCAGTTGGCCGTAGAAGTAGCTGGCGGTAAGGCTAGGCGTGAAGGCGTAGGTGGCGCCGCCGAAGTTCAGGCCATCGCTGCGACGTTTGATGTCCGGGCCGTTGAACAGGTACATCTTCTCGCGGTTGGACGACTCGCGACTGCTGATCTCCGTGAAGCGCCCGCCGGTGAGGGTGAGTTTGTCCACCTCGCGGGATTCCAGCAGGAAGCCGTGGTAGGTGGTGATCAACTGGCGGGAATCGTCGTAGAAGGCCACCGGCAGCATCGGGCGATGTTCGCCGATCTTCAGTTCGGTCTTGGAGTAGCGCATCTTTCCGGTCAGCGCGGCACGGCCATAGTCGCGCACCTGCTCACCCTTGCTGTCGTCGTAGGGAATGATGGTGTCCGGGCCGCGACCGCCACCGCCGTCCAGGCGATAGGCATATTGCCCGGATACATCGAGACCGAACTGCAAAGTGCCTTCGGTATATCCGGAAATGGCGCGAAAATCGAAACCCTGGGTCCAACTTCCGATACGCGATTTCGGCGCATCATCCTGTTTGAAGTCACGGTCGATATAGAAGTTACGCAGGCCAAGGCTGATTTGCCGATCCTTCACGAAGTCCGCCTGGGCAGACATTGGCATGAGCATTCCCATCAGGCCTGCGGCAGCTACGCCGCTGGCCAGCCAGCTTTTCTGAAACATGGAAGTAATCCTTTCTTACATGTGCATGCAAGGCACATCGAGTGGGAGCAGATTAATTAGCAAGAAGTGCAACTTCGGCAGTTAATCCACGCTGTTGTTTTTATAACCACTTACTGCAAAAAAGTTGTAGCAAGGCCCGCCACCCGAACATGTACGGGCGCCCTCGATTTCTAGTTATGGGTAAAACTTTTAAACGGATTAATTACAACTTCATCCGATATTCCGGAATAATTCCGAAATTCTTTTCAACGCCGCGCGTTGGGCTTCGCGTAGCTCAGCCACAACTACGAAGCTCGCCGTAGGAGCCAGCTTGCTGGCGAATACCCCCTGCGACGATCTTTCGCGAGCAAGAACGCGGCGTCCCCCTCGCTCCTACATGAACCCAGCCCACCAACCCAAATCAGCAAGCCGAACGCGACGCATCGCCCAGGCGGTGATAGGCGCGGTTGAAATACACCAGGCCTTCCTGGTTCTTGCCGTGACGGATGCCCAGCACTTCGCAGTAGAAGATGGTGTGGGAACCCACTTCATGGGCCTGGGCGATGCGGCAATCGAAGCTCACCAAGGCGTCGTCCAGCAGTGGCGAACCGCTCTCCAGGGTGCTCCAGCTGGCGCGGGCGAAGCGCTGCTCGGAGTCCAGTTCGCGGTTGGCGAACACGGCGGATATCTCCTTCAGCTCGGCGGTCAGCACGTTCACGCTGAGCACACCGTTCTGCTTGAAATGACCATTGGCGAACGAAGAGCGGTTCATGCACACCAGCAGCGTCGGCGGCTGGTCGGTGACGCTGCACACCGCCGAGGCGGTGAAGCCGAAGCGGCCTGCGGCGCCATCGGTGGTGATGACGGAAACGGCGCCGCCCAGCAGCGCCATGGCATTACGGAATCCATTGGTATCGACCATGGTCTTGCCCCTCAGCTGTCAGATGTCCAGCACCAGTTTTTTCGACTTGGCACGCGAGCAGCAGACCAGGATCTGGTCGTTGGCGGCCTTCTCTTCATCGGTCAGGTAGACGTCGCGGTGGTCCGGCTCACCTTCCAGTACATCGCACAGGCAGGTGCCGCAGACGCCCTGCTCGCAGGAAATCTCGATCTTGATGCCCACGCCGGCCAGCGCGTCGACGATGCTCTGACCCTCGGCCACCTGCACGGTCTTGCCACTGCGCGAAGCGACGACTTCGAAGCTTTCTCCACTGGCGTCCACTTCCACCTGGAAGTACTCGCGGTGGATGTGATCCTCGGCATAACCGGCCTTGCGCGCCTCGGCGATCACCCAGTCCATGAAGCCGGCCGGGCCGCAGACATAGACGTGAACGTCGTCGGCCGGCTGACCCAGCACCGCGGGCAGGTCGAGCTTCTGCTCGGCGGCCTCGTCGTCGAAGTGAGTACGCACACAAGCCGCGAAATCGGCGCTTTCCAGCTCGTCGAGGAAGGCGGTACGGCTGCGCGAACGGCCGCAGTAGTGCAGCTCGAAGGCGCTGTCCTTCGCGGTCAGCTCGTGAGCCATGGCGATCATCGGGGTGATGCCGATGCCACCGCCGATGAGAATCGAACGGCTCGCGCCGGCCGTCAGCGGGAACAGGTTGCGCGGTGCGCCGATGGCGACCTCGCTGCCTTCCTGCAGCAGTTCATGGACCGCGACCGAACCACCACGGGAAGCCGGATCACGCAGCACGCCCAGGCGGTAGACGGAGGCATTGGCCGGGTCACCGCAGAGGGAATACTGGCGGACCAGGCCGGATTTCAGGTGGATATCCACATGGGCACCGGCCTCGAACGCCGGCAGGGGTTTGCCCGACGGGTCGGCGAGGTCGAGGATGACTACACCCTCGCCCTGCTCCACTCGCTTGCGGACCACCAGATTCAACACTTGCTCACTCATACCGGCCTTCCCGCACCTTTCGAGGTGCTGCTTGTTCTCGTTCGTTTCACAGACCGCGGGGCACGCACCCGCGGCGTTCTTTCATCAGCGCATGAAGAGGCCGCCATTCACGTCCCAGGTCGCCCCGGTCGTGAAGTAGGCTTCCGGACGCGCTAGTTGCACCACCAGATCGCCGAGGAAATCGGCATCGCCCAGGCGCTTGACCGGGATGTTGGCCAGCAGCCCTTCCATGCGCTCGGCCGGCACCGCTGCGCGCACCGCTGGGGACTCGATCGGCCCTGGCGCGATGGCATTGACGGTGACGCCGCCGGCCGCCAGCTCCTTGGCGAAGATCTTGGTCAGGGTGACGATGGCGCCCTTCGACGCGGCGTAGTGCGCGCCCGTGGCGGTGCCGCCGTTCTGTCCGGCCAGCGAGGCCATGTTGACGATCCGCCCGTAACCGGCCGCCGCCATGTGCGCACCGAACACCTGGCAGCCGACGAAGACGCTGCGGGTGTTGAGGCTCAGGACGCGGTCGAACTCCTCGGGGCTGATCTGCATGACCGGGGTGGTCATGGTCATGGCGGCGTTGTTCACCACCACGTGCAGGGCGCCGAAGCGTTCCAGGGTCGCTGCCAGGGCCAGCTCGAAGTCGGCCTTGCTGGCCACGTCGAGTTTCAGCGCCAGGCTGCGCTCGCCGCTGGGGTCGAGCCTGTCGGCGGCGGCCTGGGCGCCTTCCAGCGACAGGTCGGTGATCACCACCGCGTAGCCGGCTGCGAACAGGCGGCTGGCGATGGCGAGGCCGAGGCCCTGAGCGGCGCCGGTGACGAGTGCAATCTGGCTCATGGCGCGCTCCCGAGGGTCGATCCATGGGCTCGCGAGCTAGAGCGAGACAAGGAAGAAATGGCTGAGAGAGCGGAGTTTACGTGCCGTAAATGAGCATCTCGAAGCCATTGATGACGCGGTATCGCCGACGCGCAGCAGCTCATGGGCCGGCCCTCAGAGGATGTAGCCGATACCGGCCAGGGTATCGGTGGAGTTGATCAGCTGGATCAGCTTGCGCTGGATCTTGAAGCAGTCGCCTTCGCGCTTGAGCTGGAAGGTGATGTCGGCGGTGTAGTGCTTGAGCACGTCCTTGCGGAACTCCCGCAGGTTCTGTGCGCAGCGCACGGTCACCACGCCATCTTCCTCACCCAGCACGCGGAAACGCGACAGGGCGCGCACGGTGCGGGCGCGCGGGCTGGTGGAGATGGACTCGCCGCCGATCAGGCGTTGCACGCGCAGCTGGCGCATGTGGTGGTCGTCGTAGGCGTAGTTCAGGGTGTTCTCGAAGTCGGTCTCGTTCGGATCGATCGGGATGATGTAGGTGCCCTTCTCGGTCCACAGGTTCAACCAGGCATCGAAGTCGCCGTGGTCGAGCATGTCCGCTTCCTGCCAGATGAAGGCGCTGACGTGGTTGAGCAATTCAAGGTTCATGGTTTTTCTCTCAAATAGTGCGTTTCGTGGCGACGCCATCCCTTGCCCCTCTCCCGCTGGCGGGAGAGAGGCGGATGCGGGTCAGACCGACATCATCTTTTTCCACTGCTGGTAGGCAGCGCGCATGCCGGTCTCGGCGCTCACGTCGCTGATCAGCCCGTCCTCGCTCGGCTTCTCGCCGGGCAGGCCGCGGTTGAGCATGATCCAGAGGTCAGTACCCGCCTGGGCACCCTTCTGCACGCGCTCCCAGGCCTCGGAATCGTCCGGGGTGCCGAAGCCCATGGGGCCCTGGAAGTGTTCGTGCAGGCGCAGGCGGTAGCGGTTGGCCACGGCCGGGCCGCCGTCCATGGTGATCACCGCGTGGTGGATCTCGGTCTCGTCCACCGCGACCGGCTGCAGCACGCGGAAGAAGGCCATGGAGCAGGCCACGTTGGGGAACAGGTTGAGGTTGAAGCCGGACCCGCCCACGGCGCGGACGATGCGGCGCACCTGCTGCTCCTCGATGCCTTCGGCGCGAAGCTCTTCGGCCAGGGCCTCGAAGCGCTCGGGGATGGGCTGGTCGAGGTTGGCCTCCAGGTCTACCAGCTCGGGGATCATCACCATCACGCTGTGGCCGTTGCCAAGGTCTTCGACGTAGCCCGGGCCCTTCACGAAGTCGAAGAGTTCCAGGGTCTGCTCGTCCACCGAGGACAGGAACGACTTGTGCACCAGCGGGAAGTGGTAGGCGTCAGTGGTGTTTTCCAGCTGGATCTTCCAGTTGCCGGGGAAGCGGAAGCGGTGTTCACCGGAAACCTTCACGCCGTAGCCGGCACCCTGTTTCATGAACAGGTCGATCCACTTCCTGGCCGGGCCGAGGAAGTCCACCAGCGGCTCGATGTCGTCCTTGAAGGTGGCGAAGATCATGCCGTTGTATTCCTCGACACGCAGGCTCACCAGCGGCAGCTCGCCCTTGTCCAGGCAGTCGGCGTAGCTCTCCGGGTGCGGCACGCC